>WNGG01019019.1_pt1 | contig 12945 bp, 8 predicted proteins | sample 5400661 | NCBI WGS metagenome assembly WNGG01 (sample SAMN13153372, study PRJNA577476) | soil metagenome | isolation source: 100 cm soil or saprolite under Garry oak tree replicate 1 | place: USA:California | collected 2016-06-15
GTCAGCAAGCACCTAAAAATCAAGATGAGTTCTACCGTGATGAAAGGGCGTGGCATGTGGATATCAACGACGGTGTGCGCGTCAACATCGCACCCTTGCAGTTAGCGGGAGTGCTGACTAATACAGTGCTTGCCAAATCTGGTGATGCGAAAAAAGCCCTGGTCGATCGTGCGCGTTGGCGTGCTGATGAGCGACGCTGGGTGCGTGCGGGTAAGCTTCCACGCTGTGGTTGGATGGACGAACAGGTACAGGCAAGTGCAGCCTGGATGGAACATGAATCATCTCATGTTCAGGACACACTTACACAACAACCATTGACGGTATCAACGGGGGAGAACGAAGGATGAACCGATCATTGCAACACCGCATGATTGACATGATACGCGAAGTATTTGGGCGAAAAGAGGGTGCATGGCTTGTCTGGTGCGACCCACAAGGCTATTGGGGACCCTTACTGCAATGTGTACGTTCACAGGCCCTGAAGGATGTTCCATTCTTGTCAGTCACAGAATATACTGCTGGAGACTTTGGGAGTCCTGCACGGCGACGCGAGGTGCAAGCCCTGCTTGATGCCAATACCCCATTTGTATTGCATGTGACAACGACCAAAGAAAACCTTGGTTGGCTCTGGTCACAGGCCCTGCTTGCAGAGCATATCTACGAAGAGCCTCTCCGTGACCAGCTGCTCGCGTGGGGATGGAAGCCACAAAGTATTCTTACCAGTCCTGACGTCGTGGCGCAACTGGCAAAACAACGTATTATAGAGGATCCCGCAGAGTGGGGCGGTGATACTATTCAACTCCAGCCACAACTCCTGCTCGATATCCTTGCTGGTGGTGCGGTTGTTTCGTCCGATGAGGAGCAGGAGGACGATGGTCTCACAGCAGACCTCACCGTACTGAACCTTACCATAGCTGCCGCAGGGTTGCCCGAACTTACACCAACCATCGACGCGACAGGACGGCAACGTTTTGACGAGTACGACCTGGAACGCTGGCGCATTCAGTGTGTCGCAATGTTGCTTGTGACACAAGCTCATTCCCTTGCACCTGAGCATATCCGCACCCATGAGTATCTCATTCCTGCTGAAAAGCGGGCATTTGCGTTAGCCCTGATTGCACGTTGGCTTGACAGTCTCAAGTTACGCAAGGGACTGCCTGCACGTGTGTTAGAGGCAGACCGTCTACTTTCGCTCGGCAATTTCTTAGGTGACGCAAGCATCCGGCAGGGTCCATTTCTCTCCCATGGCGCCGAACGCGCCCTCTTTGTCGCGATCTGTCAACGGCTACTAGAGAAGAGGGATCGCGCATTGTTGGAGGATCTCGTTCCGCTCTATGAAGACCTGAACCGTCATGCGCTTGACTTCTGGGGTGACAAGACAGAGAAGCCACATGCACAGGCCGTTCCCTGGGGTGAACTAGCTCGACTCAGTGAAGCCGTGACGACCTTACTGGATGCGACCCCACGTTCATCGTGGGCGAAACCTGCCGATGCCATCGAATGGTATATCCGCGTTGGCTGGCGTATCGAACAGGCTGGGGAGCAGATTTTACAGCATCTGACCAAAACATCCAAAGAGCTACTCGACCTGATTACGCCGCTCCGAGAAGCGTATCGCAACCATTGGGAACACCTGATGATTGAATGGTCCGACGTATGGAGTAACGCAAAATGTCCGCTGCCCGAAAAGAAAAGCCAGGGCGAATGGCTCAGAGACGAGTTGAAAGCAAGTAGTCGTCCTACAGCGGTGATCGTCATCGACGCCTTGCGCTATGATATAGGAATGGCTCTACAAAAACAGGTCAACGACAATGAAGGCATGGAGCGTGTCACCGTTGTTGCTGCGCATACTGCCTTACCAACGATCACCGCCTTGGGCATGGGTATGGCTCTTCCGCTTGCTGAGAGCGACCTGTGCGCGGAGGTTGTCAAAGGCAAGTGGCAACTGTATCAGAAAGGGCAGGCACTCGACCTGAGCATTGCTGAAAATAGACGCGAATGGCTCAAAACGCACTATAAGCTCGGCCCTGATGCGTTATTACAACTTGCCGATATACGTGCGTCCGGTGTTGTGCCTGCGCCACAAGGAAAACGCCCCTTACTCTTCCTTTTTGATGCCATCATTGATAAGCTGGGCCATGATGAAGAGCTTGAAGCATGGGGAACGAAACAGATACAAGAAAACTATGTCAAGACGATTGAACTTTTGCGTGACAACGGATGGGAACGGGTCCTCATCGTAACCGATCATGGCTTTATTCATTGGCCTGGCAGCATTGAACGCAAGGTCTCGCCCTTGCCTGACGCGGCCTATAGTTCAAGGCGTGCGATGGCCTATCCTGCCGAGACACACCTCGAAGGGCCACAAGGACTCGCCCCGGGTGGTAAATGGCGTATCGCCGTCCCCAATGGAGCCGCTTGCTTCCGTACCTATGGCGGCCTCGGCTTCTTTCATGGCGGTGCTTCACTACAAGAGTGGATTGTGCCGTGTCTTAAAATAACATGGCCTACACAAGCCAGGCCAGTAACGGTGATGATGCAACGCATTGACAAGATACTCAGTCTGCGCCAGCGTATTGTACTAGAGATACAAAATGAGGGGCTCTTTAGCGACGATAGTGTCCTCTCGCGTCAGGTCGAGATAATTGTGCGTGATAGAGAGCAGCAAACGGTCCTTTTTCGGACGAGACCGACGCTTATCAAGCCAGAGGATAGGTCGGTTGCCGTCACGATAGAGCCATTAGACGATGTGGAGGCAGCGCGTAATACGATGCTGCTCATTGAGCTACGCGATGCGCGTACAAACGCAATCTTAGATCACCAAACTTCCACTTTGATGGTCGCGCTAGAGAATTGGTAAGAAGGAGCCTTTTCCTCTTGCCGTCATCCTCTACAATAGAGACAATATATATGCCAAGGGAGGCGCTTCATGAAAGATGTGAGGGCGCAAGGAAAAGTAAAATTTGAGCCAGACTACCTGGACAGAAAGCTCTTTGAAGCTTTTCCAGGCTTAGTAATCCGCAAAGATTTAACACAGGATATCCGAGGAACGAGCAAAGCTCCATCATATGTGATCGAGTTTATGCTGGGAAAATACTGTGCGAATCTTTTTGACGAAGAGGAAGTGCATGAAGGTCTCCGTTTTGTGCATGAAGAGATTGCGAAATACATCCCACGTGGAGACGAGACCGAGGTCATCAAGTCGGCAATTCGCGAGAAACCCTCACATAAATTGATTGATATGGTCAAGGTTGAACTGGATGAGAAGCTCAAAGAAGGTGTATATTGGGCAAGACTCTCGACTGCCAATATTCAGAATATTCATATTTCTACGGACATAGTCAAGGCGCACGAACGCTTACTGCTCGGAGGAGTTTGGAGTCGGGTCACACTGCACTACGATAACGAGAAACGCTATGGCAAGAAAACATACCCGTTTGTCATTTCGCGGTTGGACCCCATTCAAGTAAGCCATGTGAGTATAGAAGAATATCGTCGTGGGCGCGAACAATTCACGCGCGACGAGTGGATTGATGTCCTGGTGCGGACAATGGGGTACGAAACGACCCACCCACGCATAAACAATCTGCGAACAAAGTTACTGTATCTCGTGCGTATGATTCCTCTCGTTGAGAGTAACTATCATCTCATCGAACTTGGTCCACGCCAGACAGGAAAATCGTTCTGCTTCACCGAGTTCAGCCCTTATGGCACGGTACTAGCGGGTGGCACTATTACCGTACCTAAGCTCTTTGTAAGCAATACCAATCCACCTCAACCAGGACTGATTGCCAACCGCGATGTCATTGGCTTTGACGAAATTGCGGGCAGTAGTTTCAATGCCGACGATGATAAAAATCTCTATAAGACCTATATGGAAAGTGGACAAATCAATCGTGGCACAATCACTGTTGCAGGCGATGCTGGCTTTGTCTTCAACGGCAATATCGAGTTCAATCCTCGTGAAAACATGCTCCAAGATCATCTCTTCAAGCCACTGCCCTCAAGTATCAGCGATGATCTGGCCTTCCATGATCGTTGGTCAGCTTACCTACCAGGGTGGGAACTACCCAAACTGATCCCCGAGATGTTTACCAAGCACGTTGGTTTTATCCTCGACTATACCAGCGAATTATTTCATGATGAACTGCGGCGTATCACCTCATATGCTACCTTGTGGGAACGTTGGTTTGAAGCGTCACCAGACGAGTGGAGCGCACGTGATATGCGTAGTATCAACCACACCTTTTCTGGTCTGACAAAGCTTATCTTCCCTTCAGGCATCATGGAAAAGGAGGATGCACGTATCCTGCTTGAAATGGCGATGGAACTGCGGCTACGCGTCCTGCTGCAACTCCATACAATGAGTAGCCAGGAGTTTCCCCACACTCACTTGTCCTATAGAGACAAGGAAACCAACGAGCGATGGGTTGTACAGATTCTCGGCGAAGGGAAATCAGCAAATGCAGAATTATGGTAAAGCATGGCTCGGACTGCTCTCACAACTGATACATTAGATACAAACGATACAAGCGATACAAACGATACAAAGGATATTGTGGGGTTTGAGAGCCAGAGCGGTAGCGTATCCTTCTCTAAGAATGCACCATTTTGAAGTACAAGATTGAGCTTAAAATACGGCTTTACCAAACGCCGCGCCTGAAAGCCCCTGTGCTTTAGACATGGGGATGAAGGGCGCGTTCCTTATGGGGCGTGACGGGAGTGGGGTGATACGTTGGGTCATCCCATGCCAGAAAGGCATCTCCGGCCCGTCTGACCAGTTCTGCCAGGGAAAGTCCCTCATTCGAGAGACCGCTATGCGCAAACGCTCCATTTGTCTTTCTGTGAGAGAGAAATTCGTTCTTTTCCTGTGTTTTTCCTCTTGACGATACAACATTTATTGTGGTATCATCAGTAGAATAGAAAACACACGAGAGGGCAAGAGGGATGCTGATCTACGAGTACAAACTGGATGGAACCGCGCAGCAATACGCCGCCATTGACGAAGCGATCCGTGTGGTGCAGTTCATCCGCAACAAGTGTCTCCGTCTTTGGATGGATGGACGCAAGATGAACAAGAATGACCTCCAGTGCTATTGTGCCGTTCTGGCTAAAGAGTACTCGTTTGCCAACTGCCTCAATTCTCAAGCTCGCCAAGCATCTGCTGACCGTGCCTGGTTTGCCATCTCGCGCTTCTATGAGAATTGCCGCAACCACAAACCCGGTAAGAAAGGCTACCCCAAGTTTCAGCACGACAATCGAAGCGTCGAGTATAAGCAAACCGGATGGAAGCTCGACCCAGATGGACGTCATGTCACCTTCACCGATGGCTGTAGTATTGGGAAACTCCGCCTGGTCGGCAATCCCGGGCAGCACATCGAAACCTTCCCCGTCAAGCAGATCAAACGGGTTCGTCTCCTCCGTCGCGCAGATGGATATTATTGCCAGTTCGGTGTCCAAGCCGAGCGCCAAATCGAGCATGTCGAGACTGGAAGTGTGGTCGGCATCGATAGGGGTTTGAAAGTCTTCTACACGGACTCCGACGGTCAAACCATTGAGAACCCACGTCACTACCGAGCATGCGAGACGAAACTCAAACGTCTCCATCGGCGCGTCTCTCGTAAACAGAAAAAGAGCAAGAACCGCAAGAAGGCGAGACAGCGTCTGGCCAAAGCCTATCTGAAAGTCCAACGGCAGCGTGAAGATTTCGCCCGGAAAACGGCGAACGCGCTCGTCTCGTCTCACGACCTGATTGCCTACGAACACCTTCAGATCCGCAACCTGGTCAAGAACCAGAAACTTGCCAAGAGTATTCATGATGCGGCATGGGGTCAGTTCCTCTCTCTCGTGAAGGCCTATGGCATCATGCACGATGTGCCAGTCATCGCCATCCCACCACAGTATACGAGCCAGGACTGTTCTGGCTGTGGGGAGCGTGTCAAGAAAACGCTTTCCACCCGGACGCATATCTGTCCCTCCTGTGGGTTGGTGCTCGACCGCGATGAGAATGCGGCCATCAATATCTTGGCAAAAGCATTAGAGGGTACCCTGGGGCACAGGGAAACCAACGAGCGCGTCTCGTAAAACGCTTGGGGAGAGATGACCTCTACTGTCCTCTTCGAGAGGGGAGGAGGGCAAGCCAGCTCGTCGAACCAAGAACCCCCTGGCTTCAGCCATGGGGAGTGTCAGAGAAGAAGACCGTGGCACGCTACAACTTCATCACGCCCAACTTGTGCGATGACATGCACGACAGCTGTGGGCCTCTCAACAATCCTGTGAAGCAAGGCGATACCTGGCTTGCCCAGAATCTCCCCACAATCCTCAACTCACAGGCCTACAAGAACGGAGGAATCGTCTTCATCACCTGGGATGAGGGCGAGGGTGGGGATGGTCCAATCGGGATGATCGTGCTTTCTGCTGACGCGAAGGGTGACGGCTATTCGAACACCCTTCACTATACCCATAGCTCGACTCTGCGCACACTCGAGGAGATATTCGGGGTGACCCCGCTTTTAGGCAATGCAGCTCATGCCACGGATTTGAGTGACCTGTTTAAGACTTTCCCCTAGGAAACGATAGGACTCGATGAGCATCTGCTGGCCACTGCTGACATTATAATACTGACAGGTTGCGGTTATGCAGGCATCCCAGCTTCGACCCAACGGCGGAATTGGGCAATCTGCTCCTCGGGCCATTCTCCATCGCATGGCATGCTGCCATCTGTCAGTCGCTCAAGGATATCCTCAGCATGCCCGCAGACGTCGTGGTAGTTCCAGAGGTCGAAGGCGAATTCCATTGATTCTCTATCATCCTCACGGAACAATGGCCGGATGTCTCGTGCAAAACTGGGTACACTATTCTCAGTTACCATAATCATGCTCCTTTTTTTAATGATGGGCTGCTACCAGCTCTCACTCCTGCCAATCTCCTCGACACCTGAGCCATGAATGGTCAGATAACAAAAGAATAACACATTGCCAGCTTGAGCGGGGCAAGGGACAGCGTCTTTGAGGGGATAGTGCTCGATAGGTGTCTTTTCTCCTCTTTGAGGATCACTCAAGAATGGGATGCGGATGCTTTCTGGATCAATCAAATCGAACCTATGCTGCAGCGAGCCTATTAACTCGTTATCGTTGCCTCAAACAACCCCAACGAACAGATGATGTGTGGCTCTTGCGGCTCCGTCTCCTCTTGAATCAGGCACAGGCGATTATCAGCACGCAGATCGACGAGTCGGCATAGTGCTTGAGGCGTTCGTAGGTGCGCAGACGTGCGCCACTGGGGCTGCCCAGCTGCCCCTTACAAGTATAGGTTTTTTACCCCAGGGCGCGGGCATGTTCCCGCGCGCGGCGTTTGTGTCTTTTGCGACGTTCCTTTTCCTTTGGCGTTTTCTTCTTGTTCAAAGCTGAAGGTTTGGGCTGTTTCTGGGGCGCGGTAATGGTCTCAGGCCAAGGTCCCGCCCGCAAGATGCCTACCGGGAACGGTTCGGACTGATACTGCATGGCAAGCAGCACCAGTCTTCCACGCACCACACAACTCAAGCGGCGAGCAGGAAGTTGACCCGCCGCGCGCTTTCGCCGTCGATGAGCGATATGCCGCTCAGGCAAGAATGCGCCCGGCTCGTTTTGCCGAAACGCCGCTTCAAGCTTCGCCTCAGCCTGACATCCCAGACTCACACACCATAACTGCGCGAGAGCCATCGCCAACCAGAGCCGCTCCACACTGCTGGCTCGCTCCATTTTGCTATGGTGCCAACCCCACAGCCCGCGTTTGCGCATCTTTGAACCCGCCCTCAATCCACGTTCGGAGCCCGTACCAACTGACCAGGGCCTCTTCAGGTTCCAGGTCCGTCAGGATGATCCAAGCTGATTCATACCTAAAAAATCTATACTTGTAAGCCTCCCCCCAGACCCCCCAACGGACCCATCACAGGCCAACGGGCCTAAGCTTTGGCATAAAACATCCGAATATAGCTAGTAAGGGCACAAGCATCAATAGAAAGGTCTGGCAATGCGTAATGTATTCGGTCGTCTTTTCTACTCCAGTTTCTTCGCTCGCCTGCTGGGCGTAGTGACACTTCTCTACACGGTGTACTATCTCTACTGGCGCGCGCGCTATAGTTTGAATATGGATGCCTTGTTCCTGTCCGTCCCACTGTTGCTGGCAGAGTGTCAGGGCGCCTTTAACTTCGCCTTGTTTTTGCTCATGACCTGGGATATCACCCCAATCCCGCATGGTTTAGCGGAGCTAGGCCATAGCGTCGACATTCTCATTCCGACCTATAACGAAGACCTCGCTATCTTGAAAATGACGATCCTGGGGGCTATCAATGTACGCTATCCCCACAAGATCTGGGTGTTGGACGATGGGCGTAGACCGGCATTGCGTCAACTCTGCCAGCAGATGGGCGTCGAATATCTTACCCGCCCCGATAATAAACACCACAAAGCAGGCAACATTAATGCCGCCCTGGCACAAACCGATGGCGAGTTCGTTGCCATCTTCGATGCCGACCAGGTTCCACTGCCTGAATTCCTCGATCACACGCTTGCCTACTTTTCCGACGAGAAGCTCGCGTTCGTGCAGACGCCGCAGGAATTCTACAATCTCGATTCCATCCAGCACCGCACTGACTTGCAGAAGAATGAGAGCTGGCACGAGCAATCCATATTCTACCGTGTCATCCAACCTGGAAAGAATCGCTGGAATGCAGCCTTCTGGTGCGGTTCCGGCTCCCTTATGCGACGGTCGGCGCTCATGTCGGTCGGGGGTATCGCCACGGAAACGGTGACCGAAGATATTCACACGTCCTTGCGTCTCCACGCGGCGGGCTGGAAATCGGCCTACCACGATGAAGTGCTGTGTATGGGATTGGCTCCCCAGGATTTCCTGGCCTTCACCGTGCAGCGACTGCGCTGGGCTCAGGGGGCCATGCAGGTGTTGCGCCGCGAGAACCCGATCACTAAGAAAGGACTGAAGTTGGCGCAACGCCTCAACTACGTCTCCTCGATCTTCACCTATTTCGAGTCGTTTCAACGCTTAATCTATACACTTGCTCCGGCAGTGGTGCTGATCACAACTCTCCTGCCTATTCATACAGAAATCGTCGTGTTGCTCATTCGTTTCTTGCCCTACTTCCTGCTTGGCCAGGTGGCCAATGTCGCCCTGGGACGTGGCTATTTCAAAGTACTGGAGACGGATCGCTTTAATTTGTTGAAGATGACGACATTTATCAAGGCCACCTTTGTGCTGCTGGGCTTTGATCCCAAGTCATTCAAGGTGACGCCGAAAGCTGCCAGCCAGAAGGATGCGGTCACGACCCTTCTGCGCCCTTACTACGTGCTGATGGGGATACTCATTTTCGGCATGGTCGTAGGCGCACTGCGTCTGGCGGGACTGTTTGGTCCTCTAGCCAATTCCGGGGCGTTCTGGATGTCAGAGGTCTGGACACTCTATAATCTCTGGCTGATGCACAGGGGCGTACGATCCGCTGTGAAACACATTACCAAGCGTAACACGTATCGTTTTCCTGTTCGTGTACCGGTGACCATTCTTGCCGGGAAACAGCGACTTAGCGGGGTAACAGCAAATCTCCATGCCCAGGGCATAGCGATGCTCACTGACAAAGCGCTGCCACAAACAGACCAGGTACGTGTCCTGATCCATCTTCCTCAAATGCTGGTGAGCGGCGCCTTACAGCTCACCTTTAACAAACAGGTGAAACCAGAACAGCTCCTGAACGCTGGTCGTACCGATCATATGTGGACCAGTGGAGGCATATTTACCCCCGATTCGGTAGAGGGCGGCAATGCGATTGATGGGTTCTTGATCGACATCATGAATCAACAATTCCATGCCTCCAGCGGACTGCAACAACAGAAGCAGGAAACACAAGAACAGATTGCCTAAATGCCGAGTACTGAGTACTCCCCGGGCTAAAGCATTCTCTTTCTCTTTCTTTCACCCTCTCCTCCCTTCGTCCCGGCGGCAGGTCAAAGGAACATCCTTCTCATTTTTCTGCTTGCTTGCTAGTATCTCGTTGCGCATCCCGTGGGATGAGCCCGTTTTTCGACTGGCATTTTGAGGGCCACTGGCCCTCACTCTGGGGTCTTCCTCACATTTGGTGAATAAAGCTCATCAGGAAAGCACCCACGATACGTTCATCTGCACCAGTAGCGCTTCCTTGACGTGTGTTCGTAGCTCTACAGTACCAGAATCACCAAATGTGAGGAAGACCCTCACTCTGAGTGGCGAAAACAAATCGAACCTATGCTGCAGCGAGCCTATTAACTCGTTATCGTTGCCTCAAACAACCCCAACGAACAGATGATGTGTGGCTCTTGCGGCTCCGTCTCCTCTTGAATCAGGCACAGGCGATTATCAGCACGCAGATCGAGTGTTTGAGGCGTTCGTAAGTGCGCAGACGTGCTCCACTGGGGCGGCCTAGCTGACCGCCAACCCCTTTTGTTTCTTCAGCAACAATGTGCTCGACTCCGGTTTTCACCAGATCATGCTGCTCCGGTGGACGGGCAATGGGCTGTGTTTGAATATCGCAGGCAGCGGCCCGCAGAATAGCCAGTTGGGATTGGGTGACGCTCTCGCCTTTGCGATTGACCCAGGCCAGGGTATCGTTGCCTTCGGCAGTGCGCATGTAGAGGAGCACGCCTTCGGGTGCGGCGGCAGTGGCGGTATGAGCACGAGTTGAGAAGGCGACGTTGGGCAGTTTTTCGATGATGCTTTTCAATCTGGGATTGGCATCGGTGGCGTTTTTCCAGATTTGATAGGCTTGCGAGGCCAGGTCAACTTCGTTGTCGGCCTCGCCATCAAGGATGCCAGCTTTCTCATTGTAGAGATCAATGAGGGCGGTATTGTTCTCGTCATCCTCGAAGAAGGCTTCATCGGTACCCACGACCTCGGCATTTTCACGCAGGCGCAGACGCACGCGCTCACGCAGACGGATCAAACGCTCAACGCCCTCGGCAGGGAGGAACGAGTAGCAGGAGATGGTCGTGGAACGCTGCCCAATGCGGTCAACGCGGCCTGCACGCTGGATCAGGCGGATGATGGCCCAGGGCAAGTCATAGTTTACGACGATGGCTGCGTCCTGCAGGTTCTGGCCTTCGCTCAGCACATCGGTGGCGAGCAGGACGCGCAGTTCTTGATCGGGATGAATCTGGTCACGCTTGCCATTGCTGATAGGGCTGAAACGCCAGGCCAGTTCGGTGGGATCGGCAGAATCTCCTGTGACACCTTCTACAGCGGTGATACCACGCGCTTTGAGATGGGTGGTGAGGTAGTACACGGTATCGGCGAACTGGGTGAAGATGAGTACCTTTTCCTGGGGGTGTTGTTGGGTGAGCAGGTCAACCAGGGCGGTGAATTTGGCATCGCGCTCTACCTGCCAGGGGCCACATGAGGTGAGAATGTGCAGCAGGTTGCGTGCATCCTGGAGCAGGTCTTTTTTCAGTGAGGCAGTGAAGAGGCTAGGGCGTAGCCACTTGAAACGTCGCCGATATTGGGTTGCATATTCCTGGTAGACTTCTGCCGCCCGTTGACGATAGTCGGCCTCGGTGCGTAGTGGCGAGGTGGCTAGTTGCGGTACTCGGGCTGCGTCATCTTCTCCATTCGTATCGGGAAGCAGGGCTTCGGCATCTTCGTCAGTGGTGCGAGCGTCGAGCAGCTCGGCGTTTTGCGTGCCAAGGGGCAGGTCTACACCTGCCTCGATAGCATAGAGGAAGATATAGTTGCGTAGCACATGGCGTTCGAGCGACTGAATAAAGGCTGGCCCACCGCTTTCCAGGCGTTTGAACAGGTTGGTACGGCAGAAACCCATCAAGCGTTTACCCGCTTTAGAAAGGCTGGCAAGTTGAGCAGCTTCCGCGGGAGTTGGCTTCGGTTTGGCATGCGAGACGATATAATTGGCCATACCATAACGTGGCAGGTTCAGCTCATTAACCGTCTCCACCACCCGATCAGAGTAGAGAAAAGCGTAGGGGTCATTGCTTCCTGCACCATCAGGCATCCACCTAACGCCACCCTCGGCCTCTCGCGTAGGGGCGGGGGCGGTGTGGATGCGGGGACGCAATCCGGGGGATTGTGTGTGGGGCCCTTGTGGCCGCCCGTCGCTGCCCTGCTCCCTCTCGCTTCGATTGATGCCTATAGGGTCATTGCTTCCTGCACCATCAGGCATCCACCTCTCGCCACGCTCGGGCTCTCGCGTAGGGGCGGGGGTGGCGTGGATGCGGGGTTGGGGCCCTTGTGGCCGCCCGCCGTGACCCTGCTCCCTCTGCTCCCTCTCCCTCTCGCTTTCGCTTCCGTTGATGCCTATGGGGTCATTGCTTCTTGCACCATCGATGCCAAATTTGACGGTGCGCGGTGTGCGTACGGGAAAGTAGGAACGTATGCCGTTGGCAAAGGCGAGATATTTCTGTCCTGTCGCGGGATCGGTATGGGCATAGTTCTCCTGAATAAAGCTGCGGGTGCGGCGTACCAGATAGAGGCGCATCAGTTCGCGCCAGTCATCGGCATACTCACTCTTCTCGAAGGCGGTCAAGGAGCGGACCGGACACTGGTGAATGATATGAAACTTTGACTCACCCAGTTCGTTCAGCAGTTTCTCTGGGCGAATGCCCAGGTCTTTACTCTGCTCATCTGAGAGGAAGGGGCGTAGTTGGGCCGAGAGGTCAAGATAGGTCTTGTTGTAGGGAGTTGCCGAGAGAAGTACACACTTGCTCTCGTTCTTCTCGATGTAGTCCCTGATCACCTTGTAGCGTTTGCCTTCCCGGTTGCGTAAGTTGTGGCTCTCGTCGATGATCACCAGGCGAAAACGACGAAGATGGGGCAGTTCATTGATCACGTTGCTCACGGCGTGAACTTCGCCGACGAGGTGATAGTCGTGCAGGTACTCGCGCCACATCTTGACCAGGTTTTTGGGGCAGATCACCA
>WNGG01006557.1_pt1 | contig 12938 bp, 12 predicted proteins | sample 5400661 | NCBI WGS metagenome assembly WNGG01 (sample SAMN13153372, study PRJNA577476) | soil metagenome | isolation source: 100 cm soil or saprolite under Garry oak tree replicate 1 | place: USA:California | collected 2016-06-15
TCAGCGGGGCTGGCACGCCACCCGTTAGGGAGTAATTTGTCGGGGATTGACAAACTCCCGCGCTGAATCGTTGCGCGGGCGCCTAGGAACCCGCCGCGGCACGACGTGTACTCCCAGCATGCCCCGTATTCGCGCCTCCAGGCTCCGCACGGCCGCCGTCCTGCTCGCCGCCGGCGCCGCGCTGCTCGCGGCCCCGCTGCCCGCCCAGGCCAGGGCCCTGCCGGTCAACTACGACTTCGCGCTCGGCGCGCTGGCCGGCTTCGCCACGCCGCAGACGCCGCCGCCCGGGGCGGACAACGGCTGCACGCCGTCGGCCGCGCACCCGGAGCCGGTGATCCTGGTGCACGGGACGTTCGCCAACCAGGACGACAACTGGCAGGCCGCCTCGCCGCTGCTGGCCAACCACGGCTACTGCGTCTTCTCCTTCAACTACGGCGGGACCTCGCCGACCGCGTTCATCCAGGGCACGGGCGACATCGCCGCCTCGGCGGGCCAGCTCGCCGCGTTCGTGACCAGGGTGCTCGCGGCGACCGGCGCGGCAAAGGCCGACCTGGTGGGCCATTCCCAGGGCGGCATGATGCCGCGGTACTACCTGAAGTTCCTCGGCGGCGCCCGGTACGTGAACAGGCTGGTCGCGCTCGCCCCGAGCAACCACGGCACCACCCTGGACGGGCTGACCGCCCTGGTCACCGCCCTGGGCGCGGCGGGCCTTGTCAACAGCGGGCTGAACGCGCTGTGCACCGCGTGCGTCGAGCAGGAGGCAGGCTCGTCGTTCCTGGCCGGCCTGAACGCGGGCGGCGAGACCGTGGCCGGGGTGAGCTATACGGTCATCGAGTCCCGGTACGACGAGGTGGTCACGCCGTACACCTCGGCGTTCCTGTCCGGCTCCGGCGTCACCAACATCACGCTGCAGAACCAGTGCCCGCTCGACCTGAGCGACCACCTGGAGATAGCGGCGGACCCGGTCGCGCTCGCGGACATGCTGAACGCGCTCGACCCGGCCCACCCGGTGCACGTCCCCTGCCTGGTCGTGCTGGCGATCACCGGCCCGGTCGGCCCGGTGCCGTCGTTCTGAGCGTTACCGGGGCGGGGGCGGCGCGTCGGCGAGGTCCTCGACCGGCCTCACCCCGGCCGTGCCGTTCCTGAGCCGCCGCAGCAGGCCGCCGAAGTACCACAGCGCGGCCAGCGCCAGGCCGTAGCCGAGCACCTTGTCGGCGCCGTGGAACGGGGAGGGGAGCGACAGCACGACCATGATCAGCAGGGTGTAGGCGAGCACGAAGATGATCACCGGCCAGGCCCAGCGGCCGAGGTTGAACGCGCCGGGGAGGCTGTCGGTGGTCCGCCGCTTGACCGCGTAGGCCAGCGTGATCAGGAAGTAGATGATGTACGGGATGATCGCGGTCGCGCCGACCAGCGTGCCGAACGCGCTGGGCTGTCTGTACCCGTAGATCATCACGCCCAGGTCGATCACGCCGAAGACCAGCAGGGCCACGATCGGCGTCTGGCTGCGCGCGTTGATCTTCCGCAGAAGTGAGGAAAACGGCAGCATGTTGTCCCGCGACATCGAGTAGACCAGCCGGGCCTGTGCCCCCGAGCCGACCACCAAGATCGCGAACATCGAGAAGACCACGAACGCCACGAACACCTTCACCAGCCAGGACGGCAGCCAGTAGCCCGCGATGGCCAGCAGCGGCAGCTGGGCCGACTCGACCGTCTTGAGGTCGGGGATGGCGACCGTGAAGCCGATCAGCGCGACCATGCCGAGGACGGCGGAGCCGCCCACCGCCCACAGCACGCCGCGGGGCACGCTGCGCACCGGGTTCACCGCGTCCTCGGACATGTCGGCGGCCAGCTCGAACCCGACAAGCGTGAACGCACCGAGCAGGCCGGCCAGCGCGAACGCGTACCACGTGGGGTTGTGGAAGGCCGACGTCGTGTTCACCAGGATGCCGGCGCCGGTCGTGGTGGGCTTGGCGTGCACGCCCCACAGGACGAACAGCAGCACGCCGAACACGACGGTCCCGACGATCTCGGTGAACACCGCGACGTTGTTGACCCGCGCCGCCACCTGGATGCTGATGAGGTTGATCACGACGGGCAGCAGCATCAGGATGATCGCCACCGTGAGCACGAGCTGCCGGCTCGGGTTGTTCACGTTGAACTCGCTGAGCAGCAGCGGGGAGGCCACCCCGAGCATGATCGCGCCGCCGCCGACGGCCATGTAGAGCAGCCCGGCGAAGCCGACGAACCAGCCGTAGGTCGGGTTCACCAGCCGGGCGCTCCACTGGTAGGCGTAGCCGGCCAGCGGGATGCGGGTGCCCAGTTCGGCCACCACCAGGGCGATCATCATGTTGCCGACCCCGACGATCGGCCAGGTCCAGATCGAGGCCGGCCCCCAGTACGCCAGGCCGAACCCGTAGTTCAGGAAGATGCCGGTGGTGATGGAGATGATGGAGAAGGCGATCGCGAACATGGAGAAGAACCGCAGCGACCGCCTGAGCTCCGGCTGGTAGCCGGCCCGCTCGACGATGGTCTCCGGGGAGTCGCCCGCCAGCCCGGCCGGGATGGTCCCGGGCCGGTTGGGTTCGGCTGCTGTACTTGACATGCTGGTCCTCCTAAGGGCATCACTGGCCGAGGTGCTTGCGGACGGCGGCGAACGCCTGGTCGGTCGCCTCGAGTACCAGCGCGAGGTCGCCACCGGTCATGGCGGCGGACACGAACCAGTTGTGCCGGGGATGCAGGTAGGCGCCGCCGCGCAGGGCCTGCGCGGCGAACACCCCGGCCAGCTCGTGGTCCCGGTCCCCGGCGAAGGTCAGGTAGGGCATCGCCGGCGGGCCGGTGTAGCGGACGGCCAGGTCCCACGACCGCACCTGGTCCAGGATCCCGTCGCGCAGCGCCTCGCCCGACCGCGCCATCGTCTCGACCGCCCCCTCCTCCCGCAGCGCGCCGATGGTGGCCACGGCGGCCGCCATGGGCACGGCGGAGAACCAGAACGAGCCGGTGACGAACACCTGCCGCGCCCCGCCGCGGAACGCGTCGCGGCCCAGCACCGCGGCGAGCGCCCGGCCGTTCGCGATCGCCTTGCTCCAGGCCGACAGGTCGGGGTCCACGCCGACCGGCTCCCAGCTGGACCCCAGGTGCAGCCGGAACCCGCAGCGTACGTCGTCCAGGATCAGCGCGGCCCCGGTGGCGTCGCACAGCGCGCGCAGGCCGCGGGCGAACGCGGGGTCGACCAGCTCCTGGTCGTGCCCGGCGTCGTGCTTGAACGGGCTGACCAGGATGCCCGCCAGGTCATCGCCGGCGTCGGCGGCGGCCTGCTGCGCGCTGGCCAGGTCGTTGAAGGTGTAGTAGCCGAGGTTGGCCCGGTCCTGCGGTGTCGTGCCGGCCGGCCGCGGCGTGCACCACGGCGCGGCGCCGTGGTAGGCGCCGGCGGCGGCCAGGATCCGCCGCCGCCCGGTCTGCGCCCGGGCGATCGTGCAGCACATGGTGGTGGCGTCGGTGCCGTTCTTGGCGAACATCGCCCAGTCCGCGTGCCGCACGGTCCGCACCAGCAGCTCGGCGAGGTCCACCATGACCGGGCCCGGCCCGTTCTGGCAGTCGCCGTGCGCGGCCTGCGCCGCCGCCGCGGCCTCCACCGCCGGATGCTGGTGGCCGAGCACCACCGGGCCATAGCTGCACATCAGGTCGACGTACTCGTTCCCGTCCACGTCCCAGACCCGCGCCCCGCGGCCGCCGCGCATGAACTGCGGATAGGCGGCGCCAGGGGCTGACTGGTGCCCGTACATCCCGCCCGGTATCACGGCTTTGGCGCGCTCCCGCAACTGCCGGTCGGCGGTGCGTCCCCTTGGCTCGCTCACGAGATCTGCTCCTTGATCCGGCCGGCCACGGCCGGCTGCGCGCGGCTCAGGAAGTCAAGCACCTGGCCGAGGTTCTCGATCCCGGCGTCCGAGCCCAGGCCGGTGGCGACCAGAGAGCCGCAGGCGATGCCGAGCCAGGCCGCGTCGACCGGGCCGGCGCCGGCCAGCAGCCCGGCGAGCATGCCGGCGGTGAAGCCGTCACCGCAGCCCGTGGTGTCCACCACCTCGACCTCGATGGCGGGCAGCGCCACCGGCGCGCCGGCGCCCCGCCAGCCGACCAGGCAGCCGCCCGCGCCCAGCGTCACGGCCACGCCGGCGGTGCCCAGCGCCAGCACGTCGGCGATCGCCTCGGCGAGCTCGTCACGGGCGGTGAGGGCGAGCAGTTGATCCCCGTTCGGCAGGAACCAGTCCGCCTCGGCCAGCAGGCCGGCAATCCGCGCCAGGTCCTGCGGGCGGCCGGGATGCAGCACGTCGACGGCGACCAGCGCCCCGCCGGCCCGGGCGGCCGCGACGACCTGCCCAAGGTCGCCGACGACCGGGCCGAGCGCGTCCGGCGCGCCGATGAGCAGGGCCCGGCTCCGCCGGACCCGGTCCAGGTCGACGTCGGCCAGTTCGAGGAGCGACGTCGCGCCCGGCACGTGCAGCGCGGGACGCTCACCGTTCCCCCGGATCGGCAGGATCGTGGCCGACGTCTGCGCCGCGCTCTTGCGGCTCAGCCCGCTGGTGTCGACGCCGTGCCGGGCCATCGCGGCGACCACGATGTCGCCGAGCAGGTCGTCGCCGAGCGCGCCGACGGCCAGCACCCTGGCCCCCAGCTTGGCCAGGTCGACGCCGGTCCCGGCGGCCGTGCCCGCGGCGGTGGCCCGGATCTGGAGCAGCCGGGCGCTGCCCTGGCCGGGCGGGATCTCCTCGACCGGCCGGCCGAGCACGTCCAGGATGTGCGCGCCGAGCACGGTCACCGGCCCCAGCGGCCAGGCGCCCTCTGGCGCGGTCATGAGGGGCCGCCGCGCCGCTCGCCGTAACGGCGCCGCCGGCTCTCCGCGGTGACCTCGTCGAGTTCGGCGGCCGACAAGATCGCGGGTGCCCCGTAGCACAGCGCCAGCCGGTAGGTGCGGGCCAGCCACTCGAGCAGCAGCGCCCGGTCGTAGGCCTGGGCGAGGTCGCGGCCGTAGCTGACCGCGCCGTGGTTGCGCAGGATGACGGCGCTGCGGCCGTCCAGCGCCTCGACCGCCGCCGCGGCCAGGCCCGCCGACCCGAAGCGCACGTAGGGCGCGACGCGGACCGGCCCGCCCAGCCCGGTGATCGCGTAGTGGATGGCCGGCAGCTCAGGGCGCGCCGCGGACAGCGCGATGACCTCGGGCGAGTGCGTGTGCACGATCGCCGCCGCGCTGGTCGCCGCGTAGATCGCCAGGTGCATCGGCGTCTCGGAGGACGGCGCTTCCGGCCCGCCGGCGGCGTCCTGGCGGCCGTCCATGCCGACGAGGCAGATGTCGTCCGGCCGCATCTCGGCGTAGCTGATCCCGGACGGGGTGATGGCCACCAGGTCCCCCGCGCGGACGCTCATATTGCCTGCGCTGCCGACGGCCAGCCCGTCGTCAAGCAGGCGTGCGCTGTAGCTGACGAGCTGCGCGCGAGCCGCTTGAAGCCCGTCGGAGTCGCTGAGATACACTAATCTGGGATATTAGACGGACGTCCGACAAAAAACCAGGCTTGCGGGGAGCACTGGAGGCTCATGCCGAAGATCGTCGACTGGGACGCCCGGCGTGACGACATCCTGTCGGCCACCTGGCGGGTGATCGCGCGCGACGGCATCGCCCGGGCCACCATCAGGGCCATCGCCCGCGAGGCCAGCTGTTCCCGCGGCATCCTGGCGCACTACTTCGACGACAAGGCCGACATCCTCGGCTCGGCGCTGGTGATGTCCCACCGCCGGGTGGTGGCCCGGATGGAAGCCCAGGCCGCCGGGCTGACCGGGCTGGCCGCGCTCCGCGTCATCATGCTGGAGGCGCTGCCGCTGGACCAGGAGCGCGATCTCGAGGCCCAGATCGAGATCAGCTTCTGGGGCCGGGCGCTCGGCAACCCGGCGCTGCGCGAGCTGCAGCACGCAGAGTTCGACCGCTTCGCCGGCCGGCTGCGCACCCATCTCGCCGAGGCGGCCAGGCGCGGCGAGCTGCGCGACGGCGTGGACATCGCGCTGGCCGCCCACCAGCTGCTGGTGCTGATCGACGGGCTCAGCGCCGAGCGGGTGCTCTACCCCGACCGGGTCACCCCGGCCCGCCAGCGGCAGATGCTCGACGACCTGCTCGACCGGCTGCGCGCCTGATCCGGTCGCCTTTCCGGCGGCCCGGGCCGGCTGGGCTGGCGACACGGGCCGGCCGCCCGGGTCGGCCAGCGGCCTCGCTCAGCGACAGGCGCCCCGGAGCGCACCTGTGGGTTCTGCCGCCGTTTCCTGAAAGGAAATTCTTTTCCGCTCAGGCAACGGCGAGGAGAAGGGCACGCTGCCACCCGGCCCCCGACGGCCACGGCATGCTAATAAATGGGGATGTAAGCGCGTTGCCGCGGAAGCATCAGCTTCCTCGCGAGGCGGAGGGGGAGGGCTGTTGTCGATATAGCACCCGGCGGATATATCTAGTTAGCGCCCTGTGGGATATATTCGATGGAGACGGAGGAGATAATGGCCAAGACTCTCATCGAGATCGACGACGAGTACCTTGCCGCCGCTCAGCAGGCGCTGGGCACCGCAACCAAGAAGGACACTGTCAACGCCGCCCTCCGCGAGGTCGCCGCGCTGGCAGCCCGGCGGCGTGACCTGCAAAGGCTCACTTCCCGCGGCCTGCCCGATCTTGAAGACGAGGAAGTGATGCGGGCCGCATGGCGGCGGTAGCAAGCTATCTGGCAGACACTAGCGCGCTCGCCCGCATGCACCACCCGGTCGTGGCAGCGGTCCTGGCGCCGCTGATCGAGGCGGGAGTGGTAGCCACCTGCGGTGTCATCGAGTTCGAGCTCGGCTGGGCTAGCCGCAGCAGCGCCGAGTTCGACCAGTTGCGAACCGACCGCGATGCTGGCTATGAGTGGCTGGTTACCCACGATGAGGACTGGCGGCGCGCGCTTGATGTCCAGGCCTCGCTGTGGCGGGGCGGACGCGTTAGGGCGGTAGGCCTGCCTGACCTGCTCATCGCCGCAGTGGCCGACCGGGAACGTGTCACTGTCCTGCACTATGACGGTGATTACGACTTCATCGCACAGGTCACCGGTCAGCCAATGCAGTGGGTCGTGCCTCGCGGAACAGTTCCCTGACCATCTCTCAGAACGGCTCTGGAGGGCCGGTCACACGGGCATCAGCCCGTGCAGTGGGAAGACTGCCCGGCGGGTGGCCATGATCGCCCGGTCGACCGGATCGCCCGGGTCGCAGCCGGACTCGAACGGCTTGAACACCGCGGATGCCCCCTCGGTCATGTGCTCGGGTGCGGTCAGGCCGGTGTGCTGCGCGACGTACTCCCTCCACGTGGCGGGGGTCTGCGCACCCGGGTCGATCGGCTGGCCTGCGGCCTCGGCGAGCAGGTGCGTCCAGCTCCGCGGTACCACCTGGATCAGCTCATATCCGCCGCCGCCGGTGAGTAGCCAGCGTCCGCCGGCCAGGTCGTGGGCCAGCGCGTGGATCGCGGCATGGGCGGCACGCTGCCCGTCGATGCTCAGCTCCAGGCGAGCCAGAGGATCCAGCCGGTGCGTGTCGCAGCCGTGCTGGCTGACCAGGATCTGCGGCCGGAACTGGCGCAGCAGCGGCGGCACGATCGCGTGGAAGGCGCGCAGCCAGCTGGCATCGCCGGTCCCGGCGGGCAGCGCGACGTTCACCGCTGACCCCTCAGCGCCAGGGCCGCCGGTCTCGGCGGGCAGGCCGGTGAACGGGAACAAGTTCTCCGGGTGCTGGTGCAAGCTGATCGTCAGCACCTGCGGATCGGCGTAGAACGCCGCCTGCACCCCGTCGCCGTGGTGCGCGTCGATGTCCACGTAAGCGATCCGCTCGGCGCCCTGTCCCAGCAGCCAGGCAATCGCGATCGCCGGGTCGTTGTAGACGCCGAACCCGCTGGCATGCGCGGCCATGGCGTGATGCATGCCGCCCGCGATGCTGGCCCCGTGCCGAGCCGAGCCCGACCAGACGGCCCGGGCCGCGGCCAGCGTCGCCCCGGTCACCAGCGCCGATGAATGGTGCATGCCGGGGAAGACCGGCTGGTCCCCCGTACCCAGCCCGAACGTCCGCGCGTAGCGGAACTGGGTCACCTCCAGGCCGCGGGCACCAAGGTCCTCGGCCCAGCCGCTGACCGTCCGCACCGCCGCGATGTACCGGGCCTCATGTACGAGTTCCAGGTCCGCGTCGGTGGCCGGGGCCGGGGCGGCCAGCGTCACGCCGGGCCGGGTCCACAGCCCGAACTCGTGCGCGAGCCGCATCGTCAGCTCCAGGCGCACCGGTGCCAGCGGATGGCCGGGCCCGAAGTGATAGTCGGTCAGCCGCTCGTCCCAGGCCACATGCAAGGTGCAGGTCATCCTGGCCGCAACCTCCTTGCCTCGTGCCGGTTTCGCGTTCGCCGACAAGCCGCCCATACTCCGGCAGATCCGCTGCGACGGCGGGTTTCCGGGTCCTGACCAGCCAAGGCGACTTCCGCTGCTATCGCGGCGAGAGCTCCGGCAGCGGCTATGATGCCCCGGCGGGCGCAGCTGAGGTAAGGGTCCTTGGTCACGTCGCACCAGAGGCCAGGGTTCGTGGCTATGTCCGCTTCTGCCCGGGACGCGCAAAGCCTCGCCTGGATAACGGCCGGCGATCAGGCTCTTCGGCGACCGGCTACGCCCGTTCGGCCATGACACCGAGATCCTCCCCCGCGTCCGCATCGTCGACGCCGCCGGCCACACCCCAGGGCATCGCCAGGCATGGCGACGCCTACAGATGGGAACCGCTACGACACGATGAACCCCAGCGCGGTCCCGCCCCCGGCCCCTGAGGGCACCTCAGGGCAGGTCTGGATCTGGGTGGCCGGCCAGGAACCGGCCGCCTGCCTCATCGTCGATGAGCGAGTTGTCGGCGAGCCACTGGACGGCGCGGCGCCTGGCGCGGGCATCGCGGAAGGCGTACCACGCCGATAGCAGGTCCGGATGCTCCTCGTGGAGCTTGTCTTTGAACCGGCGGAAGGCTCCCTTGCCCTGGATGGCCCGTGCCAGCCTGCGCCCGGCCTGTTCATCGGTAATCGCCTCGGCGAAGTCCGCCATGTCCTGGTACCAGATCCAGGACGGCAGCGGGTCGATGCAGACCAGGTCCAGGTCGTCGAGGTCGACCGGCGTCTGACCGTCGATGCCGGTATCGGCCGTCCAGAACACGATCTCCCCGGTCTGCGGGTTGATCAGCCACCGGTGCTCGTAGCCGGTCTGATCGGCCAGCGCGTCAGCGATCTCCTCCAGGTCCAGGCTGCTCAGCTCAAGCACGAGGCCAGGATAGATCCCCTGCTCCAACCACGAATGCTGATGCGACGATACGCGGAGCGGCATGTGAGCGCGTAGTAACTACCTGTTGGCTTTGATCGGGTTGCTGAAGGAACGTCCTCCTGCTGTGGTTGACGGGCTTCAGATCCCAAGACAGCAGGAGGACGTTCGTGGCTCAGGGTAGCGGATTGACGCGGGGAGACCGGAACCGGAACCGGCGGATCGCGGCGCTGCGGGAGGCAGTCCGGAAGGACCGGGCGGTGCTGGCGATCGACCTGGGCGAGGATAAGCAGGTCGCGGTGGTGATGGATCATGAGGGGCGGGTGCTGGCCCGCAAGGTGGTGAAGGCGAAGGCGCACCAGCTGGGCGGGCTGCTGGAGTGGGCGGCGGGGAAGGCGGCCGCGGCGGGGTTTGCGGGGCTGACGGTGGCGTGCGAGCCGACGGGGCACCGGTGGAAGGCGCTGATGGGGCTGGCGGACGCGGCCGGGCACGGGTTCTGCTGCGTGCAGTCGCTGGCGGTGGCGCGGGCGCGGGAGGGTGATGACTACACGCGGGATAAAACGGATCATCGCGACGCGTACCTGATCGGGAAGCTGACGGTCCGGCTGGACTGCTACCTGCCCGAGCGGGCTGATGAGGCGTGGGCGCGGCTGCGGCACCTGGGGGCGCGCCGGTTTTCCCTGGTGGCGGACGTGACGTCGTGCATGCAGCAGGCCGGCGACCTGCTGGCGTGCGCGTGGCCGGCGCCGCTTTCCGCCGCGAAGAGGCCGCTGGAGCCGGTGACGTGGCTGGCCGGGATCGCGGTGGTCACGGACCGGTGCTGCGGCCAGCCGTCCCGGCTGCGGAAGATGGGCTATGACCGGTTCCTCGCCGCTATCCGCCGGGAACTGCCCCGCTGGGGCGGCAAGCTCATCCGGCACAGCATCGCCAGGAACCTGTGGGAGGCGCTGGCCGATACCGGCGGGGTGGCCGCGCAGCGGCGCGGCGCGCTGGAGCGGGTGCACCTGCTGCTGGGCGACTGGCGGGCGCTGCGCGCACGGCTGGCCGATACTGAGGAGCGGATGACCTCGATGCTGGAGGAGCTGGGCCTGACCGCGCTGGCGACCAGCATCGACGGGGTCTCGGCCCTGTCCGGCGCGGTGATGCTCGCCGAGACCGGCGACCTGAACCGCTTCACGTCCGGGCGCGCGGTGGTCAAGCACGCCGGGCTGAACCCGTCCGAGCACACCTCGGCGACCATCACCGGGCAGGCCCGGATCTCCCGCCGCGGACGTCCGGGCCTGCGGTCAGCGGCCTGGCGCGCGGTCTGGGGCGCGCTGCGCCACAACCGGGTGCTCAGCGCTAAGCATGCCCGCTGGACCGGGCGGGACGGGAACCGGCTCGCCGACGGGCAGGCCCGCACCGCGTGCGCCGCCACCCTGCTGCGCTGGCTGTGGGCCGTGATCACCACCGGCCAGCCGTGGGACGCCCGCATCGCCGCCGGGGAGATCCCCGCCCGGCCCGCCGTGACCGCCGCGGCGGCCGCATGAGATAACCGCGCTCCGGGGCAGCCCGCTGTCCCCGTAAGCTTTCCTCCCGGCGGCGGGACGAGCCCGCAGACGCGTAGAGCCATGAGCTCGCCGGAAACCATGGGCAGTCCCGCCGCACCCTGCACGAGCTCGATTGCGCGCTGTCGGGACCCGGGCCGCGCACGCCGCGGCACCCGGGAGAACCCGGTTGATGACTACGTAGAGACGCACGGTGCGGCAGGACACCGCACACCGGGACGGAACAACGCAGAACACGCCAAGCCACAGCCGGGCGGGCAGGACCCGCCCGGCCATCCCGCCATGCCCGCAGAAACCCCGCCCCGCCCGCGATCACCATCCGTAACCTCCGGCCAGGCCATCCCGCTAGACCCTCTGGCCAGCAACGCCGCAATATTCACGCCGATCAGCTTGACAACCTCCCTCTTACGATGGTTTCCGCGGAGACGGCTTGTGAAACAATGCACAAAGCGCTTCCGCGAAAACGTCACAGCCATTGAAGGACTGCACGCAAGTGAATGACACCGGGCTAGAGCGATATTACTGCCGCAGACGCGGGCGAGTTGCCGGGCGCTGACGTCGGAGAGGGTGTGGCGGGCGCTCACCGGCCCGGATCTGATCGCCGCTGGCTGATGCCGAACGACTTCAAGCTAGAGGCCGGACACCGGTTCGCCATCGACAGCGGTCCGATCCGGCAGTGCGGCTTGGGCGGCACGGGCACTGCAGGGTGCTCGCCTTCGACGAGGGAACGATGCTGCGGATCGCCTGGACGGCGGCTCATGAGAGCATGAGCGGCCTGGACTCGGCCGTCACGTTCACCGTGGCGCCCGAGGGAGCCGGCACCCGCCTGCTCATCGAGCACGACGGCCTCCACCCGTGCCCCTACGTCATTACCAGCATCGGGTGCGGGCCGGGCGGCGGCCACACATCCACCGGCGCATCGGCGAGGTGCCCACAACGGCCGGCGCCTGGCGCGCTGCCATCCGACGCGTCTCGGAGGCGCTTTCCTGCGATGCCGCCGAACGAGAAGGCTGAGGTCTCGCCACGGCAACGGCAAGCGAGCAGATTGGGCGGGACTGCGCGCGTTCTCTTCAACCCTCCCGCGTCATTCAAATTCAACGTGATGGTGCAATAGTGGCGTGGACGTTCTGAGCAGCCGGATTATGCTGCGCCCCGGCGACCTGGACCGCAGCCGCCGCTTCTACCGTGACCTGCTGGGCCTGGCCATCTACCGGGAGTTCGGCCCGCCGGATGATCCCGGGCTGGTGTTCTTCCTCGGCCAGGGGCTGCTCGAGGTCTCCGGGCACGCGGCCGGCCCGCCCGGGCGCTCGGTGATGATCTGGATCCAGGTCCGGGATGTTCACGCCGAGAACGCCCGGCTGGCCGCGGCCGGAGTCCCGGTTGTAAGGGGGCCAGTAGCGGAGCCCTGGGGCCTGACCGAGATGTGGATCGAGGACCCCGACGGCATCCGGATCGTCCTGGTTGAGGTTCCTGCCGGTCATCCTCTCCGCCGTGACCCGCGATCGGCGTTACCGCCAGGACGGTGACGGCGCCGATCGCCGCACCCGCCCCCGACGGCCAGGCCCCCCAGCAGCCCGGCCGCAGGCGCGCTCATCGGCTGCTCCTCTCTCGTTCGCTGCAGGTCATGTGGGATGCAGCGTCGCCGTCGCACCGGCGGCGCCATCGCCCGGTTCGGGTGAGGCAGTGGGTATCGGCGGCCTACTGCTTGACCAGCGTGCCGACGGTGACGTGCGGCCAGTGGATGCCGTTGAAGTCGAGCATCACCAGCTGCGTGTACTGCAGCTGGTGCTTGTCCGGCTGGCCCCCGGTGCCGGCGATCGTCTCGATCCAGAACGTCGCCTCGGCCTGCGTGGCCACGGCGTTGCCTCCGGGAGGATTGCCGCTCGTGGCCAGAAACGCCGTGTTGGCGGTGCCGCCGCCGGCCTTGATGATGCTGTGATTGGTCGCCACGTGCAGGAACGTCCGGCTCTTCATGGTGGTGCCCTGAAGCGAGGACTGGAGTGCGTCCTGCAGCACGCTGTTGGGGTTCTTGACGATGTTCTGCGTCACCCCGGGAGCCACGAAG
>WNGG01006559.1_pt1 | contig 12938 bp, 8 predicted proteins | sample 5400661 | NCBI WGS metagenome assembly WNGG01 (sample SAMN13153372, study PRJNA577476) | soil metagenome | isolation source: 100 cm soil or saprolite under Garry oak tree replicate 1 | place: USA:California | collected 2016-06-15
GCGCTCACCGTGCAATGGCATAAGAAGCTGGCGTTCCCGTTCATCACTCCCGTCATTATGCTGCTGGCATTTCCATTTGCTTTGCTTGTGGGCACGCGCGGCGCTATCGGCGGCGTGGCCCTCGGCGTGGGAATCGGAATCGTTTACTGGGCTGCTGCCGCATTGTTCGAAGCGGTAGGAGGCATCGGAGGACTCCCGCCGTTGCTGGCCGGCTGGTCGCCCGATTTCATCTTTGCGTTCCTGGGGCTCTACTTCTTCCTAAAGATGCCGACGTAGTTGTCCTGCCGGCAGTTCAAGTGATTCTTGCGGAACGATCCCTGAATGTTGTCTTGGTTCCCTGAGCGAGACAATGTCAAGAGAGATTCCTTGATCGTTTTCCGCTGAACACCTGCCAGGCGTTGACATAGCGCCAGTAGTAGTGGTTCCGGTGTTTTGCATAACCTCTTTCCCCCGGAAAGGGTTTTTGCATCGAGAATGAGGTAGAGACGTGAAATGTGAGCATTTGTTTTGGGAGGATGAGAAAGTCATTCTTCGGAAGAGTCCAGACATAAATATCGGCCTGGCGCTCTGGTTTGTATATGTTTAAGTACGGTCCACGTGAGGAGCCACCGTGTGTGCAAGCACTCGACAGGGAAACGCGCCTTCCGTTTACAGAAAACATAACTGAGCTTGGTTTATGATTACGGGTTTCGATTGGCTCAACCCGGAGGTGGTGGCTTACAAGCTTTTGGACGAATGGCAAACTCCGAAATGCCGCCAACCTTCTGTTTCTGGTGCAGGATGTTTGGCGCATTCTGCCGATGTGGGGAACGCCCATCGCGTCGGCTAACTGGCGTACTCTTTCCCGCGAAATTCCGAGGCGTGTTCCAATCTCCGAGTAAGTCAGACAGTCCTTAGCCAACAAGGCCCGCAATCGACGGCACTGTTTGTGGAAGACGGACTTTCTATGTATCGAAGTACTGCAGCGCAGTAATGGCCGGCAGGATTCGCAGAAGCCATATCTGGAAACGTAGCTCATCCCCTGACTCCTTACTTCTTCTTCCCGGTCCGTGTGGCCGCAAGTTTTTCTTCGATTACAATCTGCGCCGCCGCCAAGCGCGCAATGGGCACGAGGTAAGGCGACGCGCTGACATAGTCCATCCCCACCTGATGGCAGAACTTCACGCTTTGGGCGTCGCCGCCGTGCTCGCCGCAGATGCCCACCTCCAGTTTCGGGCGCGTGGCGCGCCCGCGTTCGATCCCCCATTGGATCAGGAGCCCGACACCCGCAACATCCAGAGTTTGGAACGGGTCGGCGGCGAAAATTCCCGCCTTCTTCTCATCCACGTAGTCCGGCAAGAACCGGCCTGCATCGTCCCGCGACAGCCCCATTACCGTCTGCGTCAAATCATTTGTGCCGAACGAGAAAAACTCGGCGACTTCGGCGATCTCGTCGGCGAGCAAAGCTGCGCGGGGCAGTTCAATCATTGTGCCCACCAAATATTCCAGCTCCACTCCCGCCTTTTCGATGATCTCATCGGCCACACGCCGCGTCGCCTCGTCCAGGATTTGCAGCTCCTTACGGTCCAAAGTGAGTGGATGCATTATCTCAGGTATTACTTTAAGTCCTTTCTTTTGGCACTCGATGGCCGCTTCGATAATCGCTTGGACCTGCATCTCCAGAATCTCCGGATAGGTGATGGCCAGGCGGCAGCCGCGATGCCCGAGCATGGGGTTAGCCTCGCGTAATTGCTCGACGCGGCGCACAACCGTTTCGACGTCAACGCCGATCCTGGCGGCCAATTCTTCTTGCTTCGCGCGCTCGTGGGGAACAAACTCGTGCAGCGGGGGGTCCACCAGACGGATCGTCACCGGGCAGCCGTCCATCACCGTGAAAAGCCCGATGAAATCGCGCCTCTGGAACGGCAGAAGTTTTGCCAGGGCTTTTCTCCTGGCATCCGGGCTATCTGCAACAATCATTTCTTGAATGGCGAGTTGCCGGTCGTGGCTTCGCTCGGGCTGCTCGAAGTCTTTGAAGAACATGTGCTCGGTGCGGCACAGGCCGATTCCTTCCGCCCCCATCTCGCGGGCCTTGCGGGCATCGTGCGGCGTATCCGCGTTGGCGCGGACGCCCAAGCGGCGGCGTTCATCCGCCCATTTCATCAAAGTGGTGTAGGCCGGAGGCAGTTGCGGGAGAATTAGTGGAATTTCACCTGCGTAGACTGTGCCGTCGCTGCCGTCAAGCGTAAGCCAATCCCCCTGGCGGACCATGCGCCCGTTGGCATCCATGTGCTTCGCTTCGTAGTCAATGTCCAGATTCTCGCAGCCCACGATGCAGCACTTCCCCCAACCACGGGCCACTACGGCGGCGTGGCTCGTCTTTCCGCCCGCGGCCGTCAGAATTCCCTGGGCAACAAACATTCCGCCCACATCCTCGGGGGAAGTTTCCCGGCGGACCAGAATCACCTTCTCTCCCCGTGCCGCCCATTGCTCGGCCTCGGCTGCGGTAAAGACCGCCTTCCCTACGGCCGCGCCGGGGACGGCGTTGATGCCTGCGGCCAGCTTTCGCTTGGTCAGATCCATGCGCGGCAATTGCGGATCAATAATTGGGTAGAAGAGCCGCTCGATGTCTTCGGGCTTGACGCGCAGGATGGCATCGTCCTTGGTGATGAGCTTTTCATTGGCCATGTCCACGGCCATTTTGAACGTCGCCATGGGAGTGCGCTTGCCCACGCGGGTCTGGAGCATGTACAGCTTGCCGTTTTCAACGGTGAACTCCATGTCCTGCATGTCGCGATAGTGGTGCTCCAGAATCCTGCGCACGCGTTGCAGTTGCGCGTAAACCTTTGGCATTCGCTTGGCCATTTCGTCGAGATGCATCGGCGTGCGGATTCCCGCCACCACGTCTTCCCCTTGGGCGTTGAGCAGGAAGTCGCCGTAAAATTCCTTCTCACCGGAGCTGGGGTCGCGAGTAAAACAAACGCCGGTGCCGGAATTGTCGCCGGTGTTGCCGAAGACCATCTGGACAACATTGACCGCCGTCCCCAGCAGGCCGGTGATTTTCTCCACCCGGCGATACGTCACCGCCTTTTCCGCCATCCACGAGTTGAAGACTGCGCCAATGGCTCCCCACAGTTGTTCCTGCGGGTCCTCCGGAAAGTCTTTGCCGGTCTTTGCGCGGAAGTGTTTCTTGTACTCCGCCACTAATTCGCGCCAACCGCTGGCGGAGACCTCCGTGTCTTCCTTGACCTTCAAACGGGACTTCATCGCGCGGAGCTTCTGCTCAAGCTCCTCCTTGGGCAGGCCGATGACGACGGCGGAATACATCTGCACGAAGCGGCGGTAAGCGTCGTAGGCGAAGCGCTCGTTGTTGGTGTCTTCCGCCAGTGCCTTCACGGATTTCTCATTCAAGCCGAGATTGAGGATGGTTTCCATCATCCCCGGCATGGAACGGGCGGAGCCGGAACGCACGCTCACCAGGAGCGGGTTCTTCGAATCCCCGAGCTTTTTGCCGGTGGTACGTTCCAGGCGCCGAAGATTCTTTGCAACCTGGGCGGCTAACTCGCGGGGGTACTTGCGGTCGCGCTTGAAGAAATAATCGCAAGCCTCCGTCGTAATCGTAAATCCTGCCGGAACAGGCAGGCCGATGCGCGTCATCTCGGCGAGGCCGGCGCCCTTGCCGCCGAGCAGGTCCTTCATCTCGCCATTGCCTTCCGCTTTTCCTGCGCCGAAGAAATAAACGAATTTGGCCATGAGCTCCCCTCGATTGAATTTCAAGTTCTAAGTCACACATGGAACGCGACTGGAAATTTGTCGCAGCGCTCCGCGCGCGATGTCGGCGCGCCGACAATTCTGAACGCACACAATTCCGGTTCCAGCCGGCCGCGAAAACAATTCAAGTAACACTTGAAAGCCCTTTACCGCTTTTCTTCTCCGGCCAGCTCGGAAAAATCTGCGATGGTCGAGAATTCCCGCAGCAACTCGGCCAACAGGCTGAGGCGGTTTTCGCGCACCCCCGCATTCTCGTCCATCACCAGCACCTCGTCGAAAAACCGGTCCACCGCTTTTCTCAGATCGGCAATCGCCGCGAGGGCCTCCCGGTACCGGCCCGCACGCTTCTCCACTTCCGTTTTCGACGCCACTTCCCGCACCGCCCGGTGAAGTTCTCTCTCCGCTTCCTCCTTGAATAACTCCGGGTTCGGTTTTTGACGTTGGCTTGGCGAGGCGCCCGCTTTTTCCAGAATCTTCCGGATACGCTTAAAGGAGACCGCCAGCGGCTCAAAGTTCTTCGTGCGGCGGATGGCCCGGAACGCTTCCAGGCGCTGCACCGCGTCCACCAGGTCGTCCGCTCCCGCTTTGAAAACCGCGTTCACCTCATCGTAGGCGAAGCCGGAGCGCTCGCGCAGGAAGAAGCGCGCACGCTCGTGAATGAATTCGAGCACATTTTGCGCGGCCTCCGGCGCCACCGCGATTTTCGGCGGATTCGCGAGCAGGCTCTTTGCCGCCGCGTCCACAGCGGAGGACAGGGACAGGGGAATATTTCGCTCGAGAATGATCTTGACGATTCCCAGTGCGGCGCGGCGCAACGCGAATGGATCGCTCGAGCCCGTGGGGATAAGTCCGGCAGCGAAGCAGGCCGTGATGGAATCCAGTTTGTCCGCCAGGGACACGGCACAGCCGGTGAGGTTTCTCGGGATGGGGTCGTCGAGCCCCATGGGGCGATAATGATCGTACACGGCCCAGGCCACTTCTTCCGACTCGCCCTGCGCGCGGGCATAGAGGCCTCCAATGATTCCCTGCAGCTCGGTGAGTTCGCGGACCATCTCCGTGGCCAGATCGCACTTGGCAAGCTCCGCGGCGCGATCGGCATCGGCAACGTGAGCTTGGCGCAACCCGGAGTTGAACCAGTGGCCGGCGAGATAGCGCGCGATGGCGCGCATGCGCTCGACCTTGTCTCGATAGCTGCCGAGCCGCGATTCGTAAGTGACCTCGGCGAGCTTTGGCAAATAGTCGGCGAGCCGACATTTCTGATCCGACTCCCAGAAAAAACGGGCATCTGCGAAACGCGCCCTGAGCACCCGTTCGTGCCCGGCAACAATCAGCCCCTTGGGATCGCGGTCGTGGTTGATCACCGCAAGAAAATGCGCGGCGAGTTCCCCGCCCTTCTTCTCTACGCCGAAATATTTTTGATGATCGCGCATCACGGTGATGAGGATCTCATCCGGAAGTTCCAGGAAGTCTTCATCGAACCTGCCCAGGATTACGGAGGGAAATTCATTCAGATAAGTGACCTGCTCGAGCAAGGCGGCGTCCTCGTGGACGCGCAAACTGTGCCGCTTCATCAGCGCGGCGACTTCCCCCTCGATTTTTCTGCGGCGCTCCTGGGGGCGTACCAGCACAAAGTTTGCGCGCAGCTTCTTCTCATAATCCCGCAAGCCGCTAACGCGAATCCTTGAGGAGCCCAGGAAACGGTGTCCCGCGGAAATGTTTCCCGGCGTGAGCCCTGCCAAGGAAAAACGGATGGGCTTTCCGTCGAGCAAGGCCACCAGCCACCGAATCGGGCGGATGAACCGCGGCCCGCTCGCCCCAACCCAGTGCATGGCACGCGGCCAGGAGATTTCCAAAATCGCTCGCGGAATAATTTCTGAAAGCACCGATGTGGCCGTCCGACCAAGAATGGTTTGTCTGGCGGCAACATGTTCGCCGCGAGGTGTGCTTACCAGATAAAGTTCGGTCAAGGGGACGCTGTGTCTTGCCGCAAAACTCTCAGCGGCCTTTGTCGGCCTGCCGACATTGTCATACGCGACAGATTTTGGAGGGCCGGAGATTTCCTTGGATGAGTCGGGCTGTTTCAGCAGGAGGTCGCGTGCACAGGCCACCAGCCGGCGAGGCGCACCGAAAGCTTCGACATCGCCTCCCGTGATTAGGCTTTCGGCTGCCAAATATTTCTCAAGTGTTACTTTAAGTTCGCCCGCAGCCTTCGCAATCATGCTCGCGGGGATTTCCTCGCAGCCAATTTCCAGGAATAGCTCGGCGCGCGGCTCCTTCGCTTTCATGAGCGCACTTCGCTAGCTGGCGCGGAGACTTGCGCTCCGCGTTCCTGCTGATCGAGCCACGCTCGCGCTGCACCGCTTGCCAGTGCGCGCACCCGGCCGATCAGCGCGGCGCGTTCTGTGGTGGAAATCACGCCGCGCGCATCGAGCAGATTGAACCAGTGCGAACATTTCAGGCAAAGCTCGTACGCCGCGAGTATCGGGTAGCGCTGCGCGTGTTCGTCGTCCGTATTTTTGTAGCCCGCCAAAATCTGGTGCGCCTCTTTTTCGCAGAGCTCGAAGAGCTTGCGCACCGTGGACGCATCCGAATAATCGAAGCTGTACGCCGAAAGCTGCCGCTCCTCCGTGAGCCGCCCCTGGCCGTACGTCATGCCTTCCGACCAGCGGACATCGTAGACATTCTCGACGCCCTGAAGAAAAGCGGCGATGCGTTCGAGTCCGTAGGTCAACTCGACGGAAACGGGGTCGAGGTCCAATCCGCCGCACTGCTGGAAGTAGGTGAACTGCGTGATTTCCAGGCCATCCAGGAGGACTTGCCAGCCAATCCCCCACGCGCCGAGCGTGGGCGCCTCCCAATTGTCTTCTTCGAAGCGGATGTCATGTTCGGCCAGGCGAATTCCGGTGGCTCGGAGACTTTCCAGATAGACGTCCTGCACGTCCGGAGGGGAGGGCTTGAGCACCACCTGCAACTGGGTGTGTTTGTAAAGACGATTGGGGTTTTCGCCGTAGCGGCCGTCGGACGGGCGCCTGCTCGGCTGGATGTATGCCACGCGGTAAGGGGCCGGTCCGAGGACGCGCAGGAAAGTCTCCGGATGCATCGTGCCGGCGCCAACCTCGATATCGTACGGTTGATTGAGAACGCACCCGCGGCGCGCCCAGAATTCCTGCAAGCGAAGGATCAGGTCCTGGAAGGATAGGCCCTGCTTCGAACCTTCATGTTTTGCTTTAGACTTCACGAGCGGGCCCCATGAGCCGTCTGGTAACCAGTTTTTTCTCGGTGTGGTGCTCAATCAAGTCCAGCATGAAATCGCTCGACTGCGCCACGGGTTCGTCCGAAGTCTTCTCGGCCAGCAATGATTCCAGTTTCTCCGCCATCATGCGTTTCGCAAACCTGCGCGTCTCCGGAGAAACCGGAATGCCGCTCGGCTCCCGGCAATCGGCGCAGAGCAACCCCTGCGAAAAAGGGGAGCGATAGGACACTGTCGAGCGCAATTCCCTGCCGCACCGCGAACAGTGATCCAACTGCGGCAGCCAGCCGCCCAGACGCACGGTCCAAAGAGCGAAATAAGCGATCGGCAGAGACGTCGAGGGGTGCTCCTGAATGGCGCGCGCCGACAGCAGAATCAGGCGAAACATCGCGTCCGATGCTTCCCGCTCGGGCAATACATTCTCCGCCACTTCGCTCACTAAAGCCAATCCCAGGCTGCGCGGGTAATCCTGCTGCGCCTTGAGAAAGGATTCCACCAGCTCGCACTGGTTGATGCGAACCAACTCGCGCGTCTCGCGCTCGAAAAACCAGATGCGCACGTGCGAGAGCAATTCCAGAGTGGAGCCGAAGCGGCTCCGCGTGCGGCGCGCGCCGGCGGCGACACCGCGAAGCCTTCCCCAGCTGCGCGAAAGAAAACTCACCAAACGGTCTGCCTCGCCGAGCGGGTAAGTGCGCAGGATGATGGCCTCCGATTCGCGGGCTGCCATGGAGGTGTCGGCGCGCCGACCACCGCGCCCTTCTCTGCCCTTTGTTCGAACGTGCGCGAAAACGAAAACATTGTTACTTACCACAGCGCACAGGGCGAAGCAATTCTAAAACGCACCGGGCGCAAAGAAGCTTTGCAAATTCTTCGCGCTTGGTTAGAGTGCTAGGCGATGACTTCGGAAATCTCGCCCGTGGACCTCGTGGGTGTCGGCGTGAATGCCACCGACACGATCATCGAGCTGCCCCATTTCCCTTCGTTGGATACGAAAATGGAGTTGACTTCGGCGCGCGTTCTGGCCGGCGGGCAAGTGGCCACGGCGGTGGCGGCCTGCGCTGCCTGGGGCCTGAAGACGCGCTACATGGGAAGAATAGGAGATGACGCGGCGGGCCAGCTCCAGCGGCGGGAGTTCGCGCGCGCGGGCGTGGACGCGCATCTCATCGTAGTAAACGATTGCCCCAGCCAGTCATCTTACATCCTTGTGGATCAGCAGACCGGAGAGCGAACCATTCTCTGGCAACGCGACGCGCGTCAGGCGCTGCAACCCGGCGATATCAAGAAGGAGTGCGTGCAGAACGCAAGACTCCTGCACGTGGACGGACATGATACTCATGCGGCCGCGGCTGCGGCGCGGTGGGCGCGCGAGGCCGGAATTCCGGTGACGGCGGATCTGGACAACATCTATCCGGGATTGCCGGAACTCCTGGCTGTCACCGATTATGCGATTACCTCTCAAGAGTTCCCTGCGCGGTTGACCGGGGAGCGGGACCTGCTGAAATCGCTTCCGATGATTCGCCAGCGGTTCGGCTGCCGGGTCGTGGGCGTGACTCTCGGAAAAGACGGCGCATTGGTTTGCGACGGCGCCCAGTTCTCTTACTCGCCGGCATACCAGGTGGCCGCGCAGGATACCACCGGCGCGGGAGATGTGTTCCATGCTGCCTTTGCGTACGGCATCTTGCAGGGTTGGCCGCTTCCGAGATTGTTGGATTTCAGTTGTGCGGCGGCAGCTTTGAACTGCACGGCCACCGGAGCCCGCGGGGGGATCAGGCCGATTGCGGAGATCGAAGCCCTCCGGCAAAAATGTCAGCGTTACCCTGAGGCTTTTCCGAAACAAGAACTGGAACGCGCTGGGATCGCTACTTAAAGGAATACTTGAATGTTCATTCCGCTCAAGGATTTGAATCCCCGCCAGCGCGTCCCGGTGATTAACACCTTATTGATCGTGGCCAACGTGGCCGTTTTCATTTATCAGCTTTCTCTCTCGGCGGCTGCCGAAAAATCCTTGGCGTATATGCTCGGGATGGTTCCCGCCCGCGTACCTCAACTGTTGGCCGGACGGGGTGGAACCTTTGGTGAAGCCTTTCTGCCGTTGCTGACCAGCATGTTTTTGCATGCCGGTTGGCTGCACTTGCTGGGGAACATGCTTTTCCTCTGGATTTTTGGCGACAATATAGAAGACTTCTTCGGCCATTTCCGATACCTGTTGTTTTACTTTGTATGCGGGATCGGCGCCGGCTTCGCTCACACTCTGACCAACCTGTATTCCACCGTGCCGGCGCTCGGCGCCAGCGGTGCCATCTCGGGAGTGATGGGGGCTTACATGGTGCTTTTCCCGCGCTCCCGGGTGCTCACGTTGGTTTTCATTTTTGTGGTTCAGGTACCGGCGGTGATTATTCTGGGATGGTGGTTTGTGCTGCAGTTCCTGGGCGGGTTGCAGGCGCTGGGTATGCGCAGCGCAGGAGGTGTAGCGTTCTGGGCGCATATCGGCGGATTTCTGATCGGGATACTGCTGGTGTCGGTCTCGAAAAAACGGCGATGATCCCAGGACCACAAGGCATGCGAGGATTCTTGCGGTAACGCCAGTCTAAGCGGGCCGGTCAGTTCTGGGCTTGGGCGCGCGCCGGGCCGCGCTTGGCGATGAAGTTAGCCAGCCAATCTCCGCTGGCTCGCGTGGTGAGCGTCCCGCCAAGATCTTGCGTGACCTGACGTTCCCGCAGGGCTGCGCGGACGGCCGCATTCATCGCTGCGGCTTCCGCTTTCCAGCCGAGATGCTCGGCCATCATGGCCGCTGCCAGCACCGACCCCATGGGGTTGGCGATTCCCTTCCCCGCGATATTGGGCGCCGAACCGTGCACCGGCTCGAACAGCGAAGTGCTTTCGGGATTGATGTTCCCCGACGGCGCCAGGCCGAGCCCCCCCGCAAGCTGGGCGCCCAGATCGCTGATGATGTCGCAAAAAAGATTGCAGGTCACGATGACGTCAAACTGGCTGGGGTCGCGCACCATCTCCATGGCCAGCGTGTCAATATAGAGGTGCCGCGATTCGATTTCGGAATACTCGCGGCGCACTTCGGCAAAGACGCGCTGCCACAGGTCGTGGGCGAAGGTAAGCGCGTTGGATTTGTCGCTCATGCACACGCGCTTGAGGCCGTTCCGGCGGGCATGCTCGTAGGCGTAGCGCATGATGCGTTCCACGCCTTTGCGCGTGTTGACGTCTTCTTGCACGGCGATTTCGTCCGGAGTGCCCTTCTTGAAGAATCCGCCGACCCCGGCGTACAGCCCCTCCGTGTTCTCCCGGATCACCATAAAGCGGATGTCGCGCTCGGTGCGGTCGCGCAGCGGCGTGAAGCGCGCGTCCAGCAGTTCGGTGGGGCGTGCGTTAACGAACAGGTCGAGTTTGAAACGCAGGCCAAGAAGAATCTCGGCGGCGTGCAGGTTCCAGGGAATGCGCGGATCGCCGAGCGCGCCGAGCAGGATCGCGTCGAACTCGTTGCGGAACATCTCCACCGCGCCGGCTGGAAGTGTTACGCCTTCTTTCAAATATTTTTCCGCGCCCCAATCCAGCTCGATGAGCTCAATTTTTCTGTTGCCTGCTTGGGCGGCCACACGCAAAACTTTGCAGGCTTCCGGGATAACTTCGCGGCCAATGCCGTCGCCGGGAATCACGGCGATGCGGAAAGCGGGGCCGCCGCGCTTGGCGGGAAGGTTCTTGTGAGGCTCTGAGCCGGGAGAACTCATTGACGGGACGCTCCTGGTTTGTTTCTTTCCGCGAAGCCGTCGCGTGGGCACGCTAGCACGAGGACCGGCGCGTGGTCAACGCGGGCGGAGACGCTCTTGGCCACCCGTCGTTCATCCGCGCGCTCCCGCGGCGCCAGATTCGAGGTTGCGGCCCGACTCGATCCAGTAGACCCCGCCAAGCACCAATGCCCCGCCGAGCAGTTCATTCCAGGAGCCTTTTTCGCCGAGCCACCAGATGCCTAGGATCGTGGCGGTCACGGGCAGCAGGTAGCTGAAGGCGCTCAACTGCGATGGCGGCATGTAGCGCAGCAGCCAGAAGTAGAGCAGGTAAGCGCCGGCGGAGCCGAAGACGGCCATGTAGGCTGTGGAGGCCCAGCTCTGCCAGCCGATGGCGCCCCAATGGGCAGCCGGGCCAATGCGCAGCGCTTCGACGACGGCCACCGGCAGGGCGATGATGGCGCCGAAGATTTGGTTGAAGGCCGTCATGGTGAAGGTGTCGTAGCGGGTGGCGACGCGCTTGCCGAGCACGGCGTACAGCGCGAAGCCGATCGAACCAGCCATGGTGATGGCGTCGCCGAGCAGCGTCGGCGAATGCGCGCCGAGGCCCTCCTCCGCAGCGAGCACGACGACTCCGATAAGCGCCACTCCCATGCCCACGACCTTGCGCATCGTGAGCCGCTCCAGGCGCATCGCAGACGCCAAGGCCAGAACGTAGATCGGTCCCATGCCGATAATCACCGCCGAGTGGCCGACCGAGGTGTAGCGCAGCCCGACGGTGAAGCAAACTTGGTTGACGCAAACACCGAAGAATCCCAGGTACGCGAAGACCCACAAATCGCGGAGAGAGAAACCCGACGGAGGCCGCGTTATGTGGGCCGCGAAGACGGGCGCCCGGCGGCAAATCAAATAGGCAGGAATCATGGCAACGCCGGCAAACACGACGCGAAATGAGGCCATGGTCAGCGGTCCGAGTTGGCGCAAACCGATTTTTGCGGCGATGAAGTTCAGCGACCACATCACCACGATCAGCGCTACGGAAATGGCGATGGCAGGGCTGCCGGGGCGGTTTTCGTTTGCAGTCGGAGGGGCCACCGGATCAAGTCAGCCGGACTTTATTGACGGTGCGGCGCTCGATCAGATCGAGGCGCGGCGCGAAGCCGATGCCGGGCCCGTCGGGAACGCGTATGGTGCCCTGCGGTGTGACGCTGACTTCCGGCTCGATGATGTCTTCGCTCCAATAACGGCGGCTGGCGGAGACATCGCCGGGGAGCGAAAAATTCGGCAGCGTGGAGAGGGCAATGTTGTGGGCGCGCCCGATGCCCGATTCGAGCATCCCGCCGCACCACACCGGCACCTGGTGTTGCTGGCAAAGGTCGTGAATGCGCCGCGCCACGGTGTAGCCGCCGACGCGCCCGAGCTTCACGTTGAGGATGCGGCAGGCGCCCAGTGCCAGCGCCGCGCGCGCCTGCTCTTCGGTGTGGATGCACTCGTCGAGGCACAGCGGCGTTTGCAGGAGCTTCTGCAATTCCACGTGCCCGTAGAGGTCGTCCCAGCCCAAAGGCTGCTCGATCATCATCAGGTAGTAAGCTTCCAGCTGTTGCAGCAGCGGGAAATCGGAATGGCGGTACGCGCTATTGGCGTCCACCATCAAGCGAATGCGTGGAAAACTTTCCCGAACGCGCGCCGTGGCCTTCACGTCCCAGCCCGGCTTGATTTTGATTTTGATGCGCTGGTAGCCGGCAGCCAGCTCTTTCTCAACAGCGGCGACAAGTTCTTCAAGGGTTCGCTTTATTCCGATGGACACGCCGCAAGGAATTTCCTGGATCGTGCCTCCCAAAAGTTTCCACAGCGGCACGCCTTTCCTCTTCGCTTCCGCGTCCCACACGGCGGCTTCCAGCCCGCCTTTGGCCATCGCGTGGCCGCGGACGCGCGCCAGCAAGCCCCACACCTCGGCGGCGCATTGGAATTCGCGTCCTTTGATTGCCGGCCACAGAAAATCGCGGAGGATGTGTAAAGCCGTCACGACGGTCTCGGGGGCGTAGTAGGGCGTCTCCCCGGCGACGCACTCTCCCCAGCCGGTCACGCCGTCCACATCCGCTTCCACAAGAAGAATGCGCCGATGCGACGTGCGCTCGAAGCTGGTCTCGAAGGGAACCAGCAGGTCCATGTGCAGCTCGCGGAGCGTGATCTGCCGAATC
>WNGG01019056.1_pt1 | contig 12938 bp, 12 predicted proteins | sample 5400661 | NCBI WGS metagenome assembly WNGG01 (sample SAMN13153372, study PRJNA577476) | soil metagenome | isolation source: 100 cm soil or saprolite under Garry oak tree replicate 1 | place: USA:California | collected 2016-06-15
GTTCCGCGAATGCGTGACACGTCTGTGACACGGATTGGGAACAGAACCCAGAGCATCTCGCCTCTGTTAGTCACTACCCCTAACGGAGGGATGCAGCAGGCCGATCGCGATCAGCACAACCCTGGCGGCGCCGCCTAGGACGAGTACCATGCACGTCGGCTCGCGCGATGCGCTGAGGCGCGAACTGCGCCGGCAGCACCTGGCCGTCCAGCAGGGCAACCGCCACCAGATAAGGAAGTGAGTGGTCCGCCTGCTCTTTCGTCCGGACCACCTTCTTGTCGCCCTCCTCACCGCCGCCGATGATGTTGAACGCGACGTCGAAGACGTCGACCTCGACATGGTCCACGTCAGCCGCGTCGATCCCGTGCTCGGCCCGGAGCTCCAGCACGGCCTCCAGCGTGGACCGGAGTGGAACTCGGCGTTGTAGCGCTTGATCGAAGTCTCGGTGACCTTCTCCAGGTCCTCTCGAGACCAGTCGATCTCGAAACGTCCGGCGATCGCATCCATGAAGCCCTTGTTGCCCTCGAAGACCTCGACCGGCCCGGTGATCTCGTGACGGGCCAGCATCGCCGCGTGGATGGCGGCGAAACCGAGATTGGGATAGGCGAGGCCCTTCCAGTTGGAAAGGGCGCCGGTCCGGCTGACGCGGAGAGCATTGAAGGCGGTGCCGGCGATCGCAATCGCGTTCGCAGTCTCGTCAGCCGGGAGGCCCATGGCTCGGGCGACGCCTGCGGCAGCCGCGTAGGCGCCGTGGGTGACATGGTCGAACCCGCGCGCGCACCGGTGCGACGTCGGAAAGCCGGCACTGAACCTGGTAGGCGACGGCGAGCGCCGTCAGCAGGTCCTTCCCGTCAGCCGATGCGAATTCGGCCGCTGCCAGCACCGCGGCCAGGTTGTCTGACGGGTGACAGGTCTCACCGGGGGCCAGGTAGGAGTCGTTGAAGTCGAGGTAGCGCGTTGCGGCACCGTTGAAGAACGCCGCCCGGTCAGGCGCTGTACGCCCGCCGCCGATTGACGCCAAAGCCGCGACCGCGCAGCCCAGCGTGTCCAGGACGCGGATCTTCAGCGCCTCACGCGCCGTGTCCGAAATCGTCTGAAAATCAGTCGAGGCAACGAAGCCGGCGAGACGCTGCACATCTTCTGGCCCGGCGGCGGCGCGGCCAACTTTCAGCTCGGTTTGGGCGCGGACACAGGTCGACGGCGGGACACGTACGAGCCGACTGGGCTGCGAAAGCCGACGGCGAAGCGGTTCCGGCCATTGATGGCCACGATCGCGGCGGTCAACGCCACGTGCTCCCGAGCGGAGAAGTGAGCGGCCAGTTCTTCATAGACGGCGTCGGAGGCGCCTGTGCTCGGAAGAACCGTCAGAGCCTCCCACCACGCAAGTGCGGCTCGCTCTCGCGCGCTCTAGAAAGGAGCCTCACGCCAGGCTGCCAGCACGTGCAGCCGCTGCTGGTCCTCTCCGATCGCGATGCGTCCTTGCTGTGCATGTCGAGGCAATAGGCGCAGCCGTTGATCTGCGATGCCCGCCTCTTGACGAGCTCGAGTAGCTTCGATTCCAGGCCGCTGTTGTCGACGACCTTCTGCAGGCCGGCCATCGCTTCGATCGCTTCCGGCATGGTGGCTCGGTAATCGACTCTCATCTTGCTTCTCCTTCGCCGGCGACCAGGGATTCGACCACGCCGGCAAGCAACCGGACGATCCGCCCTCGGCAGTCGTCGATATGTTTCACCCTGGTCTCTAGCCCAGCGTAGCCCGGGCCCTCCTGCCGTGGATGTTTCGCCGCGCACGGCCGCGGCTAGCAGCTCTTGGTTCTCAATGTCACCGCGATGACGAAGGGACGTCACCATCGTGGCGTTGAAAGCGCGCTGCCTTCTAGAGTTGCGCCCGTGAGGCTGCTCGAGCGGGAGGACGAGCTTGCCGCCGTCGAGTCGGTCCTGAAGGAGGGCGGCGTCGTCACCGTCCAAGGCGGGGCCGGGATGGGCAAGACGTCGCTCCTGGCGGCCGGCGCCGAGCGCGCGGCCGAGCTCGGGCACGAAGTGCTCCGTGCGCGCGGCTCGGAACTGGAGGCCGGCTTCGCCTTCGGCGTGGTGCGCCAGCTCTTCGAACGGCGCCTCGCCCTGGCCCCGGCAGACGAGCGCCGGGCGCTCCTCGCAGGTCCTGCGTCGGCCGCCAGAGCCGTGCTGTCAGGTCCGCCTCGGGAGGGCGCCGCCCGCGACACCTCGTTTGCCGTGCTCCACGGCCTCTACTGGCTCGCGGTGAATCTCGCTGCCGCCCGCCCGCTCGTGATCGCAGTCGACGACGCGCATTGGGCGGATCTCCCTTCGCTCCGATGCCTCGCCTACCTCGCGCCGCGAATCGAGGGACTGGCGCTGACCGTGCTGATCACCGTGCGACCGTCCCGGCCGGCAGAGGAGCCACCACCTCTAGCGGCGATCCGGGCCGAGGCTACGGTGGTGCGGCCGAGGCTCCTCTCGGAAGCCGCTGCGGCTGAGCTCGTTCGCAGCGCCGCTGGCGACCGGGTCAGCGTCGAGGCGTGCGCAGATCTCTGGCAGGCGAGCGGCGGCAACCCCTTCTATCTCACGGAGCTTGTGCGCGGAGTCGAATCTTCCGGTGCGCCGGCGAAGAACGTTCGCGAGCGGGTCACCCGTCATGTCGCGGCGCGCATCCAGCGGCTCGCCCCGGACGCGTTGCGCCTGGCGCAGGCACTGGCGGTTCTCGGAGATGGTTTCGAGCTGCGCCAGGCTGCCGCGCTGGCCGGCCTGGAGTTCGAGGCCACCGTACGGCTGGCCGCCGCCCTGCTCCAGCTGGAGGTCCTGGCTGCGGACACGCCGCCTCGGTTCCTGCATCCGATCGTGCGCGACTCGGTGGAGGCGTCTTTGGCCGGCGACGAGCGGGACAGAGCGCATCGGGCCGCCGCCCGGCTCCTCCACTCCGACGGCTGGCCTTCGGGGAGGGTGGGCGCCCATCTCCTGGCCGTCCAACCGTCGGGTGACGCATGGGTGGTAGGGCGTCTGCGTGAGGCCGCCGCGGACGCAGTCGAAAGCGGCGCCCCGCAGGCCGCAGCAGCGTTGCTCGCGCGCGCGCTCGCCGAGCCGCCACCTGCGACCGAGCGGGTCGCGCTGCTGCTCGAGCTCGGCCGGGCCGAGGAGCTGGCCGGGCAGAACGCGGCCATCGCTCACCTCGCTGAGGCGCGAGAGCTGACCAGGGACCGCCGTCGCCGAGCCGAGATCGCGCTCCAGATCGCCCGCGCCGAGGCGGATCTCTTTCACTGGGTGGAAGCGGTCGATGTCAGCGAGTCGGCCCTGGCCGAGCTGGGCGACCACGAGCCGGACCTTCAGGCCAGGCTCGAAGCCGAGGTCGCGGTCGCCGGCCTGCGCGTTGCGCACCGCGCGTTGCGGGTCCAGCCCGCGCTCGCACGGCTCGCCGGTCGGCAGCACAGCGGGGCCGCTGCAGCCGATTACCTGCTCGCGCAGGGGATGGTCAGGTTCTGGATCGAGGGCCGGACGGCGGCCGAGGTGCGAGCACCGCTGGACAAGGCGTTCGCCGCTGGGGGCGCGGTGACCGAGAACTGGGATACCCGCGGCCCCGCCGCCTGGGCCCTGGTTTTCGCGGAGGGCTACGACACCGCCCAGGCCGTGCTCGCGTCGATGCGGGCCGACGTGGAAAGCTCGGGGAGCGCTCGCGGCCTGTTCACCACGTTCATGACGCTGGGCCTTCTGAACGTCCGCCTGGGAGCGCTGCCCGAGGCCGACGCGGCGGGCCGCATCGCGCTGCGTGTGTCGGAGGGCGTGGGCTTCGATCGGGGCCTGCGCCTGTTGGCGAGCGTGCTGATCGACGTCGCGATCGAGGCGAATCAGCTCGACGAGGCCGAGGCGATTCTGGATCTGCTGCGCCCGTTGGAGCCATCGGCAGAGCTGAGCACGGTGATCACGATCGCCGCTCGCGCGCGACTGCGGCTGGCGCAGGGACGCCCGGCCGACGCGGTGGCCGACTTCGATCAGGTCGCCGCCCTCTACAGCCCCGAGGCGTGGGGGCTCGAGATGCACGACAACGGGTTCCTGCATGCCCGCTCGGGCGCCGCCCTGGCGTTACTCCAGCTCGGCGAGCGAGCGAGGGCGCGTGAGCTGGCGGGCGAGGAGCTGGCCAGCGCTCGGGCTTTCGGGGCGCCGCGCGCGATCGGCATCGCCCTCCGGGTGGCCGGCCTGACGCAAGGTGACGCGGGGATGGCGCTGCTCGAGGAGTCGGTCGCCGTCCTCCGCGCCTCGCGGGCCCAGTTGGAGCGGGGCCACTCACTCTGCGAGCTCGGCGCGGCGCTGCGCCGGTCAGGCCAGCGCGCGGCCGCCCGCGAGCCGCTGTCCGAAGCGCTCGACCTCGCCGCACGGTGCGGCGCCCGAGCCCTGGCCGCCCGCGCCCGCGAGGAGCTCAAAGCCTCCGGGGCACGGCCCCGTAGAGAGTGGCGGATAGGCGTCGAAGCTTTGACACCAGGCGAACTGCGCGTGGCGCGACTTGCCGCCGACGGCCGCACCAATCGTGAGATCGCCCAGGCGCTGTACGTGACTCTCAAGACGGTCGAGGGGCACCTCGCGCGCGTCTTCGACAAGCTCGAGATCAACAGCCGTGCAGAGCTGGCCCGAGGGCTGGCAGCCGAAAAGACAAGGGTGCCCACCCTCTAGCGAAGCATCGGGCCTCCAGGCGACCTTGTCCGCATCTCAAATCGACGCGTGCCAGGAGGAGGCAAACATGCAAGTCAGCTCATCTGTGAAGGATCTGGACGAGGTCATCCAGGAGTACCACACGGCGCTCGATGTCTTTCTGCAGGGCAGGCCTGAGCCAATGAAGGCTCTGTTCTCACACGCAGACGACGTGGTGCTCGCCAATCCCTTCGGCCCCGCGGTGCGGGGCTGGGAGGCGGCTTCGACAAGCCTGGACTACGCCTCCTCGCGGTTCAGCGATGGTGAGCTCCTGGGCTTCGATCGCCTGGCGAGCTACGTGGCGCCCGACCTCGCCACCATTTACGAGGTGGAGCGCGGGAAGATCAGCGTCGGCGGCGGCCCGGTGACCGACTCGATCAACACGGCGAACGACGAAGGACCGCTGCGCACGCGTTAGGCATCCGGTGCCAGGAGGGGAGGCTCAGCCGCCTCCCCTCTCCCCGCCATGCTCGATGCGGAGAGAGGGAGGCTGTGAGCGCCTTCCTACCTTGGCGCCCGGCGTGCAGTGGGTGCTCCTCGCAGCTGTCTTGCTCGGCTTCTCCATCTTGGAGTACAGGAATGTCCGCGACCGGGTCCAATTGAGAGCGCTTCGACAGGCCGTTACGAAGCAGAGCGTGACTTACAGGACGCCCATCAGCGCCCAATGGAAACGGGGCTGGAGGGGACGAGGTAATGCCAAGGGCTTGCAACTGGTTGCTAGGGAAAAGTCGTTCGAGCTTTCTTACCCGTTTCCGACGCTCGGTCTTCTGGGCACGGAGTGGTATTGCCGAGCGCAAGAGGCGCGAATGACCACCTTCCTTCCGCCCAAGGTGACGCGAACCTGCATCGTTCTATCGATCCCTGGTATCTATAGACCCGAAGAACGACAGGAGATCCTGCTCTCATCGCTGCCTCCATCGACGGTACTTCGCCACTCCTGAGATGCCCTGGTCCGATCTGGAGTGCAGGGGGATAACGGCCCTCCCGGAGTGGACGCGTGACATTCTGTGATCTCCCTGTGATCTCCAGAGCCAAAATCGCCATCGCGGGGGCCGTCGGCAGCGGCTTTTGAATTCAAAAAGGTGGTCGGGGGCCCGGGATTTGAACCCGGGGCCTCACGGTCCCGAACTCTGAGACATGTCATCCAGAAATCGCGGAAACGATCGAATTTCGTTGGAATCGTCAGCTAACAGGTCCACTCGCGTGGTCATTCAGCGTTGTTCTTCAGCCGGATTACTACATGAAGCACTACACGGCGTAAACAGCGGGTTGAGGTTCGCCCGGACGTGCCTTGGCTATTTGGGTCCTATTCGCCCCCGGATGCGCTTTTACAATGCAGCTGCGGCGCTTGTCAGTATTTTGTTGGGAAAGGTCGGGGTCGTCGACTGCTCGGGCCAGGGAGATCGCACCGACCAGGCGCTGAACATCAGGTCGGCCAGCATTTGCGAGGAAGCGTTCGGCAACCTGGCGGTCGCGGTTGTCGCGTAGGACCGCCCTTAAAAGCCTCGCTGCGCGGCGTCTGCCGCAATCGCCAGCGCTATGACCTTGTCGAAAAACGCCTGCGACTGGCCCTCGAAGAGCAAATCACGGGTCAACGAGTTGATCCTGCCGACCGCACCCGCGTTCTCCGTCAGCGTGGGCCGGATCACCGAAACGGGCAACCCGTTCCGCAGAAATCAGGCGGCTTAGGAAGGATCTTGTTGGTCTGGGCAGCTCGGTAGCCGGATTGCGTCCGTTCCCGGGAATGGGATCCGGCTGTGATCCGACCCGTGTCCAGAGTCCTCATCCAACCCCAGTGCACGACACAGTACAGGCCACCAGTTCGCAGCGACCGTGGACTACGGGCGAGCTGTGGACGCTGCCGCGGGGTGGACGGCGTGTGACGAAAGCTAACTGGCCTTCATCGGAAGTAAGTGCAGGCATCACCCGACCAGGTCAGAACTCTCCCCAAACGCCGGACCTTCGGAAGCCAGCGAACATCGCCAGCGCGATCAGAAATTGGACGACTCCGATCACACCCTGCATCGCCTCGTACCAAATGGGTCCGCTGGCGGGGATCATTCCTGCGAGCTGCAGCGCGGAGGCTGGAAGGCGCAACACGCCGAAGAAAAAGGCGGCTAGGATCAGCCAAAAGGTCCATCGCCAGCGACGGGCAACCCCAACCACCAGCAATGCGATGAACGCTGACAGAACGAGTAGAAGCCACGCCTCGATCACGCGGGTGTCCCCATACGCCAAGCTGAGGGCTCGGGCGTAGACGTCCGGGGCGAAGACCAGAATCGCAACGAGCGCGATCCAGGCACACGCGAAGAAGCCGACCACCAGCAGCTGGGTGCGATTGAGAATTGTGGCCGAAACTTAACCAGAAACGACAAACTGTCAGCGGGCGGTTCATACGTCCTCCACGACCACGCGAGGCCGTTGGTTGAGCCGGATAACCAGATCGCCGACAAGCCCTGTCCAGCCGGTTTGATGCGAGGCGCCCAGGCCAGCCCCCGTATCGCCGTGGAAATACTCGTGAAACGGGATCAGGTCGTGCCAGGCCGCGTCATCTTGAAACCTCGCGTATGGGCCAAATACCGGACGCCGGCCATCTTGGTCGCGAAAAATCGCCACCAGGCGGCCCGCGAGCTCGTCGGCAACCGCATCCAGCGACATCATCTGGCCCGACCCTGTTGGGCACTCGACCGCGAACTCATGGCCAAGGTACCGGTGGTAAACCCGCAGCGCCTCAATTAGCAGGTAGTTGACCGGCATCCAGATCGGTCCGCGCCAGTTCGAGTTGCCGCCGAATAGGCCGGTGCTGGATTCCCCGGGCTCATAGGCGAGCCTGGCCATGTATCCGCCCACGTCAATCTCCAGAGGGTGGTCGCGATGCCACTTCGACAATGCGCGTACTCCGTAGGGTGAAAGAAATCTGTCCGGGTCCAGCACCCGTTTCAGGATTCGGCGGAGGCGGTCGGGAGAGACGATGGAGAGCATGCGCCAGCCTGCATGACTCTCATGACGCGTGTGCTCGATGACGCCGATTGCCTCGGGTCGGTGGCTGCTGAACCAGTCTGCACGACGCTTGAACTCAGGCAACCGCTCCATGGTTTCAGGACCGAGCGTGGTGACCGCGAACAACGGTACAAGCCCGACCATGGAGAGCACCCGTAGACGTCGCATCGAGCCGTCCGCCAGGTGAAGAACGTCGTAGTAAAAGCCGTCCTCCTCGTTCCAGAGGCCCTGACTGTTGAGAGCGGACGCGATCAGCGCGTAGTGCTCAAAGAACTTGATCGCAAGGTCTTCGTACACGCGGTCGTGCTGTGCAAGCACCAGCGACAGCTCGAGCAAGTTCTGGCAATACATCGCCATCCACGCCGTGCCGTCGGATTGCTCAAGGTGGCCCGACACAGGAAGCGATGAACGATCGAACAGACCGATGTTGTCGAGACCGAGAAAGCCGCCCTGGAAGACGTTATTGCCCTCGCTGTCCTTGCGATTTACCCACCAAGTGAAGTTGAGGAGCAGCTTGTGGAAGACGCGTCCGAGGAAGTCGTAGTCCAACGACCCGTCGATCTCGAAGACGCGCAGCGCAGCCCAAGCGTGGACCGGTGGATTGACGTCACCGAATGCCCATTCGTACGCCGGAAGCTGGCCGTTTGGATGCATGTACCACTCCCGGCATAGGAGGAGGAGTTGGGACTTGGCGAACTCCGGATCGACTCGAGCCAACGCGACACAGTGAAACGCGAGGTCCCACGCTGCGTACCACGGGTACTCCCACTTGTCGGGCATCGAGATGACATCGCGATTGTCGAGGTGCTTCCAAGCGGAATTGCGACCTGTCAGTCGTTCGGAAGGAGGCGTCGGACCTGCAGCGTCACCCTGAAGCCAGCGTTGAACACTGTAGTGGTAGAACTGTTTCGACCAGAGCATCCCGGCCATCGCCTGTCTCAGCACTAAAGCCTGATCCGGTGGAGTGTTGCTTGGCGTCAGCTCACGGTAGAACTCGTCTGCTTCCGTTCGGCGCTGGTCCAGGATCGAGTCAAAGTCTCCATCGACCCGCGCCCCAGCGACGCTCAGCCTGAGCCTCAAACTTACGCTCGAACCGGCGTCGACGATGAGGCGATGCCAGAACGCTGCTTTGGTTCCTATGTGCCGTGGATTCACGGTTGGGGTGCCCGACACGACGTGATCGTTGATGCCGTCTTTGGGGAAACGGCTGCGTCCCGGTGTTCCCCACAGACGCTGCGTGTTGGTCTCGTTGTCACAGAACAACAGCCCGGGTGCGCCATCTGAGGCGAGGGTCATCTGTCCCATTTCCCAGTGCTCGGCCAAAAGGGCGCCGTTCTCTTCTCGAATGGATGGAAGTCGGTCGTCAAGGCCCCAGCTCCATGTGTTCCGGAACCAGAGCGTCGGCAGTGCGTCGACTTCGGCGCGAGCGGGGCCTGCGTTGCGCACCGAGATCTTGATCAGGATGTCGTCTTGGGTCGCCTTTGCGTAGTGCGCTGTGATCTCCCAATACCGATCGTCGTCAAAGACGCCGGTGTCGAGGAGCTCGAACTCGGGTTCTGCGCGACCCCGGCGCCGATTCTGCTCGACCAGTTCGTCGTACGGAAACGCGTTTTGAGAATAAAGGTAGCGCCACCGCATCCAGGAGTGAGTTGGCGTTGAGTCCAGGTAAAACCAGTACTCCTTGGCGTCCTCCCCGTGGTTGCCCTCGTTTCCTGTCAGCCCGAATATCCGCTCTTTGAGGATCGGGTCGCGGCGGTTCCAGAACGCAAGGGCGAAGCAGAGAGACTGCCGGTCGTCACATAGTCCACCCAGACCATCCTCGTTCCAGCGATAGACACGCGCGCGGGCGTGGTCGTGGGGGAAGAATTCCCATGGTTGGCCGGACGGGCTGTAGTCTTCGCGAACCGTACCCCAGCCACGTTCGCTCAGATAGGGTCCCCACCTGCGCCAGGACACCTTCCCGTTTGGGACTTCTTGCAGCCGACGCCGCTCTGCCGAAACCAACTCTGTGAACTGTGCGCTCAAGTAGTGAGCCTTACTCCATTTGCCGCACGGTCACGGTCCCGTCACAAATGGCGCCTAGGCTCCAGACTCAGGAGGGCGCTCATTCGAGCGTTCGACAAGCGGCAATGGGAGGTCAGCATATGCTCCGTCTCGTCTGTACGTCGCTCGCCGCGGCAGCCCTGGCGCTCGTAGGGGCGGTCCCCGCCTCGGCTAACGCCACGATCAACTCGGGTTTCTACGACCACCAGATCATCGAGTACGTCGCCACCGCCGAAGTCACGTCATCACCTCAGGCGGCGCAGCTGATCGCCAAAGGCAACGTCGTGTACCACGTGGTCGACGCGAACGGCTCCACACCAGATGTGCAGTGCAGCCGCCTGCTCGCGGCACTCCCCGCGGATGCCACCTCATGCAATGTGCTCAACTTCATTCCAACCGAGGTTGGTTACGCAGGTGGCGCATGGAATCTGCAGATCTTTCATTGGAAGCAAGGTGTAACACCCTACGAGCTGAGCAAGGACGATGACATCGTCGCCGCTGCCAACGCCGGCTTGGGCACGATCGAGGTGACCAACGTGTTGGTTCGTTGCCCAGTCATCAACTTCGCCGCGCTTCGCTAGCGCTCGGCTAGCTCCGAATGTCCGCGGGGACGGTGCGACGGACCGTCCCCGCGATACGTTGGTCGGCACTCGCGCTGCTGCGCGTGGACGGAACACTTCAGGTCGGAGACGGATTCGCGTAGATCATGGAACAGTGCTGGTGAGGTTCATCGGAGGCGACAGCGGGTGGTGGTCAGTCGGTTTCGGATGGTGGCGGTGAATGGCTGTGGGACGCACTAATTCGTCAGCCGGATCGACTCTTCGATCCCGATGTAACGCAGCCGACAGTTTGGTTGGTGGATCGCTCGAGACAGACGACTGGTAACCATTCGATGGGACTCGAATTCATGCCGCGGCCTGAACCGTCGCGCGCGAGTACTCGCGCAGGAGCCCGCCAAGTCTCACGCTGCACCTCACCGGTCCCGACGTCAAAACCGAGTCGGAGCGCGCAATCGGAGTGTGCAGATCGAGCCCACGATGGGGCCGAGCTTGGTTGTAGTGCTCAGTCCACTCGGTCAGGACCCGCTCAAGGTGCCGACGATCGAGGATCAGAAGCCAGTCGAGACACTCGCGCCTGGTCGAGCCGATTTGGCGCTCGATGTGTGAATTTGCCCGCGGCGCCGCGATCGGAGTCCTGATCACGGCCATACCGTCTCCGACGAACACCCGGTCGGAGCCACCGCCGTACTTGGCATCGTGATCGTGGATCAGGAACCGCGCTGGCACACCGAGCTGGTTCAGCTCCCAGCTCACATTCCTGGCTTGCTGAGTCACCCAGAGAGCATCTGGCCTGGCGGTCACAGCGAACCAGATCACCCGCCTTGTCGCCAGCTCCATATATAGAAGGACGTAGAGCCGCTTCAGAAACACGGTGTCGACGCTGAGGAAATCGGTGAGCACAATCGCCGACGCCTGCGCTCGCAGGAACGCCTCAGGTCTGTCGCGATCTCAACGGCGCCGGCCCGATCCGATTCCGGCGCAGCAAGTTGCGGATCGCGGTCGCCGACACCGTATGACCGAGCTTGATCAACTCGCCGCGGACTCGGACGCAGCCCCACCGCGGGTTGTCCCTGGCCATTCGCAGAATCAACTCTTGGAGCTCGGGATCGAGCCCTGGTCGACCCGGGCCGCGGCGGCGACCGAAAGCTGCCCACCTTCTCCTCACCAGCTCGCGATGCCAACCCAGAACGGTCTCCGGCTGGACCAGCATGCCGATCAGAGCTGCCCGGCTCACCCTCTGGCTGAGCGCCGCCATGATCGTCCGATCCGCCATATTCAGCTGTGGCCGCTTGACCTGACGACGGACCACGCGGAGTTGATGCCGGAGGAGAAGTAGCTCCGCTTCACGGTCGTGGACTCGCAACCTCACATCAACCAGATCGAGGAGCAGCCGTAACAGCGAGTACAGGAGAGCGACGAGCATCGGCGGTCGAAATCCTATCGGTCAGGCCACGCTACTCCGGGTAGCCTGCCCGCCGATGAATTTGTGACCCCCACAGGTCGTGGTATGTCCTATGGATCCTGCCCGTGCAGTTTGTCGTCCTTGCGATCTGGTTCTCGACCCTGCTGGGCCTTTTGTCGCCTCTGGGGGTCTATGGGTCAGTGGCGATCCTCGCGGTGGTGGGGCTCTTGTTGCCGTATCGGCGGTTCTTCGCGAAAGGCGAGCCCCGGAAGAGCACGACCGCGTGAGACAACCCCCAAAGCCCGCTCGATGATCTTTTTGGCGCCTCGATCCAGACCCTAAGTGGTCCGTGAACGGACTCTGACCGTCAGGTAGAGCGAGACGTCGAAGAGTCTTTCCGAGCCGTCCGGCGATCCGGTCCTGCGGTTCGAGCGCGTCCTTCAGCGCCGCGCGTCGCAGCGGATCAGGACGGCCACCTTTCTCATCGATGATGCGGAGCGTCGACGAGAGCTCACCGATGTTGCACCTTAACGCCTCGTCAGACTTGACCCCCACACGCTTGGCGATTGCCTCTCGGATCTCCCGGGCCTGCCGCCCACTTCGGCAGGTGAACCACCGCATCGTCGCAATACCTCTCGAAGCCGATGGCGGGAAACTCCCGACGCATCCACCTGTCAAACGCGTAATGCATGAATAGGTTCGCCAACAGGGGTGAAAATCGCGGAGCCTTGCGGGCTGCCGCGGTCGCGTGCTACCAACTCCCGTCCTCCCGTTGTCCCTCGCTGCGAGATGACTGAGACGGGTTAACGGCACAACTACATCGCGCCTTTAACTCACTCTGCGTAGTCTCACCCCAAGCCAGATGTACCAGATCGGCGCTAAGACGACGAAACCGATTCCCCCGACAATCGCCGTGAACAATTGGATCTGCAACAAATTTGTGGTCACGACGAGACCGTACGCGATTGCGAGGCCGATGCCCACATAGGCCAATGACTTGGGCCAAATGTTGCCGCGCAGCGCCAAAACACTGACGACCAGGATAAACAGGCCAACCGCACCGAAGCGCAACCAGGCTTGTGGATCGAGGCCTGCTAGAGCGCCCGGTACTGTCAGGGCGGCTTTTACGGCAGCGTCGCCTTTCACGTAGGCCGCTGCCCTTGCGGGATTGAGAACAATGCGGTTGAGAAACTCTACCGCGCCAACCGCAGACCCAACGATGGCAAGATTGCTGGTCCA
>WNGG01014402.1_pt1 | contig 12935 bp, 12 predicted proteins | sample 5400661 | NCBI WGS metagenome assembly WNGG01 (sample SAMN13153372, study PRJNA577476) | soil metagenome | isolation source: 100 cm soil or saprolite under Garry oak tree replicate 1 | place: USA:California | collected 2016-06-15
AGATTTAAAGGGTTGGAAAACGATGCAGGACTACACCGAAGAGGAAACGGCGCGCCGGTACAACATGAACATCACGCAAAGGAACAGGGTCAGAGCCGGAGCTAGAAGCGCGAGGATTCCCCAGTCGAGTGAGCGCTGCGCGGCGGCACCTGCCGCGGAAGCCGTGGTATAGCAGAGGGCGCAGCCCTGCGCAAATGCACAGTGCGCCGAGCCCAACACTGTAAAAACGGCCAGAAGTGCAAACTTTGAACGCATTTGGCCTTTCAGTAGGACAGGCACTCTTGCCTGTCCTCTTTACGCTGAAACTCAATTCTACTGCCGATTGGTAATTTCCGCTAATGGACAACCTGGACAGGCAAGAGTGCCTGTCCTACTAAACCTAATGCGGCCTCATCTGCAACAGCCGGAAGGCCTCCGGGAAGAAGAAGACGAACATCATGCAGATGCAGAAAATCGTCGCCGGGATGAGCAAAAGCACCAGGGCGAATTTTTCAAATTTCAGGTGCATGAAATACGCCATGATCATCGCCGCTTTGACGACCGACAAGACAACCAGAGCGCTCAGCATTACCTTCGGTTCCAACGCTTTGTAAGCCAGAAATACTTCCAGTCCGGTGATCGCAACCAGACCAATCCAAATCGCAACATTGGTCTGGACGCTGGCCCCTGCGTGAGCTTCTTCGGCATGCGCTTGTGTGTTCATGGATCCTTTTCTCCCGAATCGCTCGGGTTAGTATTTCACCGACATCAGGTAAATCATCGGGAACACAAACATCCAAACCAAGTCGACGAAGTGCCAGTACAGACCGTTGACTTCGACATCCTCCGCCGAAAATTTCCCGCGGCCATAGCCAGTGGCCACAATCGCCAGGTAGATAACGCCAATCATGACGTGCGTCATGTGCAGACCGGTGATTCCGAAGAACACAGCTCCAAAAAGGGGAGTGCCCTCCGGATTTCCGGTGATGGTGAAGTGCTCCACAAAGATCAGGTTGAACCATTCGCGCAAGTGCAGCCCGGTGAAAATCAGTCCCCCGGCCATCGTGGCCACCATCCACAGAACCGTTTTTTTGCGGTCACCGCGCTGCGAGGCCATCACGGCCATCACCATCGTCAACGAGCTCGCCAGCAGTACGACAGTCATGGTCGTCGAGAAGATGATGGCGGGATTGATGGGAAACGGCCTTGGCCAGTCGGGATTCGTGAGCCTCGAGTAGCTGTAGGTGATCAGCAAGACCGAGAATGTCAGCGTATCGGAAACGATAAACAGCCACATTCCCAGTTTCTTGGAACCCATCGCGAACGGAGATCCTCCCCCCGACCACGGCGAACTCAGCGTCGAATCAGTTTTTACATCGTGCACGTTTCACCGTCCCAGAGTCAGGAGTACGAGCAAGAAAACCCACAGGCCATCCATGAAATGCCAGTAAATCGAGGTTAGTTCCGCAGCCGTCGCCTGCGAGATGCGCGAGCGTTTCCACTCCCGGAAAGCAACGTAAAACAAAGCGAAAATCCCGCCCGCGAGATGCGCGCCGTGCGCCGCGGTCAAAAGATAAAAGAAGCTGCTGCTCGGATTAGTTGAGAGAAGCATTCCGGCCGCGGCAAGCCGGCGCCAGGCAATGATTTGCCCGGCCAGGAAGAGCAAGCCGAGACCAGTTGTCACCGACCACCAGGTCCGGAAGGCATCGCGCGCGCCGGTCTCAAGTTTCCGCCGCGCCAGGATAATGGTGACGCTGCTGAATAACAATATCGCGGTATTGAACCAGACCACTGCAGGCATCGGGGTGCGCTGCCAGTCCGTGCCGAGCCCCTTGCGCACGATGTAGGAGCTGGCCAGCGCCATAAAGAACATTACGATCGCCGCAAGTCCCAGCTGGAGGGCCGTGAAATAGGCGCGCCTCGGGACAGGGCGCCTCGCACCGGGCGATCCGCCATCATCGTCGCCGCCGGCTGGCGTGCCCGTGCCGCCACCGTGGCCGGCGTCTATGATCTCGATATCTTCAGTGACTGTTCCTGGCATGGTTCGGCCTTATGCGATTTACGCCTTGCGCACCAAATTCGGCGCCAGATGTTGCGGGATGTAATCGTCCGCCGCGCCCGGAACGCTGAATTCGTACGGTCCGTGATACACGACTGGCTCGATGCCGCCGAAATTATCATGGGGAGGCGGCGAAGGGATGGACCACTCGAGCGTGGTCGCGTGCCACGGATTCTCTTCCTTCGCTTCCTTCCCGAATTTCAGGCTCCAGAAAAAGTTGAACAGGAAGATGAACTGCGCTCCGATTGTAATGAACGCCGCAATGCTGATGAAAACGTGGACCGGCTGAAGCTTCGCGAGGTATGCCACCGCGGTGGTATCGGAATAGCGCCGCGGATGTCCCGCCAGCCCCAGGAAGTGCATCGGCATAAAGATGGCGTAGACGCCGATGAACGTGAGCCAGAAATGAACCTTCCCAACCCCTTCGTTCAAGAACCGGCCAAACATCTTCGGGAACCAGAAATACATGGCAGCAAACATTCCGAAAATCGCCGCGACGCCCATGATCAAGTGAAAATGCGCGACAACGAAGTACGCGTCGTGCAGATACAGGTCCAATGACGGTTGGGCCAAAAATAGCCCGGAAAGACCGCCGCTAACGAACAGCGAAACAAACCCGATCGCAAATAGCATCGCACAGGTGAATTGGATCTTGCCGCCCCAGAGCGTGCCCAGCCAATTGAAGGTCTTGATCGCCGAGGGCACGCCGATGGTCATCGTCAGGATGGAGAATGCAAACGCCGAGTACGGGCTCATCCCGCTGATAAACATGTGATGGCCCCAGACGCAAAAGCCGAGGAAGCCGATGCCGCAAACCGCGCCAACCATCGCCCGGTACCCGAACACCGGCTTGCGCGAAAATGTGGAGAGCAGGTGCGATGTCACTCCCATCCCCGGGAGGATCGCGATGTACACTTCGGGGTGTCCGAAGAACCAGAACAGATGCTGCCACAGCAGCGGTGAGCCGCCTTTATGCCAGGTGACGACTTGATCGGTAATCACGAGCCCGCCGGGAACAAAAAAGCTAGTGCCGGCAATGCGGTCGAGCAAGAGAAGGATGCACGCGGCCAGGAGCACGCCAAACGCCAGCAGGCCGAGGATCGCAGTCACAAACCACGTCCAGCACGTCAATGGCAGCCGGCCAAGCGTCATGCCTTTCGTGCGGAGGTCGATCAGCGTCGTAATGAAATTCAGAGCGCCCATCAGCGACGCGCCGCAAAAGATCGCCAGGCCCACGATCCACAGCGTCTCGCCGGCGCCCTGGCCCGGTCCCGCCATTTCGCCCAGGGCGCTCAACGGCGGATAAGACGTCCAGCCGCCAATCGGGGCGCCCCCGGCTACGAAAAATGCGGCAATCATGGCCACCAGCGACACGAACGTCGTCCAGAACGACAGCATGTTCAGCACCGGGAACGCCATGTCGGCGGCGCCAATTTGAATGGGCAAGAAGTAATTGCCGAATCCGGACTGCGGCGCGGTGGTCAACACCATGAAAACCATGATCGTGCCATGCATAGTCATCAGCGCAAGATACTGCTCGGGCGTCATCAAGCCGCCCTTAAAGAAAAACCATTTCGTGGCGGGCCACGCCAGATGCAACCGCATCAGCAGCGACAACCCCATGCCGACGAACACGGAGAATAGAGCCAGGCACAAATACTGAATGCCAATCACCTTGTGATCGATGCTGAAGATATATTTCCAGATGAAACCCGACGGGGGCTGGTGCTGCCCATGACTGCCGCCGTCTTCGTGTGTCACCATCGAGCCGCTCCTCCGAGTCTTTCGTTTCGCCAGCTTGCGCTTCTCCGCAAAATTCCTCTCCCTTTCGTGCTTACTGGTTCGCCGCTTCCTGGTCCATCAGCCACTTCTCATAATCTGCTTCGGTCATGACCGTGAGCATGCTGTGCATCCGGTAGTGCCCCAACCCGCAGAGTTCCGCGCAAGCGATCTCATATTCGCCCGGCACAGTCGCCGTGAAGTGCATATGAATCTCCATCCCCGGTACGTTGTCTTGTTTCAGCCGCAATTCACGCACATAAAAGCTGTGGGTGACGTCTTGCGAACGAAGGATGAGTTCCACCTCGCGCCCGGCGGGGACGGCGATGACCGGCGATACGATGTCGTCCTTGGCCGCTGGATCGGTCGAGTCCAGCCCAACTGGATTGCCCGTGGACGCGCTCACCAGCTCAGGCTTCGTCCGGCCGAATTTTCCGTCAGGGCCGGCGTAGCGGAAATTCCAGGCAAACTGCTGCGCGGTAACCTCGATCGGGATCGCACCAGGATCGGCGCCAATAAAGTGCACTTGCGCCCAGGCGTTGCGTGCGTACAAGCCCAGCCCGACGAACAAGACGACCGTCGCCAGCGTCCAGACGATTTCCATCGTGTTGTTGCCTTCGAAGTAGGTCACCTTCTGACCGCGATCGCGAAAGCGATACACGGCGATGGCCAGGCCGAATTGCGCGGCCACGAACACGATGCCCGTTATCAACAGAGTGCGCATGAATTGCGAATCAATCTCGTGACCTAAATCCGTAATCGCCGGCGGGAACCACCACACTTTCGCCCAGAAAATGTAAACCGTGATGACCGTCATCAGCACCAGGAAAATCGCCATGGCGAGAGCAACAGAACTGGATCCGCGCTCCCCTTGTTTTCTCAGCATCATCTCCGCTCCAGGAATTTTGCCGCTTGCACGCATCGACCCAAAGTTCCATTTTGGAACTTACCACGGAACAAACTTCACCGTTAAACCCGAACGGCACATCATATACGTCCGTGGAAAAATTTCAACAATCTTTCTTCAATAAAAGTAGATCGAAGACGGCGAGTTGTACACTTGTTGCGGGCTCCGAATTTAGAGTGAACGCGCCGGAATTGGGGTGCGCGCTGCACTTGTTTACCCTGAGTTCCAAAGGGGAGCCGGCGGGAACGAATGGCGGGAATCGAATTGTCGCGATGGGATCGCTAAGCCTGAGGGGAAAACATGAGGAAAACTGCTGGTTATTGTTTTTCGATTCTGTTGGGCCTGACGGGTACGTCGATTCCCGGATGGAGTCAGCAAGTTCTTAGCCCTCCGGCCAAGGCAGCGTGCAAGTTGGCTGACGGCAAGACGGTTACTGTCGCGTACTCCAGCCCGCGCATGCGCGGGCGAAAGATTTTCGGCGATTTGGTGCCGTACGGCGAGGTATGGCGCGCCGGAGCGGACGATGCAACCAGCTTCGTCACGAGTGCAGACCTGGTGGTTGGTGGAAAGAACGTGCCTGCGGGCAGCTATACGCTCTTTGTTTTGCCCACGCAGAACAAGTGGACACTCATTGTAAGCAAACAAACGGGCGAGTTCGGAATCCCCTATCCCGGGGAGCAGTTGGACTTCGCCCGTATGGAAATGAAGCTCTCGAAACTCCCCTCGCCGCTGGAAAATTTCACGATTTCGTTCGGCCAAGCCGGGACGATCTGCACGATGAAGCTGGATTGGGAAACGACCCGGGCATCCATCGAAATTCTAGAGAAAAAGTAGCGCCGCGCCTTTCCGGGTAGCATTGTCCCGCTCAGTCCGTCGTTTTTTTGACGTTGACCGGGGGTACGTACGGGTGGTAGATGAAATGGCTAAAGGTTTTAACTAGACGTTTAAGTTCGAGCTAGCCCGGTGGAAAACGGGACAGGCAGGGGCTAATCCTGCAGGGAGTTTGTACTGATGCGCAGAAATCGAATCTTCGTGGTTTTGGTCACGTGTGCATTTGCGATGGCGCTGTACGCGGCAGGACCTGCAGAGCGCCCTGCCGCGGCGCAGGCCGTCCAGGAAGCAGCGGGACCAGCCACTCAAGCGGATGATCTGCAGTGGTCGTATCGCATTGACCGCTACAAGCTGGGTGGCGACAGCGGCGCCGCTCGTGGCGAGGTGATTTACTATTTCAAATGCTGGATGTGCCACAACTAGTATACGAAGAGCGCCCCCTACCTCAAGGATCTCTACAAGCATGCGACGCTCGAATCCGGACAACCTGTTGGAGATGATACGGTCGCCGCGCAAATCAAAAATGGCGCACCGGGAATGCCGTCGTTCCGCACGAGCCTCACCGACACAGACATAGCAGATCTGCTTGCTTATTTTCGCGAAGGGAAATGCTGCGTCGAAGGCGAAAATCCACCGATGAATTCATGGTATCAGGCATCGGCGCATCAGTGGCCCGTGCAGAGCGGCGTCTCGGGCGGCGCGCGGGGAGCCGTTCGGATTCCGTCCGGCGACACGCCGGAGGGCGTCATGATGCAGCTGATCGCGCCGAACGGCGTCAGGACCACTGTGTATACCAACGAAGAGGGAAATTACGAATTCCCGAAGGTACAGGCTGGCTCCTATACACTGCGAGTCGCTTCCCCTCTGGAATTTAAACCCCTCAAAAAGGGTGTTCAGATTGACAGCGCCACGAAGCTAGAAGACGTCGTACTCGAAAGAGTGTCGAATTCCGATTTGTTGCCGGGCACGCAAGAGATCGAATCGCAGATGAGCGGCGCTGAGTTGGTGTGGAATCTTGGCGGCACACCGGAGGAGAAGAGAGCGTTCCGCGGCTGCGGCAGCGGGTGCCATTCCTATGGGCAGATTCTGCGGAACCGGTACGATGAACGAAGCTGGCGCGTCATCGTAAATCGGATGACTCACTATAACGGCGCTTCCCTGATCAATCCCACCACTGCGGAAATCGCGCTCTCCGAAAACGGGATGGTGCCCGGCGATCCGAGGCGAGCCCGCAATGAAGACATGATTGTGAAGTTCCTGGCGAGGGTTCGCGGACCGCACTCGAAGGACGGACAAATTCAGGCTTTCCCGCGGCCCCGCGGCGCAGCCACCCGCGTGGTCGTTACACAATACTTTTTACCGCGTGTACTGGAGACTCCGCATGACGTCGCGGGAGATTCGAAAGGAAATATCTGGTTCACGAGTCACAGGTCCCGTCACATTGGCAAACTCGATCCTCGCACCGGGATCATCACGGAATATGCAGTGCCACTTACGCCGGGCGCTTTGCCCGGTTCGCACCGGATCGCGGTCGACAAGAATGATACCGTCTGGTTTTCCGAAGTCTGGGCGCATAACTTGACCAAGTTTGACCCGCGAACGGAAAAGTTCACACAAATACCCATCGCGTCTTCGGTGATGCCGATCAATTCTCCCGGGTTTAACAATTTCGCTCTCGCCCCGGATGGCTATATCTGGTACACGAACGATCACGCGGCCGTCAAAATCGATCCGGAGACCGGCAAGTTCGTGCAAAAATTTCCCATGAAGAGTCCCTCCACCTACGACAACGCGATTTCGTATGACGGGAATTGGTGGGCGGGAGGTTCCCCTCCAGGCGGCGGAAACTCAGCGGAGCTCTTGAACATCAGGACGGGAAAAATGTTCGATCTGAACACCGGATCGGAGCCGTCAAATTCTCGACGAGGCGGATTTGATCCGTTTGGCAATGCCTGGTTCGGAGGCGGGAACGGCACCCTGGTGGAACTCGACCCTAAGGCGGCTCGCATCCGCGAATTCAAGCCTCCGCTCCCCATCAACCCTTACTCCGGATTCTACGAAGCGATGCCGGACAAGAATGGAGAAATATGGGCGGGCGTTTTGCCAGGCCGAGAATTCGTAAGGCTGAACCCCAAGACCGAGCACTGGACCGAATATGTGATGCCGGAGCCTTTCACGCACGATCGGAGGACTTGGATCGACAATTCAACGAATCCAGTCACGGTGTGGTACGTCGATTACAACGGATACATTGTCCGCATTCAGCCGATGGAATAAGCTCGAAGCCAGCACGCGCTCATGTAGGGGCACGGCATGCCGTGCCCCTACATGACCAAAATGGCGCTCCCATTGCTGTTGTCCGTGAGAAATCGAACCAGCTAAAGAATTACACCCTAAAGCGCGGCAACAATTGCAGAGCATTCTCGCGCTGGATTCCTCGGAGGTCGCTCGGAGAAATCTCAAATCTGTTCATCGCCGTCGCGATCGTCTCGATTTTCCAGAACGGAATGTCCGAGCCAAACAGAAGGTGATCCTTGGGATAAGCCTTAAACACAGCGGCCATGGCAATCGGATTGACCGCCACACTCGCGATATCGTAATAAAACTTTTTCAGCTCGCCTTCGAACCCATTGGGAATGATTCTGGCCTTGTCTTCCGGCTTGAGGCTGCCTCCCGCAAGACGGGAAGTGAGCATGAGAGTAACTCCGCCGCCATGGGAAAAGATGAAACGGAGGTCGGGGCATCGAGCGATCGTGCCGCTGTAAACGAGGCTGGTGATCGTGCGGGTTGTATCCACTGGAAAATCGATGGACGGTCCGCCCACTACTGGATCGGGATGGCCGCAGCAAGACACGGTGGGATGGACGAAGATGACCGCTTTGCGCTGGTTCATACGTCAAACGCATGCTGGATCTCGCTCAGACATCCGTCTACATCCGGCAGCGGCAGGGTGGCAAACATTCCGAAGCGCCCGGGGAAATCCTTGATCAACTGCGCGCCGTATTCATTGCATTCGCGCGCATTTCTGCGCCCTTCTTCATTGTTTCCGAGCCACATGGCGGGGCTTGTCATGGATGCAATGGCGGTCGCAACGCCGTTCTGATCCATCTGGTCGAGAGAGCTGCGAGGCGTCCAGTTCGTATAAAGAGCGGCGGCAGTGGTAGGTGCGTCATCCACAATCCGCTTCAAGTTCCTTTTCGTGTATTCCGGCGGATAGATATGGTGATGCGTGTCGATGATACGAGGCCCCTGCGCGGGAGTCTGGGCGATTGAGGCGCGGGAATCCAGCATCATGCCCGCGCCCACCGCGGATAGCATGGCAATGACCTCGCGTCGAGAAGGGCCGCGCCCATCGGACCGACGATTCAGGGCCTCGCTGCCATCCAAGAACGAGCGATGGTTCCTCACAATTTCCTCCTCCTCGCTGGGATGGCAAAACTGCGTCGAGCCAATTCGCGCGTGAGCTTACACCTCAAGTGATCGAGGCTGCAAGGAAATCGCACATGGGATGGAGACTCAGTTTGACGGGTAGGACAGACACCCTTGTCTGTCCCGGACGAGATCGTCACAACACAAATGGACAGGCAGGAGTGCCTGTCCTACTAAAACCTGTCAGCGGGCAAACTAAATTCGACCGTGATTCCCCGGCGCACGCTTTCCGACGCAGCGCAGAGTCCTTCGTGGTGTTCCAGGGCTCTCTCGACGGTGGCGCGTTTATTCTTGGGTACTTTCAGGTGATAGCGCAATTTGATCCCCGTTAGAATCATCTTGCCGTCCACTTCCTCGATTTTCCCTTCGGCTTCCACCTGCAGCTTTTCTGGGTCGGCCCGCACGCCGCGCGCCTCAAGCGCGCCTGCAACTGTCCCCGTCATGCAGCCGCCGACAGCCGCCACGATGTAGTCCAGCGTCGCGGGCATGGGCTCGTCCGGCGAAAGCTTGAAGTACTGCGCGATTCCGCCGTGAATTCCCATTCGCAGAACATCCGGGAATCCCTCCACTTGCGCCCTTTTGATCTTGCTATTGCCGGGTTCCTTTTGGATTTTGACTTTCGAGGTATGCAGTAATTTACCCATTGGGGCTCCTTCGCTTGAATCATTCGTAATGACCAGAAAACTATCTCCCACATCGACAGGAAAGATGATAATCCCAATTCTTGCAAATAATTGGAACGAGTTCGCAGCTCGCGTGGCGGGCACGGAAATTCCCAAAGCGATCGGATTCAGCTCAAGTTTTCCAATAATTCCGCCACGGAAAAAGGCTGAGTGGCCTTCACGGAAACAGCAAAGAGCTTGCGAAGGTCGCTACCGTACGACATCGAATATTTACTTCCCCGAAAAAAAATTTGAAAGAAAATCTGGAAATCCGGGCCGGCTGCTTCGCGGGTCGCGTCGCAATTCGGGGCCACCATGCGATCATTGACGAAGATTTCGATCTCTTGACGGTTAAAGCGAAGCTCTCCCCCCAGGCGGGGGTCTGCCTCCAAACGTTGGCAGGCTGTGAGAGCCGCGCGAGCCGCTTGTTTCAAGCGGTCCTGATTGCTGCCATCGAGCGCCGCCTTGCGATTGTAGCGAACACCCAGACGGTTATCTGTGTTGTCCACGCTGTAGTTGCCTTCGTGCCCGATCAGGACCACACCTGGGCCGGCGTCGACATGCCGGTAATCGGCAACGTCCAGCAATAGCCCTTCGCCTACCTGGTTCTGAATCCAGTCGTGAAAAATCGGGATCAACGGCTCGAGGTCGACTTCCTCGGGATTCCCCACGAAGAGTTTCACATTGACGTGCTGAAGTTCGATCCGGCGGCTCTCCATCGGTCAGGCGCTCGCCGGTGTGCCGACCCGGTTGTAGCAACTGTGCGCAGCGTCGATGAAAAGCTGAGCCTCATCGATGAGGTAGCGGGTTGAGTCAAACGTGTAGGGCTCGTTTGATTTCTCGTGGGCGGCAAACAGGTAATTAGCGAATTTCCCTCCGGCAAAGGGATCAAAGAATTTCTGCGTGTCGTAGTACCGCGTCCGAAATTCGCCAACGATCTGTCCCGGATCGTCCGTGACGTTTGCGGATTCGAGCTTCACAAGCGCCTTGGCGGCACGGAGCATGGATCGATAGGCCGTCGCCCCCGCCTGCTCGACTTGACCGCTATCCCATTTCACCTGGGCCTCAAATAGCTCCCTTTCGGCAGCGGCGAGGTCGAACTCGACGGCCGACACGACTTCTCCGGCGCACTCGCCCACTCCCATGTCCGACAAACTATATTCCCTAGGATCGCCCCAATCGCTGAAGAAAGTACGATCCGAAGGATCAGCAGGCGGGCGTGCAAGATCTTCCAGGATCTTTTTCAGTTCCACCTTTCCCATCCGCTTAATGAAATCCTTGAATTTCTCGCCGTTCTTGCGATTGGCCGCATACTGGCCCGTCAAGCGAGTCACGACTTCGGGAATGTTCTTCGACGGAATCGCGATCACCGGGAGGCCGTAGGAACCCCCGTTATGATCCCACTCTCCTCCCAGAACGACCTGGAAGTGAGGAACCGCGTATCCCGACATCTTGCGGCTGACACCGTAAAAGCCAAGGTCCGCCACATGATGCTGGCCGCAACTGTTGAAGCAGCCACTGATCTTGATGTGCAGATTTTGAACGGACTCGTCCAATTGAAAACTCTTCTCGGCGAGTCTATTGCGCAGCTCCGCCGCCAGTCCACGCGACGAGGAGATCCCCAGTTTGCACGTGTCCGTCCCCGGGCATGCAGTGACGTCAATAAGCGTTTCCGCCCCAGGCTTGGCCAGTCCCGCAGCTTCGAGCGCCTTTTGCAGTTCGGATAAGTCGCTCTGGCTTACCCAGCGGATGACGAAGTTTTGTTCGACTGTCGTCCGGACGGTTTCTTTCGTAAAGCGGCGAGCGATGTCCGCCAATGCTCGAAGCTGGGTGGCAGTGATGTCGCCCAATGGAAGCGCGATGGTGACGACTACATAGCCTTCTTGCTTCTGTGGCCGCGTGTTGTACTTCATCCAGCGCTGGAAGGATTCCGAACCCAACAATGGTGGTTTCCCTGCAGGCCGAAGTGGCGCCTCTTGGAACTGCTCGGCACCCTTTACGTATTCCGTCCATCTCGGGTCGGGAGGCAGATTCTTGCGTTCCTCCAGAACCAATTCCTTGAACTTCTCAATCCCTAAATCCTGAATCAAAAACTTGATACGCGCCCGGCTGCGATTTTTCTTCTCACCGCGGGCAGCGAAAACGCGGGCGATCGCCTGCGCCAGGGGCAACAATTCCTCGGGCGGCACAAACGTGTCGAACAATTTCGCCTGGTAGGGGACCGCGCCAAGCCCGCCACCGACGTACGTTTCAAAACCACGTTCTACTTTCCCGTTCTCGGTTCGCGTGACGGCGATCATGCCCAAGTCGTGCATGCTCGTCAGGCCGCAAGCATGTTGCGAGCAACCGCTGAAGGCCGGCTTGAACTTTCTGCCGAAATTCTGGCAGTCAGGATGGCCCAACAGGAATTTCGAGAGGGCCTTGGAATAAGGAGTGACATCGAAGACTTCATCCGGGCAGACGCCCGCATACGGGCAAGCTGTGACGTTACGGACAGAATTCCCGCAGGCCTCCCGGGTCGTGATTCCCGCAGCCGCCAGGCGGCGCATCAAACTGGGTGTATCGTCGATGTGCACATAGTGGAGCTGAAAATCCTGACGAGTTGTCACGTGCGCGATGCCGTCGGAGTACTCCTCGGCCAAATCCGCCATCGTCTCGAGCTGCCCGGCGTTAAGCCCCCCACCGGGAATCTTAATTCTTTGCATGCCCGGGGCATCCCACATCGTATTCGGGCCCTTGGTTAGCTCGCCGGAGGGATACGCAATTTCCTGAACCTTTCTCCCATCGTGTCTCTGTCCGTTGTCATAACGCTGGCCGTAGATCCCTCTTCGAAGCCGCGTTTCGGCGAATAGGCGCTCGTCGAGCTTAGCCTGCTTCCGCAGGGCGATTTCCGTTTCGAAGATGTCAATTTCGCGGGCCAAAGGCTCCGGCATTTTCCCGGAGAGCTGTTCTGCCCAGAGTGAATTCGAAACTTTCATGGTTTGCCTCCATCCCAAGGCGGCCAATTCCGCAGCTGGGGGACGCACCTTGTTGCCCCCGCCCCTTTGTCCCACGTTTGTGTCCGCCGTACTCTGCCAAAAAAATAACAAACCCACCATCGGATTCGTCACCGAGGGTGGGTTGGGTTCGCTTCGTTCGATTTCTTCCTTGCTACGCGTTCTCCCCACACACCGGCGCTGTCGTGTAGCGACAACAGATGCAGGCGCCGAATTCTCTCCTCCGATTCATTTTGATATATCTATCATAATGCGGCGGGCGAGAAAGTCAATCGCAAGGATAGAATGCAACC
>WNGG01006563.1_pt1 | contig 12934 bp, 13 predicted proteins | sample 5400661 | NCBI WGS metagenome assembly WNGG01 (sample SAMN13153372, study PRJNA577476) | soil metagenome | isolation source: 100 cm soil or saprolite under Garry oak tree replicate 1 | place: USA:California | collected 2016-06-15
CGTAGGGCGAGGCCTCGCGCCGGCGCCGCATCAGCTCCTCGAGTTCCGGATCGCGCGTGTCCGGCAGCACGATCCGGACGGTGACGAAGAGATCGCCCGGGGTCGCCTTCGCCGGCAGCCCCTTGCCCTTCAGGCGGAAAGTGCGTCCCGCGCTGGTGCCGGGCGGGATCGCAAGCTCCACCGCGCCGTCGAGCGTCGGCACCCGCACCTTGGCGCCCAGCACCGCCTCGTAGAGCGTGACCGGCAGGTCGAGCCGCAGGTTCGCGCCCTCGACCTTGAAATAGGGGTGCGGGGCGATGGCGACGGTGATCAGCGCATCGCCGGTCGCGCCGCCGGGCGACGCAAAGCCCTGTCCCTTGAGCCGGATCTGCTGGCCGTCGGTCAGCCCAGCGGGGATCTTGACATCGACGTCCTTGCCGGTCGGCAGCCGCACCCGCTTGCTCGCGCCCTTCGCCGCCTCGGCGAGCGTGATGGTCAGCGAAGCCGTGAGATCCTGGCCGCGCGGCGGGCCGAAGTCGCCGGCCTCGAACTGGGTGCCGAAGCCGGGCCGTGCCCCGGCGCCGCCGAGACCGCCCATCATCTCGCTCAAAATGTCCTCGAAGCGGCCGAAGCCGCCGCTTCCCGAGCGACCGCCCGAACGCCGCAAGCCCTCGGGGCCCCAGGTGAAGGTCTCGAAGCCGCTGTCCGGACCGAACCCGCCAGGGCGGCCGGCGCCCATACCCTCAAAGCCGTGGAAGCGCGGCTTGCCCTCCGCGTCGATCTCGCCGCGGTCGAACTGCCGGCGCTTCTTCTCGTCGCCCACCACCTCGTAGGCGGCGTTGATCTCGGCGAACTTCACCGCGGCTTTCGGGTCTTTCTTGTTGGCGTCGGGATGCAGCTTCTTCGCCAACCGCCGGAAGGCTTTCTTGATCTCCTCCGGACGAGCCGACTTTTGCACCCCCAAAACCTCATAGGGGTCGCGCATCCTCACGAACTCCGCTGCATGGCTGGCCCCCACATGCGTCAAATGTGGGGATTCGGGCTGCGACTGCAACGTTTCCGCGCCCGGGCTCCGGAACGAGGCCCGCCCCAACCGGCGTTCACGCCGCGCGGCCGCGCGTCACGAGCGCTTCCACGGCTTCATGGCGCGCACTTCCCAGCGGCCGTGGTGGACGCGGCAGGCTTCCCCTTGCAGCCACGACTCGGTTCCCTTGCGCACGTAGCTCGCGAGGAAGTCCCGGCAGACGAACCCGTCCTGGGTGTAGGCGCTGGCGAGCGGCGTCACCGTGCCGCGCGCGCCGGTCTTCGGGTTCTCCCACGGCATGCTGTCGTCGCGGCCGCGCGCGAGGACGTCCCGCGCCGCCGCTTTGGCGAGCTCGAGGTCGGCGTCCGGCGGGGACGCGGCCTGCGCCTGCGCCGGTTGAGCCTGCGAGACCGTGCCCGTCGCGGGCTTCTCCTCGTTCCCCAGCAACGGGTCGAGCTTGTAGGAGAAGCTGCACCCGCCGCTGGCGAAGGCGATCGCCGTCGCGGCTGTCGCCGAGATCAGGCGCCGCGCCGCGCGCCGCCATAGGCTCGCGGCCGGCGTTCCGTTATAAGGAGCCTGCCGGAACGACGGTTCCGCTCCCAATCCGAGCATGAGCAGTCCGCGGAATGTCCGATACCGCCCCGATTGAACACCCGACATGGTTAACGTCCGGTGATTTCACCGAGGCGGACGAACCATTGCGGCTGTTTTCCGCCTGGTTTGCCGAGGCGGTCCGCAGCGAGCCGGCGGATCCCACCGCCATGGCGCTGGCGACCGTCGACCGGGATGGCGCGCCGAACGTGCGCATGGTGCTCATGAAGGGGTTCGACGAGCAGGGGTTCGTGTTCTACACCAACCTGGAGAGCCCGAAGGGGCGGGAGCTCAAGGACCAGCCGCGCGCCGCCCTCGTGTTCCACTGGAAATCGCTCACCCGCCAGGTGCGCCTGCGCGGACCGGTCGAGCCGGTCACCGCGGCGGAGGCGGACGCCTATTTCGCCACCCGGCCGCGGCTGGCGCAGATCGGCGCCTGGGCGAGCCGCCAGTCGGCGCCGCTCGAGAGCCGCTTGGCGTTCGAGAAGGCGGTGGCGCTCTATGCCGCCAGGCACGTGGTCGGGCCGGTGCCGCGGCCGCCTTTCTGGAGCGGCTTCCGCCTCGTGCCGCTGTCGATCGAGTTCTGGCACGATCGCCCGTTCCGCCTGCACGACCGCATCGAATTCCAGCGCAAGCTGCCGGGCGAACGCTGGACCAAGACGCGTCTCTACCCGTGAGAGTTCGTGAGGTGGCGCCGCGCCCGCCGGAACAGGACCCTTCATGCCGACGAGTCAAACAAACCAGCCGCGCCGCACGCTGCTCCTGACCGGCGCGAGCCGCGGCATCGGCCACGCGACGGTGATCCGTTTCTCCAGCGCGGGCTGGCGCGTCATCACCTGCTCGCGCCATGCGTTCCCGGAGGAATGTCCGTGGGAAGCGGGTCCCGAGGATCACATCCAGGTCGATCTCGCCGACCCGGAGAACACGGCCGCGGCGGTCGCCGAGATCAAGGGCCGCCTCGAGGGCGGGCATCTGCATGCGCTCGTCAACAACGCGGCGATCTCGCCGAAGGCCGATGGCGGTACGCGGCTGGGCTCGATCGGCACCGCGATGGAGACATGGGAGCACGTGTTCCGCGTCAACTTCTTCGCCCCGATCATGCTCGCGCGCGGCCTTCTCGATGAGCTCAAGGCCGCCAGGGGATCGGTCGTCAACGTCACGTCGATCGCCGGCTCGCGCGTGCATCCGTTCGCCGGCGCCGCCTATGCGACCTCCAAGGCGGCGCTCGCTGCGCTCACGCGCGAGATGGCGGCGGATTTCGGCCTGCTCGGCATCCGCGTCAACGCCATCGCGCCGGGCGAGATCGACACCGCGATCCTCTCGCCCGGCACCGATAAGATCGTGCAGCAGATTCCGCTCCACCGCCTCGGCACGCCGGACGAGGTGGCGCGCATCATCTACGTCCTGTGCACGGAGACCGCGTCCTACGTGAACGGCGCCGAGATCCACATCAACGGCGGCCAGCACGTGTGAACATTCGCCATGGCCGAGGCCCTTCATTGGGTTCGTTCTGCCAAATGGTCATCGGCGTCTCGTTGGGTTCGTTCTGCCAAACTATGACGGACGCCCTAACGCCCACCTCCTGCATTTTCGATTCGCGGATTTACCGGAATCTACAGGCTCCCGCGGCGCCTCCTCTTGTGTTGACCTCCCATGTTGGGACTGACGGTCATTCGGACTCCGCGCTCGAGGCCACGACGACGGCGGCCATCGGATCGTAGCCGAGCCCTGTATTTTTCCTGATGTTTATAGGCGCGCGCTCCGCGGCCGCCGGCGTCTCTGCCGCCGGCGGTGAGCGGTCATTGATCTGCATTGATCCGGCAGCGCTCGGCATTGATCCGGCCATTGATTCCGCATTGATCTCGCATTGATTCCGTATTGCTTCCGCATTGATCTCCATTGATGCCCTTTTGCCGCCGGCGGCCGCAACATCGTGATTTTCTTGGATATTTGGACGGCAGCCGGCGGAAAGAAATGTGGGCTGCATTGATTCCGACAACCGCGCCACCTCCTCGCGCAGCCCTGCGACCTCGGCGGCGAGATCGGGTGCTTGCACGCTCGGCGCCGCCGGAGCGAGCGCGAGCGCCTCCCGCACGAAGGCGAGGAGGCCGGCGGCTTCGCCGATCGTGATGTCGCCCGCGCCGAGCGCCCGGCTGATCTGCGCGACGGCCGCGGCCCGGTCGGCGGCCGAGATGAGGGGCGGCAGCTCCACCTCCACCGGCCGCTGCCGGCTCACCGGCATCGTCCGCTCCGCGACCAGCCGCATCGCGGTCGGGCTGCCCTGCCGCGCATGGACGACGAGGTCGCCCATGAAGGTCGGCGCGATGCTGTCCAGCTCGACCTCGGCGCGGCGGTTGACCTTGTTGCGGCAGCCGCGCGGCCGCCCCGCCGGGTTGCCGCTCTGGCCTTTGACGAAGGGCATGGGGCCTCCTGTCCGAAAATCGTTTCGGTTTCATGAAAACATCTGGGTAGAGGAAAGTCAATCCTTTTCGCGTAGCGCGCCAGGACGTCCTGGTCCGGTCGATATCCCTAATCCGGGCAGTTTCCAAGGGCTTATGGGCGAATCGTTAACCGCGAACATACCCGAAGGTGTGTTTATACTAAACTTCACAGTTTCGTGATGGTCGGCGGCCCGCGGCAGCGGCACCAGGACGATTGGGCGGGCCGCCGGGGTCCTGACAGCCGGGAGTGTCTTGGGTTCGGTCGCTCGGCCCCGGCAGCGGTTCAAGCCGCCTTGACGTTCGAGCGCTGCACGTGATCCAGGTTCCGACCCTCGATACGCACCAGCTTCGTGGGTCCGCTTCGCTTGGGCGAGTGAACCACGCCGACATCGTAGAGGTGGGTATCCCCCGGCTTCATGCGATAGGTCTTGACGGGTTCGACCAGGCTCGGCGCTTCGCCCTCGCCGCGCTCGACGATGTGCCAGTCGGTCATTTCCGTATCGCCCGTCGCCACTCCGTAAACCGCCCAACTCGGCCCGTGGTCGTGCGGCGTACCGTTCGTGGCGTTCTCGTAGACGTGGCCGCAAATGCAGAAACCCAACTCCGGATCCTCATACAGCACCTTTCGCGGGCGGCACTGCTCGGCCGTCAGATGTTTGGCGATGAATTCCTGGTCGAGCAGGGCCTTCGACACGAGCTTGCACACCGCCTGCTTGCCGGCGGGCCCGGCATCCGCCTTGAGAGCCTTGCGGATGTCGGCGCTCAATTGCTCGAGGGTGTAGGACATTCGCTCTCCTTTCTCTCCTCATTGGGTTCGCTGGAGACTTTCAGCAATATGGACTTGACGGTCAATAGGGATCCGAATTGCAACTCCGCCGGCCTACAGCCACCGCTTCCACTTGAATATCAGGTACGGCAGCACGGCGGCGCCGAGCATCAGCACGATCGCCAGCGGATAGCCGAACGGCCAGTCCAGCTCCGGCATGTTCTTGAAGTTCATGCCGTAGATCGACGCGATGAGCGTGGGCGGCATCAGCACGACCGCGGCGACCGAGAAGATCTTGATGACGTTGTTCTGCTCGAGGCTGACCACGCCCACCAGGGCGTCGAGCAGGAACGTGATCTTGTTGGACAGGTACGTGGCGTGGTCGGACAAGGACTGAACGTCGCGGCGCATCGACTGGAGCTGCGCGCGCGTGTCCTTGGTCCAGCGCATGCCCTCCGCCTCGTTGGCGATAAACAGCAGGAGGCGCCCGATCGAGACCAGGCTTTCGCGCACCTTCGAGGTCAGGTCGCCCTTGCGGCCGATGATCTTGAGGATGTCGGTGTAGGAGCGGGCGCGGTCGGCCGGCGATCCCTCCGGCTCGAAAATGCCGTGCGAGACGCCGTCGACCTCCGCGCCGATCTTCTCGAGAATGTCGGCGGCGCGATCGATCACGGCGTCGAGCAAATCCATCAGCACCGATTCGCCCGAGACCGCGGCCGGACACAGGCGCGCCAGCTTGTTGCCGACGATGGCGAACGGGCGCGGCTCGTCGTAGCGCACCGTGATCAGCCGGTGCGCGGCGAGGATGAAGGTGACCGCGGTGGTCTTCGGCGCGTCGGATTCCGACTGGCACATCAACGTCGCGGTCATGTAGCGCGCGTTGTTCTCGATGTAGAGGCGGCTGGAGACCTCGATCTCCTGCATCTCCTCGCGCGTCGGCACCGCGATGCCGAGCGCCCGCTCGACCAGCTTGTCTTCCGGAACCGTGGGCGACACGAGGTCGATCCACACCGCCTTGTCGGCGACCTCCGCTCCCGGCTCGACCGGCTGGCGCTCGAGCGACGTGCCGCGCGGAACATAGACCGAGAGCATGCGGTGTCCCCGGCTGAATTGTCATCGGGGTGCGGCGGAGCAGCATCGCCGTGACGGAAGGTCCGCCACTCTTGGCCGGATCGCGCCGATCCCGCAAGCCTCTCCGCGCGGGCCTGACCGCAGGATGAGTTGAGGCGTGCGACCGTTCAGGCGAGGGCGTCTGCCGGTTGCTTCTGCTCCTCGGCCGGCTCGATCGAGGGGCTGGGGATTGGGCGCTGATAGCGCACCGCCGCCGCAACCGCCGAAATGCCGATCTCGCCGTAGCGCGCCGCGAGATCCGCGGGGGCAGGCCGCGGGCGGGTCGGATCTTGGGACCGCATGGTTTCCTCCGGAGCTGTTTGTCTTTTGGGGCGGCGCGAGCGCCGCGTTATTGGCCATCGAGTGGGGCGGAATTGGCCACGAATGATGCAGGAACGGCGTCTTCTTGTTGGCCATTCGGTGGAGCCGGACCGGCGGCCGCCGCGCCCCGCGCTCCCTTCATAAGTCGTTAAGGTAAAGGGTTATTTACCGTCCGATGGCATTCTTCGGCCGGTCATGCCGGGGCGGGCCTCGGTAAGTGCGGCATTCCTGCAACACCTTGGGCGTAACATGCATCGGATGGGCCGGGATGTCTGGATAAGCGGTCCGAATTCGGATAACACCAGCGAACCGGGCCGCACCCGGGCACCGATCGAGAGAGACGAGAAGCTGATGTCGAAACGCGCAATCCTGCTCGGTCTCGTGGGTTTGGCGCTCGGCGGCTGCATGCAGTCGACGCTCGAGCCGGCCTCGGAGGCCGCCATGAAGCCGCGCGACAAGCAGCTTCTGGCCAACGCGCCCTACGCGCCGGCCACCATCCCGGAGCCCTACCGGCGCCACATCGTCTCCTTCCACCGCCGCGAGGCGGCCGGCACGATCGTCATCGATTCCGATGCGCGCTACCTCTACTACGTGCTCCCCGAAGGCAAGGCCATCAGGTACGGCGTGACCGTCGGCGAGGAGGCCTTGGCGTGGTCCGGCGTCGCCAAGATCGGCCGCAAGGAAGAATGGCCGGCCTGGGTCCCGACCTCGGACATCAAGCACCGGCTCGGCAACATTCCGGATTTCGTCGCGCCCGGCCCGCATAATCCCATGGGGGCGCGCGCCATCTACCTGTTCGAGGGCAGCAAGGACACGCTCTACCGCATCCACGGCACCAACCAGCCGGAATATATCGGCCACGCCATTTCGTCCGGCTGCATCCGCCTGACCAACGAGGACGTGATCGACCTGTTCAACCGGGTGAAGGTGGGGGCGCCGGTCGTGGTGCTCGCGCCCGGCACCGGCGACTCGCCGGCGAGCCCGCGCGTCGCCTTCAGGGGCGGCCGCGACGGCTGATCGGGAAATTAAGCGGGGTTGGGGACAGCGCCGGGCAATTTGCCCGGCGCTTGTCGTTTGCGCCGGCTTCCCGCGCGGCACAGATCGCTTACGAACTCTCGGGGAGCGGGGCACTCGGCATAGACTGGCTCTTTATCTTAAGTGGTGAACAACGTGGTTGCGAATCGATCAAAGAAAGAGTCCGCCGTCTCGTTTCTGCGCCAAGTCGCTTCCGGCAAGGTGCGCGAGGCCTACGATGCATTCGTCGCTCCGCATTTCCGCCACCATAACGCATATTTCCGCGGCGATGCCGAGTCCCTGCGAGCGGGGATGGAAGAGAACGCCGCCGGTTTTCCAAACAAGACGTTCGAGATACAGCGGGCGCTGGAGGACGGAGATCTGGTCGCGGTCCACTCGCGATTGCAGTTGAAGCCGGACATGCCGGAGATCGCGGCGGTCCATATCGTCCGCTTCGACGGCGACCGCATCGTCGAAATGTGGGACGTGGGCCAACAGGTGCCGGCCGAATCTCCGAACGAGAACGGGATGTTTTGACGACCGAAGACAACGGTTTGCGGTTTTCGCTCACCCGCCCAGTACCACATGCACGATTTCCGGCGGCACGCCGACGCGCGCCGGCACGACGCTCGTGCCGAGCCCGCCCGAGACGATCATGTGGCGCGCGTCCCCGACGATGTCCCCGTAGGCGAAGCGGGCGCCGAATCTGGACGGCACCAGCAGCGGCCATACCAGCGGGATGCGCAGTTGGCCGCCGTGCGTGTGGCCCGCCAGGGTGAGCGCCACCCGCGCCGGCACCCGCGGGAAAATGTCCGGTTCGTGCGCCAGCAGGATCACCGGCTCCTCGCCGCGCACCTGCGCGAGCGTGCCGGCGAGATCGTCGACCCCGCGGTAGCGGCCGCGCCCGAGTCGGATCGCCATCTGGTCGCCGAGACCGGCGAGCCAGAAGCGGCGGCCGGGCGGCCCCAGCGCGATCGCGGCGTTTTCCAGCACCGGAATGCGTACGGCCTTGAGGGCATTGCGCACCCCGTCGATGTCGTACCACCAATCGTGATTGCCGAGGATCGCCCATACGCCGAGCGGCGCCGAAAGCCGCGCAAGCTCGGCGGCCCAGTCCGCATGCGCCACGCGCTCGGTCACGAAGAGGTGGGTGGCGAAATAGTCGCCCAGCAGCACGATCAGGTCGGCGGCGAGCCCGTTGGCGGCCTCGACCACTTGGCGTATCCGTTCGAGCCCCATGTTGGGGCCGCCCGCGTGCAGGTCGGCCACGACCGCGATGGTCAGGCGCTGCTCGGGCGGCCAGCCCGGCGGGATCAGTCGATATTCGGTCACGCGCAGCTCGCGCGCCGCGGCATCGACCCCGTAGCCTACCGTGCCGGTGCCGAGGAAGCCGGCGAGCCCGAGCCCGCCGAGGATCAGGCGGCGGCGCGACAGGCGCACGACACCCGCCTCACGCCGCCAGCAGCTGTTCGCGCTTCGCCCAATCGAGCGCGCGGTCGAGCGCGCGCCCGAGCCGGTCGAACAGGTCGTCGATCTCGGCCGGCGAGATGACGAGGGGAGGGGAGATCGTCACCGTATCGCCGATGACGAACCGCACGATCAGCCCTTCCTCCTCGGCCAGGCGCACGCAGCGCGCGGCCACGCCCTTCTTCGGATCGAAACTCGTCTTGCGCCGCTTGTCGGCCACCAGCTCGAGCGCCCCGACGAGCCCGAGGCCGCGCGCCTCGCCGACCAGCGGATGCTGCCCGAGCGCGGCCAGCCGCCTCTGGAACTGCGGCGCCTTCGCCGCCGCGCCCTCGATGATGCGGTCGCGTTTGTAGATTTCCAGCGTCTTGATCGCGACCGCGGCGGCGACTGGGTGCCCCGAATAGGTGAAGCCGTGGCCGAACATGCCGATCTTGCGGCTCTCGGTCAGCAGCGCCTGGTACATCGTCTCCGGCACCATGACGCCGGCGATCGGCACGTAGGCCGAGGACAGCGCCTTCGCGATCGACAGGCCGTGCGGGACGTAGCCGAGCGCCTGCGAGCCGAACATGGTGCCGAGCCGGCCGAACCCGCAGATCACCTCGTCGGCGATCATGTAGACGTCGTGCTTCGCGCACACGGCCATGATCTTCGGGAAATAGGTGCGCGGCGGCACGATCACGCCGCCCGCGCCCATCACCGGCTCGGCGATGAACGCCGCCACCGTGTCCGGCCCCTCCTTCTCGATCAGCTCGTCGAGCTCGGCGGCGAGCCGGGTCGCGAACTCCTCCTCGCTCTCGCCGTCCTTCGCGAAGCGATAATGGTGCGGGCAGCTCGTGTGCAGGATATTCGCGATCGGCAGGTCGAAATCGATGTGGTTGTTGGGCAGCCCGGTGAGCGAGGCCGCCGCCACCGTGACGCCGTGATAGCCCTTGAGGCGGCTGACGATCTTCTTCTTGTTCGGCCGGCCGAGCGCGTTGTTCATGTACCAGACCAGCTTGACCTGGCTGTCGTTCGCCTCCGAGCCGGACGAGCAGAAGAACACCTTCGAGATCGGGACCGGCGCGATCTCCTTGAGCTTCTCGGCCAGCTCGATCGCCGGGTCGTGGCTCTTGGCGGTGAACAGGTGGCCGAACGAAAGCTTGCGCATCTGCGCCGCCGCGGTCTCGACCAGCTCCTCGTTGCCGTAGCCGAGCGACACGCACCACAGCCCGGCCATGCCGTCGATGTAGCTTTTGCCCTCGCTGTCGTGGACGAACACGCCCTGGCCGCGCTCGATCACCAGCGGCCCGCTGTCGCGCAGGCCGGCGAGGTTGGTATAGGGATGCACGACGGTTTCGATGTCGCGGACGGCGAGGTTGCTCAGGACGGGCATGGTTCGGTCTTTCGCAGGGGCGCTATAGTGGGCGTTTGCGGCCCGGAATCGGAGCGCAATAAAGCAGCGGAGCATGCTTATGCCAAATCAACGTGACCTCGTGAAGGCGGACGCCTGCGCGGTCGTCGATTTGTTGCGGCGCGGGGCGGTCACGCCGCACGACCTCCTCGACGCGCTGGAGGCGCGCATCGCGGCGGTCGACGGCAAGGTCAACGCGCTGCCGACCCTGTGCTTCGAGCGGGCGCGCGCCCACGCCGACCGGCTGATGCGGCTGCCCGTGGCCGAGCGCGGACCGCTCGCCGGACTGCCGGTGCCGATCAAGGACCTGACCGCGGTGGCCGGCGTGCGCACCACCCACGGCTCGCGCATCTTCGCCGATCACGTGCCCGCGCGCTCGGACATCCTGGTCGAGCGGCTGGAGGCGAACGGCGGCATCGTCTACGCCAAGTCGAACACGCCCGAGTTCGGCGCCGGCGCCAACACCTTCAACGACGTGTTCGGAGCGACGCTCAATCCGTGGAACCTCTCCCGCTCGGCGGCCGGCTCCTCGGGCGGCGCGGCGGCGGCGCTCGCCACCGGGATGGCGTGGGTCGCGCACGGCAGCGACATGGGCGGCTCGCTGCGCAATCCCGCGAGCTTCTGCGGGGTCGTGGGCCTGCGGCCGAGCATCGGCCGCGTCGCGCATACACCGGAATTCCAGATCGACCGCACGCTGAGCGTCCAGGGGCCGATGGCGCGCAACATCGAGGACTTGGCGCTGCTGCTCGACGCCATGACCGGCGAGCATCCGGCCGACCCGCTGTCGCTGCTGGCGCCGGCACAGACGTTCCGCGACGTGTTGCGCGCGCCGGCGCGGCCGCGCCGCGTCGCCTATTCGGCGACGCTCGGCATCACGCCGGTCGATCCCGAGGTCGCGCGCGTCACCCGTGCCGCCGCCGACCGCCTCGCCGCCGAGGGGATCGTCGTCGAGGAGGCCCACCCGGATCTGTCGGAAGCGCACGCCTGCTTCCAGGTGCTGCGCGCGGTCGACTTCGTGGTGACCAAGGCGGCGCACCTGCGCAACCACCGCGACCTCGTCAAGCCGGAGATCATCTGGAACATCGAGGCCGGCCTCAAGCTCACGCCCGCGGACATCGAGCGCGCCGAGGCGCAGCGCGTCACCCTTGCCGCGCGCATGCTCGCGTTCTTCGAGACCTACGATCTGCTGCTCACGCCGGCGACCATCGTGGCGGCGTTTCCGGTCGAGCAGCGCTACCTCGCCGAATGCGCCGGCCACAAGTTCGGCAACTATATCGAATGGCTGGCGATCGCCTATGCGATCACGCTCGCCTGTTGCCCGGCGCTGTCGCTCCCCTGCGGCTTCACCGCCGAGGGCCTGCCGGTCGGCCTGCAGATCGCGGCGCCCCCGCGCGCCGAAGCGCGCGTGCTCGCCGGCGCCAAGCTCCTCGAGGACCTGCTCGGCCTGCGCGGCGCGGTTCCGATCGAGCCGCGCGCTCCGGCCGCGCAGCGCCACGCCAGGACGGCGTGACTGGCGTTCCCCGGGCGCAGCGCAGCGCGAAGGGGCCCCATTGCGCTTTCGCGCAATGGGGCGCCCGCAGTGGTGCGCTGCAGACCCGGGGTCCAGAATTACGGGCGTGATCTGGGTCCCGGATCAGCGACGCACCGTTCCGCTTCGCTCCACGCTGCGCCGCATCCGGGACAGGAGCGCGGATCACGACAGCCATTCGAGGATCACGGCGGTCTCGATCGCGGCGACGAGGTTGACGATGCCGTGCAGCAGCATGGTGAGCGCGGTCGAGCCGCTGCGCCAGCGCAGCCATCCGAATACGAGCCCGATGCAGAAAATCTGCGCCACGCCGAACCAGTCGTATTGCAGGTGGATGAGCGCCCAGATGGCCGAGGTCGCCAGCACCGTGCCGCCGACGCCGAGCGAGGAGGCGGCCCAGCCGCGGAACAGGAAGCCGCGGAACATCAGCTCCTCGCCGATCGGCGCGGCGATGACGGCGGCGATGAGCAGCAGCGGAGCGGCGCCGGAGTCGCGCGCCGCCCGATAGACATTGACCATGAACGGCGGGAGCAGCTCGCGCCCGAGCAGCCAGGAGAGTACGTCGGACCCGGCCATGAGCACGACCACGCAGGCGAGGCCGAGCATCACGTCGTGCCGGCGCGGGCGAGTGAGGCCGAGATAATCCTTGACCGACCATCCGCTGCGGCGCGCCGCCAGCGCCAGCACCGCGCACTCGATCGCGGCCGGCAGGAGCACCGAGAACGCAATCAGCCAGCCGTCGGAGTCGAACTGCCGCACATCGAGCGGCTGTTCCGGGTGCAGCGCGCTCCAGCGCAGCAGGAAGGCGACGAGCACGATCGCTTCGGCGGCGAGCCACGCCAGGAACGCCAGCAGGCCCCAGCCGAGCGTCCACCAAAAGCCGCGCGGCCGCAGTGCCGCGTCGTGCGCAGGCGCGGCGCACATGAGCGATGCCCTTTCGCTGCCGATTCGACGGCAAATCCTACCGACGAGCCCGTGACCCGAGAAGGGCAGGGCCCGCATGCGGGGAGAGGGAGCGGCGCCTCGCACCCGCAGCGGGACCGGTGTTCTTGCGTAGCTCGCCAAGCAATTGCGGATGCTTGTCCATAAGCTTGAAAAGATTGATCACGGCCGGCAGAGGAGATGCTTCCCCGCGTTCGTAACGCGAGAATGCATTGTGGCCGCCGCCCGTCAGCCGGGATGCGTCGCGCTGGCTCAGGCCCAACTTGTGGCGAATGCGGCGGATTTCCTGCTGCTGGCGCTTGCGCGCGCGCAGGACCAGTTCGTCGCCTGCTTGCGCATAGCGCGCCGCGCTCTGCGGATC
>WNGG01006565.1_pt1 | contig 12934 bp, 10 predicted proteins | sample 5400661 | NCBI WGS metagenome assembly WNGG01 (sample SAMN13153372, study PRJNA577476) | soil metagenome | isolation source: 100 cm soil or saprolite under Garry oak tree replicate 1 | place: USA:California | collected 2016-06-15
CGCTCATGCCGGCGACGCGGCGCGGCCCTTCAGGCTCGGCGGTGGTGCGGCCGCCTCCACATCCTTCGCCCAGCCGGGTCGGATCCTCTCCAGGAAGAGCTCCAGGTTGCTCCTCATGACGATGTTCGGGGAGAGCCTGACGAAAGGCGGCGGCGCGAGCCCTTCGATGAGGAACCCGCAGAGGACCTGGAACGCGATCCGCCCCTGGGTCCAGGGACGCTGATGAATCGTGGCGGTGACGCGTCCGGATTCGATGAGCGGGGCCAGGGCCGGGAACAGGTCCGTCGTGATCACGGTGACGCGGTCCGCGAGCCCCTCGTCCTCGATCGCCCGCAGCACGGGGAGGGAATTGGCCGTGCTCACGTAGACGCCCGCGACTTGCGGGCGAGCCGCGAGCACCGCGCGGCACTTGTGATAGGCCTCCGCTTCGTCGTCGTGGGCCTCCACGACCCCCGCGATTTCCAGGTTGGGCCACAGCTCGCCGACCGTCTTGCGAAACCCCTCGAGCTTCTGGGCGTGATCGATCGTGGACAGGAGCCCCGTCACCAGCACGACCGGCCCGTTCCCTCGCAGGAAACGGCCCATCAGCTCGCCCACCAGGGAGCCGTTGGTCACGGGGTCGACGGAGACCGTGGTGAGCCGCGCCGTCCCGGGCGCGTCGGTGTTGACGCAGACGACGGGAATGCCCCGGGCATGCGCGCGCGAAAGCAGGGGCTTCAGCTTCTCCGGCTCCCCCGGCGCGATGACCAGCCCGTGGATGTCCTCCTCCAGGCACTCCTCCAGGGCTTCCCTCTCGCCTTCGCCGAGCCGGGAGTAGGGATGGTGGAATACCCTCACCACGGTGCGCTCGAGGGGTCGCGCCGCGTCCTTTATCCCGTCGCGGACCAGATCCCAGAACGACGCAATCTCCCGGGGAAGGGCGACCGCGACGCGCAGCTCTTTCCGGGAGGAGAGGTAGCGGGCGGCCAGGTTGGGGCGATATCCCAGGGTCTTGGCGGTGCCCAGGACCTTGGCCCGGGTCGCCGGGTTGATTCCCGGCCGGTCGTGCAGTGCGCGGTCCACGGTGCCGATGGAGACTCCGAGCGCGTCCGCGATCTCGCGGATGCCCGGCGTATGCGGCCGTTTTCGCCGTCTGGAACGCTCCGGGTCAGTCACAACGTCACCCGAAAAGGGAGCGCGCGTCCCGGGGAGTCGCGCCCGCACCCGGTACGTGATACCCGATTACGCTTCGCCCTACAAGTGGGGGGCGGCCAGCCAGGAAAAATTACGATGAGCCCCATAAAACGATCTTGACACCTCCTCCGACGGCGTGATATCCATCCCGTTAACGTACACGGTCCAATGCAGAGAGCCATGGCGTGGGGTCGACACCTCGCCATGAGCAAGCGTCCGACTCGAACCGAAAGGAGTCGCCGATGCGAAAAGCCCTTCTCGTCCCTCTCAGTCTTCTCCTCGCCGCGGTCGCCCTGCCGCCGGTGCCGGCTCGCGCCCAGAGCTTCAACGGCTCCATCAGCGGCACCGTCAAGGACCCGAGCGGCGCCATCGTGGGCGGCGCCGAGCTGATCCTCAAGAACCAGGCCGCAGGCGTCGAACTGCGCCGCACCTCCACGGACAAAGGCGAATACGCCTTCCGTAACCTGGTGCCCGGCAGCTACGAGCTGCGCGTGACGGCGGCGGGGTTCAAGCTGCACGTCCAGAAGAACGTCCAGGTGAACTTGAACGCCGATGTCCGGGTTGACCTGAGCCTAGGTCTCGGTGGGCAGACGGATCAGGTCGAAGTCGTGGCCGAAACCTCGACCCTGAACTACGACAGCGGGGCCCACGAGGACGGCATCGCTCCCGACACGCTGCAGCAGCTGCCCATCCAGTTCGGGACCGGACCGCGTGCGGCGGCCAGCTTCGTCCTGCTCATGCCGGGTGTCTCCAGCGGAGGCGGGGCCAATCCGTTCGACGCCCGCATCAACGGCGGCATGCAGTCCGGCGACGAGGCCGTGGTCGACGGAGCGAGCATGCAGCAGGGCTTCATGAGCCAGAGCGGCATGATCTCCATCTTCCAGGACTTTCCGTTCTCCCCGGACATGGTCACCGAGATCAAGGTCGTGACCTCGAGCTACGAGCCGCAGTACGGGTCCAGCACTTCGGGGCAGGTCGTGGCCACCACGAAGTCCGGATCCGACACCTTCCACGCCTCGCTCTTCGACTACCACCAGCGTGATGGCTTGAACGCCCGCCAGTGGGGTGCCACCGAAAAGTCCACGCTCAAGAAGAACAACTTCGGGGCCAACGTCGGCGGCCCGGCCAAGGTCCCCGGGCTCTGGTCGAGCAACGTCAAGAGCTACTTCTACGTGAACTTCGAGGGCTACCGGCAGAAGGGGGGCGTCAACCGGCCCACCCTGTCCATCCCTTCGGTCAAGGAAAGGAACGGGGACTTCAGCGATTGGCGAGACTCCAACGGGAACCTGATCCCGATCTACGACCCCGCCACCACGCGCATCGTCAACGGGGTCGTCGTCCGCGATCCCTTTCCTGGCAACATCATCCCCACCAATCGCATCAGCTCAATAGCCAAGGGTTTCCTGCAATACCTGCCAACGCCCACCAGCGACGGACCCCTCAACAACTACCTGATCCCGACCGCGATACCAGATACGATCCTGGGCGACAGCAACTATTACTTCGGGCGCTTCGACACGTATGTCGGCCAGAAGGATCATTTGGCGATATCTCTGTGGCACCAGCGGGCGCCGAAGAAGGTATACGCCGGGCTGCCCCACGAGATCGCCACCGAAGACTACTCTGACCCGCAGAACTCCTGGGTGAACCGGGCGAACTGGGACCACACCTTCGGACCCAATCTGCTCAACCACTTCTCTTTCGGCTACCTGAACCGCAACGAGGGTTACGGCTGTGTGAATGAGGACGCCGTGGATAAGCTCCCGAAGATCGCTGGCGTGGTCAGCCACAACCTCCCTCCCCGGATCGACTTCAGCGACGGCTTCAGCTCCTTCGGTTGTAACCGCGGTATCCCGCCGGGGACCATCACCACCCGCCCGACCTACGTCGCCAACGACCTGTTCACCTGGATCCGGGGGAACCACACCCTCAAGGCCGGCTTCGAATACCGCAACATCGGGGGCAACATCCACAACAACGGGAACGAGGCGGGCACGTTCGGCTTCAGTCGGGGCGCCACCAGCCTCCTCGGCGTCCCCAGCGGAAGTCCCATCGCGAGCTTCCTGCTGGGTGAGGTGGACAACGCCACCGAGACCATCCGGGCCGTCAGCACTGCTTATCCGCGACAGGCCGCCTACATCCTCCACGCCGGCGACACCTGGAAGGCGAACAGCAAGCTGACCCTGAGCTACGGCCTGCGCTGGGACTACTACACGCCCTCCAAGGAGAAGTACGACGTCTTCTCCTTCTTCGACCCCACCGGCGCCAATCCCGGGGCCGGGGGACGGCCCGGGCGCCTCGCCTTCGCGGGCAGCGGCTACGGGGCGGCCAGCTACGGGGCGCCCTACCCGGAGAAGCCCTACAAGAAAGCCTTCGCTCCCCGTCTGGGCGTGACCTACGCGCTCAACGACAAGACCCTGCTCCGCGCGGGCTGGGGCATCTTCTACGACCGCGCGTTCTACCCGGGCTGGGGCGGCGGAATCAGCCAGGACGGCTTCGTCAAAGACGTCCCAGTCAGTAGCAGCCTGGGCGGGCTCGAGCCGGCCTTCCTGCTGGAAGAGGGTTTCCCCGGAAGCAGCTTCGCACCGCCTCCGTTCATCCAGTCCGACTACCAGAACGGCCAGGGCATCAACTACCGCCCGCTCGACGCCAACGAGCGGCCGCGCTCGAATCAGTGGAATCTCACCGTGGACCGGGAGATCGCCAAAGGCTTCATGGTCGGTCTGGCCTACGTGGGAAACCGGAGCACTCACCTGCCGTCCAACAACGACGCCTTGAACGCCCTGGACCCCAAGCTGCTCTCCCTGGGCAACCAGCTCTACGACGAGTTCCAGCCGGGGGACACGTCCCTCCATGGCGTGCCCCTGCCTTATGCCGGCTGGACGGAGCAGATGACGGGCTGCGCGCCCTCGCTCGCCCAGGCGCTCCTGCCCTATCCGCAGTACTGCGGCAACCTGCAGGGGGAAAACGAGAACCACGGCAAGTCGATCTACCATTCGCTGCAGGCCAAGGTGGAAAAGCGGTTCTCGGGGGGGACGTTCCTGCTCGTCTCGTACACCTGGTCGAAGCTGCTCACCAGCGGAACCGACAACATCCAGCGCGACTCGGTCACGTGGAGCGGGGCCAGCGGTGTCATCTCGCCCTTCGAGCAGAGCCGCAACCGGGCCCTGGCCGGGGATGACGTAACGCACGTCCTTTCGGCCGCACTCGTTTACGATCTACCCTTCGGCAAGGGGCGGAAGTACCTCAACCAGGGGGGCGTCGGCGCCGCCGTGCTCGGGGGCTGGCAGCTCAGCTCGATCTTCCGTTACTCGACCGGCATCCCGTACTTCTTCCGGTCGAGCTTCTGCAACGTCCCGGGCCAGTTCCGGGCCGGCTGCATACCCGCCGTCAAAGCGGGTGCCAATCCGTTCGCCCAGGACCTGGGAAGCTTCGACCCCGCCAAGGGACCGCTCTTCAACAAGGACGCGTTCGAGTCCGTGGATGCGTTCAACTTCTACTACGGCACGGGAGCGCGGATAACGAGCTACCGGGGCCCCAGCTACCGCAACCAGGACCTTTCCCTGATCAAGAACACCAGCCTGGGCGGCCGGCTGAACCTCCAGCTGCGCATCGAAGCCTTCAACCTCTGGAACTGGCACATCTTCAGCGCGGGGGGATTCTCTGGCAGTGGCTCCGCCTTCACCACCGATCTGGCGAGTCCGGACTTCGGCAAGTGGAACCAGAGCGTGAGCAACCCGCGCAACATCCAGGTGGCGGCGCGGCTGGAGTTCTGACGGGCTAGGACGCCGTCCGCCGTATCGGGCCAGGCCGGCCGGGATCATGTGTTCCCGGGTCGGCCTGGCCTTTTTCGTTCTTGAGCCGCGCCGACTCTCGCAGACTCGCTCCGGGCATACAATGATCGGGGGAATGGATCGATGCCGGCGACGACCCGTGCGATAACGGACGACGCGCTCATGCGCCTGCCCAAGGACGGGCGGAAGTATGAGGTGGTGGACGGGGAGCTTCGGGTGAGTCCAGGAGCCGGCGTCTGGCACGAATGGGTCGTCGCGGCATTGCTGGCCCGTCTCAGGGGCTTCGTGATTGTGCACGGCCTCGGGTACGTGTTCGGCTCCAACCTCGTGTACGGCCTGCCGAGCGGTAATCGGCGATCCCCGGACGTGAGCTTCATCGCGGCCACACGCCTGCCCGCCGGGGCCGAGCTGAAGGATCTGTTCCGAAGGACCGCCGTCTTCGAGTTCGTCCCCGACCTCGCGGTCGAGGTGCTCTCGCCCTCCGATCGCCCGCGCGAGGTCATGGACAAGGTCGGGGAGTACCTTGGTGCGGGAGTGCGCCTGGCCTGGGTGATCGATCCCGTCGAGGAACGGGCGGTCGCCTATCGCTCCGTGACCGGCGCGCGTGAGATCCCTCCCGACGGCTCCCTCGACGGTGAAGACCTGCTCCCCGGCTTCCGCTGCCCCCTGCGCGATCTGTTCGAGTAGCCGGCGGCACGGGAACGCACTCTTTCTGCTCTTCACTCACCCGTCGACCGACGGATCTCAAAGGGATCTGACTGGGCCGCTATTTCCCCCGGCTGCTTTGCCCGACGGAGAATGACCCGTGATCTCGTCCCCGCGACGACTCTCTCTGGACAGACGTACCAGGCAAGGAGCCGTCCGTTCACTGGAACCAGCATCGTGTCGGTAAGCCTCTTTCCATAGGCAAGCTGCACATTGGCTGGACCTATGGTGACGCCATTCCCATCTTCGCCCTGGATGAATGCCTCATACGCCGTGTCTTCCAAACCATCAACCTCGACGATGAGCTGGACGAACTGCGATCTCCAGCGCGGGACGATGATGACTCGCCCGATTCCCTTCTCGAACTTCGCCGCATACGGATCACCTGCGCATGCAACCGATCGGGCTGGCTCTTGCGAAGGAAAACAACATCTGGCCGCGACATTGCCAGAGGCGGGCCAGTACGTCCACAGCGCCCCAAGTGCGCCCATCACAGACAATCGGCACAACGATCTGGGGTGGCTCACGATGAAGCGCGCGAGTGATGCCAGCATGGCGGAAATCCTCCTCTCTGTACATCGCCTCTCACGGGCGAAAGGGTGCTAGCGCAGTCCCGGGGCGGCTTTGCCTTTTTCCTTCTTGAGCCTCTGGAACGTCCCCAGGGCGCGGTCGGCCTTCTCGGCGTCACCCCCCTTGCGGTGGATGCGCGCGAGGGCGTAGTGGGGCTCGGGATAGGAAGGGTCGAGACGCGCCGCCTCTTCCAGCTCCGCGATGGCCTCCGCCGAGCGGCCCTTCTTCTCGAGCACCGCCCCCAACTGGTAATGGCCCTGGGGGAAGCGGGGATCGCCCCGCACTGCCTCGCGGAAGAGCGCCTCCGGCTCGTCGAGCTGGTCGAGCCGCCCGAGCAGGATGCCGAGGTTCAGGGGCGGCCAGGGCGACGGCGACTTCAGCTCCCGGTTCAGGCGGACCGCCTCCCGATAGCTGCCGATGGCCTCGTCGTTCTTCCCGAGGGCCTCGTAGCAGAGACCGAGGTTGTCGTGCGCCTTCACGAAGCGCCGGTCGAGCTCGATCGCCCGGAGCAGGCTCTTGACCGCGGCCGCATACTGTCCGTCGTCGTAGTCGAGACGCGCGGTCCAATAGAGATAGAGCGGGTTCCGGGGGGCGGCCCCCGTCAGCTTCACGAGCTCCGGGCGCGCCCAGTCCCGGCGGCCCATGACCACGTAGGACATGGCCAGGGTGAAGCGGCTGCGCTCGTCGAGGGGGCCGAGCGCCTCCGCCTTCTTGATGGCCACCGCGGCATTCAGGTAGTCCTGCCGGAGGAAGAACACGCCCCCCAGCAGGCGCAGGAACTCGGGGGAACGCGGCTCCCGCTCGACCGCCTCCCGCAGCAGGGCCTCCGCCCGATCGAAGGCGCTCGCCCGGAGCGCCTCCTCGATGCGAGCGCGGCGCTCGCGGTCGGGCCCGGTCTTTGCGAGGTCACCACCGTCCAACACTGGCGGCGACAGGTCGGGGACGGCGGGAGGCTCCTGGGCCGAGGCGGCGGCAGCGAACACGAGCCCGACCAGGACGAGGCGCCCCGATCTCACGGCGTCTTCGCTTCCACGGCCTCCAACCGCCGCTTCAAGGCCAAGGCACCCGCGCTCTCCGGTACGAGCGCGAGCTCCCGCTCGATCTCCTGGCGTGCCTCCGCCCACCGCTTCTGCTCCAGGTAGATCTGGGCCAGGGCGAGGTGGACCTCGGGCAGGGTGGGGTCCGCCCGGGCCGCGCGCTCGAAAGCGCTCATCGCCAGGTTCAGGCGGCCCTGCACCCGGTAGTTGTGCCCCAGGGCCTGCTGCAAGCGGGCGGAGCCCGGCTCGAGCTTCCGCAGCTCGCGCCAGCACCACTCCGAGAGGCCGAGGTAGGCCTTCCCGAGTTGGTAGGCGTACTCCGGCTCCCGGGGCGCGAGCTCGCGCAACGCGCGGTACTGCTCGACGGCGCCCGTCCAGTTGCCCGCGCGCTCGCAGACCTGGGCGAGCTGCAGGCGGGCCAGGGGCTCCCGGGGGAGGAGCTTCACCGCCGTCTCGAGCTGGACCCTCGCCTCCCCCACCTCGTCCAGGGCGAGGAGGCTCGTCCCCAGGCCCACGCGCGGCGCGCCGTAACCCGGGTCGAGCCGGACGGCCTCGCGGAACGCCGTGACCGCCTGCCGGTGCTGACCGCGCTGCTGGTACACGAGGCCCAGGTTGTTGTGGACGTAAGCCAGCCTCCCGCCCTGCTCCAGCACCCGCAGGAAAGCGGCCTCGGCCTCGTCCAGCTTCCCGGCCTTCAACGCCTGCACGCCTTCCTCGAAGGGCGGCTGCAGCGCCACCGGCAGCTCCTGGGCGGGCAATGCGGATGCCGGCGCCAGCAGGAGCGCCGCTACGAAGATGATGCGACGGACAGGCATGCGAGGGACCCTTCCGGAGTATAGGACACGAGACGCGGGGCCAGACGGGTAGCAGCATTCCCTCCCCCCTACGTGGGGGAGGATAGGAGGGGGGTCGATGAATGATGGGGGTCGATGAATGATCGACCATGCGACAATGCGCCCGTTCGCATGCTCGTCCCCTTGCTCCTGCTCCTGGCCGGGCCGATCCAGGCCGGCCTCCCGCCGCTGCCCGATCTCCTGACCAGGGCCCAGCAGCGGCTCGAGGCCTCCGACCGCTCCGGGGCCCGCCGCGAGCTGACGGAGGCGCTGCGGCTCTACCCCGCGAGCGCCGCGGTCCACAACTTCCTGGGCGTGCTGGAAGCCCAGGAGGGGAACTACCGCGCGGCGGAGGCGCGCTTCCGGGAAGCCATCGATCGAAGGTCGCAGTATACGGACGCGTACCTCAACCTGGGCCGCCTGTACCAGGAGAACGCGGGCAAGGACGAGCAGGCCGTGCGCAAGGCCCTCGCCGCCTACGGGGCCGTGCTGCAGTACCAGACAAACCACGCGGAGGCCCGCTACCAGAGCGCGGTCCTGCTGCGCGGGCTCGGCGAGTTCGGCCGCTCCCTGGAGCACCTGGCGCGCCTTCCGCCGGGCGACCAGGAGCGGCCCTCGGCCCTGGCCGTCCGCTGCGCGGATCACGCGGGGCGCGGCGAGCGCGCGGAGGCGGACCGGGCGGCGCAGCGGCTGCTCGCGCGATCCGACCTCGCGGAAGCGGACGTCCAGCCGATCCTGCCGACCCTGGCGGCGCACGGCCGGCAGGACCTGGCGCTCCGGCTGCTGGAGGCCCTGCGCGCGCGGGGACTGGCCTCGGGAGACGGCCTGCAACGGCTCGGCCTGCTGTACGAAGGCGAGAAGCGGCTCGACCAGGCCCGCCCGGTGCTGGAAGAGGCGGCGCGGGCGCGTCCGGGCGCGGTGGAGGTGCTGCTCGATCTGGCCCGGGTGGCCCACAAGGAGCGCGATTACCGGGGAGCCCTCGGCTATCTGGCCCACGCCCGCGACCTCCAGGCGGGGAACGCCCGCATCCACTTCTTCTTCGGGATGGTGTGCGTGGACCTGGACCTCGGCGTGGAGGCCTATAACTCGCTGAAGGAAGCGGTCCGCCTGGAGCCGGACAACGCGGCCTTCAACTACGCGCTGGGTGCTACGGCCTTGCACCGACGCTTCCCCGGGGAGGCCATCCCCTACTTCCGGAAGTACTCCGAGCTGAAGCCGGGGGATCCCCGGGGCTCCATGGGAGTGGGGATCGCCGCCTACAAGTCGGGCGACTTCGCCACCGCCCGGGAGGAGCTGGCCAGAGCCACGCAGGGGGAGACGGCCGCGGGAGCCTACTATTTCCTGGCCCGGATGGCCCGGGACGAGAATGACCTCGAGGAGGCGCTGCGCCTGGCCCGGAAAGCGGTCGAGGCCAAACCCGACTACCCCGATCCCTACGCGGAGCTGGGCCTCCTCCACCTCAGGAAGCGGGAGCTCGAGCGGGCCGAGCAAGCCCTCCGCCGGTGTCTCGAGCTCGACCCCGACCACTACCTCGGCAACTTCCACCTCCTGATGCTCTACGAAAGGACGAAGGATCCCCGACAGGAGGCGCAGGCGCAGCGCTTCGAGGAGCTCAAGCGCCGCCACGAGCAGAAGGCGGACGAGTTCCTGCGCCTGATCGAAGTGCGTCCCTATTGACCATGCTCGCGCCCCGCCACCGACCCCGCCCGGTCTGGCTCCTGGCCGGAATCACCGCAGGGTCGATCGCCCTGCTCGGCTCGGCGGCAGCGGACGACCCTCGCGACCTCCAGGCGTCGGCCAACGGCGACCTCGCACGCGAGGGCCTGGCGGGACGCTGGACAGCGAGACCCGGGTCCTGTGGAGCAAGCAGCAGGCGAACGGCATCATCGAGGGCTGGCACGGCGACGGAAACTTCGCGCGCACCACCATCATGCATTGCCGTGGAAGACCCAGGGCGTGACCTTCCAGCCGTGGCGCGAAGACGTGCGCCTGGGCGCGGTGCGCGTCGAGGACGGGCTCCTGGTGTCGGTCCGGAGCGAGCGCCCGTGGAAGGGGCGTCTGACGTTCGACCGGCCGCGCCACGCCGACGGCCTGAAGCTCCCCTCGACTGGCCGCGCATCGACCAGTTCCCGGAGTGGTTCGTGGTGAGGGAGGGGCGGGCCTACGCGGTCACGGACGTCCGTGGCGGCCGCGGCCGGACCCACGCGGCGGCGGAGATGCGTGAGGGCGTCTCCGTCGAGACCGACGGGCGCTCGGAGCTCCGGCTCGCCGTGGAGGAGCGGCCCTCCCGGGGCTGAGGATCGCCTAGACCCCCTCCCCGAGCGCCTCGAGGTCCGCGAGGTCCTTGGCGCGCCCGGTGGCCCTCTTGTTCCGGACCAGCGCGGCGCGACCGAGGAACGGAACGGCGAGGCCCGCCACCTCGTGGGTCGCCCGGCCGGCCCAGGCGTCGTCGAAGCCCACGCCGGTGATCGAGGTCAGGATGTCGATGCGACGCGGCGGCAGGCCGATCTGGACGACCGCGTCGGCGCGGGTCAGATCCGCGCGACCGACGCCCATGGCGGCCAGGGGCGCGCCGAAGCGAAGGAGGCCCTGCCAGACCCGGTCCACGTTGGCCCCGTCGGTCGCGATCCAGACATCGAGGTCACCGGTGGCGCGCGGCACGCCGTGGACGGCCATGGCGTGAGCTCCGACCACCAGGAAGCGGGCCTTCTCCTCGAGCAACGCGGCCAAGAGGTCGCGGAAGTCGTCGTTCACACGCGCGGGCGCGCGGTCACGGCCGGCGCGACCGGAGCGACACCGGAGTCTCCGGGCGCGAGTAGGTCGGCACGGGACGCCCGGCCAGGGTCCAGGCCTCCAGGGCCAGGGGCCACATCATCGCCAGACGCGCTTCCGCCGTCGTGGTGGGGCTGAGATCGTCGCCCGGCTCGGCGCCGAGCCGGTATACACGCACGGGCCAGGACCGCCTGGCGGCCGCCGCTCGGGATCCATCTTTCACGTTTTTCCTCCGGTGCCCGGGGACCGACGCCGGCAATGCGCAGAGGCGGCGGCCGTCGTCTTCTCCTGCCGCCCTCGCCTTCAAAACCTACGCCAATTCGAGAGCCGTCACAAATCCCATCCGGCATTTTCCGGCTCAAGGCCCGCGTTCTGAACCTGGAGGCCGAGCGCCGGCACGAGCAGGTGCTGCCCCTCCACCTGCTCGTCCCCTGGCGCTCGCGGCCGGCTCCCCCACCCCCCGTGAGCTGAGCCACTTTCCGGGGCGCCGACCCGCGCTAGACTTGGGTCGTGGGGGGAGGCATGACCGAGCTGGGACCGGAATCTCGCGTGTTCGTGGCCGGGCACCGCGGTCTCGTGGGCTCCGCCATCCTCCGGCGGCTCGAGGCCGAGGGCTTCCGCCGGGTCCTCACCGCCAGCCGCGAACAGCTCGACCTGCGTGATCAGGCGGCGGTCAACTACTGGTTCAAGGCCAACCGCCCGGAGTACGTGTTCCTGGTGGCGGGGACGGTGGGGGGGATCCTGGCCAACTCCACCCGCCCGGCGGAGTTCATCTACGACAACATGATGATCCACGCCACGGTGGTGCACGCGGCCCACCTCTTCCCGGCTCGGAAGCTCCTCTACCTGGGCAGCTCCTGCATCTACCCGCGGGAGGCCCCCCAACCGATGAAGGAGGAGCACCTCCTGTCGGGGCCCCTCGAGTCCACGAACGAGTCCTATGCGATCGCGAAGATCGCGGGGATCAAGCTCTGCCAGGCCTACCGCCGGCAGTACGGCTGCGACTTCATCTCCGCCATGCCCACGAATCTTTACGGACCGCAAGACAACTTCGACCTCACGAGCTCCCACGTGCTGCCCGCCCTGATCCGCAAGTTCCACGATGCGCGGGTCGCGGAGAGGGGGGACGTCCAGATCTGGGGGACGGGGACGCCGCGCCGCGAGTTCCTGCACGTGGACGACCTGGCCGACGCCTGCCTCTTCCTCATGCGCCGGTACGACGAGGCCGAGCACGTCAACGTGGGCACCGGCGAGGACCTGACGATCCGGGAGCTCGCGGAGACCGTGCGGGACATCGTTTACCCCGAGGCGAAGCTCGTCTTCGATCCGAGCAAGCCCGACGGCACGCCCCGCAAGCTCCTCGACGTGAGCCGGCTGCACGGCCTCGGCTGGCGGCATCGGATCGGGCTCCGGGAGGGGATCGAGTCCTCCTACCGCTGGTTCCTGGAGAACCACGACCACGCCCGGGGGGCCGCGCCCGTGGTGGCCGCGCGGGCCTAGGCGTCGCGCGAAGGCCATGTCCGAAGCCCGCGAGGAGCCGCTGAACGTGTACGACCCCCAGGGCGCGGTGGTGGGCGTCATGCCCCGGGCGGAGGCCAAGCGCTCGGGGCTCGCGGTGGGCGCGGTCAACGTCCTCCTGGCGAACGCGGGGGGCGAGGTCCTGCTCCAGCGCCGCCCCGCCGACAAGGAGAACGGAGGCCTCTGGGACAAGTCGGTGGGGGGCCACGTGGGGGCGGGGGAGGACTTCGACCGGACCGCGGTGCGCGAGGCCGGGGAGGAGCTCTTCGACGACCCGGCCTCGACCCGGGTGCTCCTCGCCACGGGCGAGGAGGCCTTCCGAGAGCGCCTCGCCGCCACCGACCTGGGCCAGGTCGTCTTCTTCCGCCGCGCCTCCTTCCAGCGCAACCTGCGCGACGTGCGCCACGGGCCGGACGGCGCCCTGCGGAACGTCCTCTACCACGTGGCCGTCTACCTCGGCCGCACCGACGTCCCCCTCCAGGGCTTCCGCCCCCAGGCGAGCGAGATCGCGGAGCTCGGCTACTTTCCCCCC
>WNGG01006990.1_pt1 | contig 12934 bp, 15 predicted proteins | sample 5400661 | NCBI WGS metagenome assembly WNGG01 (sample SAMN13153372, study PRJNA577476) | soil metagenome | isolation source: 100 cm soil or saprolite under Garry oak tree replicate 1 | place: USA:California | collected 2016-06-15
ACGGAGAGCGCGCGATGAAGATGGTGGTCGCGATCATCCGCCACGAAAGGCTGCAGGAGGTTCAGGACGTACTGGACGAGTGCGGCGTGTCGGGGGTCACGGTCACGGAGGTCAAGGGATGCGGCGCCCAGGCGATCGCGGTGGTGGCTGCTTTCGCGACAGTCTTCGTCTTGAGCTACGGACTCTTTTGGGTCATCAAGAAGACCGTCGGGCTTCGCGTCAGCGCCGGCGAAGAGATGGAGGGCCTGGACATCAGCGAGCATGGGATGTGGGGATACCCCGAGTCGTTCATGCCGGTGCCCGGCGGCGTCTACCGCCCCGCGGACACGCCGACCGTCAACCCGCACCCGGAGTTTGAACCCACACCCGCTACGCACAAGGAGGTGTCGCCGGCATGACCACGGCGAACGGAGAGCGCGCGATGAAGATGGTGGTCGCGATCATCCGCCACGAAAGGCTGCAGGAGGTTCAGGACGTACTGGACGAGTGCGGCGTGTCGGGGGTCACGGTCACGGAGGTCAAGGGATGCGGCGCCCAGGCGATCGCCGGGCGCACGGGCAACGGCGAGGTGGGAGACGGGAAGATCTTCGTCATCGGCATCGAGGACGCGGTCCGCATCCGCACCGGCGAGCACGGTCCCGAAACCGTCCAGCACGCCGAACGCGCCATGTGGGGACATTGAGATATGAGAGGGAACCCAGATGGTTCCCTCTCATCGACCGGGCGCTTCGCGCCGGGTCTGCTCTCTTTCCGGAATACGGTTCGGACTTGTTTAAGTAGCCACTCGAGGTCACGACTGGCAGACGTTTGAGACAAAGTCGCGGCCGGGATGAACCCGGCCGCCAAAGTGACGCTGGTAACCCGCGAAGACGGTTAGGGAATGCCAGACTCCGAAGGCGATCGCGGCGAAGAGAAGCAATCCTGTGATGCCGAGGGCCAGGTGAACCAGGTTCGGTTCGCGGTTGACCTGGCGGCCGCTTGAATCGGGACCCGGAGCCTCGCCGAAGATTCGACCCGAGCCGCTCCACCAGTGCTGCCTTTTCACCGAAGCCAGGCTAGCTCAGAATGAGAAAGCGGCGGAGCATTTCACCCCGCCGCCTTTGTCTATCTAACGCCTAGCTCTGGACCGCTGCCGTGTTGGCGTGCTTCTCGACCCAGGCCCTGATCGGCGCACCGCCGCCGGGGAAACCGACAAGGCGGTCGACCATCTTGCCGCCACTGAAAAGGCCCAGCGTCGGGATGCCCATCACGCCGTAGCGGATCGCGATGTCCTCGTTGGCGTCGACGTCCAGCTTGCCGATCTTCACCTTGCCGGCGAACTCGCCCGCCAGCTGCTCGATGACCGGCCCCATCATGTGGCAGGGGTGGCACCAGTCTGCGTAAAAGTCCACCACGACAGGCTCGCCGGCCTGGAGGACATCCGCCTCGAAGGTCGGGCCGTCGAAGTGCTGAATCTTGTTGCTCATACTAAATACAAGGGTCCCGGGTCCGAACCTATTCCCAGGCCATAATCGGGCCATGTCTGTAGCCGCCGCCCCGCCGGTGGCGCCTGCCTGGGAGCGGGCCCTGCGGCAGTTTGGCGCCCGCTCCTTCGAGGCGGCGCCCGGCGCGTTCACCTGGATCATGCTGTTCGCGCCGGCCTGGATCCCGATCGTTTTCAAGCTCCCCGGGGCGATTTTCGTGGCGGTCGTGGTGCTGATCTTCGACGCCTACTGGGTGCTCCGCGCGGTCAGCGTCGTGACGGGCGTCTACAGCACCATGCTGCGGATGCGGCGGGACATGAGGAAGGACTGGCTCGCTCTCTGCCGCCAGCCAGCGCTCGGGGCCGGCGCCGACCCGCTCCAGTTCCTCCATCTCTGCGTCGTGCCCACCTACACCGAGCCCTACCACGTGCTCGAGCGGACGGTGCAGGCGATCGTCGACGCCAACTACCCCGACGAGCTGAAGCTGATCGGGATCATCACGCGGGAGACGGACAAGCCCGGATGGGAGAACGTGGCGCGCCTCAAAGAGAAGTTCGGCGGCAGGGTGCGGGGCTTCTATCACATCAAGGACCCGCTCGAGCCGGGCATCGTGATCGGCAAATCCGCGGCCATGAACTGGGGCGGTCGCTGGATGGTCCGGGTGCTCACCGAGGAAGGCTTTGACCTCAACAACGTCCTCATCACCGACCTCGACTCCGACTACCGCGTGCACCCGCAGTACTTCGCATGGATCAGCTGGCACCACGCTCGCCAGCCCCTGCGCGACTACATGATCTGGCAGCCCGTGCCGCTGTTCCACAACAACATCTGGCAGGTACCGCTCGCGGTGCGGATCATGTCCGCGAGCACCTCGCAGTGGCAGATGTTTCTCCATTCGCGGCCGCACCGGCTCGTTGCCTTCTCGAGCTACACATGCAGCCTCGAGTTCGTCCACAAGGTCGGTTACTGGGACAAGGATGTGATCCCCGAGGACTCGCGCTTTTACTGGAAGGCGTTCTTCACATTCGGCAAGCGCTTCTCTGTCAAGTCGGTCTGGCTGCCCATCTACGGCGACTCGCCTCAGGCCCGCGACTACGCGGCCACCCACGTCAGCCAGTACAACCAGATCAAGCGTTGGGCGTGGGGGATCACCGACGTCCCGTATGTGCTCGCCCGCTTTTTCAAGCACCCCGAGATCCCGCTCGTGCTGCGCTTTCGCCGGTTCATGAACCTGTTCCTGAACCACCTCAACTGGATCTTCCTGCCCGTGCTGCTGATATTCGGTGCGTCGGTGCCGATCTGGGTGAGCATCGACTTCTCGCTGACCGACCTCGGTCAGACGCTGTGGAGCATCTCGGGCTTGCTGCTCGGCGTCACCCTGTCGACCGTCGTCTTCTTCCTCTACTTCGAGATCCGGATGCTGCCGCCCAAGCCGCGTGAGTGGCCGCTGTGGAAAAAGGGCGGGATCTACCTCGAGTACTTCCTGTATCCGATCGTCGGCCTCGTCATGAGCGTCCTGCCGGCGTTTGAGGCCCATACACGATTACTGTTTGGTCGCTATCTCGAATACCGTGTGACGGAGAAAGTCTGAGATGGACGAAGACGGCGTCCGGACCCTGGCGAGCACGTTCCGAGGCTTGTTCCATGTGCTGCACGAGGGCTTTCGCAAGCAGGTGCGCGGGTTGGACCACGGCACCCTGAACTGGCGGCCTCTGCCGAAGGCGAACTCGATCGCGGTGCTCGTCACCCACAGTCTTGGTTCCGAGCGCGAGATGCTCCGGTCGGTGCGACTGGTGGCCACGGAACGCGACCGGGAGTCCGAGTTCAGGGTCGAGGCCGAGGCCGGGGACTTGCTTGCCTTACTCGACCAGGCGGACCGCGAGGTTGACGAGCTCCTCGGCGGGCTGACGGCCGAGGACCTGACCAAGAACCGACCGCGGGGCGACAACGAGCCCAAGCCGGGCCTCTACTGGCTGATCACGAACTACGGGCATGCGCGGGAGCACCTGGCGCAGATCGAGCTGACCAAGCAGCTCTACGACTCCCGAACGTAGGCCCTCAGTCCTCCCCATTCAAGGGGAGTGCCTGCGAAGCCGGCGGGGGGCTTACGCCCCGCAGACCGGTCCGGTGAAGTAGGGCAGACAGAAGTTCGGCCCGGCCAGTGCCCAGAACTCCAGAAACGCGACGTACAGAAGGCCCAGCACAAAGACTGTCCCGGTGATGATGTTGCGTCCGGGCACCGGCCAGCTCTTCCAGCCCAGGCGGCGGGCCATCCGCGGACCGGCGATCCCGTCGATGAAGGGAAACAGGATCAATGCTCCGACAACGATGCCCGGTATGACCTGCGACATGATCAGCTCGGGCCCGAGCTTCAGAAACTGAAATAGAAAGAGGAAGTACCAATCAGGTCGCGGAATCGTGACGGCGCGAGGGTCTGCCGCTGGCTCGAGCTGAAGGTTTTTCTGTACGAAGGCTGAGAGCACTCCGACAGCGATCAGCATCACCACCGCGATGATCGGGTACGGCCAGAAGTGGTCGGGAAAGAACGGGTGGGTGTCCTCGTCAGGCATATCGTCGGCCAGGTGGTGCCCGGCGTCGCCCATCAGGATGGGGAAGAGGGCGAGGCCGACGAGCACCGGATAGAGGATGTGGTCGGGGCCGATCGGCAGTCGCTTCCACTCAGGCTCAAGCGTGTGGCCGCCATGACCGTCAAGCTCGACGATCTGGACTTCCTTGGGCGCCGCCACCGCGGCGCCCGGGCCGTCGTTCTCGATCTTCTTATCGCTCACAACGGCTCCGAGATGCCGTGCGCCCGGATGAATCGGAAGTGCACGTACATCAACAGCACGATCAACGCCGGTAGCACGAATACGTGCAAGGTGAAGAAACGCTGCAGGGTTGGCGGCCCGACCACCGGGCCACCTTGCAGCAATTCCTTGATAAACATGCCGAGCTGCTGGGGCGGCGTCAAGCCCGCGATCTTGATCGTGACCTCGGTGGCGAAGTAAGCCTTGGTGTCCCAAGGTAGGAGGTAACCGGTCAGCGAGAGGGCGAGGATGATCAGAAGCATCAGCACGCCGACCATCCAGTTGAGCTCGCGCGGCGCGCGGTAGGACCCGGTCCAGTACACGCGGGCCATATGGACCAGGACCATGATGATCAGGAGGTTGGCGCTCCAGAAATGAACGCCGCGGATCAGCCAGCCCAGGTACACCGTGTTCTGGATGAACTGCACGCTCGTGTAAGCAGGGGCTGGATTCCCGGTCGCGTCGGGGACGTAGTAGAGCGCCAGCAGCACGCCGGTCAAGAGCTGGAAGACGATCAGGATGAAGACCATCCCGCCGAAGCAGTAGTAGAAGGCGTTGGCGAAGTTCGGCACGCGCTGGTAGAGCGCCTCATCGACTGCTTTCGTGAATGGATAGCGCTCGTCGAGCCAGTCCACCACCGCCACCTGGATTTCGCGCGGGTGCGGGATCGCCATCTAAAAGCCCAGCACTATGCCCTCAACCTCGATGTCGCCCGGGTTGGCGCCTTGCTTCCAGGCTAAGTGAGAAAGGGGAACCGGAGCCGGCCCCCGAAGCACAGTGCCGTCCAGGTGGAACCGCGAACCGTGGCATGGGCAGTCGAATGTCCTTGCGTCCTTGTTGAGCGCCACGGAGCAGCCGAGGTGTGAGCAGTTGATCGCGAAAACGCTGACCTGGCCCTGGTTCTTGACCACGAATCCGCCAAAGGCGAGCTCGCCCGACGCGTTGTCGCCTCCGCCGTCGGCCATGATGAACGCCGAGTTGGGGTTGCGGGGCGCATCGAACTTGACCGCATCGCCGTCCTGTAGTTGGTTGATGGGCGTCTGCAGCGCGATGTTGATGGGGCCTTTCTTCTGGCCTTTGGGAGGGGCCGGCCAGAAGAAGACGAGGATGGGAAGCAACCCTGTGATCACGGTCGCGGTCATCAGGCTTGCGAGCCACCAGCCGAGAAACGTCCGCCGGGTGATTCGCCTTGGGGCCGCAGCGTCTGCCATCCGGCTCAAATCTTAACGATCCAGGTAGGAAGGGAGGCCAACCGCATCGCGGACCTCGAGCATCGTCTGGCGAGCCACTTCGCGAGCGTTTTCGCTGCCCTCTTCGAGGATCTGATTCACGAGCGCCGGCGTGAGCTCCGCTCGGGCCTCCCGGAAAGGGCGGAAGGTCTCGATCATCCGCTCAGCGAGCAGCTTCTTCTTGTCGAAGCAGCCGATCTGCGCCTTGCGGCAGAGATCCCAGTAGTGCTCCCAGTCGTCGAAGAAGAACTTGTAGAACGCGCACACGTTGCACAGTCGGGGGTGACCGGGGTCCGTCTTGCGCGGCCGCTTGACGTCGGTGACCATGCTCATCACCTGCTTGCGAATCACGTCAGGGTCGTCGGTCACGCCGACGATGTTGCCGACGGTCTTCGACATCCGCTGCTTGCCGTCCGTGCCCTTGACGAGGGGCGTCTCTGTGAGGAGGGCGCGAGGTTCGGGAAAGACCGGCGCGTAGGTGCGGTTGAACCTGCGTGCGACCTCGCGGACTAACTCCAGATGGGCGAGCTGGTCTTTGCCCACGGGCACCCCGCCGCCCTTCACGATCAGGATGTCCGCGCCCTGCAGGATGGGATACGAGAACAGGCCGAGGTTGACGTTGTCCGGGTGCAGCTTGGCCTTCTCCTTGAAGGTGGGCACGCGCTGCACCCAGCTCAAAGGCGTGACCATCGACAACAAGAGCGTCAGCTCGGCAACTTCAGGGACTTTCGACTGCAGGTACAGCACGCTCCGCTTCGGGTCGATGCCGACCGCGATCAGGTCGGCGGTCAGGTCGAAGACCTTGTCTTCCGCCTTGTGGCCGTCGGGCTCCGTGGTCAGCGCGTGGTAGTCGGCCACGAAGTAAAAGCACTCGTACTGGTTCTGCAGCTCGACCCAGTTCTTGGCCGCGCCGAGGTAGTTGCCGAGGTGGAATCGCCCCGTCGGGCGCATGCCGCTCAGGATGCGAATCCGGTCTGCCACGGCCGGAGTGTAACGAGGCCAACATCTACGATTCAGACAGTTGCCTGACAACGATCCAGCACTCGAAGGGCCGCCGAGCAGCCTAGGGCTCGGCTCGCGCGCTCTCCGCAACACGACGATCGTGCTCACCGCGAAGGTGGCCGCGCGCCTGATCGGCCTGTTCACGGTCTTGTACATGATCAGAAGGCTGGGCACCGACAACTACGGCGTGTTCAGCGCTCTCATCAACTTGACCGCGATCGCGAGCGTGGCCCTCGACCTCGGGTTCAATGTGCTGTTCGTCCGCGAAGGCGCCCGCCACCACGACCAGATCCAACGCTATCTGCGCAACGTGATGTCAGTTCGCCTTCTGATGTCGGTGGTCGCGCTGCTGCTGCTTGCCGCTCTCGTATATCCAATCGGGCTCGGCGACCTGATCGTCCCCGGCTTCGTTCTGATGGTGCTGACCTCGTACTCGACCCTGCTCCGCAACGGCCTCTACGCGGTTCAGCAGCTTGGCTTCGAGGCGATCGCAGTCGTGCTCGAGAGCGGTGTGCTGCTCGCCCTGGTGCTGTATGGAGGCATCACCCATCAAGGCGTGGCCTACTTCGTTTGGGCCTACGCCGGCCAGTACGCCTTCAGCTGCCTCTACTTCACCGTCGTGCTGGCGGCGAAGCGAATCGCGGTCATCGGTTGGAGGTTCGAGCCGTCGCTGCTGCGCGAGTGGTTGTGGAAAGGCTTGCCCTTCGCGCTCACCTTCGTGCTGACGATCATCTATTTCAAGATCGACCAGCCGCTGGTCCTGATCTTCCATGGCCGCGTCGACGCGTCGGTGTACGCGGCCGCGTACAAGCCGATCGAAGCGCTCCTGTTTGTCCCGATCACGTTCCTGTCCATCGTCTTTCCGGTTTTGGCGGTCTATCACCGTGAGCGTCCGAAGGAGATGCTCGACGCGCTGAACCGCTTCTACAAGGCGCTGTTGCTGATGGGATGGCCCGCGAGCGTCGGCATCTTCGTCCTCGCTCAACCCCTGACTCCTCTGCTGCTCGGCAGTCAATTTGGAGCCTCTGAAGCCCCACTGAAGATCTTGGCGCTGGCTCTTGGATTGGCTTTCATCAACAATGTGTTCATCGGCGCCCTCAACGCGTCTGACCGGCAGGTCTCCTTCACGTGGGCCGCCGCATGGAGCGTCGTTGCGAACCTCGCGCTCAACTTCGCCCTTATCCCGCCCTGGAGCTACATCGGCGCCAGCTGGGCAACCGTGGGAACCGAGCTCGTGCTTGGGATCGCCGGCTGGGTGCTTACCGCGCGCCACGTCGGCAGGGTGCCGGTGCTGACCCTAGGCTGGCGCGTCATACTCGCGGGCCTGATCATGGGGGTCGCCATCTACCCGCTGAGCGCGGTGCGGGGATTTGAAGTCGCGATTCCCATCGCAGCCGGCGCCATAATCTATGCGGTCGCGGTGTTGCTTCTCCGCGCCCTCAGCGGGGAGGAGATCGCCTGGGCGCGCCGTGCGCTGGCGCTGGCGCGCTGATGAAGTCCAAGCCCCTCTACCTCAAACCCCGCGGCGCCACAGAGCCCGTCGCGTGGGAGGAGATCGCGGTCGACGCGCCGGAGGTCGGCCCACCAACCTCGCTCGATGATGCCCAATTCGTCGCGCTCGACGTCGAGACGACCGGCAACGCGCCGTTCCTCGTCCTCGAGATCGGCGCCGAGCGCTTCCGGCTCGACCGCACGCTGTCGTTCTTCGACACGCTTGTCGACTGCCGTGCGCCCATCAACCCATACGCACGCAGACGTCACCACATCGACCGCTCGATGCTGATCGGGGCGCCCGAGTTCAAGGACGCAAGACGGGGCTTCCTGCGTTTCGCTCAGGGCGCGGTGCTGGTAGAGCACAGCCACGACGCGTTCGACACCTGGCTTGTCGGACGCGGCCTGGAGAGCCCGCTCGAGCATCCGATCATCGACACCACGGCGCTGGCCCGGCTCGTGCTCGACCTGCCGAAGGGCCAGACGCCGGGGCTGGCCCGGCTCGTGGACGAGCTGGGACTCGACGTCACGCCGGCCCACGCGGCGCTCGACGACGCAAGGGCGACCGCGATGGTGTTCCGCGCGCTGATCGAGCGTGCGCGTGAAAAATTGGGCTGGAGATCGGTTGGCGACGTGGTGGCCGCGCTGCCGCGACCGGTGATCGACCGGACGCCGCCTAGTCGAAGAGGGTCATCTGCAGGTCCGGCTCGGGGTGCTCGAGGCCCGACAGTCCCACCCCGATCAGGCGCACCGGCCGCGACTCCACGTGCGACTTCTCCAGCGCCGAACGCGCGGCGCGGAAGATCGTCTCGACGTCGTCGGTCGGGCTCGTCCGGCTCACCTGGCGGCTCACGAGCCTGAAGTCAGGGAGCTTCAGCTTCACGTAGACCGTCCGCGCGCGCACGCCGTCGGTCTTCAGCCGTTCGGTGACTCGGTCGGTGAGGTCGCGAAGCGCGCGCTCGAGCTGGGCCCGGTCGCTGACATCGTCCTCGAACGTCGTCTCCGCCGAGATCGTCTTGGCGGGCCGGCTGCCGTCGACCGGCGCTCGGTCGCGGCCCTGGGCGAGTCGTTGAAGGACGGCGCCATTCGTGCCGAGCGCCTGGACCAGGCGTTGCGTCTCATAGGCGGCCAGCGCGCCCACGGTGCGCAGGCCCATCGCATGCAACCGCTCTTCGGTCTTCGGGCCGAGCCCCGGAATGACACCAATGGGCAGCGGCGCAAGGAAATCCGACTCCGTGCCGGGAAGGACGAGGACCAGGCCGTCGGGTTTGCGGGTCCCGCTCGCCACCTTGGCGACCAGCTTTGAGGTCGCGGCGCCAACCGATGCGGTGAGCCCGACCTCCGTGTGGACTTGGAACTTGATCCGGCGCGCCACATCATCCGCGGTCGACGTGCCGTGCCTTGTGCGCGCGGTGACGTCGAGGTAGGCCTCGTCGAGCGCGACGCCCTCGACCAGCTCCGGTGATGTGAAGCGGCGGAAGATCTGGTGGACGACCCGGCTTGCCTCACGGTAGCGGGCGCCATCCGGCGCGACCACGGTCAGCTGGGGGCACACCTGAAGGGCCTCGTGCAGCGGCATCGCAGAGCGGACCCCATAAGCACGCGCCTCGTATGACGCGCCCATCACGACCGCTCGCCGCGACCGCCCCGCGACAGCGATGGGAATGCCGCGCAGCTTGGGGTCGTCCCGCTGGTGGACGGACGTGTAGAAGGCGTCCAGGTCGACATGCAGGATCGTCCGCGGCCAGTTGTCGGGTCGTGCCATCTGTTGTGCAGGCGCCAGTCTGCCACAACAACATGTGGCCTACCGCTGGTTCAGGGGGTCGGAGTCGGACTCGCTCCCAGCGCCGTGACCACGTTTTCGAAAACGTTGGATAGCTGATTGCCCATCGCCAGCAGGGCCACGATCACCAGGATCGATACCAGGACCGCGACCGCCGCAAATCCAAGGATGGTGACGACCACGGCCGTTGCGGTCCCGCCGCCGCCCGCGCGTGCGGGTGCGGCGGCACCGCGATTCGGCTCCCAGGTCTGGCCGTTCCACCGCCACAACCGGTCCGCGGAGACCGCGGCCTTCCACTGTGAGCCGTCCCACCACCAGAAGCCATCGGGCGAAAACATGGTTTCCTGGCGCGGCGGAGGGATCTGGCCGGGGGGATCGGCTCCCATCTCCTGAACGATAATCCGGGGACGATGAAGGGAGTGATACTCGCCGGCGGCACCGGCAGCCGGCTGCATCCGCTGACGCGGATCACCAACAAGCACCTGCTGCCGCTCTACGACCGCCCCATGATCAACTACGGGATCGAGGCGCTCGTCGGCGCCGGGGTGGGGGAGATCATGCTCGTCACCGGCGGCACTCACGCGGGTGAGTTCCTGCGTTTGCTCGGCAACGGGCACGAGTTCGGCATCGATCGGCTGTTCTATGCGTACCAGGAGAAGGCTGGGGGAATCGCGGAGGCATTGGGCCTCGCGGAGAAGTTCGTGGCCGGCGACCGCTGCGTGGTGCTCCTTGCCGACAACGTTTTTGAGCGCTCCCTTCGCCCATGCGTGGAAGCGTTCCGCAAGCAGAAGAGCGGGGCGCGGGTCGTGCTCTCCCGGGAGAGCGACCGGGCGCACCTCTGTAACCTGGGTGTAGCTGAGTTCGACGGCAACCACAGGATCGCCCGGATCATCGAGAAACCGGAACAGCCGCCCAGCGACTTCGCGGTGACGGGCGTGTATTTCTACGACGAGTCCGTCTGGAGAGTCCTGCCCGAGCTGAAGGTATCGGGGCGTGGCGAGCTCGAGATCACCGACGTCAACAACTGGTACCTCGACCACAGCCAGATGGAGTACGACGTGCTCGATGGATTCTGGGGTGACGCGGGTGAGTCGATCCCCGCCTACCACGCGGTCGGCGATTTCGTGCGTGCCCACGGCGCGAACAAGGAATCGTGACCCCGCGAGAATCAGTGATCGAAGGCGTCGTTGTCAAAGACCTCGTGACGCATGAAGACGAGCGCGGTTTCTTTCGTGAGGTCATCCGGGAGACCGACGATTTCTTCGAGCACTTCGGCCAGTGGAGCCACTCGCTGATGCACCCAGGTGTGATCAAGGCATGGCACATCCATCAGCGGCAGACCGACTGGTGGTACGCGATCGGGGCGCTCAAGGTCGCGCTCTACGACACGCGCGAGGGGTCGCCGACGAAGGGTCAGCTGATGGAGCTGCTCATGGGAGACGGAGCGCCCTCGTGCCTGAAGATCCCACCCGGTGTCGCGCATGGCTGCCGCGCGCTCGAGCGCACGCATCTTCTCTACGTGACGTCGGGCGTGTACGCCCCGGATGACGAGGGTCGGATACCTCACGACGACCCGACGATCGGCTACGACTGGACATCCGGGCCGCGCATCACGTGAGCCGGCCGCTCAAGCGCCTCCTGGTTGCGGGAGCGGCCGGGTTCATCGGCTCCAACTTCGTCCGCCACCTGCGACAGAAGCGCCCTGAGGTGGAGGTCACCGTCCTCGACAAGCTCACGTATGCAGGCAACCTGGCGAATCTCCACGAGTTCGATGGCCAGCCGGGTTACCGATTCGTGCATGGCGACATCTGCGATGCTGGGCTGGTCGACTCGCTGGCGGAGGAGTGCGACGCCATCGTCAACTTCGCCGCCGAGACACATGTCGACCGCTCGCTGATCGATCCTCTGGCGTTCATCGACACCGATGTGCGCGGGACGGCCGTGCTGTGCGAGGCCGCGCGAAGGCACGAGCACCGGGTGTTCCTTCTCGTCAGCACCGACGAGGTCTACGGTCACGTGGGCGAAGGCCGGTCGTTGGAAACCGACGCCTTACGGCCGCGGAGCCCTTACTCGGCAAGCAAGGCGGGCGGCGAGCATCTCGCGCATGCCTACGCCGAAAGCTTCGGCCTACCGCTGTTGGTGACCCGCGGCTCCAATAACTACGGTCCAAACCAGTACCCGGAAAAGCTCATCCCCGTCTTGATCACCAACGCGATGGATGGCTTGCCGCTCCCGCTGTACAACGACGGCTCCGCGGTGAGGGACTTCATCTATGTCGAGGACCACTGCCGCGCGATCGACCTTGTTCTCCATGAGGCTCCCGCCGGCAACGTGTACAACGTCGGTACGGGGGGTGAGACGAGCGGCCTGCAGGTTGCCGAGGCGGTGCTCGACATCATGGGCAAGCCCCGCAGCCTCATCGAGTTCGTCGCGGATAGGCCAGGGCACGACTATCGGTACGCGGTCGACATCTCAAAGATCACTGCCCTTGGATGGGAACCGCAGGTCACCTTTCCCGAAGGCCTCGAGCGGACGGTGCGCTGGTACGAGGAGCATCCAGAGTGGTGGCGGCCCCTCAAGTCGGGCGAGTACTGGGAGTACTACCGGCGCAACTACCGACCGCTGGTCACCTAGAGGTCAGCCGGAAGCAGAAGCCTCGCGAATCAGCCGCCACTCGCCGCCATCCCACCAGTAGTGCCCGTCGTCAGAGCGCAGCGCGTTGGGCGGAATATCGTGCGATGACTCGCGCCAGGCCTGGCCGTCCCACCAGTACCGCCCGTCCGGCGACATATGGAGCTCGATCGCGGGGGCGTGCTGCACGCGCGGCCGGCGCCGCAATACGAGGAGCACGATGAGGGCGGCGAGCACCGCGACCGCGACGGCAGCGCCCAGCACATACGCAGCGGGCGTCACGAGCTTGAGAGGGTCGGCCAGGATCGACCGCGCCGACTCCGGCCACTGCGAAGGCGGGATCGTGTACGGCGGAGCGGTGTCGTACTGGCGCCTGGTCTGGCTTGGCGCGGAATCGCCGAGGTCGTCGGCCCCGGAAACGAGCCCGATGATGAAGTAGTCGTTGCCCTTGACGAAGTAGGCGACGTCGGCGTAGGCGGGGGTGGTCGGGTCGGCGAAGTGCACCCCGTAGGCCGTCTCGATCCCGGT
>WNGG01008711.1_pt1 | contig 12933 bp, 11 predicted proteins | sample 5400661 | NCBI WGS metagenome assembly WNGG01 (sample SAMN13153372, study PRJNA577476) | soil metagenome | isolation source: 100 cm soil or saprolite under Garry oak tree replicate 1 | place: USA:California | collected 2016-06-15
CGACCCGAAACGCCAGCTCCTGGTACTGCTGGACAAGTGCTTCATATGCGTTGACATCGCCGTTTTTGGCTCGTTCGACGAGCGCTATGTCGTCCAGTGGCCGGCCCTCCACGGATCGATTGCTATCCCTTCATACCAGCAAGCGCCTCGTTCGGTTCCAGTGATGTGCCTCGGCTTACGGGATCGTGATCGTCCTCTCGAAACTCCCGACGCCCTCGTAGGCGATCCGCAGCTGATAATCGCCTGGGTGCGTGATCACCCAGCCAGCCCAAATCTGGGCCGGTCCACTGCTCGTCGAGCCGGTGCCGTTGAGGAGGGTGGCGGGCTGACCGTTGGCGTCGACGAGCTCGGATGAAAAGGCGAAGTGTGGTTTTGCCACATAGGGGATCGTGGGTCCAACCATCCGGTCGAGCTGCGTCGCAACGGGTCCGCTGATCTCCAGATAGACCGATACCGTGGCGCTGGTTGCCTCGACCTTGGTAAAGCGGACGATCGAATCACCCAGCATGCCTGCGGCGGGCAGCGGCAGCGCGCGACTCGGCTCGACCGAGATCGTGCCCTGCAGCGTCCAGTCGCCCGCAACCGGCTGATTACCTCCAGCAGCCTCGAGGGTGCTGATGTGCAGGCGAAGGCGCGCACCGAGGCTCGAATCCGGCCAGGGGAGCGCTTGAAAGATCAGCACGTTATTGCCGGTTCGCGCGTCCGACATCCCGCCACTGAACGCAATCGTGCGGCCGAATTGGTCAGTCAGCTGAGTCCGCCCGAAAGCGTTGTGGTCAGGTGGATCCACGCGCAGTACGAGGACGGTCTGGTTGTTATCGGCGTAGCCGGCGACTAGCCGCACGGCGTATCCGGACGAGGTTGCGCGACTGTCCAGAACGGTGAAGCGTCCCTGCAGCCCCGCAAGCCCGGCCGACCGGAGCGCCGGACCAATCGCCGTTCCGACGATCGGGGCATTGGCCAACGCCTGCGCGAATCGCGGCGCATAGAACGAGGCGCCGCTCACCACGGCGATGAGCAACCCAATCGCCAGCGCGACGGTTGCCCACCGTGGCCTGCGTCGCACCGACGTGACCTCCCGCTCGCTGCTCTGCGCCGCGTGGCCAAGGATGCGCAGCAGCAGCGTATCGGGCATCCGCAACTCGAGTTCCGTCAAACGATCCTCAAGGCTGGTACTCATCTCGTCTCCTTCAGAAGGGTGCGTAGGGTATCGAGGGCTCGCCGGGTCGCCATGGTCGCCGCCGCCGGGCTGATACCGTAGGCTGCCCCGACATCCGCAAAACCGAGTCCCGCGCCAAATCGCAGCGCGATCATGCCCCGCTCGCGAGGCCGGAGTCGCCGAACAGCGGTGAGAAGCTCGGCGGCCGTGATCCGCATCAGGGCAAGGTCTTCGACGTTCTCCGCCGTCGCTGGCTGCGATCGAAAACGCTCCCAGAGCCGCCGGCGCCTGGTCGAAACGCGGCCAGCATCGATCGCGGCGTTCACCACGATCCGCCACAGCCAGGTCTCGACCGAGCCGCGACGGGTGTCAAACCGTCCAAGATTGCGGATGGCGCGCACCATGGCATCCTGGGCGAGGTCCTCGGCCTCGACGTCACCGGCCGCCACCATGGCGGCGAAAGGATAGACGCGCGGCGCGTAGCGGGCACAGAGCCGCTCGGGTGTTAGCGGCCATTCATCAGGCGCGTCCATAGACTGTCCCTGCATCAGCCTGGTCATGGCCGGCCACAGTCTATATACGCTCGGCGCTGCGTAACCCTAACAAACAGCCTATGAGGGCAGGCAATCGAGGCGCGGTAGCCTTGAGGCGATGGCATTCATCAGCCGCCAATTCCTCCTGATCGACGGCGACGACACCCTCTGGGAGAACAACGTCTACTTCGAGCAGGCGATCGAGGAATTCATCGATTTCCTCGGCCACTCGTCGATGTCGCGGGAGCAGGTTCGGGCCGCCCTCGATGAGATCGAGCGCATGAACGTTCCGGTGCATGGCTACGGGTCGGCGAGCTTCACCAAAAACCTGCAGCAGACCTACGAGCGGCTCGCCGAAAAAGACCTGCAGCCGCAGGACATCGAGCACGTGCTGCAGCTCGGCCGGCGGATCGCCGGCCAGCCGGTCACGCTCATTCCCGACGTGGCGGATACGGTCGCCTATCTCGCCGGTCGCCACGGCCTGATGCTGGTGACCAAGGGTCATCCCGAGGAGCAGCGGCTGAAGATCGAACGATCCGGGCTGGAATCACGCTTCACGGCAACTGCGGTTGTCAGCGAGAAAGCCGTCGATACCTACCGGGCGATCGTCGAGCAGCGGCAGCTCGACCCCGCGCGCACCTGGATGATTGGGAACTCCCCGCGCTCCGACATCAACCCGGCGCTGCAGGCGGGACTCAACGCCGTGTTCATTCCCCACGAGCACACCTGGCGGCTGGAAAAGGAGGAGGTCATCCCCGCCGAGGGACACCTCCTCGTCTTGCACGGGTTCGGCGACCTGCGCTCACACTTCTAGCTCACGAACCGAAAAGTCAGTACTCTAGGTCGATGGCCGGTAACCTGACGGTGCTCGATGGCAACACATTCTTTGTCTCCGATGCGGCTGGCGACGTGGAGCCCGGCAACGCTGCCAACGGCTTCTTTCATGCCGATATGCGACAGCTCTCCACCTGGCGGCTGCTGGTCAACGGCCAGCCGGTGCATGTCCTGACGAGCCGCACGGTCGACTACTACTCGGCGTCGGTTTTTGCCACCCTGGCGAGCGTCAGCGTCGGCGAGAACCCGTCCATCTCGATCCGGCGCGACCGTTTCGTAGCGCGCGGCGTCCACGAGGACTTGACCATTCAAAACCACAGCGACCGCCCGCAGACGGTGACGATCGAGATCCAGTATGGGAGCGATTTCGCCGACCTCTTCGAGGTCAAGGACCGGACCCCGAAGCGGGGACAGTTGCGCACTGACCTCGGCGCAAGCCTGGTGACCTTGAGCTATACGCGCGATACGTTTCGGCGTGACACCGTGATCGAATTCAGCGAGAATTTTTCCGTCGGGCTCGAACGTGCGCACTTTGAGCTGCACCTGAAGCCGCGTGAGTCGTGGCGAACGTGTATCGATGTCTTTCCGGTCGGCGATGGAGAGCTCAACCGCCTGGAGCACGGCGATCGCACCTTTGGGGACCCCAAGCCGGACATGCCCACCAGCTTCGAGCAATGGATGGCGCAAGCGCCAACGCTCGAAACCGACAACGACGTGCTTCGCCATACCTATCGCCAGAGTCTCATCGACCTGGCCGCGTTACGGTTTCGTCCGTTGAAGACGCTCTCCTATTCGCTGCCCGCGGCCGGCCTGCCGTGGTTCATGGCGCTGTTCGGACGCGACAGCCTGATCACGGCCTACCAGGCACTGCCGTTCCAGCCACACCTTGCACGCACGACCCTCGAGGCACTAACAGCGTGGCAGGCGACGGAGCGGGACGACTTCCGCGATGCCGAGCCGGGAAAGATCCTGCACGAGCTGCGATTGGGTGAGCTCACCATGCTTGGTGAGCGGCCGCACAGTCCCTATTACGGCACGCACGATGCGACGCCACTCTTTCTGATCCTGCTTGACGAATACGAGCGCTGGGCCGGCGACCGCGAATTCGTTCGTAGCCTGCAGCCTGCCGCGATGAAGGCCCTGGAATGGATTGAGCGCTACGGCGATCGCGACGGAGATGGTTACCTCGAGTACCAGACGCGCTCGAAGGAAGGCCTGGCCAACCAATGCTGGAAGGACTCCTGGAATTCGATCCTCTTCAAGGATGGCGCCGTGGCCAAGGGGCCGATTGCGACGTGTGAGATCCAGGGATACGCCTACGACGCGCGGGTGCGGATGGCTCGCCTTGCGCGTGAAGTCTGGGACGATCCTCAACTGGCAACCCGGCTGGAGGGAGACGCGGCAAGTTTGCGGGAGCGCTTCAACCGAGACTACTGGATCGAAGCCCGCGGCCACTACGCGCTCGCGCTCGACGGCGAAAAGAGACAGGTGGACGCGATGAGCAGCAACGTCGGGCACCTGCTCTGGTCGGGGATCGTGCCGGAGGACCGCGCGGCCATGTTGGTGACGCGCGTGATGTCGCCGGAGATGTTCACCGGCTGGGGCATCCGGACGATGGCGACGAGCGCCGCCGGCTACAACCCGATCGAGTACCACGACGGCACGGTTTGGCCGCACGACACCGCCTTCGTCGCCGAGGGCATGCGCCGCTACGGCCATCGTGAACAGGCGTCGCATCTCGCCCTGATGTTGATCCAGGCCGCCGGAGCGTTCGAATACCGGCTGCCCGAGGTCTTTGCCGGCTTTGCCCGCGAGGAAACCGGGGCGCCGGTCGAGTACCCCACCGCCTCGCGCCCGCAGGCCTGGGCGGCGGGCGCACCGCTGCTCGCGCTTCGCACCGCACTGGGCTTGGATGTCGTCGACGGTACGTTGCGCACCGACCCGCACCTCAGCCAGGGCTGGGGACGCGTTCGGCTGGACAACATCGCGGTAGGCGCGAGAGCAGCAGCGACCCTGCTGAGCTGATCCGGAAACAGCAGAGATTTCGAGCGCGTTTTAGAATCTGCCAAGACCGAAGGAGGGAGGACATGACCGAACGGCGCCGATGGATCCTGGTTGCCGCCGTGCTCGGGTCCGGCATCGTGTTCCTCGACTCCACCGTGGTCAACGTCGCCCTCCCCCGGATCGGCCGGGACCTGCCGCGACTCTGGTTCGGCATCCTGGAAGGCCAGTCCTACGTCTACAACGCCTACCTGCTGACGCTCAGCGCGCTGCTCATCCTGGCCGGCGCGCTCAGCGACTACTACGGCCGCAAGCGCATGTTCCTCTACGGCCTGGTCGGCTTCGGCGTTACGTCGGTGCTCTGCGGACTCGCCCCCAACATCGAGCTCCTCGTGCTCTTTCGAGTTCTTCAGGGGATCGCCGGGGCCGTCCTGGTCCCCGGGTCGCTCGCGCTCCTCACGGCCAACTTCGAGGGGGAGGCGCAGGGCCGGGCCTTCGGTCTGTGGGCCGGTGCCTCCGGCGCAACCACTATTCTCGGTCCGTTCGTCGGCGGCCTGCTGGTGGACACGATCTCGTGGCGCGCCGCCTTCCTGATCAACGTGCCGCTGATCCTCGTTGCGCTCTGGGCGACCTACGTCCACGTGCCGGAAAGCCGTGATCAAACCTCTACGGCGCATTTCGACTGGCTCGGGTCCGCGATCGTCGCCCTGGCGGTCGGAGGGCTCGCCTTCGGAACGATCTACGGCCAGCAGCGCGATTGGCAGGATCCACTCGGCTACATCGCGCTTGCCGTCGGCGTGCTCAGTACGATCGCTCTCCCCTTCTACATGGCGCGGGCGCCGCATCCACTGATTCCCCTCTCGCTCTTTCGCTCGCGCAACTTCACAGTGACCAACATCTCGACGCTCGTGATCTACGGCGCGCTTTACGTCACCTTCTACTACCTGACGCTCTTCATGCAGGGAACGATCGGCTATACCGCGGCCGCGGCCGGGCTGGCCGGCATCCCGGGCACGCTCTTTTTGGTCTTTCTCTCGGCCCGGTTCGGGGGCCTCGCCGGCCGCATTGGGTCGCGCATCTTCATGGCGGTCGGCCCGGCGCTTATGGCGCTTGGCGTTCTGTGGTACGCGCGCATGCCGGCGACCAGCACCCCCTGGCACCTCGAACCGCAGAACCCTGCGACATTCCTACCGCCGTTGTCGTACGTCATCGATATCCTGCCTGGCGGGATAATCTTCGGTCTTGGGCTCTGCCTCCTGGTTGCTCCGCTGACGACGGCGCTGATGCGGTCGGTGCCGGCGCACAATGCGGGGCTCGGGTCCGCCATCAACAATGCGATCTCGCGCGTCGGCCCCCAACTCGCCGGCGCGCTGATCTTCGTCTTCATCACCGCCAGCTTCTACAGTTATGTCGCCGCGCGGCGATCCGATATTAATGTCAACGATCCCGCCTTCCGCAAGCTGGTGAGCCCTCTCAACCCCTCCGGCATCCCGGTCATGGGCAGCCTCGTGCGCGATGCATCGACCACCGCCTTCCACCTGGCGATGATGGTGGGGGCCGCCCTCCTCATTCTTGGCGCCATCGTCAACGCCGTCGGCATCCAGGACCCGACTAAGGCGCCAGCACGTGAGGCCGCGCCGGGTCGGACGACAGAGCCGGCTAAGGAAGGACTCTAATGGCCGTCCGCGACGATGTCGTCAACGCGATCGCGGCCTTCTCGCTGTTCGCGGACCTGACCGGGCCGCAACTCGAAGAGGTCGCCCACCTTTTTGATGAGTCGTTCTTCGGCCAGGGCGAGCGAATTCTCCGCCAGGGTGTCAGCGGATCGGGCTTCTATATCATCCTCGAGGGAACCGCCGGGATTCGCATCGACAATGTCGACCGCAGCACGCTGAAAGCCGGCGATTACTTCGGCGAGATCTCCGGTTTGCTCGGCGAAGTGCCAAATGCCGACATCGTGGCGGAAACCCCGCTGCGATGTCTCGTGCTGCCGGCTGCCCAGCTCGAGGGATTTCTGACGGCGCATCCGCGCATCATGTACCGCCTGCTGCAGGGGGAGGCGCGCAAGCTCAAGAACACAACCAAGTGGCTGAGCTAGGACAGAAACCCTTTCCTCCCGGCCGCTATCGACTGATCGTGGTGGGCAGCGGGCCCGGAGGGTTGCAGCTCAGCTACTCGTTGAGTCGCCTGGGCGTCGACCACGCCGTTCTCTCCGATGATCCGGCGCCCGGCGGCATGTTCCGCCGCTGGCCGGTGTTTCAGCGCATGCTCAGCTGGACCAAGCCTTTCGCCGGCGTCCAGCACCACGAGCGGGCGTACGAACGCTACGACTGGAACAGTCTGCTCGCCGACGATCGAGAGAACCGGGCGGTGATGCCGGCACTGATGGACGGGACGTCGTACTTTCCTTCGCGGCAGGAGATGCAGAAAGGGCTGGAGACGTTTGCACAGCGCACCGGGATCCGAGTGCGTCACGGAACCCGCTGGGAGTCCACCCGCCGCGAGGGCCAGGAATTCGTCCTCACCACGTCCGACGGCGAGTACCGCGCGCCGGTTGTCGTCTTTGCCGTCGGTGTGGCGCACCCCTACCGGCCGCCCATCCCCGGCCTCGAGTCGGTGCCCCACTACGGCGACTTCCGTCCCGTCGAGACCTACAAGGACCGGCGGGTCTTCATCGTGGGCAAGCAGAATTCAGGCTTCGAGATCGCCACAGGGTTGCTGCCCTGGGCCCAGCAGCTGATGCTTGCGTCGCCGAGCCCGACCAAGCTCTCCGTCGTGACGCACACGCTGGTCGGCGTCCGCGCCCGATATGTTCAGCCCTATGAAGACGCTGCGCTCGCGGGCGGGGTGGTCATGCTGGACACCACCATCGAAGAAGTCATGAAGGATGGCGGGGGCTACCGGGTTCGTACGCGGAATGCCGCCGGGCGCGAGCTCACGGTGCCGGCGGATGACGTGATCGCCGCGACCGGCTTCGTCACGCCTCTCCGCGACCTCCCCGCGCTGGGCGTCGCGACGTTCGGCCAGAGCCGGCTCCCCGCCCAGACGCCCTTCTGGGAAAGCGCCACCACGCCGGGCATCTTCTTCGCCGGCACGATCACCCAGGGCGCCGCTGGGCTCAAAAAGCACGGCATCCCGAGCAACTCCGGTGCGGTCCAGGGCTATCGCTACAATGCGCGGGTGCTGGCCCGGCATCTCGCCGAAACGAGGTTCGGCGTCCCCGCCACGCGCGAGCGCATCGATGCCGCGGCCCTGGTCCCCTACCTTCTCGAGCAGATCAGTCACGGTCCGGAGCTCTGGCACCAGCGGGCCTACCTGGCGCGCGTGATCAATCTCGATCGCGACAGGGGGATCACGAAGGAAGGCGTCGTTCCGCTGCAATCCTTCCTGGACTCGGGAGGCGGGGACGCGGTCGCGGCCACGCTCGAATCAAACGGCCAGGGCAATCCGTACCCGGTCGTCTACGTCCGTAAGGAGGGATCCGTCGCGGAGCACGCCATGGCGCCGGATCCCATGCTCGATTTCACGGGTCGCGATTACCAGGACGAGCTGCTCACCGTGCTCGGACCGGTGTTGAGCGGGGCCGCGTCGCCCGCATGAGCCCGCTGCCAACCGGCACCGTGACCTTCTTTTTCAGCGACATCGAGGGGTCGACACGGCTGATCCAGCAGCTCGGCGAGCGCTACCCGGACGTCCTCCTCGCCCACCACGCGATCCAGCGCGAGGCACTCGCCGCCAACGGCGGCCACGAGCTTCGGACCGAGGGTGATTCCTTCTTCATCGTGTTCGGGAGCGCTCTGGAGGCGTGTGCCGGCGCGGCCGCCGTCCAGAAGCGCTTGCACGCGTACCAATGGCCTGACGGCGGTCCGGTCCGCGTCCGCATCGGGCTGCACACCGGCGAGGCAACGCTGGTCGGCAACGAATATCTCGGGCTGGATGTGCATCGCGCCGCACGCGTGGCGAGCGCTGGCCACGGTGGCCAGGTACTGGTATCGGAAACCACCCGGGTTCTGGTCGACAACGCGTTACCAGCGGGGTTGACGCTCAGAGACCTGGGCTTGCATCGCCTCAAGGACCTGGCCCGGCCGGAACGGCTCTTCCAGCTGACGGTCGAGGGTCTGCCTGCCGACTTTCCGCCACTGAAGACGCTGGAGGCGGCCCCCAACAACCTCCCGACGCAGTTGACGAGCTTCATCGGCCGCGACGACCAGGTCCGCGAGGCGAAGCAGTTGCTCGCCCGCTCCCGGCTACTGACCCTCACCGGGCCGGGCGGCACCGGCAAAACACGCTTGAGCCTGGAAATCGCGGCCGGAGTCCTGGACGAGTTCGCGGACGGTGTCTACTTTGTTCCCCTAAGCGCGGTGCATGACCCCGAGCTGGTCGCGTCCGCGATCGCGCAGGCCCTCGCCATCTCGACAACCGGCAGCCGCCGGCCGATCGACGCCCTCCTCGAGCATCTGCGGGAGAAGCACATCCTCCTGGTGCTCGACAACTTCGAGCAAGTGATCAAGGCCGCACCGATCGCGACCCAGCTCCTCGGAGGAAGCGCCGGGCTCCGCGTGCTGGTCAGCAGCCGCACCGCACTTCGCGTATCTGGCGAGCAGGAGTTTCCCGTTCCTCCGCTCGCGCTCCCCGACCTCAAGGCCCTGCCATCGCTGGCCGCACTCTCGCAGTTCGAGGCCGTGCGGCTCTTCATCGAACGCGCGGTCGCGGTGAAGCCCGATTTCCAGGCGACGAATGAGAATGCACCGGCGATTGCAGGGATCTGCGAGCGCGTCGACGGCCTGCCGCTGGCGATCGAGCTCGCGGCCGCGCGCGTCAAGCTTTTCTCGCCACCGGCACTCTTGGGCCGGCTGGAGAAGTCGCTCAGTGCCCTCGGCGGCGGGACCCGCGACGCGCCGGCGCGACAGCAGACCCTCCGCGGCGCGATTCTGTGGAGCTACGACATGCTCGATGAAGGTAGCCGCCGCCTCCTCGCCCGCTTCTCCGTGTTTGCCCGAGGTGGCAGCCTGGCGCAAGCGGATCCGGTCTGCGGACCGCCGGGCGATGTCGGCGGCGACACCGTCGACCGATTGGATCAACTCGCCGAGCAGAGCCTACTTCGGCGCCTACCCGACTTCGACGAGCCGCGCTTTCTGATGCTGCAGACCATTCGCGACTTCGCCATCGAGCGCCTCGAGGAAAGCGGGGAATCCCACACGATTCGCGACCGCCACGTCGAAGCCTTCATCGCCCTGGCACAGGCTGCGCAGCCTCACCTGTTCGGTCCTCAACGACGCGAGTGGCTCGACCGCCTCGAGATCGATCACGACAACGTGCGTGCGGCCCTCGATTGGAGCCTCGAGAGCGGCAACGCCCGCCAGGCGCTGCGGCTGGCCGGAGTCTTCTGGCGCTTCTGGCAGATGCGTGGGCACATCCACGAAGGCCGGGCACGGCTGGCACGAGTACTAGCGATGCCCGATAGCCAGGACTTTCCCCAGGAACGGTTAGCAGCGCTCGAGGCGGCCGGTGGCCTCGCCTACTGGCAAGCCGACATGGAGACCGCCCAGGCCTTTTACGACGAGTGCCTGGAGCTCACGCGGCGCGTGGGTGACAAGCGAGCGATCGCGAACGCCATCTATAACGACGCCTTCCCGATGATCATCAGTCGAACCTCCTACCCACGAGCGGAGCAGCTACTCCAGGAAGCGCTCGGTCTGTTTCGCGAGCTGGCCGATGAGAGCGGTGTCGCCCGGACACTATGGGGCCTCGGGAACGTGGCCTACTTCCAACACGATTACACGGCCGCGAAGCCCCGACTCGAGGAAGCGCAGGCCAACTCCCGCCGGTCGGACGACCGCTTCACCCTCGCATGGTCGACCCATACCCTGGGCCTGGTCGCGATCAACACCGAGGATGTGGCGGCCGCCAGAAAATATTTTCTGGCGGCCCTGCAGTTGTTCATTGAGGCGCAGGATGTTTCCGGGATTACGCTGCAGCTCGACAACCTCTCGGTCGCGGCCCGCAAGCAGGGCGACCCGGTGCGGGCCACCCGTCTGGCCGCCGCGGCGGCCGCCCAGCAGGTCCGGACCGGCACTGGCCTTGGCGGGCTCTTGAGTACGCAGGAAGGACGAACCGGCCGCGAAGGCCTGAGCGAAGCAGATGCCGACCGAGCATGGGCCGAGGGCCAGTCGTTGACCCTCGAACAGGCCGTTGCCTATGCCATCGATCCGTCGGCCTTTCCAATGGCGGCCGCCAGTGGCTGAGCGGGTCGATGTCGTCGTCCTCGGCATGGGCGTCGGCGGCGAGGAACTCGCGAATACGCTCGCCGACAACGGCCTCAACGTGATCGGCATCGAGAGCAACCTTGTCGGAGGCGAGTGCCCCTACTTTGGATGTATCCCGACCAAGATGATGATCCGCGCCGATGACATGGTCGCCGAGGGCCGTCGCATTCCGGGCTTCGCCGGGGAGTCGACCGTGAAAGCCGACTGGACACCCGTGGCCCGACGCATCCGCGACGTGGCCACCGACAACTGGAACGACCGCGTCGCCGTCGAGCGATTCGAGCGCAAGGGCGGCCACTTCGTCCGCGGCGCCGGCAAGCTCGCCGGCCCCGGCAAGGTCTCGGTCAACGGCACGACGCCGGCCCCGGCAAGGTCTCGGTCAATGGCACGACCTACGAGGCCTCGCAAGGAATCGTCATCGCGACCGGGACATCACCGGTGGTACCGCCGATCCCTGGGCTGGACCGCGTGAAATACTGGACCAACCGCGACGCGGTCAAGGTCGAGGAGCTCCCGGAGTCCCTGGTGATCCTCGGAGGCGGCGCGATCGGCGTCGAACTCGCGCAGGTCTTCGCTCGCTTCGGGGTCAAGGTCTCGATCATCGAGGGCATGGACCGGGTCCTTGCCATGGAGGAACCGGAGGCCAGCGCCGTGCTGGGGGAGGTACTGCAACGCGAAGGCATCGAGCTCTGGCTCAAGAGGCGGGCACAGTCGGTCGAGCCGCGCGGTGACGCCATCGCCGTCAACCTCGACGGCGGGCGACAGGTAACGGGTCAGGCATTGCTGGTCGCGACGGGTCGGCGCGCCAACCTTCAGGACATCGGCCTGGAGACCGTTGGCCTCGACCCGTCGGCACGCCTGCTCGAGCCGGACGATCATCTGCGCGTGGGGGAGCGGCTGTGGGCCATCGGCGACGTGACCACCAGCGGCGGCTTTACTCACGTGGCGATCTACCACGCCGACATCGTGGTCAAGGACATCCTCGGGGTGCCGGGGCCGGGAGCCGATTACCGGGCCAAGCCTCGCGTCACGTTCACCGATCCCGAGGTGGGCGCGGCCGGCTTCACCGAGGAGCAGGCGAGAAAGAAAGGCATCAACGTGCGTACCGGGATCCAGAAGGCATCGGTCACGTCCCGCGGCTGGATTCACGGACCCGGAAACGACGGACTGATCAAGGTGGTCGAGGACGCCGACCGCCGGGTGCTGGTCGGCGCCACCACCATGGGTCCGCGGGGCGGCGATCTCCTAGGCATCTTCGAACTCGCCATCAAGCTGCAGATCCCCAGTGACGAATTGCGCCACTTGATCTATGCCTACCCCACGTTCTATCGCGGGACGGGCGAGGCCGTGCGCAAGCTCGGCTCCGACCAGCACGTCCCCATGCGCTAAACCCCTGGCATTACGCCGGCCAGCTGATCGGTGTAGCGCTGCCAGCCTTCGCTATGCTGGCGGCGTTCGCCCTCGTCGGGCAGGCCGAGGTGGCGGAGCCGCAGCAGCGTGGCATCCTTCTCAGGGGTCAGCGTGATCTCGACCGTCGTCGATCCCGGCGGGACCGTCGGATGGCCCTCCCAACCCCAGCTCATCACCAGGCGGCGCGGCGGGTCGACCACCTGGTACTGCCCGCTCGCGATGTGCGCGCCGTCGACATCGATGCGATAGCGCCCGCCCGGGCGCGCATCGAGCTCGGCGCCGACGCCCATCCAGGTCACGAATCGCCGGCTATCCGTCAGATAGGCGAAGACGATCTCCGGCGGCGCCTCGATCCGCCGGGTGATCTCGATCGCACCCGTGAGATCCTCAATCATGGCGCGGTCGCCTTGCACGCGCTTCTTCCTCCGCCAGCTCGCGCAGCCGGTCGAGATCGCGCGTCCACATCTGGCGCAGCACGACCTCGAGGGGACCGAGCGCCCGCCGATCCGCCTTGTAGTAACGATGGGTTCCCTGGCGCCGTTCCGTGATCAACCCGGAATCTTTGAGCACGCGCAGGTTCTGGGAGACCGCCGGCCAGCTGACGTCGCGGACCGTCGAGGCGATCTCACCGGCGGAGCGCTCCGCACCCCAGACCAGCCGCAGGATCTGGCGGCGCCGCGGACTGGCGATCGCCTCCATGGCGGCTTCGAGCGGGACACGACGGTTGCGA
>WNGG01006569.1_pt1 | contig 12927 bp, 9 predicted proteins | sample 5400661 | NCBI WGS metagenome assembly WNGG01 (sample SAMN13153372, study PRJNA577476) | soil metagenome | isolation source: 100 cm soil or saprolite under Garry oak tree replicate 1 | place: USA:California | collected 2016-06-15
ACGAGCGAGCCGTGGTCGTCAATGCAGCGAAGTAAGAAAACAAAAAAGAGCGAAACAAAAAACTCTTTTAAGTGAATGGAGAAGTCTGCTCAAAAACTGGTTGACAGAGCCGACATTGTTAGAGATGTCCGGTAATCCGACTAATCGGGCACTTAGAACCGAGGACGCGCCTTGCTTCACAATTTTCCGGCTTCCGAAAGCAGGAGCTTTTCTCAGTACATTCGGTACCTTCACTCGCTTGCTTTCTTCCTGAAGGTAACATCGGCAAACGTTCATACCATCTTTGCGAGTACCAACGGAAAAAACCGTCAGAACGCTGGGATTGGTAGTGTGCTACTGGGTGAGTCTTGTTCTCAAAGGAATGCAATGAATTCGGGTTCGCCTTGTGTTAATGGTTGACGGTTGACTTCATGAATCAAGCGAGATAGTCTCGCTCTTAGTTTGCTGCGAATCTTAATGGGTCATGCAGTTCTGCCATGAAGCCCCTCCCTTCTCAAGCGGGCAAGTTCTATCGAAGCACGTCTTTTTACTTCGCGATACTGTGGTTCTGCGCCAGCTCTCTGCCTCTCGCCGTCCCGGCTTCTGCACAAAGCAGGGCCATCACGCTTCCTAGAAACCTCGGAGAACTCGTAATAGAGTCACAAATGGTCGTGCAGGGATGGGTCACTAGCGTGGCACTGGAACCCCACGAACAATTAAAGAATCTCATGACCGTCGTAGTAACGCTCCAAGTAGAAGAGACGTTGAAGGGCGAAAACCTGAGAACGCTCACATTCCGGCAAGCCGTGATTGACAAACGGGATCAGCAACAATACCTGGGATACCGGACGGGACAGCACGTACTACTAGTGCTCATCAAGCCGAGCAAGTTTGGATTGACGAGCCCCGCAGGAATGGAGCAAGGACGGTTTCTCATCGAGCCTCAGGGAGCAGGAAAACTGTCGGCAACGAACGGGTTCGGCAACGCCGGTCTGTTCCGCGGATTGAATTCCCAGTTGCAGGCCAAGAGTATCCCCGTTGCCCCGGAAGTCCGAGAGATGATCACGAAACGGGGAACGGGCCCGGTTTCGCTTGAGCATCTGAAAAGCTTGATTCGAACAATTGCGGCTGCCGATTCCACGAAATGAGCGCACGGAGAAAATCTGCCGGATTGTGGACCAGGAGCGCGGCTGTGCTGCTGAGCTTCCTGCTCTCGCCGGCGGATGTCGCGTTCGCGGGCGGACCACTGGCGGTGGGTGGGCCAACGCAGGGCATCTCCGGCGCGCCCTTGCTTTGGGATAACACCAAACCGATAGCATATCGAGTGGACAACGGACCTCTGAGCCAGCAGCCCAATGGCGGTCCCGTGGTCATTAATAACGCGCAGGGCGTAACGCGCGTGCAGAATATGTTCGCCAACTGGTCAGCGGTGCCCACCGCAAATCTCACAATCACCAATGGCGGCGGCCTTTTGGCGGTGGGCAGCTTTCCCGCAAACGGTGATGTGAAAACCGTCAACGACTTCCTGACAGTGGCTGGCGACGTGAGCGGACAAGCCCCAGATCCGAATTCCTGCAACGGCGGCGGACAAAGCCCGATTTTGTTTGACGCGGACGGGAGCATTTTCGATGGGTTGGGTCTGCCGCCTGAAGTCATCGGATTCGCTTTTCAGTGTGCATTCAACGCGACGACCGGAAAAATCATTTCGGCCGGGGCAATCCTGAACGGAAGATTTCAGGATGGAATCAACAATCCAAATGCAAATAATTTCGAGCTGACGGCGGCGGAATTTGATCAGGCTTTCACCCACGAGTTCGGGCATTTTCTGGGATTAGGACATTCGCAAATCAATGTGGATGTTCTGCTCAACGCCATCAATACCGGCGTCCCGAACTGCTCGACGGACGACAACGCAGGAATGCCACTGATGTTTCCCGTTCTAGGGCTTTGCACCGCCAGGACGACCGCTGGATTGCCCATCCTCGCTGTGGATGACGCCGCATGGATCTCAAAGCTCTACCCGGTTCTATCTCCCCCACCGGCGGGTAAAACAAGTTTCAATGCGGCTTACGGAACAATCACCGGAACAGTGCTTTTCTCGGATGGCGTGACTCCCGCCCAGGGAGTGAACGTCATCGCACGCAACGTGAATTTGCCGCGCCGCAATGCGGCCTCTGCCGTTTCCGGATTTCTGTTTACCGGAAATCCGGGACAAACCGTGACGTGTGTGAATCCGGCTATGCCCACGGCGCAAACGTGCTCCAATCTTGGAGATCCCTTCGGTTCGCATGATCCGGCATTGATTGGACATTTTGAAATCCCACTGCCGCCCGGCACATACACGCTGCAGGTGGAGTCGGTCTTTGCGGGGTTTGCGGGAGGGTCGAGCGTCGGGTCGCTTGATCCTCCAATCCCTGCACCGGGGACCTATTCCTTGGCGGCCACAGTCAGTGTTACTGCCGGCGCCACAACTTTCTTCAACATCACCCTGCAAGGGACTCAGCCGCGATTCGATGCATTTGAGAGCGCATCTCTCTTGGCACCTTATCTGCAGCCGATCTGGCTCCGACGAGAGCAAATTATCAGGGAACGGCAAACGACGTGAGGGGCTTGCACACAAACCGCTGCTTGCTCGTGGCCACTATCTTGACATCCCTTGCGTTTTCCGGCTGCGGAGGGGGAAGTGCTTCCGGTCCACCTCCGCCACCGCCTCCCCCACCTCCAGCGCTGGCAATTACTACGACTTCTCCGTTACCGGAAGCAATTGTGGGGCAGCCCTACCAGGTCACTTTGCAGGCAAGCGGAGGCTCGCCTCCATACACCTGGAGTATGCCCCAGGGTCTCGGACACTTGCCGGACGGAATCTCGTTGAGCCCAAGCGGTGTGCTAAGCGGAACACCAACCACGTTCGCACCGGGGATAGCGGGGGGGCAGTTCCAGGTTCAGGACTCAAAGGGAGCAACGGCCAGCGCGCAACTGGAATTGATTGCTGCGGCGCCACTCGCTTTTTCAGTGGGTCCCGCACTCCCGAATGGAAACATCGCCCTACACTATTCCTTCTACTTGGCAGTGACGGGAGGCGTCCAGCCATTCAATTTCACATTGACTACCGGATCAGGTCCACTACCACCTGGACTTACGCTAAGTTCCAATGGCAATACCGCGGGACTGGTGCAAGGAACGCCCACTACCCCCGGTTCTTACAGTTTTTCGGTACAAGTCACCGACAGTGGGCAAACACAAATGCATGCGACCCAGTCGTTCAGTCTTCAAGTGCAAAACAACTTGGTACTGCCGAACAGCACACTCCCGGATGCCGTCCAGAATGTTGCCTATGCGGAGTTCATCAGGCCTGGGGGAGGTACGCCTCCCTATCACTTTGCCCTCGGCCAAAACGCCACTCTGCCGGCTGGTTTTTCTCTGGACCCTGTTACTGGCGAGGTCTCAGGGACCCCGACAGCTAGCTTGCAGAATGCTGACTTCTTTATGGTGGTAATTTCTGATTCCGCTTCCACTCCCGCGACGATAAGTCCCTTTGTCAGTCTTAACGTCCAGCCGCCTCTCTCTTTCCAGACCACAACGCTTCCAGACTTCGCGCGGGGTCTAAATTACGTTAGTAGCATTTTTGTTTCCGGGGGCCGAGCGCCATACACGCTTCAGCTTGCAAGCGGAGCACTGCCGGATGGCCTCACCATTTCAACTTCGTCTGGCTTTAGTATTACCGGGATTCCCACCAAGGATGGCACGTTCCAATTCGCCCTGAAGGTGGCTGATTCGTACGAAACGCCTAATACTGCAACGCAGAATTTCCAGATACGAATCAGTGATCCGCTCTCCATCACCGGACCTGGCCTTGTTCAAATTCTCTACAATCAAAGCTATTCGGCTACGTTTCCGGCGAGCGGCGGTATTCCGCCCTATACTTGGGCCATAGATAGACCTGTTCCCGGCTTCGCCTTCGACGCTGCAACGGGAACGCTGAGCGGCACGGCTGGCGGCGCGAGCTATACGAGCCCCAATATTTCCGTGCATGACAGCAGTAATCCACCGCAGAGGGCTACCTACTTCAACTTTGTTCTTCAGGTGTTTGGCAAACTCGCCATTCCGACCAGCTCATTGCCCACGATAGCAACTGGCAGCACAACTTGGCTCGGACTTGCCTCCGCCGGGGGAGCCTTCCCTTACCAATGGAGTGTGTCGTCAGGGTCCTTGCCCCCAGGCATGATCTTTAGCACCATCAGAGGAAATGGAACGGTCTCTGGGTCACCCGCGCAGGCGGGGGCGTACACTTTCACCTTGACAATATCCGACGGTAATACCGGGAATCTCCATCAGACAACTTCGCAGCAACTGACCCTGACCGTGAAAGATCGCGGCCAGATGACGCGGAATGACACCATTGCGACTGCCACTCCAGTGTCGAACATGAGCCTCTTGGCTTCGATCAGCCCTTATAGTGATCCCAGCTCCGCGGGGCCAGACGTAGACGTATATTCGGCGAGCGCAGCGCCCGGCTCTATCGTGCAGGTCTACACAGCACCAAACAACGATTTCCTGCAGCCGCCCCAGCCCAATTCTATGCAGCCCGTGCTCGAGATTGTCGATTCCACGGGAACGCGCTACCAAACTTGTGGCTATTATGGGGTTTTGCCCGGACAAGTGAACAACCTTCCGTGCGTCAACAGGCTTCCGGGGAGCCAATATTCGGCTTTGTCTGGCAACTACTACGCTTTCCAGGTTCCCGGCTCGGGGACTTCGCCCGTCACCTTCTTTGTCCGCGTCTCGGATGCGCGCGGCGATGCACGCCCGGACTTCATCTACACTTTTTCTGTGTTTGGCGTGAATTGAAGACCAAACCTCAGGCCCAGCATACATTTCCGCAATGCTATTTTCGGCAGGACTCCCGATTAACGCGGTTGCCGCACAAGTGCCGAGTGACCCGCCTTACTTTAGCCAATGAAAGATGAACAACTCAGGAACCGCGCCGCCCAATAAGAAAGCAAAAATCCAAGCACGTGGACCGCGACTATAAACTGCGAATAGAACCATACCGAGAAACGCAGCTACTTACATGTAATAACTCACTACAAAATGCATCCACACGAACTGCGGGCCGTTTCCTTGCAAATGTGAAAGGGACTCGAAGAAAGACTGTCCCGGTGACTTAGGCAGAGTGAAGTGTACGATAACCGACAGCACCATGCCGACGGCTGCTATGATGAGCTGATTTGATAAGCGCCGTCGGGGGTCGGTTGGGGCTTGCGCGGGCTGGGTCATGGCGAAGGTTATAGCACATCTGAGTTTAGGAAGAGCCTAGGCGGGTTATGCGCGCGGTCCAAACGCCCGAGTAACGCGCTTACCGGACAAGTGATTTCCTGGGCCGAAACCAAGTGATTATGACATGGTTCTAAAAGAGAACCCTTATGCTAGATCACCGGGATGCGCCCCGGGTTAGTTACGCCGAGCGCTACTCAGGCTTCTTGGCGGCAGGCTTCTTGGCTGCCGGCTTGGGGTTCCAGAAGTCGGGCGCCGCGGCGGCAACTTCCTGAGGAGGATTGCTGAACTCGGGCGCAAACCGGCTGATGGTGAATTCGACGGTCAGGACGGATTCGGAAACGGCTTTGTTAAACTTTTCGTAGCCCTCGGCGCCGAGCAATTGAGGAAGCAGGACTGCGCTATCCATCTCGCCTAGCGACTTCCGGGGCGTGCTGATGTAATAGACAGCGCCGTTCTGGCCGAACACGGCCTGCGACACCAGTGCAGTAACCTTGGGCTCGGCTTTTTCCTGGGCGGCCTTGATGGCGCGGATCTGTTCCTCGAAGTGCGGCCCATGGCCCGGGCGGACGCGCACCGTGACGGTCTGCAGCCAGCGCGACTCGCCGATGAGCTTGTTGACGCCGGCAGGGTCCGCCGGCACGTTGGCACTCAGATCCCAGCGGCGCCGGCGAAGTTCGGTCTGGGAGCTTTCCATGCAGGAATCGGCATCGCGGAAAATCTGCTCGGCGACGGATTCGCCATAGGTCTTGACCATCGCGGCCATGAAGGCTTCATTGTCTTTTTCAATTGCGGCGAAGTTCGCGCGGATGCTGACGAAGCGGATGACCTGTCCGGGCCCGTACTCCTGGGCCAGGGCCACCCAGTTGGTGCCTTTGTTTTGCCGGTTGCCGGCCACGATTTTTTTGACTGCGGCGTTGAATTGAGCGCCCTTGTCGAGCTTCACCTTCACGGTGAAGACATCGAGGATATCACCCGGCGCTTGCGCCGCCGCCGACGCGGCCAAGCACATGAATGCGGCCAGGGCCCACAGGGTTTTGCGGAACATAGGAACACCTCCTCAGTCGGAATTTCCGTTTTTGAGCTTCCCCTTGGGCCGAGAGCCTAGCCCTCCTGCGCGCTCGTGTCAACAACAAGTCGCCCTGGCCTCTTTGCGGGCGTCAGCTCTAAACCCGAGCCCTTAAGAGTCAAACGGTGACGGCGGCGGGCGGATCCTTGGGGTAGAATGGCGTTTCTGAGCGAAGAGGAGAGCAGGAAAATGGATACATTTCTTCCTCCCATCGAAAAGCCCAAGGGGTTAATGATGAAGCTGGCGTACTACTTCACGCGCCGGCAATTCGGCAGGGTGCTGACACCGCTGAAAGTGCATACCGCACGGTTACCGCTGGCCTTCGGTCTGTTCTATACGAAGATCGGCAAGCTGGATAAGAAGCTGCTCCTGCCGCCAGAGACTATCATGCTGATCCGTGAGCAGGTGGCGCGCACCAACATTTGCCTTTTCTGCATGGATATTGGCCGGGCTTTCGCGATCAAAGCGTCGATGAATGAAGCCAAATTCGATGCGCTGGAGCAATACAGCACAAGCCCGCTCTTTAGCGATGCCGAGCGCGCCGCACTGGACTATGTAACCAAGCTGACGAAGGAAAAAAAGGTTGACCCGGACACTTTTGGCCGGATGTCGCGTTATTATTCCGAGCGCGAGATCTGCGAGATCGTCTGGCTTGTCGCCAGCGAACACCTCTACAACATGACCAACATCGGTCTGAACATCCATTCCGACATGATTTGCGACATCAGCAGGAAGAAGCAGAATTGACGGCTCCAGAGGCGTTCGATCCGCTGCAGTTCCCTAGCCTCGACCGAGCCGGACTTGCGAAGACGGGGCTCGGGTCTCGCTCCGATCCGCACTCAAAAACGAGGCGCGGCTATTTGGGTTTGATGGAGAGCAGCTCGACTTCGAAGATGAGCGTGGCGTTGGGGCCGATGTCGGCGCCGACGCCGCGCTCTCCATAGGCGAGCGCAGGGGGAATGAAGAGCTGCCACTTGGAACCGACGGGCATGAGCTGAAGCGCTTCGGTCCAGCCGCGAATCACTCCGCTGACCGGAAAGGAGGCAGGCTCGCCGCGTTTATAGGAGCTGTCAAACTCCGTGCCATTGATGAGCGTGCCGCGGTAATTGCAGACGACGGTGTCCGTCAAAGCGGGTTTGGGGCCGGCGCCCTGAACGAGGACTTTATATTGCAGGCCGCTGGGAAGGGCGACGACGCCGGGTTTCGTTTTGTTGGAGGCGAGAAAGGCTTCGCCTTCCGTGGCGTTGGCGCCGCCGGCGCGCTTGCTTGCCTCCTCGCGTTTCACGTTGAGGCCGGTCTGCATTTGCGTGAGGACAGCACGCGCTTCGTCTTCGGTGAGGAGGAGTTTGCCGCCGGCCAGGGCGTCTTTGAATCCCTGCACGAAAATGGCCGCGTCAATGTCCACCGATTGCCTGCGCAGGCCGGCTCCGACATTCATGCCAATGGCGTAGCTGGCTTTTTCCTTTTGCGTTTTCAGGGCGCGCGAAACGGATGCCGACGCAGGCTTCTTCGCGGCCGAATGCGGAGCGCTCTTTGCGGGAGCCTGCGAGGTTTTGCCCGGCGCGCTTTGCGTGGCCGAGGTTTGCGCCGCGGCTGGACCGGACAAAAATGTCATCGCGAATGCAAGAACCAACAAGGCGGGGCCGAAGAGCTTCATGGGATTCATGGGATCTCCTGTGAAATCGGCGAAACTGTCCTGCGGTTTTTTTCGGAGCATACGTTTCAGTCCAGGAAAACCAGCTTGTGGTTGGGACATTCTAGCGAGGCGTGCTGTCCGAGTTCGGCGAGCAAGCCGCGGCCGTGGCGCGCCAGCAGCGGGAGCAGGCACAGCGAGCGCTCCTGCAAGTCATGCTCGGGATAGAGCGCATCGTTGAGCGCGCGTTCGTGCGTGTCGAGAATGCCGGCACGAAAATCCTGGGCGCGTCCGGCCTTGGCGCGGAGATTCGCGTATTGATAGCGCATTTTGTTTCCGGCGGCTTCGAGGGTGCCGAGGAGGGTTTTGTCCAGTTTTTCGAGCGGCTGCTCCAAGTTGTTCAGCAGAGCGTCGAGGGCTTTTTCGCCGGCATCGAATTCGCGCATCAAGGACTCCGGCAAAGACTCCTGCTCCATTTTCTTGCGCAAATGCTGGCGGCCTTTCCACACGTCGGCGACGTCGAGCCGGTATTTTTCCAAAAGCGAAGCGGACTTGGCGTCCACTAACGTGAACGCAACGCGCGGAAGGATGGCCGGAATGCGGCGCGGGATGGCTTCGCGCAGGCGCTCGTACACGACGGCGCTCTGCGCGAGGTAAGCGGTCTCCGCAGGCCCCGCGACGGCGGCGGCGGTGGGCAGCAGAGCGTCCAGCATGACCGGACGCAGCAGGACGTTGGGCGAAAAGGACTCCGGCTCGCGGTCGAGCCATTCCAGCAGTTGGGGAAGCGAAAATTCCCTCGCGCCGACAACAAATCCGGCGCCCTTGGCGTGCACGGGAAGGCGCCGGCCTTCGACATTGGCAAACAGAAGCGTGCTGTCCGGCGTCACTTTTACCTGCGAATGAAACCCGGCGCTCTCCAGTTTTTCTCCGCGAGCCAGCAAATCGCCGGTCAGCGCGGCGTGCTCTTCGAGCGCGCGCCGGAACAACGGAGCAGCGAGGCGGTGCAACCGCGCGTCCAGCGGGTCGAGCAGGATCAAGCCGCGATCGGCGAACAAGCGCGCGAAGAGTTTTGCGAAGGCGCTGCCGAGGGTTTCTTCGGGGCGATAGCATTCGCGCAGCAAATCCGAAACCCAGGGCGCGTCGGGCCCTTCGAGGCCCTGCGCGGCGGACTGGACCAGACCCGCGACACTCTCACCGAGGTGCAGCGCGCCCACGCTGCGGTTCTCCGCACCGGGAAGCGGCAGCTCCAAGCGCCGCAGACCTTCGCGCGCGGACCAGAAGCAATGGTTCACTTCGGCAAGGTCGTGGTCTTCGGTGGCCAGCGAGAAAACCGGGACGACCGGCAAACCTCCGGCGGTGATTTCCTCCGCGACGCGCAACGCCGCCAGCGCTTTGTAAATCGTGTAACTCGGCCCGGTGAACAGTCCCACTTGCTGTCCGGTGACGATGGCCGCGGCGCCGCCCGCCAGGCGGTCAATATTCTGAAAAACGGCCGGGCCGCTGCCGAAACGGCGGTTCTGCTCGCGCAAGACCTCCACCAAGCTTCGGCGAGCATCGTCGCGGAGGGCCACTTCGCGCGCGGCCGCCCGGATGCCTTCGACCGAGGGAGGATGGCGGAAGAACTGGGACACGCGGGGGAAATCTTCGAGGTAGGCGGCGTAGAAGGGAGTCACGTGCGGAACAGCATTCGCCGGGAGACATTTACACTTCATCAGACTCACCATGATACATGGGGCGCACCACAATCGAACAGGTCATTGTGGGCTCACGGGCTCAATGATTAGACGCGCGCGGATATTGGAAGTAACAGCGCACGATCAGGAACGGGCCATGCGCGCCGGCATGCCCGTCATTTCCGTCAGGGGCGCGAGGACCGCGGCGATTTCCTTTTTCTGCGGCTCGCTCGGCGGAAGCAGCGGACGCCGCGGGAGGCCGCCGAAATATCCGCGGGCGTCCATGGCGTATTTGGTTCCGGCGACTCCGCCTTCGCTGACAATCTTTTTCGAGGCAGGCATGAGGCGCTGCTGCAAGGCCAGCGCGCGGGCCGATTCGCCCGCCCGCGCAAGTTCGTAAAGCTCGATGCACAATTCCGGCAGCACACACGCAAGCCCCAGGATTCCGCCGATGGCTCCGACAACGAGCGATGGATAGAACGTGCCCGCCGAGCCCACCAGAGTCTGAAAACCGGGTGGGGCGGCCTGAATAATCTCGCCCACGCGCTGCACATTGCCGGAGCTTTCTTTGATGCCGATGATATTGGGATGCGCGGCGAGGCGCGCGACTGCCGGGGCCTCCAGCGCCACGCCGGTGAATTGCGGAACCGAGTACAGCAAAACGGGAATGCGGGCAGCGTCGGCTACGCGCTCAAAATGCTCGATCAGAACTTCGGGGGTGAGCGCCGTCTTGAAATAGTGCGGCGTCTTGACCAGAGCCGCCTGGTAACCCAAGGCCGCCGCGCGGTTGGTGCGCTCGATGGTCTCCGCCGTGGATTCCGCGCCGGTGCCGGCGATCAGAATTTTCCCGGGCGCCGCGGCTTCGCGGACGGCGTCCCAAACGCGCTCGATTTCGTCGCGCGAGAGCAGCACCGCTTCGCCGGTGGAACCGGCGACGGCGTAGCCGGCGAGGCGCGTGGCATTGTACCGGCCGACGTTTTCGCGCAGACGATCAAGCGCCAGCGAGCCGTCTGCGGCGAACGGCGTGGTGAGCGGCGGAAAGATGCCGTGGAAGTCCATGTTTCAGTCCGAAGAAGTGGATTGACGCTTCGCCGCCGCGGGATTGCGATGCAAATCCTGCAGCGCAGCGACCTCGCAGCCGTGCTCCAACATGGCGCGGATCCCGCGAGCCGCGGCATGCGCGGCCGAGAGCGTGGTAATGCAAGGAATATTGTAGCGAATAGCGGCGCGGCGAATGGATTTTTCATCGTAGAACGATTCCCGGCCGAGCGGCGTGTTGATGATCAGGTCCACCTTGCCGGTCTTTACCAGGTCCACGATGTTGGGCCGGCCCTCGTTGACTTTGTAAACCGCTTCCGCGTCGACCCCGGCGGCCTTAAGCGCGGCGCTGGTCCCGCGGGTGGCCAGCAGCTTGAAACCGAGCGAGGCCAGTTCTTTGCCGAGCTGCGCGACGTGGCGCTTGTCGCCGTCGTTCACGCTGAGGAACAGAGTCCCCTGGCGCGGCAATTTCTGCCCCGCGGCAACCTGCGCCTTGGCGAAGGCCTGGCCGAAGTCCGGCGAGATTCCCATCACCTCGCCGGTGGAGCGCATCTCCGGGCCGAGAATGGTGTCCACGCCGCGGAATTTATTGAACGGGAAGACCGGCGACTTCACCGCGTGATATTCCCGCACGGCAATCTCCCCCACTCCGTCCACTTCTACGGCCGGCAGCGGCATCTCGGCGAGCTTCTTGCCGGTCATCAGCCGTGCCGCAATCTTCGCCAGCGCGACACCCGTGGCCTTGCTGACGTAGGGAACCGTGCGCGACGCCCGCGGGTTCACTTCCAGCACGTAGACGGTGTCGCGTTGGATGGCGTACTGCACGTTCATCAAGCCGACCACGCGCAGCGCCAGAGCCAGACGCTTGGTGTAGTCGCGGATGCGCGCCAAGACCGATGGGGAAAGGCTTACCGGTGGCAATACGCAGGAGGAATCGCCCGAGTGCACGCCGGCCTCTTCGATGTGCTCCATAATGCCGCCGATCACCACGTCGGTGCCGTCGGCCAGGGCGTCCACGTCCACTTCCGTAGCCTCTTCCAGGAACTGATCAATCAAGACGGGCCGGGCAGGGCCCATCAGAGCGGCCTGCGCGACATATTCCTGCACGGTGTTCACGTCGTAGGCGATCACCATGGCGCGCCCGCCGAGCACATAACTCGGGCGGACCAGCACCGGCAGACCAATTTCGCGCGCCACGCGCGCGGCTTCTTCGGGGATCAGCGCCGTCGAATTCCGCGGCTGCGGAATGCCCAGCTCTTCGAGCAACCGGCCAAACCTTCTGCGGTCTTCGGCAAGATCAATGGATTCGGGAGCGGTCCCGATGATGGGCACGCCGTTGCGCTTCAGCTCGAGCGCGAGATTCAGCGGCGTCTGCCCGCCGAATTGCACCACCACGCCTTGGGGCTTTTCGCGCTCCACGACAGCCAGGACGTCTTCGAGGGTCAGCGGCTCGAAGTAGAGCCGGTCGGAAGTGTCGTAGTCGGTCGAAACCGTTTCCGGATTGCAATTGATCATCACCGTTTCGTAGCCGTCTTCCCGCAGCGCGAAGGAAGCATGGCAGCAGCAGTAATCGAATTCGATTCCTTGGCCGATGCGGTTCGGCCCGCTGCCCAGAATGACAATCTTCGGGCGCGCCTGCGGGTCCGCTTCGTCTTCTTCCTCGTACGTCGAGTAAAGATACGGCGTGAACGACTCGAACTCCGCCGCGCAAGTGTCCACGCGCTTGAAGACGGGCGCGATGCCCCAGCGGGCCCGTTGCAGCCGGACCGTTGCGGGGGTGGTCTTCCAAATCGCCGCGAGCTGCTCGTCCGCGGCGCCCTGGCGTTTCGCTTCGCGCAGCAGTTCGCGGGAGGCGGTCTGCACGGTGACGCCAGCGACGCGCCGGTTCACGGCGACGATCTCTTCGAGCTGCCGGACAAACCAGGGGTCGATTTTTGTCAATTCGCACACTTCGGCGGGAGGGAGACCGCGCGCGAGCGCAACCAACAGCCAGTGGACGCGGTCCGGCCGGGCCGCCGCCAGTTTCTCGCGCAGGAGCGAGGCCGGGGTATCCACCGGCGCGCGCCATTGCGTGTGGGGCTCGAGGGAGCGGATTCCCTTCTGCAGCGCCTCTTTGAAAGTGCGGCCGATGGCCATCACTTCCCCGACGGACTTCATCTGCGTTCCGAGCGTGGGGTCCGACCCCGGAAACTTTTCGAATTGCCACTTGGGGATTTTCACCACCACGTAATCAATGGTCGGCTCGAACGACGCCGGCGTTT
>WNGG01006574.1_pt1 | contig 12924 bp, 10 predicted proteins | sample 5400661 | NCBI WGS metagenome assembly WNGG01 (sample SAMN13153372, study PRJNA577476) | soil metagenome | isolation source: 100 cm soil or saprolite under Garry oak tree replicate 1 | place: USA:California | collected 2016-06-15
CGATGCAGCCGCAGTACAACCTGTTGGCCCGCGCGGTCGAATGGGAGATCGCACCCGCCTGCCAGGCCGCCGGGCTCGGCATGCTCGCCTGGTCCCCGCTGGCCAGCGGGTGGCTGACTGGCAAGTACAGGCGGGGCGAGCCGGCCCCGGCCGGCACCCGGGTGGTGGAGAACGCCGACGAGGGGATGCGGATCTGGAACCAGCGCGGCCAGTCCGAGCAGACCTGGCAGGTGCTCGACGTGGTGCGCAAGGTGGCCGAGGGCCGCAGCGTGTCCCTTGCTCAGGTAGCCATCGCATGGCTGATGGCCCGGCCCGCCGTATCGTCGGTAATCCTCGGCGCCCGGAGCATGGACCAGCTGACCGACAACATGGCCGCGGCCGAGCTGAAGCTGACGCCTGAGGAGACCCAGCTGCTGGACGAGGCGAGCGAGCCGCCCGCCCCGGACTACCCCTACGGCGTGCCCGGCCAATCCCAGCGCAGCCGCCGCATCCGGGGAGGGAGATTCTGAGCGCCTGGCCGGAGCACAGCGCCAACCGATGTAGACGTGGCTGTGTGGCAGCATGCCGACAAGCAGCCAGACGATCAGTGATGGAGGCGTGGTGACCGTGACGCAGCAGCCGGATCCGGCGGCCGGCCGGCGGTTTTCGTGCTGTTCGGGGCGACCGGTGACCTGGCCAAGCGCATGGTGCTGCCGGCTTTGTACCGGCTGGCGTGCGAGCGGCTTCTGCCCCGGCAGTGGCTGCTGGTGGGCAACGGCCGCGGCGACATCACGCACGAGAACGAGATCGACCTGTTCCTGGTGGCTAAGAAGCCCGGGCCCGCGCTGGACCTTGACGTCGCCCGCGCGGCGATCCCGCTGGCCAGCCTGCACGGCGCCGACCCGCTGCCACCGTACGTGCGGCTGATCCACGACGTCCTGCTCGGCGACCGCTCGCTGTTCACCCGGCCGGACGTGCTGGCTGCGGTGTGGCAGGTGGCCGAGCCGCTGCTGACCAACCCGCCCCCCGCCCACGGGTACGCGCCCGGCTCGTGGGGGCCGGCCGAAGCCAGCGAGCTCATCGCACCCGGGCAATGGCTTCTGGGCCAGTAGCCACCCGGCCGCGGCACCGGCCCGCTGAGCCGATCCCGGCCCTGTGCGCTTGCGACAGCGGCCACAGCTGGTACACGGCGGCGCCGTGGCACGGCTGCGGCGTTTGGGCATCCCCGTGCCGCTGGCCGAGGCCTACGCCGGCCGCCTCGACTGGCATCAGATCGCCCGGCTAGTGACCGGGTGGCTGACGGTTCGGCGCGGCTGCTCAACGCCCGGCCCGGGGCACGCACCACGGCCCGTTCGGAAGAGAGATCTTTGATCCGAACGAGCCGTGGTTCACCGTGCCGGTGCCCCTGAGCCGACGCCCGGAGTGCACCAGCACGGTCATGGAGGTCCGGGGGATCCCGTCAGGGTGCTGGCTGGGGTCCCCGCATTACCGCTAGCAGGTAGCGAGGATTGCCGCCTGCCGGGCAGACGGGGCCGCGCCGGTGTGCGATCGTAGACGGTAAGCAGCACGGACACCACGCCTCTAGGGGATGCCTGATGGGCGCGCGTAGATGGATTGAGTCATGGCCGGCCTACCGTCAGGTGGCCGAGCGTGACTGGCTCGGCTTGGGCGCGGCGGTCAAGAGCGAGCGTAGCGAGCGGCTGGCACCCCGGGTGCGCAATGCTGACAGCGTGGTCAAGTCGGTCTGCCCGTACTGCGCGGTGGGCTGCGGCCAGGATGTTTACGTCGAAGACGGCCGGGTCACGCAGATCGAGGGCGACCCTGATTCGCCGGTGAGCCGTGGCCGGCTCTGCCCGAAGGGCTCGGCGAGCCTGCAGCTGACGACCGGTGAGGCTCGCCAGTGCCGGGTGCGGTACCGGCGTCCGTTCGGTACCGACTGGGAGGATCTGGATCTCGACACGGCGATGGACATGATCGCGGACCGGGTCCTGGCCGCGCGCCGTCACGGCTGGCAGTGGGAGGTGGACGGGGCCCGGACCCGGCGGACGCTCGGCATCGCGAGCCTGGGCGGCGCGACGCTGGACAACGAGGAAAACTACCTGATCAAGAAGCTGTTCACGGCGCTGGGCGCGATCCAGATCGAGAACCAGGCCCGGATTTGACACTCCTCCACCGTCCCCGGTCTGGGGACCAGCTTCGGCCGCGGCGGAGCCACCAACTTCCCCCGTGACCTGATCAATTCTGACTGCATCCTCATTGAGGGCTCGAACATGGCCGAGTGCCATCCGGTCGCCTTCCAGTGGGTAATGGAGGCTAAGGCGCGCGGCGCGAAGGTGATCCATATCGACCCGCGGTTCACCCGCACCAGCGCGGTGGCCGACCTGTACCTGCCGATCCGGGCCGGAGCCGACATCGCGTTCGTCGGCGGGCTGATCAACTATGTGCTCAGCAGCGGCAGGTACTTCAAGGATTATGTCCTGGCCTACACGAACGCGGCCACGATCTTGACCGAGGACTACGCGGACACCGAAGACCTGGACGGGGTGTTCTCGGGCCTGAACCGTGAGCACCGGTACTACGACTTCGACACCTGGCGCTACCAGGGGGAGGATGTCGTGAAGCCCGCCGGCGGTGAGCATCTGGATCCTGATGCGCAGCGGCGCATCCGGGGGCAACTGCGGCGGGCAGGACGCGGCGAAGCGCACGGCTCCGGCGGCGCCGCCGCCCACCCGACGCCGGACACCGACGACACGCTGCAGCATCCGCGGTGCGTGTTCCAGGTGCTGAAGCGGCACTTCGCCCGCTACACCCCGGAGATGGTCGAACAGGTCTGCGGCGTGCCCCCCGGCCTGTTCGTCCAGGTGTGCGAGCTTGTCACGGCCAACTCCGGCCGTGACCGCACGACCGCGTTCGTCTACAGTCTCGGCTGGACTCAGCACACCGTCGGGGTGCAGTACATCCGAACCGCGGCGATCTTGCAGGCGCTGCTCGGCAACATGGGCCGGCCCGGCGGCGGGATCCTGGCCCTGCGCGGCCACGCCTCCATCCAGGGGTCCACGGACATCCCCACCCTGTTTGACCTGCTGCCCGGCTACCTACCCATGCCGTTCGCGGATGGCAATGAGGATCTCGACACCTATGTGCAGGCCGAGTCCGTGCCGCGAGGATTCTGGGCGAACACCCGCGAATACCTGGTCAGCCTGCTGAAGGCCTGGTGGGGCGATGCCGCGACCGCGGAGAACGACTTCTGCTACGACTACCTGCCACGGCTGACCGGCAGCCACAGCACCTACGAGACGGTCCTGGCGCAGCTGGACGGCACCTGCACGGGCTACTTCCTGTTCGGCCAGAACCCGGCCGTCGGTTCCGCCAACGCCAGGATGCAACGGCTCGGCATGGCCAAGCTGGACTGGCTGGTGGTCCGGGACATGGTGATGATCGAGAGCGCCACCTGGTGGAAGGACGGCCCGGAGATCGAGACCGGCGAGCTGAAGACCGAGGACATCGGTACTGAGGTCTTTTTCCTGCCCGCCGCAGCGCACACCGAGAAGGCCGGCAGCTTCACCAACACCCAGCGGCTGCTGCAATGGCACCATCAGGCCGTCGAACCGGCCGGCGACGCCCGCAGCGACCTGTGGTTCACCTACCACCTCGGACGCCGGATCCGGGCCAAGCTCGCCGCCTCCGCGGACGAGGCGGACCGGCCGATCCTCGACCTCACCTGGGACTACCCGACGATTGGCACCCAGGCCGACCCGGACGCCGACGCAGTGCTCGCCGAGATCAACGGCCGGGGACCGGACGGGCCACTGTCGTCGTACACCCAGCTCACCGACGATGGCTCCACGGCGTGCGGCTGCTGGATCTACTGCGGCGTCCGGGCCGGCGGCGTCAACCAGGCCGCCCGCCGCACGCCGTGGCGGCAGCAGGACTGGGTGGCGCCGGACTGGGGCTGGGCCTGGCCGGCGAACCGGCGCGTGCTCTACAACCGGGCGTCGGCCGACCCCGACGGCAGGCCGTGGAGTGAGCGCAAGGCGCTGGTCTGGTGGGACGGGGAGCGCCGGCGGTGGACCGGGGCCGACGTGCCGGACTTCATCGCCGACCGTCCCCCCGATTACCGGCCGCCCGCCGGGGCGACCGGCGTGGACGCGATCTCCGGCGCTGATTCGTTCATCATGCAGGCCGACGGCAAGGCATGGCTGTTCGCTCCGGCGGGGCTGACCGACGGCCCGCTGCCCGCGCATTACGAGCCGCAGGAATCCCCGTTCCGCAACCTGCTCTACGGCCAGCAGCACAACCCGGTCCGGCAGATCATCCGGCACCGGGAGAACCGGTACCAGCCGAGCGGGGACCAGCCCGGATCCGAGGTGTTCCCGTACGTGACCACCACCTACCGGCTGACCGAGCATCACACCGCCGGCGGCATGTCCCGGTTCCTGCCCTACCTGTCCGAGCTGCAGCCCGCGTTGTTCTGCGAGGTCTCACCGCAGCTCGCCGCCGAGCGCGCCCTGGAGCATCTCGGCTGGGCGACGATCATCACGGCGCGCAATGCCATCGAGGCCCGGGTGCTGGTCACCGAACGGATCCGGCCGCTTACCGTGCAGGGCCGGACGCTGCACCAGGTGGGGCTTCCCTGGCATTGGGGACCGAACGGCTACACGGCTGGCGACGCCGCCAACGAACTGGCCCACCTCGCGCTGGACCCGAACGTGCACATCCAGGAGGTCAAGGCCATGGCGTGCGACATCCGCCCCGGGCGGCGGCCCCGGGGCGTGGCCCTGCGTGACCTCGTGCGGGAGTACCAGCAGCGGGCCGGCATCACCGGCGACACCGGGACGGAGATGTGAGATGGACATCCAACCGGCATCCGGCCTCGATCCGGCCGCGCGGGCCGGCTATTCCGACCACCCGCCGCGGACGGGGTTTTTTACCGACACCTCGGTGTGCATCGGCTGCAAGGCATGCGAGGTCGCCTGCAAGGAATGGAACGCCGTGCCCGAGGACGGGCTCCTGCTCACCGGCATGTCATACGACAACACCGGGGGCCTGTCCGCCTCGACGTGGCGGCACGTGGCGTTCATCGAGAAGCCGCCCGCCGACGGGGGCCACGACGTCCGCTGGCTGATGTCCAGCGACGTGTGCAAGCACTGCACCGAGGCGGCCTGCCTGGACGTCTGCCCGACCGGCGCGCTGATGCGCACCGAGTTCGGCACGGTGGTGGTCCAGGACGATGTCTGCAACGGGTGCGGCTACTGCGTGTCGGCGTGCCCGTTCGGCGTGATCGCCAGGCGCGAGTCCGACGGGGGCGCGCACAAGTGCACGCTGTGCTACGACCGGATCGGCGACGGGCTGACGCCGGCCTGCGCGAAGGCCTGCCCTACCGAATCCATCCAGTTCGGGCCGCTGGACGAGCTGCGGGAGCGGGCGCAACTGCGGGTAACCGAACTCCACGATGCGGGCCGGCCGGAAGCGCGGCTCTACCTGGCCGATCCAGGCGACGGCATCGGCGGCGCGGGAGCCTTCTTCCTGCTGCTTGACCAGCCCGAGGTGTACGGCCTGCCGCCGGACCCGGTGGTGACAACACGCGATCTGCCGCGCATGTGGCGCAACGCCGCTCTCGCCGCAGCGGGCATCGCCGCCGCCGCCGTCGCCGTGGGCGTGGCGGGGCGGGCATGAAGGCCGGCGCGCACCGCCGCAGCGGCGAGAAGGTCGGCGGCCGCCGCGGCGGCGAGAAGCAGATGGTGCCGGAGGCCGACTTCAGCTCCTACTACGGCCGGCCAGTGCTGAAGGAGACGGTCTGGGGGCCCGACATCCCCAGCTACCTGTTCCTCGGCGGGCTGGCCGGAGCCTCGTCCGCGCTCGCCGCGGCCGCGCAGCTGTCCGGTCGTCCGGAGCTCGCCCGCGCGGCGAAGGCCGGCGCGGCCGGGGCGATCAGCTTGTCGATGGCGGCGCTGGTGCACGACCTCGGCCGGCCCGCCCGGTTCATCAACATGCTGCGGGTGGTCAAGGTGACCTCGCCGATGAGCATCGGCACCTGGATCCTGTCCGCCTACACCCCGCTGGCGCTGGGCGCCGCCGCCTCCGCCGTCACGCGCAAGCTGCCGCGGGTCGGCCTGGCCGCCACGCTGCCCGCCGCCGTGCTCGGCCCCGCCGTCGCGTCGTACACATCGGTGCTGCTCGCCGACACCGCGGTGCCCGCCTGGCACGACGCTCACCGCGAGCTGCCGTTCGTGTTCGCCGGATCCGCCGTGACCGCTGCGGGAGGCCTCGGCATGCTAGCCGTCCGCCCCGACGACGCCGGGCAGGCCGTCAGGTTCGCCGTCCTGGGGGCTGCGGCTGAGCTCACCGCCAAGAGCCTGCTGCTGCGCCGCCTGGGCCCGGCCGCCGAACCGTACCAGAAGGGGCGGGCGGGCACGATGATGGAGGCCGGTGAGGTACTGACCGCCGCCGGCCTGGCGGGCGCGGTGCTGGCCGGCCGGAGCCGCGCCGCCGCGGCACTGTCCGGGGCGGCGCTGATGGCCGCCTCGGCACTGACCCGGTTCGGCGTCTTCGAGGCCGGGCGGGCCTCCGCCCGAGACCCGAAGTACACGGTCGGGCCGCAACGCCAGCGCCTCCGCGAACAGGGCGAGACAGGATCCGCGGGACAATCGGCGTTAGTGGAGCCGCAGCGGGAGCTGGACACCGATCAGGGGCGGCCCGCGGCCAAGGGCTCAGCGGGCTCGGCGGCGGGCTCGCAGGAGGGCATCGACGACGACGAAGGCGACGACCGCGATCCTGACGGCGGGGGACGCCTCCGTAGGCCGGGGCTGCCGGACCAGCGGTTCCGCGGACGGCAGGGGCTGGAGGGCCAGGGCCGTGCCGAGGTCCTCGTCGGTGTGCAGGAGGCGGCGGCCCTGCAGGGAAAACAACAGCGCGAACGACGGGCCGACGACCAGCACGGCGGCGACGAACAGGACCACGATCGCGACCAGGGTGGTATGCGGGGCGCCCGCGTCGCTCAGGGTCACCGCGGTGCCGGGCAGCAGCACCGGGTACTGGGCCACGCCCCATCCCCAGATGACGGCGGCGACGCCGGCCGCGGCGATGACCCGGACGCCGCGGAGCCGGCCGGCGGTGAGCAGGGCCAGGACGGCCAGGCCGCACAGCCCGGCGGCGATCACCAGCGGCAGCGCCCGCCCGGTCAGGCGGCTGAACAGTGCCGCATTCGAGCTGTGCAGCTCGGCCAGGGTGGCCAGCGACAGCGCCCCGGTCACGATCCCGGCGGCCTGGGCGCGGCGGGTGAAGTAGGCCCGCAGGCGGTGGTCGCCGCGGCGGGCTGCCTCGCCGACGAGGTAGACGGCGGCGAGGTAGCCGCAGGCGCCGACGAACATGAACCCGGTCAGCAGAGACGTCACGCTGGTCCAGGCGGGCAGGCTGGCGTGGCTGGCGTCGGCGGGGACCTGTCCGGTGGCGATGGCGCCGATCACGGTGCCCATGAAGAACGGGGTCAGCAGCGAGGAGAAGGCGAAGGCCGCGCCGAGGGCGCGCTGCATCCTGAGCCCTTGAGCTTCCTTGCGGAAGGCGAACCCGGCGCCGCGCAGCACGATCCCGGCCAGCGCGAGCCACAGCGGCAGCGCGGCCGTCGTCATCACCGCGGCGAACGCGTGCGGGAACGCGGTCCAGAAGATGACCAGGTCGAAGACGAGCCAGACGTGGTTAGCCTCCCACACCGGGGTGATCGACTCCTCGATCAGCGCGCGCGGCGCGCGGCCGCGCCGGTCGCCGCCGGCCAGCAGGTCCCACAGGCCGCCGCCGAAGTCGGCCCCGCCCAGCACGGCGTACAAGGTGACCGAGGCCAGCAAGATGCCGCCGACCGCGTCCGCGATCACGATTCGGCCCCGCCCAGGGACTGCTCCTGCAGGGCAGGCGGCGGGCCGTAGGGAACTTCGGGCTCACCGGCGCCGCGTCGCCAGCGCCGGGCCAGGACCCGCAGGATCCCGATCGTCGCGGCGCCGAGCACCGCGTACAAGACGATGACGAAGCTTAGGCTGGCGATGACGCCGCCGTTGGTGGTGGCCGCCGCCGAGGTGGTCAGCAATTGGTAGACCACCCACGGCTGGCGGCCGACCTCGGTGACCACCCAGCCGCACTCCATGGCCACGATCGCGGCCAGGCCGCTGACCGCGCCCAGCAGCCAGAACAGCCGCTGGCGCGGCAGCCGGCGGTGCCGCCACCACTCGTACAGCGCCCACAGCCCGGCCAGCAGCAGGAGGAACCCGAGGCCGACCATGACATCGAAGCACAGGTGGATCAGCCATACCACCGGCGGCCGGTCGGCCGGCGGGACGCTGTCCCAGCCGATGACCTGCGTGCCGGGGCCGAACCCGACTAGCAGCGAATCCATGTACGGAATCCGCAGGCCGCCATAGATGTGCCCGTTGACATAGACGCCGCCGACCCATTCGGGGACATGTCTCGACGTGCGCGCGACGTACTCCATCGACGCGAACTTCACCGGCTGGTCAGAGGCGATGGCGCGGGCCGCGGTGTCGCCGACGAAGATCTGGAAGGGGGTCAGCACCGCCGCCGGGACGAACCCGAGGGCGAAGCCGGCGTAGTGGTAGCGGTCACGCCGACCGCGGAGGATGCCCGCCGCATACACGGCGGCGACGCTGAACCCGGTGACCATGTAGGCGGCCAGGATCATATGCGGCATCTCATACAGGGCCGCGTGGCTGAAGAACACCCGCCACGTATTGACCGACACGATCCGTCCGCCGCTGGCGGTGAAGCCGCCCGGCTGGTTCATCCACGAGTTGACCGCGATCACCGACATCGCCCCGAAAATGCCGCTCACCGCGATCGGCACGCCGGTCCAGAAATGCGCCCAGCCGGGAAGACGCCGCCAGCCGTACAGGTAGATCGCGGTGAAGATGGCCTCCAGGAAGAAGAACAGGCCCTCGATGCCGAACGGCAGCCCGAGCACGGCCCCGTACTGGCGCATCAGCCCCGGCCACAGCAGGCCCATCTCGAACGACAGCACGGTGCCGGTGACCGCGCCGACCGCGACCAGCACACCCATCGCCTGTGACCAGCGCCGCGCCAGCACGAGCGCCACCTCATCCGAGCGGCGCAGGCCGATGAACTCGGCCAGCAGCACAAACGTCGGCAACGCGATCCCCAGGCAGGCCAAGATGATATGAAACCCAAGAGTCGTCGCCATCTGACCCCGGGCCGGGACCACCTCGGCGCCGGCCCGGGCGCCCGCGGCCACCACCACGTCGGCGAAGCGCATCACTATCCTCCGGCCTCGCGCAGGCCTGCCCGCATCAGAGCAGTCAGAGCGGCAGCGCGTAGTTGAGTACGATTCAGCACCACGGCGAACACCAGGTACATAAGCCAGAACCCCGTGCCGAGATGAAAGAAGCCCAGCGCCCGCTCGCCCCAGCCTCCGGGCTTCGGCAGGTCAGGTTTGAGGCTCGCCAGGAAGTCGACGGCGTAGACGCAGGCCAGGCCGATGAACAGGCCGCCCACCGGGGCATCGCCTACCTTGAAGAAGACGATGATCCCGAGGATCGAAATGAGCAGGAACGCGATGGTCATTCCCACGTTGACACGCGGGTCGGTGCGCCGTAGCCGGTTCCAGCCCATCGCGAACCAGTGCACGCCGTATGCGGTGAAGGCCAGCGCCGCCATGTAGAGCGAGGGCGTCTTGAACGTGCCGAACAAGGTCAGGCCAGCGAACAGGTAGACACCGGTGATGAACTGCATGAAACCGGGCATCCAGATGCCCCACATCCCGGTGGCGAAGTCAACGGAGTCGTCGCGTGCCGGGTAGCCGAAAAGCTCCTGCGGGCCGTATATCAGGTAGCCCGTCCCCAGGCCAGATAGCCGAGTTCGAGGTCTACTCACGCTGACCGGCGCTACCGGTCCCGGACGTGCCGGCTTCCACTGGACTTCATCCGGAACCACTTACCGGCAGCGGCTTGTCGTCTGGCGTGGCTGCTGGGTGGTGCCAGACCCGGGCGACCGCTGATGCGGGCCACTGGGGATTGTGGCGGCGGCTGGGGATGGTAGCGGCGGCGTCGGCGTCGTGGATAGACAGGGCGGACGCTACCCCGGCGAGGCAGAAGGCGGCGGCGACCAGGAAGGCGATCCGGTAGGCGGTGAGGTTGGCCACCTCGTGCCCGGCGATGAGGTGGGTCGTCCCGATCAGCACGATGGCCGTGGTGAGCAGGGCGACGCCAATGGCGCCGCCGACCTGGCGCGCCGCGTTGAACATCGTGGAGGCTTTGCCGGTCGCCCCGGGCGAGATGGTGGCGAACGCCGCCGCCTGGGTGGGCACGAACACCTGTCCCATGGCGAGTCCCATGGTGAACATCAACAGCCGGGCCCACCACAGGCTGGAGTGGGTGCCCAGCAGCGAGAGCAGGCTCATGGAGAGGGCGGTGCCGGCCAGCCCGAGGGCGATGAGCCGGCGAGGCCGCAGCAGCGGGTAGAGCACTCGGCTGGCCAACTGCGCGCCGATCATGACGCCAATGGCCTCGGGAAAAGTACTCAGGCCGGAACCAAGCGCGGTCAGGCCGCGGCCGTCTTGGTAGTACAGCGAGATGACGTACAAGGTGCCGAGAAAGGCGATCGAGGCCAGGGTCAAGACGCCGGTGGAAGAACGGAACAGGCGGTTACCCAGCAGCCGCAGCGCCACAATGGGCTCGGCGGTGTGCAGCTCGACGGCGATCATGGCGACCAGCAACGTGACCCCCGCTGTGACGGTGCCGAGCACCTCGGCCGATCCCCAGCCCAGATCCGGTCCCTCCGAGACGCCGTACATGAGCAGCCCCAAGCCGATGCCGGAGAGCAGGAACCCGGCCCGGTCGAAGTGCCCGGGCCGGGTCTGGGCGTGCTGGCGGAGGAATCTGGCGCCGAAAGCGAGTGCCGCCGCCCCGATGGGCACATTGACGTAGAACACCCAGCGCCACGACAGGTCGGTGACCAGCAGGCCCCCGAGCACCGGGCCGAGCGCCGGCGCCAGGGTGGTCGGCACGGTGAGGATCGAGGATGCCCGGATGCGCTCAGAAGGGGGAAAGACCCGGAACAGCATAGCCATCCCCACTGGGGCGAGCATGCCGCCGCCGGCCCCCTGCAGGACCCGGAAGGCCACCAGCTCACCGAGGCTGGACGCCAGGCCGCACAGCGCGGACGCCACGGAGAAGACCACAATGGCGGTCAGGAGCACCCGCTTGCCGCCGAACCGGTCGCCGAGCCAGCCGGACGCCGGGATGAACACCGCCAGGCTGACCAGGAAGGCGATCGAGACGCTGTCGACCGCTGTCGGGCTTACCGAGAAATCGCGACCGATGCTCGGCAGGGCCACATTGACGATGGTGGTGTCCATGATGGACATGAACATGGCGGCGACGAAGACGACGCTCACCGCCACCTTCTCGCTGACCAACCCCGTCGTGCCCGGACTCCCGGACAGTGGCTGACCGGCAACATCCGCAGGCGCCTTCATGATGTCCTTCCCGGGGCGAGGCGAGCGGGTGAGCTGGGCATTACGCGCTTCCTTTAACCATTGCTCGCGAGCGGTTCCGTGTCATCATGGCCACCGGTTATCCGTGTCTCCGGCCAACCCGACTGGCTGAATTCCGGCTAGCCGTGACATGCCTTTTGCGGGGCAGCAGTCGGCGGATCGCCTGCATCCGGTCGTTGATCATCCGCTCGCCAATGGCCGTCCCGGGAAACTGATGGGCCAGGTGAAAGGCCGCGCCGTAATGCTGCTGACCGCGCAGCCCCGGCCACGGCACGGGCAGGCCGGCCGCCGCGGTGGCCACGATGCCGGTGCCCATCACCGAGGCGAACCAGTTGGGCCCCAGCCGGGCGAAGACATCACCGGGCCGGTCCAGGTCATCCAGCAGGCCGTGGCGGCGGGGCACAGGGTGCGCTGGCGCGCCGGCGCGGGCCGGACCGGTAACCACCTGACTCATGTCCCAAGCATCACCAGCCGCCACTAGCCCCGCATCACCGCCAGCACCCGACATCACCCGATGCTGCCGGCCATCCCCGCGTTACCGCTAGCAGGTAGCAAGGCGCGCGGACCGGGCGGCGATCGCGTACAGGTCCCCGGCCAGCCTGGTGAGGCGCCGCCCGGCGGTCCATACCGCCAGCAGCGTGCGGTTCAGGTCGAGGCCGACGATCGTCACCGCGCGGAGCGTCCCTGCACGCGCACGGCCTGTTCGAAGAACCGCCGGGTGCCGTGCCGGCGGCCTGACGTCGAGCCACTTTCCGTTCGGGCTGCTAGAAGGACTGGAACGGCCGGGAGACTTATTCCGCGACCTCGGCCCGAACTGGTACGCGTCGATCATGGGTATCGTTGCCGTCGCGGCGCGAGCCTCCCGTTCCGAGTTCCCGGGCTGCACATGTTCGCGACGGCCGTGTGGGCGCTGGCCGGCACCGGTGGAGCATGGCGTGACAGTTCGGGCGGACTGGCCGGAGATCGTTGGTCGGGTCGACCTGATAGTCCGGTTCAAAAGGCCGCCCGCGAACTATCACCGGCCAAACGGGCGTACCAGTGGCCTGAGCAGCCAACACAAAACCAACACAAGGAGGTCCGGGAGGCGTCCAACACGCGGTTAACACGGACGGAACGGCACTCCGCGATACACACCGGCACGGCTGCTAAGCTGGCCTTGTAAGCCCCTGACAAGCCTTTATGCAGGTGACGGGGCTGGTGAACGTCACGGGCCGGCGCTTCTGGGTCCAGGACAGACCTTCTGTTAACCGGCAGGTTATAGGTTCGAGTCCTATCGCGGGAGCCAACGAGGTCTTTGATCTGCCCCGAGCTTTCCGGACAACGGATTTGCGGTTAATTCACACTGCGATCTGCTGTTCCAGGTACTCGTCGTGGACCTGCTGCGGTGTCCGGTACTGAAGTCCGGAGTGCCGACGTTTAGAATTGTACCAGAA
>WNGG01006578.1_pt1 | contig 12920 bp, 10 predicted proteins | sample 5400661 | NCBI WGS metagenome assembly WNGG01 (sample SAMN13153372, study PRJNA577476) | soil metagenome | isolation source: 100 cm soil or saprolite under Garry oak tree replicate 1 | place: USA:California | collected 2016-06-15
AGACGTTCACTGTTTATAATCCTCATCCGGTACATACTTTCCTTAGCGACTTTTTCAGCAATCCGATAGTTGTTGGAGTAAGTGGAACGGTCTTAGCTGGTCTGGTTACATGGGTTGCTGTTCAAGCGTGGAAGCGTATCAGACGAAAAGAGAAGGTAAAGAGGCCGCGTCCTAAGGCTAAACCTGCTGGTGCCGTGCATCAGCAGAAGTCGGGTACGGATGCTCAGCGAAAAGCCAAACAGGCGCAGAAAAGCGACGTTCCATTGCAAAAGGATTGATAGAGCTAACCTGGGGTGCAAGTTTTTTCTATGAGCGTGCTTGGAGGGCAATTTTTCCAGAATAACTTGCACCCCGGGTTACATAGGAATGCAGAGTACCTCGATGGCGTAATTGCTGTATACATGGGTAATGGCCGAAAAAGAAAATGTCTCAAGCTGCTTCCAGTGCGGCTTGAGACTGTGCAAGAATGCTTTTGGTAGCGCATACGGGAGTCGAACCCGTGATCTCCGCCTTGAGAGGGCGGCGTCCTTGGCCACTAGACGAATGCGCCTTGCTGCGGACTCTATCATAATCCCGCTGCTGCTATTTGTCAAGTGCGTTTTTGGCTTTCACGCATTCTCTCAAAGACTGAGAGAGCGAGACATGTTAGAAATGCCTCGCTCTCTCGATGCTTGCTTTAGTACGGTTGACGCTTGCTACTACTCTTTGCGTAAATCAATGGAGAGCAATTTGCCTTTGTGATAGCATTTGAAGGCGATGCGGGTCCAGCCATCTGGCCAGGAGGGGTTGGTCGTATAGCCGTTGTCGGTCAAGCGGAGACCCGCGAAACCCAGAACCAACGCTTGCCAGACGGCCCCTGAGCAGGCGTTGTGAATACCCTCCGGGGTATTTCTCCGTAAGTTTTCCAGGTCAACGAGGGCCCCCTTCATAAACATGTTGTAGGCAACATCTATGTGGCCCAATTCACACGCTAAAATGGTATGCAGCGCTGGCGTCAGCGAAGAGCCATAATCGTGGTCGGTGATGGGGTAATAATAGTCCCAGTTTACTCGCTTTGTTTTCAGGTCGAACTGCTGGTCTAGCACAGTGATGAGCATTAATACATCGGCCTGTTTAATGATCTGGTACTCTTGTACTGGCTTCATACCTAACAGCGCCTGGTAGGACTTTTTGCGCCCCGCATATGCATCCTGGTTGAGTGGTGCGAGTTTGAAAAAGCCATCGAACTGTTCGAATAAGCCAGTCTCTTTGTCCTGCGGGATGCGCATCATTGCGGTCACTGTTTGCCAGTGCTGCAGGCGCTGCTCGGTCAAATCTAATTGTTGGGCCAATGCCCTGGCTTTGTCAGGAGCGCTGGTTTGCAGCCAATTGAATGTGTCGAGCGCGGTCAGGATATTCCATTTCGCCAGATAGTTGGTGTAGGCATTGTTGTTGACATGTTCGTGCCATTCATCAGGTCCTTCGACGTTGTTGATCTCGAAATCATTATGCTCTGGATGATTCTCTGCTCTACTGGCCCAGAACATTGCAGTACTGAGTAGCATTTCCGCGCCGTATTCTTGCATAAATTGGTCGTCGTCGGTGATGTTCCAGTACTTCCAGACTGCGAGCGCAATACTGGAAGTGATATGCAACTCAATAGTGCCATTGAGCATGGTGATTAACTCACCACTTTCGGGGTGGATCATTGACTCAGGTGTCGCTTCATTGCCATCTAAGGTACTTTCCCATGGATACTGGGCACCCTCATAACCATTGTGTTTTGCTTTCGCACGCGCTCCGGGCAACAAATGATAGCGGTAGAGTAAGAGATTACGCGCAATAGTAGGATGGGTATACGTGAAATAAGGGAGCATAAAGATTTCAGTATCGTGGAATATATGACCAAGATAACCAAACCCTGTCAGCCCCTTAGCCGCGATGCTGTAACGGCTATCATGAGTAGATGCACTTATGCGTAATTGATAGACATTGTAGCGCATGGCTCGCTGTGCTGTTTCGTCACCTTCGATAATCATATCCGCCAGTTGCCAGAAATCCCGCCATGCCTGTTGATGGCTGGCGAGTAGCGCGCCAAAGCTGCTTTTATGGAGTATCGTTTTATGCTGTGTGACGGCGCTCATGACTGGATCATCTGCATCGCGGGAAGTGTGCAAGACGACAATTTTTTCTACCGTCACCATAGCTCCAGGGGCCAATTTTCCGCTGAGAGTGATGCCAGGGGCAAAATCTGAATCGAATTTCTCTTGCTGGAAGCCTGGTGAGCGGCTTGTAAAGCTCATTGACTGTGCAAGCTGGACTGAGGAGTGGCGAGTCTGCGTATGTAGCCACAGCAATTCGCCGGCACTCCCCTGGTCGATGGTTTCCCAGTGCATAAGATCATGGTTTCCCACAGCAGTATTGAGTGAAGCTCGCAAAACTATGTCGAACTCATCTTCCCCACTATTTTCCGCCGGTGTTTGTTGCTCTTCGACGGTTACACTATAGCGAATGCATGCAACGTGCTCATCCGCTAAGCTGGCAAAACGTTCGATGGCAATCTTCACGCGAATGCCGCTCGGCGTCTCCCAGCGCACAGAGCGGCTGAGGATACCATTCTGCATGTCCAGGGTGCGCTCGTAGGCTAGCACTTTGCCAAGATCGAGGCGGAAGCGTTCACCATTGACGAATAGTTGTAGCGGAAGCCAGTCGGGAGCATTAGCAAGTTCCTCTTTGCCCACGGCAATGGTATCAAAAACGCCGAATAGGAGCGTTGCAGGCGTTGCTCCAGGATATCCTTCCTCAAATGCGCCGCGTGTGCCAAAATAGCCGTTTCCAATGGTAAATACCGTTTCCTGAGCGAGTAACGCTTTACTGTTAAAGCTATCTTCAGTTATGTGCCAGAGATTCACGGGCTACCCTTTCTTTCTTCTAATCGAGGAGGTCCTGTAAATGCTTATTGGCTAGCGTCGGCAGAATTTTATCTGCCCTATGGAAACGCTCTTGTGGACCAACAGCAAGGGCCTGCATCCCGGCGGTTTTTATAGCTTCAATCCCTGCGTCGGCATCTTCAACTCCCAGGCAATCTGCCGTGGGAATGTCGACTAACCCTGCTGCAAAGACGAACAGATCCGCAGCGGGTTTCCCATTGACCACACTATTCCCATCAGCTATGCCGTCAAGTAAGTCGGTAATTTTCAGCAGATCAAGCACCATGCGGCAATTTTTGCTCCCTGAGGCGATGGCAGCTTTGATGCCTGCGTTTCTGATCTCCTGTAACAATGTTCGCCCACCAGGTGTTACGTCGACGGGAGTCATGTTTTTAATCAGGTCATGATAGTAACGATTCTTCCGATCCAGCATTTCCTGGATTTGCTCTTCGGAGTATTGCCGCCCTCTGATGATATACATCAATGATTCGCGGCGACCCACACCTCGAAGATGCTGGTCGTTTTCTTCGGGAGTAAATGGAATACCTTCTTCGTCGGCCAGGCGCTTCCAGGCCTGATAATGGTATTCAGACGTGTCGGTAAGTACTCCATCCAGGTCGAAAATGATAGCTTTTGGTTGTTTCAACATCGTAAGCCTTTCCTTTCTATGATATAGACGTTTCACGCTTCACTGCGGGCCCGGCCAGGAATGAAGCGGTAATGGCAACAAAGCCAAATAACATTATTGAGCCAAAGGCGGAGGTAAAATTGTGGGTCTGTTGAAATAGAAAACCAATGAGTGGAGGGCCGAGTAACACAGTAGGAGATGAGATCACACTCACCAGGCCCTGTGCTATACCTTTGCTGACAGTGCGCAGGCGCGCGGCCTCGTTGAAAACGGAAGTGTAGGGAATGGTAGCTCCAATGGCGATACAGGTTATACCGATTACAGCGAAAGGAGAAAAGTGCAGTGGGAGGGCAAGCAAGCCTACTCCCAGGCACCCCAGGATTGTTCCAAAGCGCAACAAAGGAATAGCTCCAATAACTTTGCGATCGATTAAGATGCCTCCTAATGGACGGAAAAACATTCCAGACAAAAGAGCAAGTGAACCGAGGGTAGCCGCCAGTGCTAATGGTAGGCCGTATTGAAATGCGAGATAGACGGCTATCCATGCAGCTATAGCATTGCCGAGGCCAAAGGTCCCCATGTGCGAGAGTCCTAATGTCCAGACTGCCGGAGAACGTATGCCTGCCACGGCAGACGCGTTTTCTGTTTCAGGAGCTTCATATGCATCGTTGACAAATATCCAGGTAATGATTAATGGAATACCTAGTAAACCCCAAACCAGAAACGAGCCACGCCAGCCGAAGTGGGCCAGGAGGAACGGAGTGAGCAATAGCCCCAATCCAGACCCGACCTGTACTGAACCACCATACATGCCTTGCCCTAATGATGCATGTTTGCCGAGACCTGCTGCTACTCCTGCTCCTGCCACGAAAGCTGCGCCTGAGCCAAGGCCGACAATGAAACGACACGCGAGTACCCAGGTCAGGTTGGGGAAGAGCGGAAGCAGTGTTGCGCCGATGACCAGGAGAATGGATGAGCCGATTAAAACCGGACGCTCACCATAGCGGTCGGCCAGCATACCGCCGGGGATATACATGGCGGCCAGGCCTAAAAATAAGAATGTCGAAAAGAGGCCCGTCTGAGCGCTATTAATATGCAAACTGGTAATTAAGGTAGGAATCAAAGGGCCGAAGTTTGTGTAGTGTACGGCGACGAGAACCGAAGTCAAGCAGGCCGCAAAAATGCGCAGGGGGACACTACTCGCAGGCCTGTACTGTGGAGGTACTTTTGGTGCGTCAACTATAGCAGTAGGGAGTTGTTGGGGCATGAAATGGTTGCTCCTTAATAACATTACTCCAATGGTTATTCTATCTCTTTCTTAGAACACCTTAAAGTATGCTATAATTCCGGAAATCTGGCAATAGTTATATGAGGTACATTCTATGATACTCTCAACCCGTTTTGAGGAAGCGCTACTGTTTGCGACCAAACTACACGCTGGGCAGTGGCGCAAGGGAACAACTATCCCCTACATTGCTCATCTGCTGGCGGTGACCGCCATAGTACTTGAAAATGGGGGCAACGAGGACGAGGCTATCGCGGCATTGCTCCACGATGCCATAGAAGATCAGGGTGGAGATTTTACGCGGCAAGAGATCCGTCGCCGCTTCGGTGATACTGTTGTCGCGATAGTGGATGGCTGCACCGATAGCGACGTCTTTCCCAAGCCACCCTGGCGAGCGCGCAAGGAAGCATATATTGCCCATTTGCGCGGCGCATCGCAATCAGTGCGCCTGGTTGCTGCCGCCGATAAATTGCATAATGCGCGGGCGGTCCTTGCCGATTATCGTGTGGTGGGCGAGTCTCTCTGGCTGCGCTTTCACGGTGGTAAGGAAGGGACTCTCTGGTATTATCGTTCAGTTGCGGATGCGCTGCGAGATTCGGGTAGAACTCCACTTATCGATGAATTGCGACGGGTTGTCACCGAGATTGAGCAGCTAGCTCATAGGGAGTAGTAATCTATGAGGCAATTTGCCGCAGACAAAACAAGCGTCGTTGTCTCCCAAACCGATCTTTTCGCCGAACCAGCCAGATAGATCTGAGAGCCTTTCCCTTATTCCAGGTGGACGAGTTGCCTCACCGATTGAACGGTTCTGGCCCAGGCATCTGAGTAGACGTTTATGAGCACAAAATGGTCGGCGCCTTCCAACTTTATCAGCGTTACCTGGTCCCCGGCAGCTCTCGCTGCCTGCGCGTACTCCTCGCTCATGATGTAAGGAACGCGGTCGTCTTCAGTCCCGTGGATCAGTACCTGTGGTACTCCTAATGGGAGCAACGCGGCGGGAGAAGCTGCTGCATAGCGTTCTGGAACGTCTTGCAAGCTGCCTCCAAGCAATTCTGCGACGGCACCGCTTCCTAGATTACGTATCCTGGCCATCTCTAGGTCAGTAACACCAGCCTGACTTACCACTCCCACCAACGGTAAAGGCATTGCACTTTCCTCTTCTTTCCCGGCATGGCTGCTCACTGCTAGTATGCTGTCTTCAGGAATGCGTGGACGTGCGGCCAGCCACAATGCCAGGTGCCCGCCAGCGGAGTGGCCAACAGAAACGACACGCTGCACATCCAGGGAATAGCTGTGAGCAGTGCTGCGTAGATAGTCGGCGGCCCTGGCCACGTCTAACAAGGTTGAGGGCCAGCCTCCACCTGCATCCCCAACGCGGCGGTACTCGATGTTCCAGGCAGCGATGCCTTGTTTCGCGAGATCTTCGGCCAGGCTGGTCATCAGCGTATAGCCATAGGGATTGCGCCAGAAGCCGCCGTGAATCAGAATCACAGTGGGGAAAGGTCCTGAACCAGCGGGCAGGTGCAGTTCGCCAAATTGCAATGTTTCGGGCCCATATGACAGGCGCACCACACTGCTATGGGAAGGTTGAGCCAGTGCGTTTTCGTCGTCGCCAGGTGTATGCGAACTCGTCGCCATTTTTTAACAACTCCAAGGTATCGTAATCACACCGTTAATGGTTGAGAAAGAGAGAGTTCCTGAAAGCGAACAGACACGTGGTATATAAATATAGACCTGTTGATCCTGTCCAGGAGATAGGGTACCGTTTGGAGGGTAAAAAGTGATATTGGCGCCGCTGCCCGAGGTGGACCATGCCAGGTTATCCTGATAAGTATCTGGTAAATGCAAGTTGGCCGTGCAGTCGAAGTGGGTCCTTTGTTTGAAACAATCCTGGCTTAACTGGAAACTTGATGGCGTTACATCCAGCCCTGATGTAGGGGTTGGTGAAGGAGTCGCAGTAGGTGAGGGTATTGTGATAGGCGCTCCCTTTGATGCTGGCGCACGGGTAGGCGTGGGAGTTATTTCTGCGGTTGGCGTCAGTACAGGAGTTGGTGTTAGCAGAACTGTATGTATATTTTTATGGGAAATAGCAGTTGGGCTTGATTTTTGTGAGTGAGTGGTACGTAAAGTAAAGAACAGGAGGCTGGAAGTGATGACAAATAAAACTACCAGCAACCCTGATGCTATGACCCAGATGGGTCTGGCTGCTCGCCTGTTTTCGGGAGGAGTATTTCTCACAAGATTGTTGCGATCCAATGGTGCTACAATCTTGACCACCTTAGTGGTGGTCTCAGCGAGAAACGCTGATTCTGGTTCCATTAATAAGCTTACGGTGGATGCCTGTTGTTGAATATTGATCCCGCCTGGTTGGGATGCTCTCGATTCCTGGGGGTGAGAACTCTGTTCATCAGCAGGAGCATTAGCATGATTCTCTTGCTTCAGATTGCTTTGCTCAGTGGGGAGAGTAAGAATCGCGACTTCCGGCATGTGGGGGATGTCGCTTCCTTTCTGCTCTTCTTGAAGCTCTTCGAAACGCTGTGTTTCTCCGATCTTTTGGGATGCGACAAGCAGTGGAGGTGTAGTTGTTGCTGTGGGAGCAGGACTTCGAGGAGTCATGGCCCCATGCGGTTGAAACGACGTGGATGAACGTAATGCTGTTACAAAGTCCTTGATGGCTGGATAACGGTCGACGCTTTTTTTCTGCAAAGCTTTAAGAATTGCTTCTTCACAGGAGACAGGCAACAATAAATTGTGTTGCGTGGGAGCGATAGCTTTTTCCACTAAGTGTTTTTCCTTAAACCCGGCGTAGCCTGCGGCGATAAATGGAACCGCGCCAGTCAACAGTTCGTAGGCAATACACCCCAGGGCGTATTGGTCACTTTCCTTATTCATACGGCCCAGAAATTGTTCAGGCGCCATATAGGGAAGGCTGCTACGATTGTGATCGTGTTCTGTATTGATCGTACCCTGGAGGGAAACAACACTAAAGTCAGTCAGGAGCACATCACCTGTATTACGCAAGAGAATATTCTCAGGTTTGAGATTTCCGTGGAGAATATTCATCTTGTGTGTATATTGCAGGGCTTGTCCTACCATGTGAATGATAGTGAACGCCTCCTGTATGGGGAGTAGCTGGGAAGATTGCGAGTCAAGGAGATTCCGCAGGGAGCCTTTTGCAATATAATCAGTGATATAGTATGGCATATCCTCGAAGATTCCGGCATCGAGTATGGTAAGAATATGAGTGCGTTTGATCTTTTTCAAGAGCTGAACTTCTTGGAGGAATAGTTCGCGCTGCTGTTTGGTAACGAGCTTTCTGTGGAAGAGTTTTAGGGCAAGGCTATTTTGTGTGTTATGAGGATGTTCAGCCAGGAAGACGCTACTGGTTGGGCCGCTACTAATTTCAGCAAGTATGTAGTAGTTATCAAGGCGTTTGCCTTGATGGATATGCTCACTTAACACAATAACAGCCTCATGATGTATTATAGGTGGGGTACTGTTTTGACGCTGCTCGCAGTATAATGATCTTTATTTGTGGTTGTCAATGAAATAGCATAGATGGCTATTCTAACAGGATATTATGAGAGCAATATACGCCTACCGCCGTACTTCAATTGCAGGAGCTACATGATTATGTCAGACTATCTCGACCTCTATGACTACCGAGTCCGCGTTGCAGCTATGTACCGTGAGCGTAACCAGGCTATTTTGAGTGGAGGAGATCCCATCGTTGCCTGGGAGCGTTTCCGAGCGGTGAAAGATGATTTATTCGCGCACCATCCACAATCTGCCCTGGACGAGGAGCAGCGCCGTACATTTCAGGGGCTGCCTTATTTTCCCTACAACCCGTTAATGCGTTTTCTCGTCGATATCGATACTGCTGTCGAGCCAACACAATTGAAGGTAACAATGAATGCCAGTGAAACAATGGTGACGACCACTGTCGGGCGTGTGCATTTTGTGGTCGATGGCGAGCCGGTCTCGCTTTCAATTTACTGGCTTGAAGTGTACGGCGGCGGGCTATTTCTTCCCTTCCGCGATGCGACCTGCCCCGTGGAGAGTTATGGGGGAGGCCGCTACCTCTTTGACACCATCAAGGGCAGCGACTTCTTTCCTGTGCCCGGTGAAAGCAACTGGAAGCGTATAATTCTCGACTTCAACTACGCGTATAATCCATCGTGTGCCTACAATGATCGCTGGATCTGTCCCCTGGCACCTCTTGAAAACCGCCTCACTGTCCCTATTCGCGCCGGCGAAATGAAGCAGCAGCAGTCGTTAAGAAGTGTGGCATGAGCTTTGTATTACAGCAGAATGTCACTGTTTACGAAGAAAGAGGCTCTGCGCATAGTGCGTATATTGGTGCATCGGGGTCGCATCATCGTTCATCGAACGTGATAGGTGGAGAATTGAGAGCATTAAAGCATCTCGACCAATTGTGGTAAGACCAGCCCGGCCTTTTCGGCTATGACGACGTCTGCGAGCGGATCGAGGGATGTTGGTTGCAGGTTGATGATGATGAGGGGTGCAATGTGCTTGAGCGCTAAGCGCGGCAGCAGGGCGGCTGGCATCACCTTGAGCGACGAGCCAACGACTAGAAAAAGGTCACAATCGGTGGCCAGTTCTTTGGCGCGCGCAAGCTCTGCTTCTGGCACATGCTGACCAAATAAGATCGTCGCGGCCTTGAGAAATCCGTTACATTCAGGGCAACGTGGGTCAATCTCGCCTTTGTCGATACGTCCTTGAAGTTCTGTGATGGATGAGCGCGCTCCGCACAGGGTGCAGGCCGCTGCCCGTGAAGTGCCGTGGAGTTCGATGATGCGCTCAGGCCGGTGGCCCGCATCCTGATGCAGTCCGTCAAAATTTTGCGTGATGACTCCAAGCAACTGTCCCCTGAGCTCTAAATCGGCCAGCGCGCGATGGGCAGCGTTAGGCCGTGCCCTTACTACTTGAGACGAGAGGCCATGGCGCGTTTGCCAGTATTGCTGGCGTGCCTCGGGCTTATTGATAAAATCATGAAAGCTCACCGGCGGTTGAGATAGCCAGATTGAACCAGGGCTGCGAAAATCGGGAATACCTGACTCAGTACTGATACCGGCTCCTGTCAGTGCCACGATCTGCTGAGCACTGCGCAGCAGATCGGCTGCATCGTAAAGCTTTTCAAGGAGATCAGTCATTGACATGTTTGCCGCATTTCCTGAGACAGGTTGATGGGTGTAATCGTCTCTTCATAAAGATAAGTATAGCTTGTGTAGCGCGAGGCTTGCAAGGGAAACAAACTCTTTGAGATGTCAGCCGACGTTTAGTTGTTTGTGAACTTAACTGATGTGACCACAAAGCTTGTTGACGGGCCTGTCACATAGATACCAAATTGACCGCCTGTAAACGGCTGGTCGTTATCGGTAAATGAATGATCTGGCGTGCCTTGAAGCTGTACAAGCTGATTGTTCACATAGAAGAGATATGTATTGTCATGCGCAATTACTTTCAACGTGTTGGCCTGGTTGTTATTGATTGTTGTAGTTCCTGCTTTCAATGACGATTCAGCATTTGAATTGTATTTCAGTAGCACATATTGACCTGCCCCATTGATAGCGAAGACGTAGCCAGAGACAGATTGGTCAGTTCCCAGTAAACGGAAGGTTATCCCAAAGAGTTTGTGCCTTTCACCACTGATCTGTGCCATTTTAACGGTCAGCGTAAAGTTCTGTGGTAATGAAGCTGTTAGCTGTGGATGCGGGAAATAGGTGTTTTGTGCACTTCCAATGGTCAGGGTGTACTGTTGATTGCTGATATCGGCTTGTAGATTCCCGTAATCCAGGCTCCCAATCGTCCAATTGTGATTATTATTATGAAAATCTTCGCTGGTAAAAGGCGCATTTCCACCCGGTAATGAGGTTGATGGATTCGAAAAGCAAAGCAGGCTATAGTTCGAGCAGAGCAATGGTTGCACCTTCGTTACGGCAAGTCCAATCAGCAGCACCGTAATCACGCTATACATGATGTAGCTCAAGCGAACCTTGCTTTTGGCGCGAGGTCGAACGGGAGCGACTATGTTACCACTTCCAGGTGACAAGTTGCCTATAGCCGGGGTGTTGGGCTGGAATGCCTCAGTCACCATTGGTGGCCCGTTGTACGGCCGTGCTGTCGGGAGCGTGCGGTTCGGGGATGAATTGGTTACCGGGTCACGTCCAAAAGTGGAGTAGTTGTCAACTGAAAATTCGTGTGTAGGGGAGGCCTGGACTGCTTCTAATGCTACTGCCATGGCTTCTGCCGATTGAAAACGATGTTCAGGAGCTTTTGCCAGTGCGCGAAAGATGATCTGTTCAAGTACTTCAGGGACATACGGATTTATCTCGCGCACTGACATTGGAGCGGTATAGACATGCTGGAAGAGTAACCCATCGACCGTTGTAGAGGAGAAAGGTATCCGCCCCGTCAACATCTGGAAGAGCACAATGCCCAACGCGTAGACATCGGTGCGGGCATCAACCGGCTGCCCATTAATCTGTTCTGGCGCCATGTATTCAGCCGTCCCAACCAGCTGGTCAACACTGGTGAGCGAAGGATTGTGTGGTCCTTGTGCGGATGAGGCATAGAGCAGCGTCTCGTGGCTGTTGCTAACAACCATTTTGGCGATACCGAAATCGGAGAGCAGCAGTTCATTCGAGTCGCTGGAGGAAATGAGCATGTTTTGCGGTTTCACATCCCTGTGGACGATCCCGCGCTGGTGGGCGTGATGAAGAGCGCGCCCCATTTGTATTGCATATTGTACGGCCTGGTGTGGTTCTATGTGCCCCTCTTTGCGTAACTTGTCACGCAGTGTTCCACCGCCGACGTATTGCATCACCAGGTACGTGATGGTACCAATCTCACCAAAATCGTAGATCGCGACGATATTGTGGTGCTCCAGGCTAGCGACCAGTTGTGCCTCACGCTCAAAGCGCTCGCGGAAGCCAGCTTGATCGGCAATCTGTGGTAGGATTACCTTGATAGCTACATCTCGACGCAGCCGTTCATGATAGGCTTTGTAGACCTGTGCCATACCGCCTTCGCCTATCTTCTCCTGGATGAAGTAGGCTCCCAGACGTCTCCCAATCAATGGATCGTGTTCCATACAATTACTCCGTTTTCCCCTGAATGCAATCCTGTCTTATGCTGTCAAGGAATGCTAGCGCAACTCCAGGAAATAGTTGCCGTATTAGCCGGCCCGGTAAATGACAGCGTGGTAGGCACCTGGCAATTATTTTCGGGTACTGTGATCGTCACTCGTTCACTCCCTCCAGGAGGAAGTGTACCGTTGGACGGCTTAAAGGTAATGTTCGGTACGCCACTGCTGGAGGATTTCCAGCTCAGACTCAAACTTTGCGAACTGTTGCTGATCGAGGCAAAACACATCCAGACTAAGAATTTCTGGCCGAAAGTACATTGCTTCGGTGCATAGAAGCTGGGTGGATTTGGAGAAACCACAATGATTTTGGGCGCGGCCTGCACGATAAGCGTCACAGAGACGGTCACCTGATTTGATCCTATGGCGTATTGTACCTGTCCGTTATACGTTCCTGGTCCGAGCCGTGTCTTAAGAATAGACGCCGAGACAGTGACGTTTTGTGAAGCTCCCCCATTGAGTCCGCCGCCTGTTGGCGTTACGTTGAGCCAGTTCACATTATTGCTTCCCTTGCCGGTAGACACGCTGGTTGACCATATTCCCACGTTACCGCAGTTCGTGACGACAACCTTTTGCGGCTGTGGGTCGCTGGTGCCCGCAACTCCCGAAAAACTTAAGGCCTGCTGACTTGTGCGAATACAACCTGTTTGAACGGCGAATGTCACATTCAATGTTTCTGTTGTGGTGCCCTGCGGGCTGCTGAAGGTTACCGTTGCGCTGTAGTTGCCGGCTTTGAGATCAGTAGCAAGTGCACTCACATTGATTTGTTGCTGGCCTGGTGCCTGGATTTGCCCAGAACTATTGTTCAAAGTTAGCCAGGGCGCCTGGTTATGATTCCAGGTGGCCGTCCAGTTCAGTGTCCCTGAACCAGAGGCGCAGAGAGTGACCTGTGTTGAGACTGCCTTGACGTAGCCTTCACTGACGGGGCCGATT
>WNGG01008991.1_pt1 | contig 12918 bp, 10 predicted proteins | sample 5400661 | NCBI WGS metagenome assembly WNGG01 (sample SAMN13153372, study PRJNA577476) | soil metagenome | isolation source: 100 cm soil or saprolite under Garry oak tree replicate 1 | place: USA:California | collected 2016-06-15
CTTACCTGGTCGTACCAGGGGTGGCTCAACTGCTCGATTTCCTCAAGCAGGCTTTCGCAGCACAGGAGGTCCACTCTTCCATGATGCGGCCTGACGGCACCATCATGCATGCCGAGGTCAGGGTCGGCGACTCGGTCGTGATGATGGGCGAACCGATGGGCGAGTTCACACCGAGGCCTGGCTCGCTATACGTGTACGTGAGCGATACGGATGCCGTGTACAAGCGCGCGCTGCAAGCGGGCGCCACCTCGCTCACGGAGCCAGCGGACCAGTTTTATGGGGACCGCAACGCGGGCGTGCAGGATCCGGTCGGCAACCGGTGGTGGATTGCCACGCACCAGGAGGACGTCTCTCCCGAGGAACTCGCGAAGCGTGCCGCAGCCTTACATAAGTAGCGCTGCGGCTGCGCCTGCTGGCGCGCCGCAACGATGCCGGTGCGCATCACTGCAGCGTGTTGGCAGGGCACGCTTATGGTGTCAGGTTGATGCAGCGCCCAAGCGGACCGCACACCCAGTGCGCGTCCGCTGAGTGGATATGAGGCGAAATTGCGGCGAAGGAAATCTCCCATGAGATACAGTACTATTGCAGTCGCTGAATACGTTTGTCGGTCTAGACATGACCCTCGCAAGACGACTCGGTAGAGCAGGTGAGGCAGCAGTAGGCATCGTTGGACCAAAGATACGGATACCAATTCCTGGGACAAGCAGGACAAGAGTACCTGACCAGTTGACGGCAACGAGCCTCGTGGAGGTCAAGAACGTTCAAGCGTTAACCTTCACACAACAGCTCCGCGATTTTTCTAGCTACGCACGCGTAACAGGCCGGACGTTTGAGCTTTATGTTCGTGCCAACACACGGCTATCTGGACCGTTGCAGGAGGCTGTCGCACGCGGAGACATCATCCTGCGGGAGATACCAGACACATGAAACCCGTAAAACCAAAGCATCTAACGGCTGCCGAACTCATGGCATCGCTCCACAAGAAGCATGAGTTTATTGCACGGCAGGCAAAGCAAGAGCAGCAAAGAGAAGAGCTGGAAAGGTCTCTACAGGCTGAAGAAGAGCCGCTCGTGCAGGCATTGGCAGCGGCTGGAATTGTGGTCTCATCAGTATGGGAACTGGTCAACGCAACACAACAGTATCCGTCTGCCATACCTGTACTGATCAAGCATCTCAAAATTCCCTACCATCCAAAAATCCGCGAAGGGATTGCGCGTGCTCTGACCGTACCTGAAGCAAAACCACTAGCCGCTCATGCACTCATCGAAGCATTTCAACACGAACCGGATGGCACAGATATCAGTGTAAAGTGGGCCCTGGCCAATGCCCTGACGGTGGTTGCCGATGACAGTGTACTCGATGACCTCATTGCCCTCGTTCAAGACAAGCGGCATGGCACATCTCATACAGTGCTCACACTAGCGCTGGGTAACACGAAAAATCCACGTACCGTCGATGTGCTCCTGGAGTTATTGCAGGATGACGAGGTTGTAGAGCACGCCCTCACAGTGCTGGGTACCCTCAGAGCCCAGCAAGCCAAACAACATATACAGCGCCTCCTCCACCATCCGCAGCCACAGGTACGCAAGGCAGCAAGACGAGCCCTCGCAAAGATTGACAGAGGATAGAAATGGCACCCGCTCGGTAGCTCTGCACTCAACGTGACTGTTGGTCTCTCTCGGATGTGTCCTGCCTTCCCGTCCGCCAGGGCTAAGGGGATTTGGGATTGTATCTCGCCTCTGGCAGCTCGTATGCTAGATGGGCCATTGCCTCGCCGTTAGAGCGTTGTCAACATATCAACCAGCCTGTACAGTTACAGTGATGTGAACAACAGCGGCATAAGCCGCTTTGACAATGCACTATGGGATTACAGCCATGCGTCATGACCCAGATGCTAGCCTGGGTATCTCGATCGCTGCACCTGGTACTCTGTACGTCGTCTCCACTCCCATCGGCAACCTGGAGGACATTACCCTACGGGCTCTGCGCATCCTGGGCAGCGTCGATGTGATCGCGGCTGAGGACACGCGCCACACCCGGAAGCTCCTCACGCATCACGGCATCTCGCGGCCCCTGCTCAGCTATCACGACCATAACGAGGCCGTACAGGCGCCACGGCTGCTCACCCTGCTCGCCCTGGTCACCGACGCTGGCACCCCGGGTATTGCCGATCCGGCGTACCATCTCTTGCAGACGCTTTTACCGCACGCCATCCCGATCGTGCCCATCCCCGGGCCAACCGCGGCCCTCGCGGCCCTGGCTGTGTCTGGCCTGCCCACGGACCGTTTTATATTTGAAGGTTTCTTGCCGGTCAAAAGCGGGCGGCGGCGGCAGCGTCTCGAGGCCCTGGCCGAGGAAACACGCACCATCGTCCTCTATGAATCGCCCCATCGGTTGCTACGCTTACTGCAGGAACTCGTCACCCATCTCGGGGCAGAACGTCGTCTGGTGGTGGCGCGTGAGCTCACTAAACACTTTGAGGAGGTAGTACGCGGGACAACCTCAACGCTGTTCGAGACCTTCCAGGCGCGTCCCATTCGGGGCGAGTTCACCCTCGTGATTGCTGGGCGCCCGGCCTGACGCGAGCCACAGCAACAGCGGGGAAAGTTCCCGTTGCTCTAGCAGGAGACGCAGCGCCTCCGGGGTATAGAGGCCCTGATCACTGACAAGGCCGCTCAGTAGCGTCAGCGGTGTGGCATCAAAGTAACGGTTGCTGATGGAGAGGGTATTAGGAGCATCAGGCCACACTTCCTCGCGTGGGCGGTCCACAATGTGCCACAGCGCCGTAGCGGTGGCCGGCAAAAATTTGCTGGCCACGCACAGACTGTAGAGAGGCACGCCCCGTAGTTGGGCGAGTTGCGCCAGCGCGTGCGTGCCCAGCTTATTGATGAGACGGTCGGGAAACACCGCATCCGCGCCTACCAGGACCACATCGGCCTCTGGCAGGCGCTCAAACAGCGCCATATCGATGCTGTACTCGACCGCTATGTCATGCTCCAGGAGGGCGAGAGCCTGCGGACGCCCATCGAAGGCCGGTCGCGACTCGCTGAGCAGCACACGCCGGACGCACCCGCGGTCATGCGCATAGCGTAACGCGGCGACCACGGTGGCGCTGTTCGAATAGGTCAGCACGGTGCTCTGGGGCGGCAGTACGGCGAGGGCCTGCTGGCACAGGGCCTCTGTACTACTGCGCAAATCACGCCGAAACGCTGTGAGCGTCTGCTGCAGTTGCCGCCGCGCTGTGGCCAGCGGCAGCTCCTCGGGACACGCCTGCAGGGCCTGCTGGGCCAGATTGATCATCACCGCCATGGAGGGCTGGGCGGCCAGTATAGCGCCGACGAGATGTTTTAGAGCGGCCCTAAAGTCGTGCGGCGCTGACTCCTGCGTGGCGAACGCTTCCAGGATATCCAACGCCAATGCCACCAGCGTGGTGGCTCCTGAGGTATTGTCTGTCTGCAGCCGCTGTAGCAGTTGTGGAATGTCCATCCCCTGATCCCATCATGACTGCTTTGTGGGATTATCCACTCCTACCGGCACCTCAGTCTTTACGACGCCCTTGGCATAGAGGGCGGCGATGGCCGTCTCGGTAAATCCCACTTCTTCGAGTACTGCGCGCGTCTGCTCACCCAGGAGCGGGGTCGGTCGGCCCGGCACCACCGCGGTGTTGCCAAACCACACGTAGTGCCGGGCCACCCGCATCAGCCCGATGACGGGGTGTCGGTGGGTGGCGATCATATCGTTGGCCGCGGCGTGCAGATCATCGAGGAAGATCTCACTGTGTCCCGCCACCGCCGGGGCGCACGGGACGCCAGCCTTGTGCAGGCGCGTCAGGCTCTCATGCAGACTCAGGACGGCAAAGCGCTGGGCCAGGGCGTGGGCCAGCGGCGTCTCGGCCGGGTGGCATGTCTCTGGCGCATTGGCGTTGGCGCTGCCTGCGACCTCGCAGTCGAGGGCCTGGCAGAGGGCCAGGCCCTCCTCCTGGGTCTCCGCCGCCACGTAGAGCCAGCCGTCGTGCGCCTGGTACAGGCGGTGCAAAGCGTCCAGGCCGTACTGGCCCTTATCCGCCAAGCGCCGCGTCGGCTTGCCGGCGTATCTGGTGAACCACTCCGAGCTGAGAATGATGCCACCGTTGAGCAGGTTGCTATCGACGCGCTGCACCACACCCGTGCGCTCTCTGACGAACAGGGCGAGAATCGTCCCCAGCGCTCCCAGAGCCCCGGTGGTAAAGTCGGTGGGCGCCAGTTGGGCCGGAAAGACCGGCGGGTTCTCCGGCCCTCCCTGAGCACGTTGCAGGCCCATGAGCGCCTGCGCCAGAGGATCGATCCCTGGCCGGTGGGCATAGGGACCACCCCAGCCATAGCCCGTCACGTGGGTCTCGATCAGGCGGGGATTGAGCGTCTTCAGGACCTCTGGGCCAATGCCCATGCGCTCGGTGGCGCCAGGACGCAGGTTGGCCAGGAGGACGTCGGCCGATGCCGCCACCTTTTGCGCTACCTCTTTGCCTTCCGGCGTGCGCGTGTTCACCGACATGGAGCGCTTGTGGGCGTTCAGGTTGAAGAAGTAGGTCCGGCCAATAGGACGCGACATGTCGCCGTCCAGGGGTTCAAACTTGATGACATCGGCACCCAGGTCGGCGAGCAGCCGGCCGGCCGTGGGCCCGGCGATGAGATTGGTGATCTCCAGCACTCTGATACCCTTGAGCGGCGGGTCGAAAGGCCCTGCTGACCGCGGCTGGCCACTGGAGGACCATGGCACGTCTCCCGCATTGTCAAACAGAGGGCCTGACGGCGTGCTGGGGAGCATTCTTGGTCCTCTGACCTTGCCGGGCGTGGCCGAGAGTTCGATGGGTATACCCATCTGCACTATGGGACCAACCTCGGGGTCCTGCAGCTCGATGACCATGGCGTTGGCCTGGACCTGGGGGTCGTCCAGGCTTTCCTCAGTGGTACGCGCCTGGGCGAAGGGCACATCGGCCTCCTCAAAGAGTCTGGCCCATGCCGCGTACGGCTTGGTACGGATAACCTGCGCCACAATGGCGCGCAGCTCCTGGTCTGCTTCGGTATCCTGGGGGGGGCGCCCACGGTTGAACTGCGGCTCGTCAATCACGTCCTTGATCCCCATAACCGTAGCCGCAGTGGCGATGAAGCCCACGTGCACGCATCCCAGTTGCACCCAGTTGCCGTCGGCACACTCGTACACGCTATAAAAAGCTCCGCTGCCAGCGGGGTGGGTCTGAAAGGGGCCGGGGACAAGCTTTGCACCCGTCACCTTGGGATGGTACAGCAGGGCCCCCGCCATCAAGGACGTCTCCACCTTACGGCCCAGGCCGGTTTTCTCTCGGGCCAGCAGCGCGGCGCTGATGCCCTGCGCGGCGAGCATCGCCGCCCCCACGGTGGGCAAGGGATGCACCACGTGCACGGGCGGCGGGCGAAAGCCGGGCTGGCTCCCGAGAATGCCCATGCGGGCCATCACCAGGTCGTCAATGGGCGGCTCGTCCTTGACGGGGCCATGCTTGCCGTAGGCAGTGATGGAGCAGTGCACCAGGCGCGGGTTGATGGAAGAGAGCCAGTCAAAAGGCACGATGGCCTGGCGGGGTGAGGCGGGGGCAAAGTTTTCGACCAGGACATCGGCGCGACGGATCAGGTGTGCATAGAAGCCGTTCGGGTCCTCCGACGCTGTCGGTGCCTCAGGAGCGTGCGAGCGGCGGCGCTGGGCTGGCGGCACGAGCCGGGCGAGGTCCAATCGGATGCACTCTTTTCCCCTGTCCCAGACCAGATAGCCACCGCGCCGTGGCGCCGTGTCATGTATATCGACCACCCGGATGACGCGTGCGCCGTGGTCGCAGAGAAACATGGTGGCCAGAGCCCCCGCTGGACTATCGCTGAGGTCCAGTACCGTGATGCCGTCTAACGCACTTGCCATAGTATGTCCTGCTCCAAGCATCTCTGCCACGAGTCGACCGGGATCTCCTCTGTCGACGCTCATCAGTGCATAGGTTGCTTCATTGTCATGCGTTGACCGTGGGGTGTCAAGGCCGACTGAGGCCACGCCGTTGGGGGCCGAGGACGACCGTACAGCCCATCCCACGTCAGCGCCTCACATCGAGACTCCCGCTCTCCGCCAGCGCGCAGTTAAAGGAAGCATACGTGCCAGTGAAGTGGTTGTCGTTGTCCTCGTCGCGGGTCGCTGCGACTGTCAAGGAGCAGGCCTGGGATCGCGAGGTGGCTAATACCAGCGCGATCGCGGGATCGCCGACGGTGCCGGAGAGGGTCCCCCCATTGTTGTTTGTCGAATTCGTGAAGGTGCTTTGCCAGGTCCCAGTCAGCTGCGTATCGGTTTGCGAGATCGTCAAGAGGAGCGTCCCGAAGCCTGCGACGCTATCCTGGATCGTGCCGGTCCACGTGCCCGCCAGGTTCGGCTTATCGTCTCCGGAACAGCCCAGGAGAGCTAGGGTGATGGCGAGCACGATGCTCCCTGCATACCTGCGCCATGGTGTCCCCGTCATGGTTCCTCCTTCGTGCATGAAACGGCACCGCTTGCGTACAGCTAGCGATCGTATAGGTGTGTTCCCCTTCGAACAGCGACGTGAACAGGTCGCCTTCGATGAGCGGCAACTCCGGATTCTTTGACCCGGTGAGTTGGAGCGTAGCTCCGTGTAGCCCATACTACTCATGTGCGACAATCGCGTAGGGCGTGGTGTACGGCTCCACCCGCAGCGAGCTGTTGGCCAGCAGGCCGATCTTCTGCGTCGGTGCCTGCTGCGGCTCACCGTTTGGCCCTCTCCGAACCCCATACTGCCAGACCGTCATCTCGCCCTTGGCGGCGAGCGCGCGCGCGACGGCGCCGGCATCCTGGCCGCCGAGGCGGCTGAGTTCGTCGGCGTTGAGCCCGATCACGATCTCGTCCTTGACGGTGATGATCTTGAAGAGTGTCGTCATCACTTTGTCCTGGCTCCAAGCTGCTTGTGTTGCCATCATGAGCAGCATCGCCAGGGCAACACACCGCAGCGTGTTGCCCAGAAAATTTGTGTTCATCGCAGCATCCTTCCGGTTGGAGTCTCAGGGGTTAACGGCAGAAAATGTACGGCGCAGCGTAGAGTATACCACCACGAACACAGATATCCCCCAGCGACCATTGACATCATTGCGTGGCTTGCTATCCTCTGAGCTATGGCTACCTTCCACGACCGTACTACAGTACTCTCCTATGACATTGCCGCCTGGCTCCTCGCCGGTGGGGCGCTGGCCCTCGTTTTGCTGCTGCATTTGTTGCCGGCGCTCCTGGCAGGACTTCTGGTCTACGAACTGGTGCACATCCTGGCGCCGCGGCTGTGGATTGTGCGGATACGCCAGAAGCAAGGCAAGCTCGCCGCGGTCGCCATCCTGGCACTGGGGGTGGCGCTGCTCATTACGCTCGCCGTGGTGGGGATCATGGCGTTCTTTCGCAGCGAGGCGGGAAATATTCCTGCCCTCTTGCAGCACATAGCCGATATCATCGACAGATGGCGTACGGTGCTGCCAGCGGGGGTGGTGGAGTACCTGCCTGAGGACATGGACGAACTGCGCGAGACGCTGGCGCCATGGTTGCGTGAGCACGCTGGCGCCCTGCAGCACGTTGGTGCAGAGGTGGGACGTACGTTCGCGCACATCCTCATTGGTTTAGGCCTCGGGGCATTGGTGGCACTGCACGACGCACAACCCCCCGAGGCACTTGGGCCGCTTGCTCGAGCCCTACAAGAGCGCGCCAGCCGCCTGGGCGACGCGTTCCGACGCGTCGTGTTCGCTCAGGTACGCATCTCGGCAGTCAACACGATCCTGACCGCGCTGTATCTGATCGTCGCGCTCCCTATTGCAGGTGTGCATCTGCCACTGGCGAAAGCGATGATTGCCGTCACATTTTTCGTGGGACTCCTCCCGATCATCGGGAATCTCATCTCCAATACGACCATCGTAGTCTTGAGTCTCAGCGTCTCGCTCTCGGTCGCTGTGGCGTCGCTCGTCTTCCTGGTCGTCATCCACAAGCTCGAGTATTTCCTGAACGCGCACATTGTTGGCATCCAGGTACACGCGCACGCCTGGGAGCTGCTGCTCGCCATGCTCGTGCTCGAGGCAGCGTTCGGTATCCCTGGCGTTATTGCTGCCCCAATTTATTACGCCTACCTCAAGGATGAGCTTGTGAGCCGAAAGCTGGTCTAAGTACAGTACACCGTAAATCCTCCACATAGCCGCGATACTGCGCTCCAAGCTTCTATGCTGTGCGCTGCCGGACATACGCCCCGACGCGTTCGACAGCCTGCTGCCCTTCAGGCAGCATGGCCGCGAAGAGGTGCCAGACGTGGATCATGTCTTCCCAGGCTTCCAGGGTCACGTTGACACCAGCCGCTTTGGCCCGCTCCGCTAGGCGCGTGGCGTCATCAAGCAGCGTCTCGGCCGTACCCACGTGGATGAGCAACGGCGGCAGATCATGCAGGTCGGCATATAACGGTGCGGCCAATGGCGTGCGTGGATCAGCGCCGCCAAGGTACAGGCTGGCAAACCACAGCAGCCCTGGCTTCTGCACGATGGGATCCACACCGGCCTTGGTCGTTATCGACGTACCAATACCCTCGAGATCGACCCACGGGGAGAGACATACCCCAGCGGCCGGCAGTGGGTCGCCCGCATCCCGTAGGGCCACCAGCGTGGCCACCGTGAGTCCGCCACCAGCAGAGTCACCAGCAATGACCATGCGGGCTGGCGTGGCACCGTTACGGAGCAGCCAGCGGTAGGCGGCAGTGGCGTCCTCGACCGCGGCGGGATACGGATGCTCGGGCGCCAGCCGGTAGTCGATCACGAGCACCCGCGCCGCCGCCGCACGCGACAGACGGCCCGCCAGGTCGCGATGGGTGTGCACCGAGCCAATGACGTAGCCACCACCGTGCAGATACAGCAGCACCCGATTGGCCGCCGCCCCTGGTGCCACCACCCATTCCGCCGGCACCCCAGCCGCATCGACCTTCTCACACGCGATGTCTGGCGCTATGGGGAGCTTGGCCGCGAGCATATCGAAGCCCTGGCGCCGGTCAGCAACGGTGGCATTGTCCGGGGTCGGCCGTGACGTGAGTAGATGGATTAAGGCAGCTAATTCACGACTTGCCATGCGTGTTTGCTCCTCTGTCGACGCATTACTGTAACTCAAAAATATCTAAAATCGTGTGCGTGGCTTCCAGGAGTCTGACCAGTTTGCCATCAATGGTCACCAGGATTGTACCCGCAGGTGGTGGCGGCAGTTTCCGTATGACGACTTCGGGCAGTGGCTGTGCCTGCGCATACACCGCTGGCGGCAGCACCTCACCACGGGCAATTTTTTTCTGCCATCCTGGCGGCAGTGCTCCACCGCGCGCGGCCTTTTTGGCTAACCCAGGTGGTAGCGCTTTGCCGGACGCCGACTTTTTACTCTGCATCTCATGGATATCCACGATGTGCTGCTGCACAATTTCTCTCTCGAGTGGGGTAATTTCAACCTGCAACCAGGGCTGCTCAGGCGAGGCTGCAGCGGGAGAGGAGACAGGAGGTGTCGCCTGCTTCTGAGGAGCTTTAGCGCTTTTTGCCTGGGCTGTAGTTACCAGCAAGAGCCCTAACACAGCACAGGCCAGTAGGAAAATGGCGTGAGGACCAGAAGACATAACGTTTCCGGTTTCAGGATAGCGGCGTGCAGACAGTGGGTTCGCCCCTTCTCCCCCTGGGAGAGGGTGAGGGTGAAGGACCTCAGAACCATTATTGCCCCCCCCAAAACCCCTCCACCCTTCCCTCTCACAAGCGCAGAGGACGAGGAAGTTCCCTACACCTTTCCTACGCCGTAGGGGAGAACGACGCCGGAATCAGCATCTTCGTCTGCTGGCTTACCAGCCACTCGCGGGTCTTGGGCGGCCAGTCAGGCAGCTTCGTCGACTGCTCACGGATGCGCTGCCGCGCCGCCAGATCAGCGTAGGGCCAGATGTGCATCCAGCGATTCAGCCCACCGACATCACTGGACATGCAGGCCGCAATCGGGGACAGCTTGACGCGCTCAGGCAGTGATTTTTCCCATGCCTCGAGCACTCTCGGGATCGACCCCGGCTGATACTGGTAAATGCGCATCTCGTAGATGTTGCCCAGCTTCTTACCGCCACCCAGGGCGGGCGAAAATGGCGCTGGGATCCAGATTTCCGACTCCATGGTGAGGATGAACTCTTGAATCTTGGGAGGCCAGCCAGGCACCGACTGGGTACGCACATCGGCACGATGCTGGAGATTTTCGTACTCCCAGACATGGATGATCTGATTCAGCGGCCCCATCTCAGTGTGCCAGAATGCCGCCAGGGGCGAGACTTTGATACGATTCGGCAGCGCTTCGCCAAAATTCTTTTCGGCCTGCGCTACCGTACCAGGTTTCAGCGTGTAGGTGCGAAATTCATAGAGACTCATCAGGCTTTCCTTTCCTCAGCAAACCTACGTGCACAACGTCGGTTCTTCACGGAACCCGAACCTACTCTGGGCTGATTGTACGCCCCCTGCGGGGGCATGTCAAAAACGGCGAGGGGGCGACACGAATTGACCCTCTGCCCCAATGCGGCTATGATAGCCCATGCGTGAGGGGCTCCTCACCCTGCTAAAATCCTCTCTCGGAGGAGAGGCAATAGATCTGGCACGTCGCATGGAAAGTGTGGAGTAATACTATGGAAGGCCTACTGCAAGACCTGCAGAAGCGCATTGCCGGTGAGGTACGCTTCGACGCCTTTAGTCGCATGCTGTACAGCACCGATGCCAGCATTTACCAGATCGAGCCGATTGGGGTAGTCATTCCCCGCCATGCCGATGACGTGGTGGCCACAGTAGAGGTGGCGCGCCAGCATGGGGTGCCGGTGTTGCCGCGTGGGGGAGGCACGGGACTGGCCGGGCAGACGGTGGGCAAAGCCATTATCATCGACATGTCGAACTCCATGCACCAGATCCTCGAGCTGAACACTGAGGAACACTGGGCCTGGGCGCAACCAGGCGTGGTGCAGGATCAGTTCAATGCCTATCTGCGACCGCACGGGTTTTTGTTTGGGCCTGATACCTCCACCAGTAGCCGCGCCACCATTGGCGGCATGATCGGCAACAACTCGGCCGGGGCGCGCTCGATTCTCTACGGCAAGACCATCGATCACGTCCTTGAAGTGCAGGTAGTGCTCTCCGACGGTAGCACGGCGCATTTCCAGCCGCTCGACAAGGGTCTGTTCGAGCAGAAGCTACACGGCCAGACACTGGAAGCGCAGATCTATCGTGAGGTGATGCGTATTGCGCACGATAACCGCGAGGCCATCCTCGAACGCTATCCCAAAATTCTGCGGCGCGTCAGTGGTTACAACCTAGACGAGTTCATGGGTGATGGTCCATTTAACCTGGCTAAAATGCTGGTCGGCTCAGAGGGGACGCTGGCGGCAGTGACCGCTGCCAAGATGCGCATTATGCCCTCGCCCAGGGCGACGTCGGTGCTGGCGGTGCATTTTGACGATATGATCGCGGCGGTGGAAGCGACGAACGCTATCCTGCCCTTTGAGCCCTCGGCGGTGGAGATGATCGACCGCCAGATTGTCGAGGCGGCGCGCGCCTCCAAAGAGTTGGGCGGGAGTATGCCGTTCGTGCAGGGTGAGCCAGACGCTCTCCTGATGGTGGAGTTCTACGGCGACTCGCCCGAGGAGGCCACGGACAAGGCACAAAAACTCGAGGCGCACCTGCGGCGGGAGAAGTGGGGGTATGCCTACTCGCAGGCCTTGACGCCAGCGGCCCAGGGGAATGTCTGGAAAGTGCGCAAGGCCGGTCTCGGCCTCTTGATGAGTCGGCGGGACGATCTCAAACCGATCGCATTCATTGAAGACACCGCTGTCGACCCCGCCAAACTGCCGGATTTCCTGCGCCGTTTCCGCCAGATTATCGACGCCCACGACACCACGGCCGGCTACTATGGGCACGCCAGTGTCGGCTGTCTGCATATCCGCCCGGGCATCAATCTGAAAGAGCAGTCGGAGGTCGACAAGATGATGGCCATGATGGAGGAGATCAGTGACCTGGTCATCGAGTACGGCGGCTGCATGAGCGGCGAGCACGGTGATGGTCTGGCGCGCAGCTGGCTCAACGAGAAGCACTTTGGTCCGGTGCTCTACAAGGCGTTTAAGGAGGTCAAGCGGACCTTCGATCCGGAGAATCGCATGAACCCGGGCAAGGTGGTGGACGGGCCGTCACCGCGCGAGAATCTGCGTCACGGGCCGACGTACCACACCATTGATATTAAAACCAACCTGGACTGGAGCCGCGATGGCGGGTTCGCCACCGCCATCGACATGTGTAACGGCAACGGCGAGTGCCGTAAGCTCACCGGTGCGACCATGTGCCCGTCGTACATGGCGACACGGGACGAGCAGCATTCCACACGCGGGCGTGCCAATGCTCTGCGCGCCATTATCTCCGGTCGCCTGCCGCAGGCAGAATTCACCAGTCAGGGCCTGTACGATGTGCTCGACCTGTGTCTCGAGTGCAAGGCGTGCAAAACCGAATGTCCCTCGAACGTGGACATGGCCAAGCTCAAGTACGAATTTCTGAGCCATTATTACGCCAGGCACGGTACGCCATTACGGGCGCAGCTCTTTGCCCACATTGCCACCCTGAACCGTCTGGGACAGATGGTAGCGCCACTGTCCAACTGGCTGGCGCGCAGTGCGCTCGGCAAATGGATGCAAGAGCGCCTCGGCATTGCGCCGCAGCGCACCCTGCCATCTTTTGCCCGGCAAACGTTTAGTGCCTGGTTTGCGGCGCGACCATGCCCCCCACAGGCGGCACGGCGTGGCCAGGTCGTCCTGTTCCACGATACGTTCCTGGAGTACAACTGCCCAGAAGTCGGCCAGGCGGCCACGCAGCT
>WNGG01006582.1_pt1 | contig 12916 bp, 9 predicted proteins | sample 5400661 | NCBI WGS metagenome assembly WNGG01 (sample SAMN13153372, study PRJNA577476) | soil metagenome | isolation source: 100 cm soil or saprolite under Garry oak tree replicate 1 | place: USA:California | collected 2016-06-15
AAGTTGGGCGCGAACCACAGCCCGAAGGTGCCGAACAAATCGGCCTGACTCTTGGTGGCCGAGATCACCAACCAGAAAAAGGGGATCAGAAAGTAGACCGTGAAGAGCAGCAGGAAGGTCATGGCCCCGATACTCTCCAGGTTGAAGCGGCGCGGACGCATCTTGCTGGCAACGGCCAGTTCCTGGGCGGCCGGCACGGGCACGGAAGCGGCTTGTTGACTCATGGTGGTTATCCTCCTGCTTGTCGCTGGGTGACACGTAGTACGCTGAACGAGAAGATACAGGTGATCACCGCCAGCACCACCGAGAGGGCGGCGGCATAGTAGTAGTTGTTGTTGGCAAAGGCGGTGGTGTAGGCATACAGCACCGGCGTGTAGGCCGTCGAGATGTTGTTGGAGATCGCCGAGAGCACCTGGGGCTCGGCGAACAGTTGCAGCGTGCCCACGATGGAGAAGATGCAGGTCAGGACCAGGGCCGGCACCACCAGCGGGATTTTGATGTTCCAGGCCACCCGCCAGCCCGTCGCGCCGTCGATGCGCGCCGACTCGTAGATCTCGCTGGGGATGGCTTGCAGAGCGGCGAAGATGATGAGCATGTTGTAGCCGGCGTAGGTCCAGACGGCGATGTTGGCGATCGACCAGAGCACGGCGCCCGGTCCCAGGAAATCGGGTCCGGGCAGGCCGACGGCCTGGAAGCCTTTGACGATGGGGCTGAAGACCGGTTGGTAGAAAAAGGCCCACAACAGGGCGGCGATGATGCCCGGAATGGCAAAGGGCACAAAGAAGGCCACGCGGAAGAAGGCTTTGGCGCGCACCACCGCCGAGTCCAGCAACAAGGCCAGCACCAGGGCTAAGATGAGCATGACCGGCACTTGCACGATGCCGTAGAGCAGCACCCGGCCCAGGCTGGTATAGAAGTTGTGGTCACGCACGACATCCAGATAGTTGCCCAGTCCATTGAAGCTGGTGGTGGCCGCTCCCAGGCCCAAGCCACTGCGCTCCGAACGGTACAAACTTTGATAGAGCGCATAGAAAATCGGCAGGATAAAAAACAAGATGAACAGCACCCCGAAGGGCAAAATAAACAGATAGGGGGCCAGGGCCTCCGCCCGCAAGGTGCGGGAGGTCCGCTGGGTCTGGGTAGACACGTGATCGAGTGGGGTGATCTTCACATCCATCTGCTCGTTCTCCTCTTTTCCTTGGACGTACATCCTTGGACTGGCCGCTCACCTGCACGGCCCCCGGGGGCCGTGCCTGCGAGCGAGGCGTTCTAAACAATACAGTATCTCCTCTGCTCAACGGATAGGCGACCAACAGAGCAATCCTGGCCCCGCTAGGGGGTACTGACACTAAAGCCTTGCTTTTTCATGTAGGTGATCGTACTCTGTTGTACCGCATTGAGCGAATCCGGCAAGGTGCCCCTGCCAATGACCACGTTGGCGAAATTGTCACCGATGTCATTGAAGACCTGGCTGGTGGTCGGCCCCCACTGGAAATTGACATTCACCTCCGCACTCTCCTGCTTTAACACCTGACCAACGACCTGGTTGCCAAAGAAAGGCTGAGGCGTTTTCCAAAAAGGGTTATCTAATCCAGCCGTATCGACCGGATACAGCGTACTGCCCTGAATTATATTGTTCAGACTCTGCTGATTGCTCGCAACCCAGGCGACGAAATCGGCGGCCTCCTTGGGATGCTTTGAACTCTTGAACACCACGTTGCCGCCCCCGCCCCAGTTGCCATCAACGCTTTGACCCGCCTGCCACTGGGGGACCAGGGCGACGCGCCAGTCTCCAGACGTCTTCGGCGCATTTTGTTCGAGCACTGCAAGGCCCCATGGACCTGAGAACCAGGTGGCAATCCCACCCGTCTGCAGGTCGTGGAACCAGGCGTTATCGAAGTCCGGATCGGTCTTGACGAGCTTCTTGCTGATCAAATCTTGCCAGTAGGAGGCAATCTGTTGGGCTTGAGGACTATTGATGGACACGTTCCAGGATTGGCCATTGATGCCGAACAAGTGAGCTCCTGCCTGCCATGCATACCCGATGAACTGCCCTGGTTGCCTGGGTGGAAAGTCGGTGATGTACGCATTCGGGTTGGCGGCATGTAGTTTTGCGGCATCATCGGCATACTGCGCCCAGGTGGTGGGTACCGGGAGATGATACTTCTGGAAGAGATCGGCCCGGTAGCTCATGATCATGGCACCACTATCCCACGGGATCATGTAGACCGCATTGCCGAGGGTGGACTGGCTCCAGGCCCACGGCGCAAACTGATCCTTCACCGCATTCGCACCGTATTGGGACAGGTCAACAAGCGCGCCTGTCGACTCAAAGGTCGGCATGTACTGGTACTCCATCAGAGCCATATCAGGCTCATTATTGGCTTTGATGGACGTAAACAACTTGTTGTATTCAACCGGGCCTGCACCCACATTGCTCAACGTGATATGGATGTTGGGATGAAGCTTAGTGTAGAGTGCGATCGACTTATCAAGACCATTAGGCACCCAGGACCAGATAGTCAAGTTCACTGGACCGCTCGCGGTACTCCCTGAACTGGAGCTACCGCCACAAGCGGCGAGAGGGACCATGATCAGTAGCGCGACACTGACAACGGCGAACCCGGATACAAAACGTCGCATCCAGGGGAAAGAGGAGAAAAGCTGCATTGTTTGAAGCCTCCTTTGCGTGTGTAAATAAGAAATTTGCAGTGACACTTTCGGTCTGCTCTACGAAAACCTACCTACGATATCTGATCTACGGCATCATTTTTGCCGGAATAGCGTGCGATCATATCATCTAGGCCAGTGCCCTCATCCGAGGGAGTGGCGGATTTTGCCTTCCAGCAGTCGTAAGGAATTGCTCCAGGACAAGCGTTGCCGCTCCCATAGCCACAGCATCTTGACCAAGCTGGCTGAGACCAATCCTCGTAGCGGAGAACGGCTGTTTGAGAGCATAACGCTCGACGAATCGGCGAAGCTCTGGCAGAATGGACTCGCCGATCTGCAAACCGGCCCATCCACCCAGTACGATGAGCTGTGGGTTGAAAAGATTAATGAGATTTGCGATACCCGCTCCTAGATAGTGGGCAGTGTCTTTAAGCACCCGGGTTGCAGCAGGGTCCCCGTTCCGGGCTGCATCAACAATGGCGGCGAGAGTGCGCTCCTGGTCGTTACTCTGGAGAAGTGAACTCTGTGGTTCCACTTCTCTCAAGCTTGCGATAATGCCTGGCGCTCCAGCGTAGGCTTCAAGGCAGCCGTGACTGCCACAACGACACAGGCGTCCATCAAGCTCGATAGTCGTGTGTCCCCATTCTCCAGCACCATTGCTCGCACCGCGGTACAGGGAACCATCAGCAATGATGCCGGCACCGATACCCGTTGCTACAAGCAAGACCGCTACATGCTCGTACCCTTGACCTGCGCCAAACAAACTCTCGGCCTGTGCCATGACTTTATGCGCATTATCCAGATAGATGGGCATGTGGAGGTGTTCTTCGAGAAGAGTGACTAATGGTACGTTTTGCCATCCCCAACCAGCTATATAGGCGGATACCTGTTCAGCCTGTTCGATCACGCCGCCCACGCTAACCCCTAGCCCAATCACTTTCTCTAACGTGACACCGGCTTCGGCCAGTAGAGCGTTTACTCCCAGGTGAATGTACTGCACCACTTGCTTTGGCTGATACGTATCGAGAGCCAGAGGATACGCAACGGCTCCCAGTTTGTGTAAGGTCAAATCAAAGAGCTCAATTTGCGTGAACGTTTCACCAATCTCTACGCCGATAAAGTATCCGTAGTTTGGATTGATCTTCAGGATTGAACGGGGTCGTCCGCCCTGCGATTCCTCCACGCCAGCCTCGATAACGATCTCTTCCTGGAGCAACTCCGCGACAACATTGGTGATAGTGGCTGAGCTCAGGCCAGAAAGTTGACTCAGTTCCTGGCGACTCGCCGACCGATCCAGGTAGATTCGTCGCAGAACCGTAGAGCGGTTGATACGCCGCAGGTCCAGGACTGTTGGATTCGATACCCTCATCATTGAGCCCTCTCCGAAAGGAAAACTTATTTTAATACTTGATTTAAGCCTTATTTTAAATCATAAAATAAGTTTTGTCAAGAGGGTTTTGGAATGAATTTGATGGATCATACAGACATATTTTCAAACCGCTTCTTCACCAACCCCTTGTTCTGCTCAAAGCGCTACTCACGCTTCTGGCAACGGAAACTTGCGATTCTGCAAGCGCTTGACAAAGGCGGGACGGCGCAGGTGAGGTCGGACCCAGGCGCGGAAACGCTCTTGAAACTCCCGGGTCTCTTTGAATTGCTCGGCAGCTTCACGCAGCTCAACCAATATTCGAACGGCTTCGTCGTAGCCTGGGCCCGTACTGCGCGTCACTGCCAGATCGACTTGATTCCAGTAATCGTCCAGGTGATCGTGGATAGCTTTCAGATGACGCTGACGGGCCAGTTGCTCCTGCTCGCGCTTCTCGCGTTCCAGTTGGGCTTTCATCACCTTGCTTTCGGCGAGCAGCCTGGCGTAGGTGACATGCTCACCCGTTGGCGGCGTCGCTCTGGTCTTGTCCTGGCCCAGTTCGCGCAACTCCCTGACGAGTAGGCGGCTCAGACCTGGCTCATTGTATGCTAACCGCACCAGATAATCGTTTTGGCGGTCTGGAGGCAGCAACTTGACCCATGCGGCAACATCATCGCCAGTCGATGGCACGGCCGCTTTGCTATGTCGAGCTGTCGCGACGAGCAGTTCGTGCGGCACCTGCAACAATTCTGCCAGCGCCTGTTGTGCCGCCGTCAGCGTTCCAAAAGCGGGCGGAACTGGTGGCACACTGATTTCATAGTCCTCTTCTTCATCGTCCTCTTCGTCCTCTTCTTCATTATAGCCCTCTATCATTCGTTGACCTGCCAACCAGACGATATACAGCGCCCGCAGATCGCCTTCCATCAATTCATCACGAATGGCGATGAGCGATCCTAGTTCATAGTCAATCCATTCGTCAGGCCCTTCCATCTCGCCAAACTGGATATTGAGGATATCATAATCCGGGTACCGGGTGAACGTGACGAAATCATCGAGATCGTAGCCATCGATGAGATCGACTGGCAAGATGCCATGCGGAAAACGGAATGCCAGTTGGGGCGAGCCCCAGTTGGCCCAATAGAGGAAGCCATCGAAGTACTTGTGGAGCACGTCGATGGGATCGTGCTTGAAGTCACCCCAGTGATATTCGATGAGGGCGTGGGTGGAAGACGCTTCGATGTGACTGGAAAGGGCGTTGACAGCATCGAGTTGCCCCCGTGTCAGAGGTCGATCAATGGTCATGAATTCGTACCGCTGGTATTCGCTCATTACTGCTTTCCTCCATGTGGTGTCAATGCTAGCATATGAGGTACTCAATATCCTACAGTCATCTCATTGCTAGAGTTTCACAAGCAAATGATGTTGAGTACAGTTTACCTGTGTCCATCTAGATGACGCCCCCCTGCTTCAATTGCTCCAGTCGCTCGGGTGTGAAACCAAGAAGCTGACCGTAGACCTCTTCGTTGTGTGCCCCAAGAGAGGGGCCCAGCCATTGCGTCTCTCCCGGCGTCTCACTGAGCTTTGGAACAATCCCTGGAAAACGAACGATGCTGCGCTCACCGGGTTCGATACTGACCTCGTGATCTTCAATCATGGCCCGCGCGCTGAAATGGGGATCGTTCATGATATCTGCCGCATCATAAATAGGCCCTGCCGGCACGCCGGCCTCGATCATTACCTCCATTACCTCGTCAAGCGTATGTTGTGATGTCCAATCAGAGATAATGCCATCAAGAAACTCCTGGTGGACTGTCCTACCCGGGTTGTCCGCAAAGCGAGAGTCTTCAGCCAGGTCCGGTCGGCCAATCGCCTGCATCAGCCGTTTGAACACGCCATCAGCGTTCCCACCGATGACCACCCACTTGCCTTCCTGGCAGGCATAAATGTTAGAGGGGGTAAGTCCCGGCAAGGTGTTTCCTGTCCGCTGCCGGATAATGCCATACCCATCGTATTCAGGGAGAAGTGACTCGGTGACGGCAAAAACGGCTTCATATAATGCGACATCGATCACCTGTCCGTGCCCAGGTGAGGCTACTGATCCGACGGGCTGACGCGGAGCGTAGTCGCTCTCGCGACTACGCTCGTCGGAATAAGAGGAAGCGCTCGTAAGCCCTTGCACCCGTTGGCGCTCACGATGAAGCAATGCCATTAAAGCGCCAATGGCTCCAAACATACCTGCCAGTGAGTCACCCAGGCTGACTCCAAGCCTGGTTGGAGGGCGATCAGGGTAGCCTGTCAGGTTGCGCAGTCCCCCTATCGCCTCGGCTATGCCGCCGAAGCCAGGACGGTCCCGGTATGGGCCAGTTTGCCCATAGCCGGAAATGCGCACGAAAATGACATCCGGATTGACAGCTTTCATCGCCTCATATCCAAGATTCCACTTCTCCAGTGTCCCTGGGCGAAAGTTTTCGAGCACGACATCCACGTGCCGCAGCAATTTGAGGACAATGTCCTGTCCTTCTGGTGTACGCAGGTCCAACGTGATCGACTTTTTATTTCGTGCCTGCAAGTACCAGAAGAGTGATGTGTTGCCACGGAAAAGACGCCACTGGCGAAGTTCGTCTCCTGTCCGTGGACGCTCAACCTTAATCACATCGGCCCCAAACTCGGCAAAAAGCCGACCTGCATAAGGAGCTGCAATCAGATTGCCGAGTTCCAATACTCGAAAACCGCTGAGTGGTCCCTTTTGTGTGTGTGTGTCCACGAGTCTACTCCATACAATTCTATTCACTCTTTGGTCAGCCAAGCTTGAAAGGATCGCGAGTCTGACCGGAGAGTTCGACCCAGACTGACTTGGTTTGCGTGTACTCGCGCACACTTTCGAGGCCGTTCTCAGTCCCCATGCCGCTCATCTTGTACCCGCCGAAGGGCGTATTGAAGGAGAGCGTGCGGTACGAGTTAATCCAGACAGTACCCGCGCGCAGGGCGTGCGCCACGCGGTGTGCCCGCCGAATATCGCGGGTCCAGATGCCAGCAGCAAGGCCGTAGCGCGTCTCGTTTGCCTGCTGGATGGCCTCTTCCTCCGTTTGGAACGGGATCACGGAGAGCACCGGACCGAAAATCTCTTCCTGGGCCACGTGCATCTTGTTTTCGACCTGCGTGAAGATGGTCGGCTCAATGAAGAAGCCTTGCTCCAGTTCCGGATCGGTAGGAACCTTCCCCCCATAGACCAGGCGAGCGCCTTCCTCCTGGGCGATGGAAATATAACTCTTGATTTTTTCTTGCTGCTCTTTGAAAGCGACCGGGCCCATCTCCGTTTCCAACTGCAACGGGTCGCCCAGCTTGATGGTGCGAGCGCGCTCGGCAAGCCGGCTGACGATCTCGTCATGGAGTTGAGCCTGTACGAAGAGCCGCGAGCCCGCGATACACGTCTGACCACCGGCCGCGAAAATGCCCGCAACCACCCCGTTGACGACTCCTTCGTCCGCGTCGGCGAAGACAATGTTTGGTGACTTGCCTCCCAGTTCCAGGCTCACACGGGCGAGGTGGTCGGCTGCATCCTTCATCACCCGGATGCCGGTCGCGGTCGATCCGGTGAACGCGACCTTGTCCACCCCTGGGTGGCGCACGAGCGGCCCTCCCGTACCGGAGCCGAAGCCGGTGACGACATTGAAGACGCCGGGAGGAAATCCCGCTTCGGCGAAGAGCCTGGCGAATTCAAGGGTCGATGCTGAGGTTTGTTCAGAGGGTTTGACCACAAAGGTACAGCCGGCAGCAAGAGCCGGAGCCAGCTTGAAGCTGAGCAGCAAGAGGGGGGAGTTCCAGGGAGTGATGGCTGCGACCACCCCGATCGGCTCGCGTCGCGTGTAGACGAAAAAGTTCGCTTTGTCGCTGGGGATCGTCTCCCCCTCGAGCTTGTCCGCCGCACCCGCAAAGTAATAGTACCATTCGGGCAGCGACTTGAGCTGCCCCCCCATCTCCCGAATGAGCTTGCCGTTATCCGTGCTCTCTACGATGGCTAACTGTTCCGCACTCTCAGCCAGGACTGCGGCAAATTGGCGGATCAACCTGGCTCGTTCGGTGCCGGTCATGCGACCCCACGGTCCTTCGTCGAAGGCGGCGCGAGCAGCGCGAACGGCAGCGTCAACGTCGGTTTCATCAGCCTCGGGCATGACTGCCCAGACATTCCCCGTATAAGGGTTACGACTCTCAAAGGTTCGGCCCGATTGGGCATCCACCCATTTACCTCCGATGAGCATCTGGTAGTGGCGCACTTCCCCGGCCACTGGTGTCTCGACCACTTGCATATGCATCTCCTTCTTGATGGTGACCTGCGTTTCATTTACTCTCATGCATGAGGTGCTCATCCACAACCCGCTCTCTCATCAGGAAGAGGAATGTGCTCCCAGAGAGACGGCAAGTACATGGTCGGCGACTCTCGTAGACGAGTCTTCACTTCTCATGGATTCGTTATCAATGTTGTAACATGAAAGCAACAGAGCTGTCAATCTTGATACAGTAAATCAATATATTTTGAAAGGGATGACTGACGAAAAGCGAAAGAGCTAGTGGAGCATGAGCAAACAACTTGATTTGACTATCAATATGTAGTATGCTAGATGAAAACAGGGAAAAGCAGGGAAAAGGCGTTCTCTGGTTCAAGGAGAGCAATGCTCATGGGAAAGAATCGCTACTTGACAGCTCAGGAGGCTGCCAATGAGCTAGGCATCAGCCAGGATACGCTCTATGCTTATGTGAGCCGCGGATTCATTCGCTCAGAAGCAAGCGATGGACAGAAACGCAGTCGATGGTATTCATTGGAAGATGTACAACGACTCAAGAAGCGCAAGGGAGAATACCGTCATCCAGACAAAGTGGCTGCAGGTGCTATGCAGGCGGGCACACCAGTGATGGAATCCGCCATCACGATGATAACGGAAGACCGCTTCTACTATCGGGGTCACGATGCGCTTACACTGGCCACCACTCACTCGGTTGAGCAAGTAGCTTCTTTAATTTGGATAGGAGATTTCTCGGAAGAACATTCCTTATTCTCACGTACCCCACCGGAAAGGATGCTCGCCCGGTGTCAGAAGATATGTCGCCAGCTCAATGGGCTAACTCCACTGGAAGCGTTTCAAATGTGTCTTCCACTGGCGGCTCTCGATGACATTGCAGCCTATGATTTGCGTTCGGAGGCCGTTGCTCAGACGGGGGTTCGTATCTTACAACTGTTAGCCGCAGTTGCCGCTGATGGGCAGTACACAATGCACGGGATCGCGCAAATGGTGCAACATGGCTGGGTCCCACATGATGAGCGAGCCATAGCATTACTGACGGCTGCTCTCATTCTGTGCGCTGATCAGGAGCTCAATGTCACCACTTTTACAGCTCGCTGCGTAGCTTCAGCCGGTTCAACCCCCTATGCAGTTGTCTGTGCCGGGTTATCAGCTCTCCAAGGGATCAAGCATGCCGGACAGACAGAGCGAATTGAAGCATTTCTTCGGGAAACTGACTCTCCTGTCAACGTCCGTTCGTCGATAGCGAGCTTGCTCAAACGAGGAGAACCTATTCCTGGATTTGGAGAAGTGGTTCCCGGATTTGGCTCTGTTTTCTACCCGGCTGGCGACCCACGAGGAAAACTCCTGCTTGAACTGACTGCTCAAGCCTATCCACAGGCCCTCGAAGTGCTTCTCGCGCAACGTGTCACCGAGGAAACTTTCGACCTGCTCGGTGAACGCCCAACGATATTTTTCGCGCTTGTCACGTTGGCTCGTGCGTTGAATTTGCCGCCCGGTGGTGCGATAGCTCTCTTTGCGTTAGGACGAACGATCGGTTGGATTGGTCATAGCATTGAGCAATATCAGGCAAATCAAGTAATTCGACCCCGTGCCCGGTACATCGGGCCTCCTCCACAACGGTGAAGCGGGCGGGATGGTCAAAAGCATAGCAAGTTCTGCTGTCAAACACCAAAAAATATGCAGACAGTCTCTCACTCAGCCAGGGATTGATGTGCCTCGAGCTGCCTGACCCGCTCTATCTGCTGCCGATTCCACTCATCGTCGGAATAGGGCGTAGCGAACCAGGATTCCAGGATCTCTTTGGCGACGGCTTCGGATGTGGCACGCAAGCTGAGGGCGAGGATGTTGGCGTGATTCCAGGTGCGTGCGCCACGCGCGGTCTCGACATCATGGCAAAGTGCCGCCCGGATACCTGCTACCTTGTTGGCGGCGATGGAGGCTCCTGTTCCTGTCCAGCAGAAAACAATACCTTCGTTGGCCTGCCCTGTTGCTACAGCTTCTGCCGTCTTGCTGCTGGTGAGCGGCCAATCGCTGTCGGGATCATTCTCGGCCAGGGGACCAAACAGGATGAGTTCATGCCCACGTTTCCTGAGTTCTTCAATCACGGTATCGGTAAGGTTGGTGCGTTCGTCGCTGCCAACGGCTATTTTCATGGTAGAACCTCCTTGCTCGTTGTGTATGCAAACTTACTTCTCAGGAGACATTCTAACACAGCAGCGACCTGGTAGCTATTTGTGCTAGCCCGGCTGACCCGCCTCAAGCGGGTCAGCCTTTTCTAAACGCTTTACAACCCGATACAGACCGATTTGACCTCGGTGTAGTTTTCTAATACCTCATGGCCCATCTCGCGGCCCCATCCTGATTGTTTGTACCCGCCAAAGGGCAAGGCAGCATCGAAGACGTTATAGCAGTTGATCCACACGGTGCCCGCGCGCAATTGTGCCGCAATCTGGTGGGCTTTGCTGAGATTTTGCGTCCATATTCCAGCTCCCAGGCCGTAGACCGTGTCATTCGCGAGCGGAAGAAGTTCGTCCAGTTCTTTGAAGGGCTGAGCAACCACGACAGGACCGAAGATCTCCTCCCGGACCACCTTCATGTGCTGTGTCACATCAACGAGCACGGTTGGCTCGACAAAATACCCCTGTTCCCCGTAGCGCTTCCCACCACAGAGGGGGGTGGCTCCTTCGGCTATGCCTGACTCAAGGTAGCCAGAGACGCGCCACAACTGTTCATCAGAGACGAGGGGTCCCATCTGGGTGGAGGGATGAAAGCCATGACCAAGCTGAATCTGCTTGGCATGTTCAGCCACGCCCTCAACGACGTCTCCAAACACGTCTTTCTCGATATACAGACGTGACCCGGCACAGCAGCATTGCCCATGATTGAAGAAAATGGCATTCGCAGCCCCTGTCACTGCCAGGTCTATGTCCGAATCCTTTAAGATGATGTTGGGGGACTTGCCGCCCAGCTCAAGCGACACTTTTTTGAGATTGCCTGCAGCCGCTTTGACAATGATCTTGCCAACCTCGGTTGACCCCGTGAAGGCCACTTTATCAACAGCATCATGCGCGACAAGCGCGCCGCCAGCGGTCTCGCCGTATCCTGAAACGATGTTGACCACACCTGCAGGGAAACCCGCCTCCTGGAACAGTTCACCGAGTCGTAGCGCTGTAAGTGGCGTCTGTTCCGCGGGCTTGAGGACGATGGTACAGCCCGCCGCCAGTGCTGGTCCAAGCTTCCAGGCCGCCATCAGCAGCGGGAAGTTCCAGGGGATGATCTGCCCTACAACACCTATAGGCTCACGTAAGGTGTAGGCAAAATAGTTACCGGGCATAGAAATGGGAATGGTATTACCTTCGATCTTGGTCGCCCAGCCTGCCATGTAGCGGAACAGATCTATCGACAGCGGAACATCAGCGATGCGTGCAACGGTAAGAGGTTTGCCATTGTCAAGTGATTCAAGCTGTGCGAACTCTTCGGCGTGCTGCTCAAGTAAATCCGCTAACTTCCAGATAAGCCGTCCACGCTGCGAGGCAGTCATCTTGCGCCAGGGGCCCTCATCGAAGGCCTTGCGTGCAGCCAGTACCGCCCTGTCGATGTCTTCTTTATCCCCCTCAGCAACGGTAGCCAGAACCTCGCCTGTGGCCGGATTGTACACGGGGAAGGTTCTGCCAGATGCTGCGCCAACCCATGCACCGTCGATGAGCATCTTTCTTGGCTGGGCAATAAACTGAGTGACTTCTGATGCAATTTTGATCTCTGGTTCGGAAACCGCCATAGTTCTTTCCTTTCTGCTAACTTGTATGTTCATGGCCTCAGGCCATGTCGAAGACGAGTCGTGCCGGGACAGCCGCCTTCTCTACTTCCTCAAAGGCGTGATTGACATCCTCAAGGTGCCGGGTCTCATAAATCACTTTCGTGCGACCATCTGCGTGCAATTCGAAGACTTCCGCCAGGTCCAGGCGGGTTCCCACAATTGAGCCCACGATCTTGATGCCATTGAGCACGGTTTCGAAGATCGGCAGCTGCATGTAGTTATCTGCTGGTAGTGCGACAAAGACCAGCGTTCCTCCACGTCGAAGTGCGCGGAAGGCTTGCTCGAAGGCACGCGGCGAAACAGCCAGACTGATGGCCGCGTTAGCTCCGCCCAGCTTCTGTATGGCCTCCACTGGATCTTCTGCCTTGCCGTTTACTGTATAGTCTGCGCCCAGCTTCTTTGCCAACTCCAACTTCTCGTCAACCAGGTCGACTGCGACAACGGTAGCCCCAGCAATCTTGGCATACTGCAAGGCCAGGTGGCCCAGCCCACCGATGCCGAAGATGGCCACCAGGTCGGAGGAGCGGGCTCCGCTGACCTTGACCGCCTTATAGGTCGTGACCCCGGCGCATGTCAGGGGAGCAGCCTCCAAGGAATTCACCTTTGCCGGTACTTTGGCGACATATCTGGCGAAAGCGGGGCATATTCGGCATAGGCTCCGGGAAGAAAATAGCCGGTATAGCGTCCACTGAGACAGAGCGTCTCCCAGCCGGATACACAGTACTCGCAGGTGCCACAGGCATAGCCCAGCCAGGGGATGGC
>WNGG01006585.1_pt1 | contig 12913 bp, 4 predicted proteins | sample 5400661 | NCBI WGS metagenome assembly WNGG01 (sample SAMN13153372, study PRJNA577476) | soil metagenome | isolation source: 100 cm soil or saprolite under Garry oak tree replicate 1 | place: USA:California | collected 2016-06-15
CGGCCGCGAGGGAAAGACGCGGCAGCGCGTCCGGTTCGGCCTCTCCACCGGGGCGTGGGGCGAGATGGAAGGCTCCGTCAACACGCTCATCGACGACCTGCTCTGGCCCACCCGCGAGGTGACCCGCACCATCGCCGCCGTCGCCCAGGGCGACCTGCTGCAGACCATGCGCCTCGACGTCGACGGACGCCCGCTCAAGGGCGAGTTCCTGCAGTCGGCGACCATCGTCAACACCATGATCAAGCAGCTCAGCGTGTTCACCTCCGAGGTGACGCGCGTTGCGCGCGAGGTCGGCACCGAGGGCAAGCTCGGCGGCCAGGCGCAGGTGCGCGAGGTCACCGGCGTGTGGAAGGACCTCACCGAGAGCGTGAACCTGATGGCGTCGAACCTCACCGCCCAGGTGCGCAACATCGCCGACGTGACCATCGCGGTCGCCAACGGCGACCTGTCGAAGAAGATCACGGTCGACGTGCGCGGCGAGATCCTCCAGCTCAAGGAGGCCATCAACACGATGGTCGATCAGCTGCGCTCGTTCGCCTCGGAAGTGACGCGCGTGGCGCGCGAGGTCGGCACCGACGGCAAGCTCGGCGGCCAGGCGATCGTGCCCGGCGTCGCCGGCACCTGGAAGGACCTGACCGACTCGGTCAACGCCATGTGCGGCAACCTCACCGCCCAGGTGCGCAACATCGCCCAGGTGACGACCGCGGTCGCCCGCGGCGATCTTTCCCGCAAGATTACCGTGGACGTGCGCGGCGAGATTCTCGAGCTCAAGGACACCATCAATACCATGGTGGACCAGCTCAACGCCTTCGCCTCGGAAGTCACCCGCGTGGCGCGCGAGGTCGGCACCGAGGGCAAGCTCGGCGGCCAGGCCTATGTGTCGGGCGTCGCCGGCACCTGGAAGGATTTGACCGACAACGTGAACCTGATGGCGTCGAACCTCACCGCCCAGGTGCGCAACATCGCCGAGGTGGCGACCGCCATCGCCAGCGGCGACCTGTCGAAGAAGATCACCGTGAACGTGAGCGGCGAGATCCTGCAGCTCAAGGAAACCGTCAACACGATGGTCGACCAGCTCAACGCGTTCGCCGGCGAGGTGACGCGCGTGGCGCGCGAGGTCGGCACCGAAGGGCGGCTCGGCGGCCAGGCCAACGTGCTCGGCGTCGCCGGCACCTGGAAGGACCTCACCGACTCGGTCAACTCGATGGCCTCGAACCTCACCGCCCAGGTGCGCAACATCGCCGAGGTGTCGACCGCGATGGCCAACGGCGACCTGTCGAAGAAGATCACCGTCGACGTGCGCGGGGAAATCCTCCAGCTCAAGGAGACCATCAACACCACGGTCGATCAGCTCAACGCGTTCGCCTCGGAAGTGACGCGCGTGGCGCGCGAGGTCGGCACCGAAGGCAAGCTCGGCGGCCAGGCGGTGGTGCGCGGCGTTGCCGGCACCTGGAAGGACCTCACCGACTCGGTCAACTCGATGGCCTCGAACCTCACCGCCCAGGTGCGCAACATCGCCGAGGTGGCGACCGCGGTGGCGCAGGGCGACCTGTCGAAGAAGATCACGGTCAACGTGAGCGGCGAAATCCTCCAGCTGAAAGAAACCATCAACACGATGGTCGATCAGCTCAACGCCTTCGCCGCCGAAGTGACGCGCGTGGCGCGCGAGGTCGGCACCGACGGCAAGCTCGGCGGCCAGGCGCAGGTGCCGGGCGTCGCCGGCACGTGGAAGGACCTCACCGACTCGGTCAACTCGATGGCCGGCAACCTCACCGCCCAGGTGCGCAACATCGCCGAGGTGGCGACCGCCATCGCCGGCGGCGACCTGTCACGCAAGATCACGGTCGACGTGCGCGGCGAAATCCTTCAGCTCAAGGAAACGCTCAACACCATGGTGGACCAGCTCAACGCCTTCGCCTCGGAAGTCACCCGCGTGGCGCGCGAGGTCGGCACCGAAGGCAAGCTCGGCGGCCAGGCGCAGGTGCCCGGCGTCGCCGGCACCTGGAAGGACCTGACCGACAACGTCAACTTCATGGCGTCGAACCTCACCGCCCAGGTGCGCAACATCGCCGAGGTGGCGACCGCCATCGCCGGCGGCGACCTGTCGAAGAAGATCACCGTCGACGTGCGCGGCGAAATCCTGCTGCTCAAGGAGACGCTCAACACCATGGTCGAGCAGCTGCGCTCGTTCGCCGCCGAGGTGACGCGCGTGGCGCGCGAGGTCGGCACCGACGGCCGGCTGGGCGGCCAGGCGGTGGTGCCCGGCGTCGCCGGCACGTGGAAGGACCTGACCGACAACGTCAACCTGCTCGCCGCCAACCTGACGACGCAGGTGCGCAACATCGCCGAGGTGACGACCGCCGTGGCGCGCGGCGACCTGTCGCGCAAGATCACGGTCGACGTGAAGGGCGAAATCCTCGAGCTGAAGAACACCATCAACACCATGGTGGACCAGCTCAACGCCTTTGCCTCGGAAGTTACCCGCGTGGCGCGCGAGGTCGGCACCGAAGGCAAGCTCGGCGGCCAGGCGCAGGTGCCGGGCGTCGCCGGCACCTGGAAGGACCTGACCGACACCGTCAACGTGATGGCGGCGAACCTTACCGAGCAGGTGCGCGGCATCGTCAAGGTGGTGACGGCGGTCGCCAACGGCGACCTCAAGCAGAACCTCACCGTCAAATCCAAGGGCGAGGTCGCGGCGCTCGCCGAGACCATCAACAACATGACCGGCACGCTGGCGACCTTCGCCGATCAGGTGACGACGGTCGCGCGCGAGGTCGGCGTCGAAGGCCGCCTCGGCGGCCAGGCCAACGTGCCCGGCGCCGCCGGCACCTGGAAGGACCTCACCGGCAACGTCAACCTGTTGGCCGCCAACCTGACCACGCAGGTGCGCGCCATCGCCGAGGTGGCGACCGCGGTGACCAAGGGCGACCTGACCCGCTCGATCCAGGTCGAGGCGCGCGGCGAGGTGGCCGAGCTGAAAGACAACATCAACACGATGATCGACAACCTGCGGCTCACCACCGACCGCAATACCGAGCAGGATTGGCTCAAGACCAACCTGGCGCGCTTCACCAACATGCTGCAGGGCCAGCGCGACCTTTCGACCGTCGGCCGCCTGCTGCTGAGCGAGCTGACCCCGCTGGTGAACGCCCAGCTCGGCGTGATCTATCAGATGGAGGGCGAGCAGGCGTCGGTGCTCAGGCTGCTCTCCGCCTATGCCGACGGCGGCGCCCGCGGCCATCCGCAGGCGGTCCAGATCGGCGAGGGTCTGATCGGCCAGTGCGCCTCCGACAAGCGGCGCATGCTGATCACCGAAATGCCGACCCACATCGTCCCGATCGGCTCGGCCTCGTTCCAGGTCGCGCCGCGCAACGTCATCGTACTGCCGGTGCTGTTCGAGAACCAAGTGAAGGCAGTGATCGAGCTGGCCTCGGTCAAGGCGTTCACCGCCCTGCAGATGGCCTTCCTCGAGCAGCTGACCGACTCGATCGGCATCGTGCTCAACTCGATCGAGGCGACGATGCAGACCGAGGGCCTGCTCAAGCAGTCGCAGCAGCTCGCCGGCGAATTGCAGACGCAGCAGCGCGAGCTGCAGCAGACCAACGAGCAGCTCGAGCAGAAGGCCCAGCAGCTCGCCGAGCGCAACGTCGAGGTGGAGCGCAAGAATCAGGAGATCGAGCAGGCGCGCCGGGCGCTGGAGGAAAAGGCGACCGAGCTTGCCTTGACCTCGAAGTACAAGTCCGAGTTCCTCGCCAACATGTCGCACGAGCTGCGCACGCCGCTCAACAGCATCCTCATCCTCGGCCAGCAGCTCGCCGACAACCCGGACGCCAACCTGCTGCCCAAGCAGGTCGAGTTCGCCCGCACCATCCACGGTGCCGGCACCGACCTGCTGAATCTGATCAGCGACATTCTCGACCTGTCGAAGATCGAGTCGGGCACCGTCACGGTCGACGCCGAGGAGGTGTTCTTCTCCAACCTGCTCGACATGGTGGCGCGGCCGTTCCGCCACGAAGCCGACAACCGGCAGCTGTCGTTCGAGGCGCAGATCGATCCGCACCTCGGACGCGGCATCGTCACCGACGCCAAGCGCCTGCAGCAGGTGCTCAAGAACCTGCTGTCGAACGCCTTCAAGTTCACCGAGCACGGCGGCGTGCGGCTCAACGTGTCGGCGGCGGTGGGCGGCTGGAGCCCCGATCACCCGGTGCTCTCGCAGGCGCCCGCGGTGATCGCCTTCGAGGTGTCGGACACCGGCATCGGCATCCCGCTCGACAAGCAAAAGATCATCTTCGAGGCGTTCCAGCAGGCCGACGCGAGCACCAGCCGCAAGTACGGCGGCACCGGCCTCGGGCTCGCCATCTGCCGCGAGCTGTCGAACCTGCTGGGCGGCGAAATCCACCTGCGCAGCTCGCCCGGGGCGGGCAGCTCGTTCACCCTGTACCTGCCGATCAAGTATGTCGGCCCGGCGACGGCGCTGCGGGTTCTGCCGATCGCCTCGGTCTCGACCGTGCCCTCGATCGGCTTCCACGCGGCCGGGCTGCCCGAGCGCCCGGTCGAGACGATCGCCGACGACCGGCTCGAGATCGGGGACGGCGACACCACCTTGCTGATCGTCGAGGACGATCCGCACTACGCCCGGATCATGGTCGATCTTGCGCGCGACAAGGGCTTCAAGGTCCTGGTCGCCATGCGGGGCGGCGACGCGCTCGACCTCGCGCGGCAATACCAGCCGAGCGCGGTCTCGCTCGACGTCTTCCTGCCCGACATGCTCGGCTGGACGGTGTTGAGCCAGCTCAAGCAGAATCCGGCGACGCGCCACATCCCGGTGCAGATCATCACGCTCGACGAGGACCGCCAGCACGGCCTGGCGCGCGGGGCCTTCTCCTTCGTCACCAAGCCGGCGAGCCCGGAGGGCCTGAAGGACGCGCTGGCGCGCATCAAGGAATACGCCAAGCCGCGCCGCAAGCGCCTGCTGGTGGTCGAGGACAACGCGGCCGAGCAGATGGGCATCACCGAGCTGCTCGGCTACGACGACATCGAGATCGTCACGGTCGACACCGGGGCCGCCGCGCTCGCGGCGTTGCGTCAGCAGCCGTGCGACTGCGTCGTGCTCGACCTGCGGCTCCCCGACATGTCGGGCTTCGAGGTGCTGGAGCAGATCGGCGCCGATCCGGCGCTCGCCGACGTGCCGGTCGTGGTGTTCACCGGCCGCGAGCTGTCGGCGGAGGAGGACGCCCAGCTCCACACGATGGCGCGCAGCATCGTCGTCAAGGGGGTCGAGTCGCCCGAGCGGCTGCTCGACGAAACCGCGCTGTTCCTGCATCGGGTCGTCACCGACCTGCCGGCCGAAAAGCAGAGAATGCTGGAGCGGCTCAACAGCTCGGACGAGGACCTGGTCGGCCGGAGCGTGCTGCTGGTCGACGACGACGCCCGCAACATCTTCGCCCTCTCGAGCGTGCTCGAGCGGCGCGGCATGCGCGTCCTCACCGCCACCACCGGCAACGAGGCGATCGAGCTGATCGAATCCACGCCCGGGATTGCCATCGTGCTGATGGACATCATGATGCCGGAAATGGACGGCTATCAGACCATGGAGGTGATCCGGGCGAAGCCGGGCACGCGACGGCTGCCGATCATCGCGCTCACCGCCAAGGCCATGAAAGGCGACCGCGAGAAATGCCTGGAGGCGGGCGCCTCCGACTACCTCGCGAAGCCCGTCAACACCGAGCAGCTGCTCTCGGCGTTGCGCATGTGGCTGCATCGGTAGGGCCGGGCGATGACCCACGACAAAGTCAACATCCTGCTGGTCGACGACCAGCCCGCCAAGCTGCTGGCCTACGAGGTCATCCTGCGCGACCTCGGGGAAAACCTGATCAAGGCGTCGACCGGCCGGGAGGCGCTCGAGCACCTCCTCAAGAAGGAGGTCGCCGTCGTCCTGATCGACGTATGCATGCCGGAGCTGGACGGCTTCCAGCTCGCGGCCATGATCCGCGAGCATCCGCGCTTCCGCCAGACCGCGATCATCTTCATCTCGGCCATCCATCTCACCGACGTCGACCGCCTGCGCGGCTATGAGATGGGAGCGGTCGACTACGTTCCGGTCCCCGTCATTCCCGAGGTGCTGCGGGCCAAGGTGCGGGTGTTCGCCGAGCTCTATCGCAAGACCCGGCAGCTCGAGCAGCTCAATCGCGAGCTGGAAGCGCGCGTCTCCGAGCGCACGGCGGAGCTCGAAGCCTCGACCGCGCGCCTGCGCCAGAGCGAAGGGCTGCGCAGCCTCGCGCTGGCCGCCGGCCAGATGGGATCGTGGGCCTGGGACGCCTCAACCGGCGAATGCGTGTGGGACGAGGGGCACTGCCGCATCTTCGGCGTCGACCCCGCGACGTTCAAGGTGACGGCGGACGCGGTGCGTCCGCTCGTTGATCGCGAGGATTGGGCCCGTCTGCTGCACGAAGGGCAAACGCTCCTTGCCGGCAGCCACGCGCTGCAGACCGAGTTCCGCGTGCGGCGCCCGGACGGCGAGCTGCGCTGGTGCATCGGCTCGGCCGCGGCCAGCGCCGGCGCGGACGGCCGCATCGCGCGCGTGAGCGGGGTCATCATCGACATCACCGAGCGCAAGCACGCCGAGGAGCGCCAGGCGCTGCTCGCGCGCGAGGTCGACCACCGCGCGCGCAACGCGCTGGCCGTGGTGCAGTCGATCGTCCGCCTCACCCGGGCGGACAGCGTCGAGGATTACACCTCGACCGTCGAGGGCCGCATTCGCGCGCTCGCGCGCGCGCATATGCTGCTGTCGCAGTCGCGCTGGGAGGGCGCCGATCTCGGCAAGCTGGTGGACGAGGAGCTGGCGCCGTACCGCACCGCCGAGCGCGGGCGGATCGCGACGAGCGGCCCGGCGATCATTCTGCATCCCGCCACCGCGCAGACCTTGGCGCTGGCGCTGCACGAGCTGGCGACCAACGCGGCCAAGCACGGCGCGCTGTCCGCGAGCACGGGGAAACTGCGCCTTGCCTGGGAGCTGCGGTCGGGCAGCATCGAGTTGCACTGGAGCGAGGCCGGCGGACCGCCGGTGGCGCCGCCCGCCTCGCAGGGATACGGGACGAGGGTCATCAGCGCCAGCATCGAACGCCAGCTTGGCGGCCGCGCCCTGTTCGAATGGCGCCGCGACGGGCTCCATTGCACCATGTCGGTTCCGTGCGGCGACCAGCCGAAAGAGGCCACGCACGCCGGCAACGGCTTCGGCACCCGCGAAGGCGCGCGCCCGGCGCCGGCGCCGAACCCGGTGACGGGCAACCGCGTCCTGGTGGTCGAGGACGAGGCGCTCGTCGCCATGATGATGCGGGACTCGCTGATGGAGCTTGGCTTCCACGTGATAGGTCCGCTCGGCCGCACCGCCGAGGCGCTCGCCTGCGCGGCCAACGACGAGGTCGACGCTGCCATTCTCGACGTCAATCTCGGCGGCGACCCGATCTATCCGGTGGCCGAGCGGCTGGCCGGCCGCGGCGTGCCGTTCGTGTTCCTCACCGGTTACGGCGCGGAGAGCATCGATCCGCGCTTCGCGCACGTGCCGGTGCTGCAAAAGCCGATCGAGCCGGGAGCGCTGCAGCGTCTGTTCGTGCGCGACACGAACGGCTCGGGCAAGCCGGCGTGGCATATTTGCATTGCCAAGCCGGCTCCGGCCGCGGTCCCGGTGCATGCGGACAGGCCCGAGCTGTAGTCGAGGCGAAGAAGCCGGAAGCGGCTCACCGCGCATTCCGGTTTCCGGTGATTTTTCACGACGGTATCGGATTCCGCTGCTCAGCAAGATTGTCATTGGCTGTTCGCGCGACTCAGTTACGTTGGCCGCGCGTCGTCGGCGCCGACGCATTCGCAACATCGTACGGCCCGCATGGACGGGCGTTTGCAGTATGGGCTGAGCGGCATGCTGCCAAATTTTCGATTCATCGCGGCCTCGGTGCTCGCGACCGTGGCGATGATGATGTTCGGCTTTGGCCTGTTCGCCGCGTTCCGCCTCGCCAACCAGTCCTCGGTCGTGCTGGCCCGCACCAGCGACGTCGCGCCCCCGCCCGTATTTGCCGATCGCGCGCCCGCGCGGCCATCCATCATCGCGGTGCCGAACCCGCCGGCGAGTGAGCTGACGCCGGGCCCGCCTGCCGGCGAACCGACGCCCGGCGCCGTGGCTGCCGCCCAACCCGTGCCGGACCTGCCTGCGTCGGCGCCCACCGATCCCGTGCCCGCGCCAACCACCGCGGTCGAGACGCCGAGCGCCGAGGCGCCGGCGGTGGCCGAGGTCGCGCCGCCGAAGGAAGCAGCCGAGGCGACGCGAGAAGAAGCCGCCATGGCGCCCGCGGCGGACAGCGGCCCCGTCGATATGGCGACCTCGACCGGCACCGCGGCCGCCGCGGAACCGGAGCCGCTCGAACCGGCTCCCGTGCCGACCGCCGCTCCGCCGCCGGCACCCGCCGCGGATGCCGCTGCGGCCGCGGCTCCTGTCGCCGCCGCCATGCCGCCCGCCGCGGAGCCGGCCGCTGTCGCGCTGCCTGCGGAAACGACCGGCTCGCTCAACCCGACCGTCGACCATCATGAGGTCCGGGCGAAGCCGCGGGCCGCCGCAACGCCGCAGGTCAAGAAACGCGCCGCCGCACAAAAGCCGCGTGTGCGCCACGTCAGACGCGTCGTGCGGCCCGCCCAGCCGGCGCAACAGAGCGATCCGTTCGCGACGTTCTTCCAGCAGCCGAGCCGTCAGACGGGCGGACCGTCCGGGTTCTGATCGGCTCGAGCCGGCCGGTGCAAATCGGCGGATGAGTGCTTAAATGGTCCTCGATTTTGCTCCGAGGGGCCGGTCGATGGTGTCTGCCAGCAGTCCCGGACTGGGCAAATCCTCCTTTGTCCGGGGCCTGATCCATTACCTGCAATACGCGCTAATCCTGCTGGGCGTCGTCGCCGCCTATTTCGCGGTGGCCAAGCTCGGCCTGGCGCTCGCCTCGATCCATCCGAGCGCGACCCCGATCTGGCCGCCGACCGGGCTGGCGCTTGCCGCCGTCCTGCTGGGCGGGCCGCGCGTATGGCCGGCCATTTTTGCCGGCGCGCTGCTCGTCAATCTCACGACCGCCGGCACGCTCGCGACCTCGGCGGCGATTGCGGCCGGCAACACGCTCGAGGCCGTGGTCAACGGCTATCTGATCGAGCGGTGGTCGGGCGGCCGCGCCACCTTCGATGCGCCGACCGGAATTGCCAAATTCGCGCTGATCTGCATGGCGCCCGGCACCGCCATCAGCGCCACCGTCGGGGTGGGAGCCTTAAGTCTTGCCGGATACGCCGAATGGGCGAATTTCGCGCCCATCTGGCTCACCTGGTGGCTGGGCGACACGGCCGGCGCCCTCGTGGTCACGCCGGTGCTGGTGTCGCCGGCGGCAAGCCGCCGCGGCTCGCTCCTTGCCGCGGCCGGCGAGGCCGCCGCCTTGTACGCCGCCGCCTGCGCGATCGGGGTCCTCGCCTTCAGCCCGCTGATCGAGCAGACCGGCGATCGCACTCCGCTCGCCTTCCTCGCCATCCTCCCGCTGCTGTGGGCCGCGCTGCGGCGCGGCCAGCGCGACACCGCGACGGTCGCGCTCATTCTGTCGGGCTTTGCCGTCTGGGGCACCGTGTGGGGCGGCGGGCCCTTCTCGGGACACACGCAGAACGAATCCTTTCTGCTGCTGCTCACGTTCATCATCAGCTGCTCGGTGCCGAGCCTCGCGTTGAGCGCCGAGGTGGAGGCCCGCCGGCAGACCGAAGCCAGCCTGCTGCGTACCCGGGACGAGCTCGAGGAGCGGATCGACGAGCGCACGGCGGCGCTGCGCGAGGCGAACCGGGCGCTGCGGGAGGCCGAGCAGAGGGCGCGCCTGCTGATCGAGGGCGTGCGCGATCACGCCATCTTCATGCTCGATCCGGCGGGACACGTGGTGAGCTGGAACGCGGGCGCGGCGCGGATCACGCAATACGGCGCGGCGGAGATCATCGGCCGCCACTTCGGCAACTTCTACACGCCCGAGGATCGCGCGCGCGGCGAGCCCGAGCAGGCGCTGCGCGTCGCCGCGCAGGAGGGCAAGTGCGAAGCCGAGGCGTGGCGCCTGCGCAAGGACGGCAGCCGCTTCTGGGCAAGCGTCGTCATCGAGGCGATCCGCGACGACAGCGGCGCGCTGGTCGGGTTTGCGAAAATCACCCGCGACGGCACGGAGCGCAAGCAGGCGCAGGCCGCGCTCGACGAGGCACGCGAGACGCTCGCCCAGTCGCAGAAGATGGAGGCGCTCGGCCAGCTGACCGGCGGCATCGCCCACGACTTCAACAATCTCCTGATGATCGTCAGCGGTCACGCCGAGATCCTGCGGCGCCGGCTGTCCGAACCCAAAGTGCTGCACGCGCTCGACGCCATTCGTTCGGCGGCGAGCCGCGGCGAGGGCCTGACGCGCCAGTTGCTGGCCTTTGCCCGCGCCAAGCCGCTCAGCCCGGTGGTGGTCGATCTCGGCGAGCGCATCGAGGCGGTGCGCGCCATGCTTGGCAGCTCGCTGCGCGGCAACATCGAGCTCGACTGCGACATCCCGAACTGGATTTGGCCGGTCGAGGTCGATTCCGGCGAGCTCGAGCTGGCGCTGGTGAATATCGCGGTCAACGCGCGCGACGCCATGCCGAACGGCGGCAAGATCGCGCTGTCGGCGCAAAACGTGACGCTCGCGCCGGATCGCGAACCGGGCGGGCTCGCGGGGGATTTCGTCGCGCTTGCCATGACCGATACCGGAGAAGGCATTCCCCCGGACGTGCTGCCGAAAATCTTCGATCCGTTTTTCACCACCAAGGCGGTCGGCAAGGGCACCGGCCTGGGCTTGTCGCAGGTGTACGGGTTCGCCCACCAGTCCGGCGGCGGGGTCGCGGCGAAGAGCGAGGCCGGGCGGGGAACCGTGATCACCATGTACCTGCCGCGCAGTCACGCGGCGGCGACCGTCGACAACGGCGGCGGAGGGGAGGGCACCATTCTCGTCGTCGAGGACAATGCCGAAGTCGCGGACGTGACCTCCGGGCTCCTCGAGCAGCTCGGCTATCGGGTTCTGCGCGCGGAGAACGCGGCCGCGGCGCTCGACAGCCTGCACAACGGCGCCCAGGTCGATCTCGTGTTGAGCGACATCGTGATGCCCGGCGCGCTCGACGGCATCGGCCTCGCCGACGAGGTGCGCAGGCTCTATCCGGAAATCCCGGTGCTGCTCACCAGCGGATTCAGCGACGCCATCCAGGCGGCCGGCTCGCACTATGCGATCCTGCGCAAGCCGTTCCAGATGTCGGCGCTGGAAAAGGCCATCCGCGAGGCATTCCGCAGTCGCGCCGGATCGGGCGAGGCTGCGGCGCCGCATTGAAGCCCATGCGGCCAACGCTCGACTTGTTCTTCGAGGATCTGGCGGTTGGCCAGCGCTACGAGACCGGCTCCCTGACCCTGAGCGAGGCCGACATCATCGCCTTCGCCCGGCAGTTCGACCCGCAATATTTCCATCTCGATCCGCAAGCGGCGGCGAAGTCGGCGTTCGGCGGCCTGATCGCGTCGGGCCTGCACACGATCGCGCTCACCATGCGGCTCTTCTTCGACCTCAATCTGTGGGAGCGGGCGATCATCGGCTCGCCCGGCATGGAGCACATCCGCTTCCTGCTGCCGCTGCGCGCCGGCGACACGATCCGCACGTCGGTCGAGGTCAGCGGGGTCAAGCGCTCGGCCTCGAAGCCCGACCGCGGCGTCGTCTCGACCACGCACCGCGCCTATAATCAGCACGGCGAGCTGCTCTTCACGGCCGTGTGCCTGCACATGCTGCGCGCGCGCACAGCGTAGCCCGGATGAAGCGGAGCGTAATCCGGGACCGCCCATCCCGCATTGCGCTGCGCTCCATGCGGGCTACAAATGCGCAGGGGCAGCCATGATGCGCGCGACGGATCCTCGGCCGGCGGCGAGCGCCAAGAACATCGCAAAACGATTCGGCGCGACCGTCGCGCTCGACGGGGTCGATTTCGACGTACTGCCCGGCGAGGTGCATGCCCTCGTCGGCGAGAACGGCGCCGGCAAGTCGACGTTGATCCGCATCCTCGGCGGCGTGCACCAGCCGGATCGCGGCGACATCGAAGTCGATGGGCGGCAATGCCATTTCGCCGGGCCAGACGCGGCGATCACGGCCGGCATCGTCACCATTCCGCAGGAGCTTCGCCTGGTGCCGGCGCTGTCGGTCGCTGAGAACATCGCGCTTGGCCACCCGCCGGTGCGCCGGCTTCTCGGCATTCCGATGATCGACCGCGCGCGCATGCGCGAGGAGGCGCGGCGCGTGCTGGCCGAACTCGAGGTCGCGCCCGACCCGGACGCGCCCGCCGGCTCCTTGAGCTTTGCCGAGCGCCAGCTGGTGATGATCGCCAAGGCGCTCAACCGGCGCTGCCGCGTTCTCATCCTCGACGAACCGACCGCCGCACTGGAGAAGCGCGAGATCGACCGGCTGTTCGCGGTGCTCGCGCGCATGAAGCGGCAGGGCACCGCGGTCATCTACATTTCCCACCGACTCGACGAGGTGGTCGCGCTCGCCGACCGCTCCACCATCCTGCGCGACGGGCGCGTCGCGGCCGCAGCCCGCCGCGGTGCGTTCGATGTCGCCCACCTCGTGCACGCCATGACCGGCGGCGTCGAGGACGATGTCGCGGCGGCGCCTGCAACAAGGGGCGACGTGCTGATCGAGGATGCGCAAACGAGCGTGGACGGCGTCCGCCTGCATGCGGGCGAAACGCTCGGCCTGGCGGGCCTTCTCGGCAGCGGCACCGACCGCGTGCTGCGACGCCTGTTCGGGGTCGCCGCCGACCGCACCACCGTGCGCGTCAACGGGCGTCCCCGCCGGCTGACCAGCCCGGCCGCCGCCATCGC
>WNGG01033760.1_pt1 | contig 12913 bp, 11 predicted proteins | sample 5400661 | NCBI WGS metagenome assembly WNGG01 (sample SAMN13153372, study PRJNA577476) | soil metagenome | isolation source: 100 cm soil or saprolite under Garry oak tree replicate 1 | place: USA:California | collected 2016-06-15
TGGATACCCATCGATATTTCTGAGGCCTGGAAGCATCCCGAGAAGAAAGACTATTTTTTCGGGGCGCATGATACGAACCGCGTGCAATTGTCGGTTGGGCGGGACTTGAAATTGAATCCGGCGCAACAAGGCGATCCGCTGAATTATTTCGTTTATCCATATATCGAAGTCACGGGCAAGCAGTACTCGAACGTATCTTTCGCCTTCTCGTTTGCCGATGCGGAGCAGAATCACGGACAAACACCTGGAGAATGAGGGATGCCGTAAGTATCTGGGACCCAGCAAGATACGGCACGCTTGTGCAATTTGGACGACGGCCTCGATGGATTGTTAACGGAATGTTACAATGGGCAGCCCGATCGGAGTCCGTGGCGGCGTATTGTCGCAACCCGCATATCCCAGTTTCTCAATGAGCCCGAACCCAAATAACAACGGCTTGCCCGTTAGCTCTGAGCAACGCCAGAGCCGTCTTGTCTTCGACAGAATGAGCCGGTACATTGGCCGGCTCTCCAAGGATTCAAAGTCGGCGGATGTCCATCGCTTCCGTACCAACAGCCGCCGGGTGGAAGCTCTGATCGGGCAACTGGCTCCGGAAACCCGCAACAAGAAGAAACTGCTCAAGCTGCTCTCAAAACTTAGGAAAAAAGCCGGCAAGCTGCGGGACCTGGACGTGCAGATCACGTTTTTGAAGAACCTGAAAATCCCCGACCGGCAAAACCATCGCGCCCAACTTCTGGAAGCGCTAAGTTCCGAGCAAGTCCGTCGTTCCAGAAAGTTGCCAAAGAATTTCGACGCGGAAACCGTCCGCGAGTTACGAAAGCGTCTGCGGCGCGAACAATCGGAGATGAAGCTCAATGGGATCGATCCTCTAAGACTCGCCATTGAACGTCTGCCGAATCCCGGCCAGGCCCCGCTCACTGAGAAAACTCTCCATGCATGCCGGATTGCCGCCAAGCACTCGCGTTACCTTGCTGAGCTCGCCGCAGAATCTGCCGACGCCAAAGCTTTTGTCGACGAACTGAAGCGTGCGCAGGATGTGATTGGCGAATGGCACGATGTGTTGAAGCTGAAGGGCAAAGCTGAGCGTCAGTTTGGAAGCGTCCATGATTCTGCGCTGGTGTCGGCGCTGCAGAACATTAGCCGCGCCAGGTTCCGGCGCGCTGTCAACGCACTGCTCGGTGCGATTGCGACGATTTCCGAAATGCGGAAGACCAAGCCAGCTGAAGCAGAACGGCGTAAGGCAGTCGAGACCGATTCGGAGATCCGGAGCGCGGCAGTGGCCTGAGCTGGTCTTTTTTATCTGCATTGGAGAACTCTGGACCTCGCGGGTGGGCGCCCGCGCCACACACTCGGGGCTGTACACTATCTGCTGAATGCCGACTTTTGCCGCGGTTGACATCGGATCCAATTCTGTTCGCCTGAAAATTTCCCGCCTTGCCTCTCACCGCCTGGTTGAAATCCATGAAGACCGAGAGGTCACCCGTCTGGGCGAGTCCGTTTTTCGAAGTGGTTTTCTCTCCCCCGAAGCCATCGCGCTGACAGTGAAAGTGCTTCGCCGTTTTCATCGTGCTGCTCAACGCGCAGGCGCGGATACGGTGAGGGTAGTCGCCACCAGCGCATTGCGCGACGCCCGGAACTCACGCGCCTTTATGGAATGGGTGCGGTCCGCAACCGGATGGCGGGTGGAAGTCATCTCCGGACTGGAGGAGGCGCGCCTCATTCACCTGGGCTTGACCTCCAGTTCGCGAGTGAACTCCTCTCCAGCGCTGATGATTGACCTGGGTGGAGGAAGCTGTGAATTGACAGTTTCCAAGAAGGGCCATATTGGGGAAACCGTGAGCCTTCCCTTGGGAGCCGTCCGGCTCACCAACGACTTTCTTCACCACGATCCGCCGCGGAAGTCTGAAATGCGACAGTTGCGCAGCTTCATTGTGCGGGAAATCGGGCGCATCGCGGAGCGCATCACGCGGGCGCGACCCAAGGTTGTCATCGCGACTTCGGGCACGGCCGAAGCGTTGGCCGCGGTCTGTCACGCGCTGTACAGGACCAAGAGTCAGCGCGCGAACACGGTTTCGCGACTCCAGATGCGACGAGTTGCCAAGATGCTCTCGCGCCTCACTCTGGACGAGCGCAGGAACGTGCCGGGAATCGGGGTTCGCAGGGCTGAGATCGTGATCGCTGGCGCCGCAGTGTACGCCGGACTGTTGGAACGCTGCAAACTGCTGGGATTCCGCTATTCGCCGCTGGGTTTGCGTGATGGACTGTTGGCCCAGATGGCCGCAGAGTCCGACCATGCCACACGTTCGGGCAAGCAGATCGAGTCCGAACGCCGAGATTCGATTCTGCAGGCGGTGGAGCATTACCACGTGGACATCGAGCACGCCGCGCGCTTGCGTGAATGGGTGCTGAAATTGTTTTCCGAGTTACGCTCGGTTCACCGTCTGCCGGCAGAATACAAAGAATGGATTGCCGCTGCGGCGATGCTGTGCGAAGTCGGAGATTACGTGAACCGCACCGGACGCCACCGCCATGCGTATTACATCATTTCGCACTCCGAGATTTTGGGTTACACACCGCAACAACGCAAAGTGATCGCGGCGATTGCGCGTTACCTGGGAAAGTCGCGGCCTTCTGCGGCAGACGCGGCCATCAAAGTGCTTCCGCCATCCGACCAAAAGCATATCGCGAAGGCTTCGCTCCTGCTGCGGCTTGCCTGGGCCCTGAACCTTGGACGGGTCGGAGCGTTAAACACCGTCCGGATCAGGATCCACGAAGGTTCAATAGATATGGTGCTCGTTCCAAAACATCCGATGAGTGTTGACCTGGAACTCTGGGCGGTGGAAAAAGAGCGGGCCTACTTTCGCGAAGTCTTCGGATGCGATTTTTCTGCGGCAGCCGTCGCCGCGGCCTGAATTTCGCGAGCGATTCTCGGAGTAAAAAACCAGTTCAGCGTCGCCGAATGCCGCACCGTCTCGGCCCTTGCCACCGCGCCCTTCTTGAAGTCAATTATGGCTTCACATCCGGACTTCGCAATCATCCGCGCTAAGAAATCGGTGATGCTGGGATTGTGTCCAACCACCATGACCGCTTCATACCTTGCATATTTTTCAAGCATGCGACGGAAATCGGCGAAAGATGCTTCCGGGCGCAGAGCAGGCTCCAGTTGCAACTTGCCTTCGTATCCGATTTCATTGCCGATCAGCGATGCGGTTTGAGTGGCGCGTTTTAGCGGGCTGGAGATGATTACATCCACCTGCGCGTTCACTGCAGCGAGGGCGCGTCCCACGAAGCCGCACTGGTCAATACCGTCGGCATCGAGCGGCCGCTTCTCATCTTTCTTGGCATTGCTGAAGTGTTCCCCGGCGCTGGCGTGCCTGACGAAGTAAAGAATCACGACGTTCTACGTTCCTTTCGCGTTTCCAGCCGGCGGGCCAGGCGTTCGGGTGGAACTGGAATGGCGGCGATCGTTTGCTTGCCTTCCGCCAGAGCGACCATGAAATCCTGCACGCTGAATCCGGGAACTGGCGGTTTACGTTTGCCAGCCGCGCGCCATGCCGGAACATAAGAGCCATCTTTGCGGAGGACTCGCGACTTCACGGTGTCAGCCAGATATGCGTCTAGAATCTCGTGCCGGATGCGGTCACGCAACATTGCGTCTTTGACCGGAAACATGACTTCTACGCGCTCGTACAGATTGCGCGGCATCCAGTCAGCGCTCGAGAGGTAGATCGAATCCTGGCCACCGTTCGCGAAATAGAAAATCCGGGTGTGTTCCAGAAAGCGGCCCACAATACTGCTCACGCGAATCCGGTCGCTCACTCCGCGAACTCCGGGACGAAGCGCGCACATTCCGCGGATGATGAGGTCAATCTCTACTCCCGCCTGCGAAGCCCGGTAGAGCGCCGCGATGATGTTTTTGTCGAGCAGCGCATTCATCTTGGCAATGATGCGCGCCGGCCGACCGAGCCTGGCGTGGTCGCTCTCCCGCGCAATCAGGTTTAGACAATTTTCCGCCAGATTCACCGGCGAAACCATCAGTGGCGCGTAGCTGGTGTGCTCGGAATAAGCAGTGAGAAAGCTGAAGACATCATGCACTGCGCTGGTAATTTCAGGATCGGTGGTGAGAAGACTCAGGTCTGTATAAATCCGTGCTGTGGTGGAGTTGTAGTTTCCCGTCCCCAGGTGAGCATATCGGCGCGAAACCCCGTCCGGATCTCGGCGCACCAACAGTGAGAGTTTGCAGTGGGTCTTGAGGCCTACCAGCCCGTGAAAGACCTGCACACCCGCATCTTCCAGATCACGCGCCCAGCGGATGTTTGAAGCTTCGTCGAAGCGCGCCTTGAGCTCCACCACAGCCGTGACTTCCTTCTTTGCCGCCGCCGCGATCAGCGCTCCCACGATCATGGAATTCTCGCTAGTGCGGTAAAGCGTCTGCTTGATGGAGAGCACGTTGGGATCTTCGGCAGCGGCCTCGATGAACGAAACTACTGCGTCGAATGAGTCGAAGGGATGGTGCAGCAACACATCATGCCGGCGAAGTTCTTCGAACAGGTCCTGTGATTTCGCAGTCAGGCGCAGTTCACGCGCCACGAATGGTTTGAACTTCAGATCAGGACGATCGGTCTGCTCGTATACGTTGAACAGACGTGGAAGATTTACCGGGCCGTCCACGCGGAAGACCTGCCAGGGCTCGAGACCGAAATTGGTCCGCAGGCGCTCGGTGATTTCAGGATCGGCATCCGCCTCGATTTCCAGCCGCACCGCGTCTCCCTTGCGCCGGTTGTGCAGCTCAGTACGCACCGACTCGAGCAGATTGCGAGATTCTTCTTCCGCCAGATACAGATTGCTGTTTCGTGTGACGCGGAAAGCCGCGGAGGAAACAATGTCATAGCCGTTGTACATTCGGGCGGCATGGAACGCGACCAGATCGGCAAGAAAAATAAAATCGGTAGTACCTTCGGAGGGAAGACGCACCAGCCGAGGCAGCGCACGTGGAACTGTTACTACGCCGGTGTAAGTGAGCGAAGAACGTCGGCGGCGGCGCAGCAGGAAAGCCACGCACAGAGCTTTGTTGATGACACGAGGAAACGGATGCGCAGGATCAACAGTCACTGGCGTCAACAGCAGGTCGAGCTCCCGCTCGCAGTAATCCTGGACAAATGCACGAGCAGTCTCGTCCAGTTCATGCAGACGCTGGACCAATCCCGAGACCCGCACCTCGAAGAATTCGTCCAGGTTGCTGGCGCTGATAGAAAGAAACTTCAGTCTCTCCAGCAGAGGATTGTTTTCATCCTGCGCCTCTTCGAGCACACGGTGGTTGAATTGCAGCCAGGAAAGCTCCCGGTTGATGTAATAAGCCGGATTGTCAACGGAGGCACGGGCCATGACTGAATCTGAGGAGAGACAACAGAGCTGGGCAGCCTTCGAGAGCATGCTCAGGCGGCGCTGCCTGAATCAGTATAAAGCAGACGCCTCCCCTCGAATCTCACAAGGAATTTAGCTCGAAAGTGTTAAAGGAGTGTGAAAAAAATCGGCTTCACCCTTTAGGCTTCAAGCGCGTGGGCTTCAAGGTCAAGAGCAGCTTTCTTCCTAAAGCCTGAAGCCTAGAGCCTCAAGCCGACTTTTTAGTGTCCCGAATCCAGCCTGGCGATTTCTTGCGCAAACAGCGGGTTCGCCGGGAACTGGTCACGCAACGACGCCAGCAACTCTCGCGCGTGTTTCTTGTCATGCTCTCGGACGTAGGCGATTGCCAGGAGAATATTGGCAAAGGGCGCCAGATAGTGGCCGCGGGCGGCGGTCAGTTGCAGCTCTTTTATGCCAGCCTGCTTGTCGCCGGAGACCCCGTCCAGGCGCACGATCCAGCGGACTGGCGCCGCCATGCTCCCGATGATGTATTTGCTAATGCCGCCGGCGATGTGGGCGTCGTAACAATTGGGATCGACAGCCAGGGTTTGCTCACCCCAAGCCGTGGCTTCCTTCGTGTAATGTAGCGAGGCGAGATTTCGCTTCTCAATCAGCGAGGCATAGTCGCCTTGCAGTCCATTGGTAAGAGTCATTGCCAAGAGCGCGTCGCGGTTCTTAGGATTGTTTGCCAGCTGGGCGCGGGCAATGCTCTGGGCTTTCTCGATCGCGACGTTAAAACGCGCACGGATTGTCGGATCCGAATTCAGACTCGGACGGCTTTCAAATCGATCAAAGAACTGGGACTCCAGTACTCCCAAGCGGTTAAACTCCGAGAACAGCAAACCGGCGGCATCGCAAGTCGGGCCCATCGGATCATCCGGATGGCTTTGCTCCCATGCGGAGAAGATGCTGTGCGCCTGGTCGAAGTCCAAGTTGTAAAGAAGCTGAAAACCGTGGTCAAGAGGGGGGAGGGTAAAGCTGACGTCGGCGGCAAGTGCCGGAAACGCGAGCAAAAGTAGCGCTCCTAAAATAGTAATCCGGATTCTCGGAGCAACACTCATTTTGTGGCCTATAAGTATAGATGCACCGGGCAACTCTCCTCGGAATCCTATATGTAAAAGAGTTGTAAACCGATGTTACCTTCGCTCAGAGCCCTAGAACAGCAAATGCAACGTTTGACCCGACCCACTAGCTCTGCTAACGTCAAACGTTTCCCTTCCGATCCGCAATGCACGTGTGGGGCCGGGCGCCCTCGCCCGCCAAGCGGAAACAGAATCGAGCTTTTTCATGGCCATTAAATTCCGCGGAGTGGACTTCATCGCCTTCGATACTCTACTCACCGACGACGAACGCCTGGTCCGCGACACGGCCCGCAAGTTCATCGAAGACAACCTCATCCCCATCATTGAAGAATGCAATCGCGCCGGGCGCTTTCCCCGCGAACTGGTCAAGCCTATGGGCGAACTCGGCTTCTTTGGCGCCAGCCTGAAGGGCTATGGCTGCGCCGGAATGTCGAATGTGGAATATGGCCTGGTCACGCAGGAACTGGAGCGCGGCGACTCCGGCGTGCGGTCGTTTGTGAGCGTGCAGTCAGCGCTGGTAATGTATCCCATTTACGCCTTGGGCAGCGACGAGCAGAAACAAACCTGGCTGCCCGCGCTGCAAAGTGGCGACAAGCTCGGATGCTTTGGCCTCACCGAGCCGGATTTCGGCTCAAACCCCGGCGGCATGAGAACCCGAGCGCGTAAGGTCGGTAACGAATACGTTCTGAACGGCGAGAAGATGTGGATCACGTCAGGATCGATCGCTGACGTGGCCGTGATCTGGGCCAAGACTGACGATTCCGGCGATCCCAACGACGCAGGTTCGATTCGCGGATTTCTGGTCGAAACCGACCGCCCCGGATTCCGCGCCGAAGATATTCACGGCAAGTGGTCGCTGCGAGCGTCGGTGACGTCGAGCCTCTCGTTGCAGGACGTGCGCATCCCCGCGTCCAACTTGCTGCCGAAAAGTGGAGGCCTGAAGTCTCCCCTGATGTGTCTCAATCAAGCCCGTTACGGAATTGCTTGGGGAGCGGTGGGCGCGGCCATGGCCTGCTACGATTGCGCGCTGCAGTATTCGCTTTTTCGCAAACAATTCCACGACCAGCCCATCGCCTCGCACCAACTGGTACAGGAAAAGCTGGCGTGGATGATTACCGAGATCACCAAGGCGCAGTTGCTGGTGCTGCAAGTCGGCCGGCTCAAAGATCAGGACAAGGCCCAGCACCAGCACATTTCCATGGCCAAGCGAAACAACGTCTGGATGGCCCTCGAGTGCGCCCGCCTGTCCCGCGACATCCTCGGCGCTAACGGCGTCGCCGACGAGTACCCCATCTTCCGCCACATGGCCAACCTGGAGTCAGTAAAAACCTACGGGGGCACCCACGACATCCACACGCTGATCATTGGACAGAGTGTGACGGGGATTGACGCGTTTTGAGGGGCAGCTCTTACGCTTTTAGCTTTTAGCTCGTCAAATCTTTGCGCCAGTGTCCAGCCCCAGGCGACTGCGCCAGAAACCCGATCCGGTCGCGAATGACGGATTCAACCCGGTCGGCCACCGCAACCGCGGTTTGTCGTTTGATGTAACGCCAAATTTGAACGAGATCGAGCGCAGCTTCTGGCGCAAGCAAGTACCGCGAGCTCATTCAGGCTTGGCCTTCAATCTCGCCAGGTAATCGTCCAACTGATCTTCGGGGATTCCTTGACCGCGGTCGAGTTGTTCGATACCGCATCTGATCTTCACGTGGATCACCTCGCGATTTTCCGCGAGCCAGCGATCCTGCTCCTCCTGAGTCTCAAGCAAGTGAAGCAACACTTCCTCAACGCTGCCGGAACCGGTAGCTTCGAGTTGCTTCTGGATTCGCGCTTCCAACTCCGCATCGCGGATTTCGATGTTCATGGCTTACCCTCGTACTCACTGCCGCTGTTCTTAATCGTAGCCAAGAGAGCGGCGATGTCAAGGTAGCAACCGCCGCGATCGATTCCGCCCGCCTCTCGCGCGACGTTCTGGCGCCAACAGCGTAGCCGACGAGTATCCCATCTTCCGCCACATGGCCAACCTGGAGTCAGGAAAAACCTCCGGGGGTGGCCATAAGATCCATACACCGATCATTGGGCCAGCGCGTGACCGGGATTAATGCGTTTTGAAGGAGGCTTTCAGCTGTCGGTTTTACTGCCTGTTGCAGTTGTCGTGGCAATCTGAGGAAGATTCCGTTCATGCCTGTTGCCCATGCGAAGATCAGTCCCGATTGGTTTGCGATGACGGCGCGCAGGTACACAGCCCCCTGCCTCACATTGCTCGTCGCGGCAAGATTGCGGAAGCGTTCTATTAAGTCTGGGTGAACCCGCAGGTACTCGCCCTCAGACCTTGTCGAACTCTCGAACCACCAACGCTTGAGCAATGTAAATAGTTCAGCGTTTTTCGGATGTGAGAATTCAACGCTTGGTTCGGGAGGTGCGACCTGCGGAGGTGCGGGCTCGGGTCTAACCCATTCGGCGAAGCCGTCGAGGATTCGCCGGAACATCGCGACGGTTTCTCGCACCTCGAATCCTACTCGCATTTCGATCACCCTGCCACGGAATGCTCCGACTTGCTTGTTGGTCCGTATCCACGAGTTCGAGATGATCGATTCCGAGGGTGCCCCGTCCTGGTCTCTGCGTTCTCTGCAGAGACAGAGCCTGCCCTGAGCGTAGTAGAAAAGGCGGGGCTCTTGCCTTTGTCGGTGCTTCCCGATTTCGGAAAGAACTGAAGAGAATGTTCACCGGTCACAGCCGCGGACATCAAGACAGACGTAGGCGGCGAGTATGCCGTGGGGCTTCGCCGATTTCAGGAAGCGCGGTGTTTGCTTGAGCGAGAGGGTGGAGCAGGGCTTCCAGCCCTGCATTGCGGCAGCGAAGATGAATTGCAGGCTTCAACCCGCCGAGGTACTTTATGTCAGCGTCAGGGGGAGCACCCCAGGGGCTTGAAGCCCGCATATTTCACGCCCTTTCATGCAGGCCTTGAAGGCCTGCTCCCCCGTCCATGAATAAAGTGCAAATCGGGAAGGCCACGGCTGAGAAGCCGCGCCGTTCCCAATAGCAATGGGTCCAAAATTGAACAGACGGGCTTATTCGTGGCTTCTAGGATGCCAGCGCGGGGAGTTCGTGGGTTGGCGTGAACAACGAAAAACCGCTTTATGTCATCCGAGTGTTGGTTGGAAATCTGCACGCTGAGTACTCGTAGCAGTTTGGGAACCCTACTAAAAGTGGTTCAAAGAACAAAAAACTGAGGAGGAACCCATATGTTCCATAACATCGCGAAAGCTTCATTTTGGTTGGTTGCAGCGTCGTTTATTAGCCTCTGCCCGGTCGCGCTCCTGGCGCAGGAGACTGCTGCACCCGCAACGCCTGCTGCCAAGCCCGTGCACCATAAGGTAACTGTGACCGGCTGCCTGCAGAAGGGTGACTCGGCGGATGAATTTGCAATCACGGGTGAGAATGGCAAGGCCTGGGAACTGCGCAGCAAGACCGTCAAACTGGACGAGCACGTCGGCCACACGGTGACCGTTACCGGCGTCCGTCACCATGAAACCAAGGCGGAGGAAGCCAAGGAAGAAAAGATGGAAGGGAAAGAAAGCAAGGAAGCAGAAGCCAAGGAAGCCGGCGATCTGCGCGTCACTAGCCTGAAGATGGTCAGCGATTCCTGCAAAAAGTAACCGAGTCGGTAAGCAGCGGCTCGACACCGAAATAGTCAGTCGCGATCATGTGCTGCACGACCTCGCACGTTGTTGGGACTACCACCGGAGGCCATCAATGAATACTGTCAGAAAATCGCTTCTCGCACTAGTCACTGTCGCAGCGTTTCTACTTTCCGCCGTAGCGCCGCGCCTTCAGGCCGAAGACCAAGACCGCTGTCAGCGGCGGGTCGCTCACGCGGAGCATGAACTGCACGAGGCAATCGACAAACACGGACGCCACAGCAAACAAGCAAATCACGAGCGACGTGAATTGCACAGCGCGCGGGAGCGTTGCTGGAGTGAGCGGCATCAGTGGTGGGATGAACACGCGCACCGCTGGCACACCGACCGCGATTGGGACGAGCACGACCACGACTAGGCAGGCGTGGGCCGAAACGACTGCCGTTGCAGTGGTCGTGTAAGCGAAATTCTGATGAGAGGACAGTCGGGAAGGGGCACGACTGCAAGCCATGCCCTTTCAAATCGGGCCGGAAACAGCGGACGCCTGGCGCCGCAGGCGAGCCACTACTAACCGTATCTCCTCAAAGGTGACTTCCGCTGGCAACGCATCTTTGATCGGACGGAGCCGCTCCACGCCGAATTGCGCGCAAGCCGCTTCGATTCGCGTGCGCTTTTCTTCACTTAACCATCCTGGCTGAAATTCCAGCTCTCCTCTTTCCACGAGATCAGCTACGGCACTGATCACGGTAGCCAACTGCCGCCCACGAATCTTTGCAATATCATCGAAGCTGTTTCCTTCCTCCAGCAGTCGGACCGTTTCCTCCGCCGGACGTGACTTTTTCTCCGACAATGCGCTGGCTCTTGCTCCGTTGCGAAAACGTTCCAGCGCCGCGAAGATCTGCTGGCCATACATCTCGGCCTTACGCTCGCCAAATCCGGAGACGCACAAAAGCTCGGGAATCGAGCCCGGCTGCTTCTGGCAGAGCTGCTCCAGGGTAGTGTCGTGCATCACCACGAAAGCGGGGACACTCTGCTCTTTCGCGGTAAGCCGCCGCCACTCGCGGAGGTACTCGCGCAACTCGGGATCAACATCAGTGGTTGTTTCCGCAAACTCGGCCTGCTGTCCGCTTACTGCGCCGGCACTCGCCGCGAACCTTGTCTTCTTTGTTTTTTTCGTTGTCTGCGGGCGCTCCGTCTCAGCAGTTTCCAGCAGCCAGTCGGGGGCCGAGCCGCACACATCGCAGGCGGCGCAAGAGTGCCACTTCGGAGTCTCCCCGAAATGCACGCAAATTTGGCGATGCCGACATTGTTCCGATTCCGCAAAGCGCCGGATGGCGTGATAGCGCTGCCACGCCCGTTCCTTCTCCGCCGGGTCGGTGACCTGATCAATGAAATATGCCAGCAACGCCGTATCGCGCTTTTGCCATAGCAGAATGCAGTCCGCGGGCTGGCCATCGCGTCCGGCGCGGCCTGCCTCCTGGTAATACTGCTCGATGGATTTGGGCAACGAAAGATGGATCACTGCCCGCACCGCTGCTTTGTTGATACCTAATCCGAAGGCAATCGTTCCCACCAGCACGCGCACTTCGTCCGACATCCAGCGCTCCTGGTTACGCTTTCTGGTATTCGTTTCCATCTTGCCGTGATACGCGATCGCCGGAATCCCCCGCTCCTCAAGGAAATCTACTGTTTCTTCCACACGCATGATCGTCGGCGCATACACAATGACGTTGCTGCCTGCGTAACTGCGCAGTGCGCTGATCAGCAGGCCCGGCTGCTCGCCACTCGCGCATTCCCTGGCCACATACCTCAGATTCGAGCGATGAAAGCTGGCAATGTATTTGTGGGGCTCGCGCAGTTGAAGCTGACGAAGAATATCGTGCCGCACCCGCTGGGTTGCGCTGGCAGTAAAGGCTGCGATCGGGCGCTCTGGAAAATGAGTGCGCAACCGGTTCAACTGCCGGTACTCGGGACGGAACTCGTGTCCCCACTCCGAGATGCAGTGGGCTTCGTCAATGGCGAAAAACGCGATGGGCACCGCTTGCAGCCAGCCAATCGTGTCTTCGCGCGACAGTCGTTCGGGAGAAAGATAAAGCAACCGGTATTCGCCCTGCCGCGCCTTGTCGATGACCGCCGACTGCTCTCCCGCTGGAAGAGTGCTGTTCAGCACTGCTGCCGGAATCCCCATTTGCGCCAACTGCGCCGCCTGGTCCTGCATCAGGGCGATCAAGGGTGAGATCACTACCGCAGTTTGTCCCAGGACGAGCGCCGGCAATTGGTAGCACAGAGATTTGCCGCCCCCGGTGGGCATGACCACACAGGTGTCGCGGCCTCCGAGCAAGCTGCGCACGATGTTCTCCTGTAAAGGACGAAACGAATCGTACCCCCAGTAACGCCGCAGCGGGGTCAGGAGATCTGTTTCGGGAGGCATGAAACGAGTATAAGGTCGTGGACTGTCAGCTTGCGGTCGCGGCACGAGATCTGGCGGTCGGTAGATAACGGAACACCCGTGGAGATCCGACCGTGAATCTGGGCTTCTTTTCGGTTGTTTCAGATCCTAACCTGCGCTAGGCTAATTTCGCTCTCGCGATTGTCCCCTCCTTTCTGATCCGTGCCCGTAAACAAAGCTAAGATTGCATAACGACGTCCAAATGACGTGGTTTGGGCGAGTTACCCACAAGATATGGTGTTTTATTACTTGACCCCGGAGCGATTTCGTCGGTACAGTAGCTCTAATTTGTGCCCGCCCTATCCAGCCTGGGACGGTTCTTTTTGGAGCGAACCGTGGGA
>WNGG01047637.1_pt1 | contig 12913 bp, 12 predicted proteins | sample 5400661 | NCBI WGS metagenome assembly WNGG01 (sample SAMN13153372, study PRJNA577476) | soil metagenome | isolation source: 100 cm soil or saprolite under Garry oak tree replicate 1 | place: USA:California | collected 2016-06-15
GCCGAGGAGCCGGCCGGGAGCCCGCTGACCGAGCGGCTGCGGGCCCGCGTGCGGTGGCCGCCCGACGCCCTGCGGCCCCAGGACGCCGGCGACCCGCTCTTCCCCGAAGGACCGGCGGCAGCGGTCGAGCTCGCGCGGGCGGACCCGTCCGCGCTGCCTGCCCGGGTGCCGCCCGGCGAGGCTGACGCCTTCGCGGCCGCGCGCTCCGCCCAGCGCCACCTGGTGGCGACGAGCCATGCCCAGGGCCCCCCGCCCCGGCCGATGCCCCCGAGGATCCTCTCGGTCAGCCAGGTGCTCACCTACGACCGTTGCCCCCGCGCGTTCTACTGGGCGGTCGTCCGGCCGCTGCCGTCGCCGCCGCACCCGGCCGCGCGGCTCGGCACGGTCGTCCACCGGCTCCTCGAGCGGCGCGCGCGGGCGCTCCTGGACCTGGTCGACGTCGGCGACCTGGGCGGCGAGGCAGCCGCCGGGTCGACGCCCGGGCCCGGCCTGGTCGAACGGGCCACCCGCAACTTCGCGGCCACCCGGTACGCGCGGCTGCCCGCCCCCGAGGCCGAGGTCGGCGTCGCGCTGCGCTCCGGGCCCTGGGTGGTGCGCGGCCGCATCGACGCGATCTTCCGCGACGGCTCGGGCGTCGAGCTCGTCGACTGGAAGACCGGCCGGCCGACGCCGGCCGGGCCGGACCGCCTCGACCAGCTCGGCCTCTACGCCCTCGCGCTCCGCGAGCTCGGCCAGCTCCCAGGCGGCGGCTGCACGGCCTCCTACTGCCACCTGGGCGGGCAGGCGCCCGAGGTCCACTCGCGCCGGTACGGCCCGGCCGAGCTCGACGGGCAGCGCGCCCTGCTCGAGGCGGTGCTGGACGGCATCGAGCAGGGCCGGTACGAGCGCTTCTGCGGCAGGCCGGAGTGCGAGGCGTGCGGTCCCCTCGGCCCCCCCTCCCCCGTGCGCCGCTGACCTCCCGGCCCGGCGCGGGACCGGTCGTCGGCGGGCCGCCGCGCCTGGTTGCCGTGAGCCGGTGGGGTGCGTAGACTCGCACAAGGAAACACGAATGTTTCCAAAGTTCTGTCCAGGGCAACGTCCCCTCCAGGGAGGGACCGCTATGTCCCCCGCCATGTCCTCCGCCATGTCTACGGCCGAGCGCGGCGAGCGGCCGGACCCGGGCCGCGGCGCCACCCGGGAGCGCATCCTCGTGCTCCTGCGCCGCCACGGGGGCCTCTCCGCACCCCGGCTGGCCGGCCTGCTCGACCTCACCACGGTCGGCGTCCGCCGCCACCTCGCCGTGCTGGAGCGCGACGGGCTCGTCACCGCCTCGGTGGAGAAGCCGAAGCGGGGGCGGCCGACCGCGATCTACCGGCTGACCGACGCCGGCCACGAGACCTTTCCCCGCCGCTACGACGAGATGGCCCGCGAGGCGCTCACCTTCCTCAAGGGGCAGGACGCCGCCGTGCTCAGCCGCTTCCTCGCCTGGAGGAACGAGCGCCTGGCGGCCAGCTACGCCGACCGCGTCGAGGGCGCTACGCTAGAGGAGCGGGCCGAGGCCCTGGCCGAGGTCCTCAGCCAGCAGGGGTACATGGCCGAGGTCGAGACGTCCCCGGGCGGCCTGCGCCTCTGCCAGCACAACTGCACGGTCGAGCACCTGGCCTCCGAGCTGCCCGATCTCTGCGCGTCCGAGGCGAAGCTGTTCGAGCTGCTGCTCGGGGCGCCGGTCAGGCGGGAGACCACCATCGCCCGCGGGGCCGTGCGCTGCGTGACCCAGGTGGACGTGCCTGGCAACGCGAGACGCCACACCGCAGCACGAACGACGCCGTCCCCCACCCTGGACGCGACCACGGCCGCGCCCGCCCGCGAAGCAACGAGGAGCCAAGCCTGATGGCCACTGAAGCCCGTGAACTCCAGCCGTCTCCGGAGCGGATCAACCCCGTGCCGGAGAACGTCGACATGGGCGCCTACAAGTTCGGCTGGCACGACCCGGTCCACTCGGTCTTCACGCCGAAGAAGGGCCTGTCCCACGACGTCGTCGAGGAGATCTCGGCGATGAAGAGCGAGCCCGAGTGGATGCGGAAGTTCCGCCACAAGGCGCTCGACGCCTACTACCGCAAGCCGATGCCGCAGTGGGGCGGGGACCTGAACGGCATCGACTTCGACAACATCTACTACTTCCTGCGCGCGACCGAGAAGCAGGCGGAGTCCTGGGAGGACCTGCCGGCCGACATCCGCAACACCTACGACCGGCTGGGCATCCCCGAGGCGGAGAAGCAGCGCCTGGTCTCCGGCGTCGCCGCCCAGTACGAGAGCGAGGTGGTGTACCACAAGGTGCGCGAGGACCTCGAGGCCCAGGGTGTCCTCTTCCTCGACACCGACAGCGCGCTGCGCGAGCACGAGGACCTCTTCCGCGAGCACTTCGCGACGGTGATCCCCGCCGCCGACAACAAGTTCGCGGCGCTGAACTCGGCCGTGTGGTCGGGCGGGTCGTTCATCTGGATCCCCGAGGGCGTCCGCGTCGAGATCCCGCTGCAGGCCTACTTCCGCATCAACTCCCAGAACATGGGCCAGTTCGAGCGGACACTGATCATCGCCGAGCCCGGCTCGAGCGTGCACTACGTCGAGGGCTGCACCGCGCCGATCTACTCGTCGGACTCGCTGCACTCGGCCGTGGTCGAGATCATCGTCAAGCCCCACGCCAAGGTCCGCTACACGACCATCCAGAACTGGTCGAACAACGTCTACAACCTGGTCACCAAGCGGGCCGCGGCCTACGAGGGCGCGACCATGGAGTGGATCGACGGCAACATCGGGTCGAAGCTCACGATGAAGTACCCGGCCGTGCTGCTGCTCGGCGAGCACGCCCACGGCGAGATCCTCTCGGTCGCGTTCGCCGGCGACGGCCAGCACCAGGACGCCGGGGCCAAGCTCACGTTCGCGGCGCCCAACACGACCGGGCAGATCATCTCCAAGTCGATCTCGCGCGACGGCGGGCGCACCTCCTACCGCGGTCTCATCAAGGTCGAGGAGGGCTCGCCGGGCGTGAAGGCCAACGTGCGCTGCGACGCGCTGCTGCTCGACGAGGAGTCGCGCTCCGACACCTACCCGTACACCGACGTGAAGGAGGAGGACGTCACCCTCGGCCACGAGGCGACGGTCTCAAAGATCGGTGACGACCAGCTCTTCTACCTCCGGTCGCGCGGGCTCTCTGAGGCGGAGGCGACCGCCATGATCGTCCGCGGCTTCATCGAGCCGATCTCCAAGGAGCTCCCGATGGAGTACGCGCTCGAGCTCAACCGCCTCGTCGCCCTGCAGATGGAAGGGGCGGTCGGGTAAGCGTGACCGAGACGAGCACCGAGACGCTGACGCTGAAAGGCCTCGACCGGGCGGCCGTGACCGCCTGGTCGGAGGCGCTCGGCGACCCCGAATGGCTCCTGGCCCGCCGGCTCGAGGCCCTCGCCGCCCTCGAGAAGCTGGAGCGGCCGGGCGGCCGCGAGGAGGCGTGGCGGTTCACCGACCCCAAGCGGGCCGGCCTCGACCGGCACCGCATCCTCCGCCATGCCGGCCGGACCCGGCCGGCCGAGTCGGGCACGGGCGTGTTCGCCGGCGACGCCGCGCACGGCAGGCGGCGCGACACCGACCTCGAGCCGGGCGGGCTGGTGACCACCATCGACGGCGCCACCGTCGAGGCGACCCTGTCCGCCGACCTCGCCGCCAAGGGCGTGATCCTCACCGACCTCGCGACCGCGGCTCGCGAGCACCCCGGCATCGTCGAGCCGCGCCTCATGACCACGGCGGCGCCGTTCGACGAGGACTGGTTCCTCGCGCTGCACGGCACGCTGGTCACCGCCGGCACGTTCCTCTACGTCCCCCGCGGCGTCGAGGTCGAGGTGCCGATCGGCGCCCGCTACCGGCGCACCACGGCTGGCGCGACCTTCGGCCACACCCTCGTCGTGGTCGGGGAGGGGGCTGCGCTCACGTTCGTGCAGCAGCACGACTCGCCCGAGGAGATCGACGGGCCCGCCTTCCACCACGGCGTCACCGAGCTCTTCGTCGGGCCGGACGCGTCCGTGCAGTACCTCGCGCTCCAGGAGTGGGGCAGCGAGCGGGTCAACCACTTCGGCGTCCAGCGCGCCGAGGTCGCCCGCCAGGGGCGGTTCCGCTCGTTCGTGGTCACCCTCGGCGGCGGAGTGGTCCGCATCTCGCCCGACGTGCGCCTGCACGAGGGCGCGGAGGCCGACCTCCTCGGTGCCGTCTTCGCGACGGTCACGCACGCCGAGCCCCACGCGCGCTCGACCCTGCTCTACAAGGCCGGGCTGCTCGGCGGCTCGCGCAACATCTTCAACGGCAACCTGATCATCGCCCCGGGCGCCCGCGGCAGCGACGCCGCCCAGACCATGCGCAACCTGGTCCTGTCCAGGCACGCCCACGCCGAGGCGAACCCGTTCCTCGAGATCCTGAACTCCGACGTGAAGGCCGCGCACGCGGCGGCCACCGGCCGGGTCGACGACCTCCACCTGTTCTACCTGCAGTCCAGGGGCGTGCCCAGGGACGTCGCCAGGCGTCTCGTGGTCTTCGGCTTCTTCGAGGAGGTCCTCGCCCAGGTGACCGTGCCCGCGGTGCGGCGCCGCCTGGAGGCCGCCCTCGAGGCGGAGCTCGAGCGGTCCGGGGGCCAGGGGGACGCCAGCCCGGCACCCCGGGGCGACGGGGAGGCCGGCGCCTGATGGCCTGGGTGCGGCTCGGCTCCCTGTCGGAGCTGGAGGTGGACAGCGGCCACCGGGTCGAGCTGTCCGACGATGACGCGGTGGCCCTCATCCGCACCGCCGACGCGGTGTACGCGCTCGCCGACTGCTGCACGCACGAGGAGTATCCGCTGTCGGAGGGCTTCGTCGAGGAGGACAAGGTCGAGTGCGCCCTCCACGGCAGCCGCTTCGACCTCCGGACGGGGCGGCCGGACATCCCGCCCGCGGTGGTTCCCGTCCAGACCTTCCCGGTCAAGGTCGACGGCGACGACGTCCTCGTCGACCTGCCCGACCGCTGGGCCGAGCTCGTGGACCGATAGGAGCGAAGACCGATGACACAAGCCACCCTCGTGATCGAGGACCTCCACGTCAGCGTGGGGGACAAGGAGATCCTGCGCGGCGTCGACCTGACCGTCGAGCAGGGCAGGGTCCACGCCCTGATGGGCCCGAACGGCTCGGGCAAGTCGACCCTCGCCTACGCCCTGGCCGGCCACCCCAGGTACCTGGTCACGCGCGGCCGGGTCACGTTCAGGGGCGAGGACGTCCTCGGGCTGACCCCCGACGAGCGCGCCCGGCTCGGCATGTTCCTCGCCATGCAGTACCCGGTCGAGGTGCCCGGCGTCTCGGTGACGAACTTCCTGCGCACCGCGATCAACGCGGTCAGGGGCGAGGACGTCCCGGTCCGCCAGTTCGCCCGCGACCTGCGCGAGCAGATGCAGGCCCTCCAGATGGACCCCCGGTTCGCGGAGCGGAGCCTCAACGAGGGCTTCTCGGGCGGCGAGAAGAAGCGGCACGAGATCCTCCAGATGGCCCTGCTCCGCCCGAGCCTCGCGATCCTCGACGAGACCGACTCGGGCCTCGACGTCGACGCGCTCAAGGTCGTGAGCCAGGGGGTCAACCGGCTCCGCGGTCCCGAGCTCGGGGTGCTGCTCATCACCCACTACACCCGGATCCTGCGCTACATCGCCGCCGACGTCGTCAACGTCATGGTGGACGGTCGCGTCGTCCGGTCCGGCGGTCCCGAGCTCGCCGAGGAGCTCGAGGCACGGGGCTACGAACGCTGGCGCGGCACGCCCGCCGCGTAGCAGGCCCCCAGTCCGTCCCAGGGTGGGCGCCCCGCCGGCGCCAGGAGGCAACCGCGCACGATGACCACCACCACCACCACCACCACGACCCCCACAACGCCAACGTGCACCGCGGGGTCTACACGCTCGCCGAGGAGGCCACCCACCTCTACGAGAGCGCCAGGGGCAGGGTCGCCCGGTTCGTCGGCGCGGCTGCCAGGGCCACCGTGTTCACCAAGAACGTCACCGAGGCGATCAACCTGGTCGCCTACGGCTGGGGGCTGCGCAACCTGCGCGAGGGCGACGAGATCCTGGTCACCGAGATGGAGCACCACGCCAACCTGGTGCCCTGGCACCTCGTGGCCAAGCTCACCGGCGCGCGCGTCCGGGCGATCCCGGTGACCGACGACTACCTGCTCGACCTGGACGCCCTGGACACGCTGCTCACCAGGCGGACCCGGATCGTGGCCGTCTCGGCCATGTCGAACGTGCTCGGGACGATCAACCCGGTGGCCGCGATCGCCGAGCGCGCCCACGCGGTCGGGGCGCTCGTGGTCGCCGACGGGGCGCAGGCGGTCCCGCACCTCGGGGTGACGTTCGAGCAGCTCGGCGCCGACTTCCTCGGGTTCACCGGGCACAAGATGCTCGGACCGATGGGGATCGGCGTGCTGGTCGCCCGGGAGGACCTGCTCGACTCGATGGAGCCGTTCCTCGGGGGCGGGGAGATGATCCGCGACGTCAGCATCGACTCCTCCACGTACAACGACATCCCCTGGCGCTTCGAGGCGGGCACCCCCCCGGTCGGCGACGCGGTCGGTCTCGCGGCGGCGGTCGACTACCTCACCGGGCTCGGCATGGACCGGGTCCGCGCGCACGAGGTCGAGATCACCGGCTACGCCCTGGAGCGGCTCGCCGAGGTCGACGGCCTGCGGGTCCTCGGCCCGACCGACCTGGAACACCGGGGGGCCGCGGTGTCGTTCACGCTCGGGGACGTCCATCCCCACGACGTCTCGCAGGTGCTCGACGCCGACGGGATCGCGGTCCGGGCCGGTCACCACTGCGCCAAGCCGCTCATGAAGCGGTTCGGCCTCACGGCGACCACCAGGGCCTCGTTCTACGTCTACTCGACCACCGGCGAGGTCGACGCGCTGGTGGCCGCGCTCGGCAAGGTGCGGCGGTTCTTCGGCTGACGCCAGAGGGGAGAGGCACGACATTGGGCCTGGACGACCTGTACCAGGAGATCATCCTCGACCACTACAAGAAGCCCAGGCATCCTGGGCGGCTCGAGGGTGACCACGTCGAGGTGCGCCACTACAACCCGGTGTGCGGGGACGAGCTGACGCTCGGCCTCAGGCTGGACGGCGACCGGGTGGCCGCGATCGCGGTCGACGGCAAGGGCTGCTCGATCTCCCAGGCGTCGGCCTCGGTGATGAGCGACCTGGTGCTCGACCGGCCGGTGCCGGAGGGACTGCAGGCGGCCGAGGCGTTCCGCCGGCTCATGCACGGCGAGGGAGAGGCCGACGAGGAGGTCCTCGAGGACGGCATCGCCTTCGCCGGGGTGGCCAGGTACCCGGTGCGGGTCAAGTGCGCCCTGCTCGGCTGGATGGCGTTCAAGGACGCCGCCGCCCGTGCCCTGGCCGGCCGGGGCGGGGGGGAGACGGTCTACGGCGAGGAAGGGGTGGTGAGATGGCGAGCGAGACCGAGATCCTCGAGGCCATGAAGCAGGTGGAGGACCCCGAGCTCGGGGTGAACGTGGTCGACCTCGGGCTCCTCTACGGGGTGGAGCAGGAGGACGGCGGCAGGAAGGTCGTCCTGGACATGACCCTGACCTCGGTCGCCTGCCCGCTGACGGACATGATCGAGGGCGCCACGAACGCGGCGCTGGTCGGCCTCAACGGGATCGAGGAGGTCGACATCAACTGGGTCTGGTCGCCGCCCTGGGGCCCCGACCGGCTCACCGAGGACGGCAGGGTCGCCCTCCGGGCGATGGGCTTCGCGATCTAGCGGGTCCGGCAGCCAACCGGAACGAGTACGAGAAGGAGTCTTCGTCGATGGCGCTTCCCGCGCTGGTGGAACCGGCGGCCGAGCTCTCGCGTGACGAGATCGCCCGCTACTCGCGCCACCTCATCATCCCCGACGTCGCCATGGACGGCCAGAAGCGGCTCAAGAACTCGAGCGTCCTGCTCATCGGCGCCGGCGGCCTCGGCTCGCCGAACGCCATGTACCTGGCCGCCGCCGGCGTCGGCCACCTCGGCCTCGTCGACTTCGACGTGGTCGACGCCTCCAACCTGCAGCGCCAGGTCATCCACGGCACTTCTGACATCGGCCGCCCCAAGCTCGAGAGCGCCAGGGACAAGATCGCCGAGATCAACCCCTACGTCCGGGTGACGCTCCACGACACGAGGCTGGACTCGGACAACGCCCGCGAGCTGATCCGCGGCTACGACCTGGTGATCGACGGGTCGGACAACTTCCCGACCCGTTACCTGGTCAACGACGCCTGCGTGCTCGAGGGCAAGCCGTACGTGTGGGGCTCGATCTACCGCTTCGACGGGCAGGCGAGCGTGTTCTGGGCCGAGCACGGCCCCTGCTACCGCTGCCTGTACCCGGAGCCGCCCCCGCCCGGGATGGTGCCGTCGTGCGCCGAGGGCGGGGTCCTCGGGGTGCTGTGCGCCACCGTGGGGTCGATCCAGGCGAACGAGGCGGTCAAGCTGCTCACCGGGATCGGCAACCCGATCGTGGGGCGGCTCGTGATCTACGACGCCCTCGAGCTCGAGTTCAAGGACATCACGGTCCGCAAGGACCCCGAGTGCGCGGTCTGCGGCAAGAACCCGACGGTCACCGAGCTGATCGACTACGAGGACTTCTGCGGCGTGGTGTCCGACGACGCCCAGCTGGCCGCGGCCGGCTCGACCCTGACCCCGGCCGAGCTGAAGGCGGCCCTGGACGCCGGCGAGCGCATCAAGCTGATCGACGTCCGCGAGCCGGCCGAGTGGCAGATCAACCGTCTCCCTGGCGCCGAGCTGATCCCGCTCGGGGACCTGCCAGGGCGCCTGGTGGACCTGCCCCTGACCGAGCGGGTCGTCGCCTACTGCAAGACCGGGCGGCGGTCGGCCGAGGCGCTCGCGCTGCTCAAGCAGTCCGGGTTCTCGACCGCCAGGCACCTCGGCGGCGGCATCAGCGCCTGGGCGCGGACGGTGGACCCGAGCCTCCCGCAGTACTGACCCGCTCCGGGCACCCCTGGCGGCGGGGTGCGTGTTGCGACTTCATTCCAAAGCACACCAAGCGACGTAAGCGGCTTGAGTTGAGCGGGCAACCCGACGATGATGCCCGCTCAGGCCCCGCCGCGGTCGGGGCACGGCTCGACGCCCGAGGTCCTTTCATGCGCATGCGGTACCGGTCCCTGCTCGCAGCCGTCGCCGCCGCCGCCCTGGTGCCGGCCGGCGCCGCCGCGGCGCGGCCTCCGGACCCGCCCGCCGCGGCCGCGGGCGTCCAGGCCGCCAGGGCCGGCACGGTCGCCGCCAGGGCCGGCACGGTCGCCGCCGCCCCGGCCGGGAGTCGCAGGGACCGTGCCCGCCCCGCGCGCCGCTCGTTCGTGCCGGGTCGGGTGCTGGTCGGGTTCCGGCCCGGGGTCGCCGCCGCCGGACGCGCCGCCGTGCTCCGGGCGGTCGGCGCGCGTCCCGGCGCGCTCCACGGCCGCACGCAGGTCGCGGTGATCGGCCGCGACGCCGACGTGCGCGCGACCGCCCGTCGCCTGGCCACCCAGCCCGGCGTCGCCTTCGCCGAGCCGGACTGGCTCCGCCGCCCCGACGCCTGCGGCCCGAGCGTCTGCTGGCAGCTCGAGGCGAGCCACGGCGTGAACGCCGCGACCCTGCACGCTGCCGGCACCAGGGGCGCCGGCAGCGTGGTGGCGGTCGTCGACACCGGCGTGGCCCCGATCGCCGACCTCAGCGGTCAGGTGCTCTCGCGTCGGACGTGCGCCGGCCTCGACGACACGACCGGGATCACCGGCGTCGCCCCGGCGGCCAAGGTCAGGGCGTGGAAGGTCGACGACGGAGCGGGCGGGATCCCGACGTCGTCGCTGGTCGCCGCGCTGACCGAGATCGTCGCCAACCCGGCCTTCGCGGACGTCAAGGTCGTCAACCTGAGCCTCGGCGGCCCCGAGTCGTCCAGCGCCGAGCAGAACGCGGTCGAGGCCCTCCTGCATGACGGCAGGTCGGTCGTCGCCTCGTCCGGGAACGACGGCAACTACCTGCCCCAGTACCCGGCCTCCTACCCTGGCGTGCTGGCCGTGGGAGCGACCGACGCGGCCGGCAACGTGACCACGTTCTCCTCCTACGGCAAGGTCGACGTGGTCGCCCCCGGCCAGGGCGTGACCGTGGACGACCCCAGCGGGTCGACCAGGCTGGTGGACGGCACGTCGTTCGCCTCGCCGATCGTGGCGGGCGTGATCGCCCTCGGCCCGGCGGCCGGCAGCCAGGCCGCCCTGCGCAACCGGCTCGGCGTGGAGGGGACGGCCTCGACCTCGACGAGCCACCTGGCGGCGACCGATCCCAAGCGCTCCGGGCATGGGCTCGCCGACGCCGCCGCGTGGATCGCCACCCAGGACTCGGGCGCGCCCGCGTACCTGGTCGCCGAGACCTCCGGGCCGGTGGCCGACCCTGTCACCGCCGCCTCCTCCGGCCAGCTCGCCAACCCGGGCACCACCTTCGACGCCTACGCGCTGAAGAGCGACGGGAGCCTCGGGACGAACCCGTCACCGGCCTCGTTCGATGTCGACGGCAGCTCGGCCGCCTCTGGCAGGTCGTTCACGGACCTTGGCGGGGGCGTCTTCCATGCGGCGTCGGGCCCGCTCCCGCTCTCGCGCGGCGCCACCCACCTCGGCACGGCCACGGCCGCGGTCGGCGGCGGCTCGGCCAGCGACACGGCGCCGGTGCGGGCGCTGCGCGCCGACGACCAGGCGCCCGGGGTGGCCCTCTCGGGGACCGGGGACGACGCCTGGAACCGGCACGGCGTCCTCGACGGCGGCGGCGACGGCCAGGTGGCCGACGACAACGTCGACGACGTCTACGCGGTCTACCTGGCGGCCGGGGACACGCTCGACGCCACCCTGAGGACCCAGAGCGGCCCCGGGCTCGCCGCGTCCTTGTATGTCCCGGGCACGACAGACGTGCTCAGCCAGTTCGACCGCATCGTGGCGTGCGCGGCGAGCCCGCCCGACCCCTTCTGCCCGTCCACCCTCCACCTGCGGGCGCCGGTGGCCGGCACCTACCTGATCGACGTCTACGCCCTCGGTTCCGAGTTCGGGCCCACCGCGGGCGGCTACCGGCTCGTCTGGACGGTCAAGAACACCGCCGGGGTGCCGGTCTCGGTGCAGGTCGGCGCCTGCAGCCCGAACGGCGACGGCGTCCAGGATCGTTGCGCCTGGTCGGTCGGGGCGCTCTCCGGCTACGCGGCCGGGTCGTTCGTGACCAGCGGGTTCACCAGCGTGCTGACGGTCGCGGGGACAGGCGCGAAGTCGTGGGACGGGACGGCCCGGCCCGACGGCGCCTATACGCTCCGCGTCCTGTACTCGCTCGGGCCGGGCAGGCGGGCGCTGCTGCGGACGTTCCCGCTGACGCTCGACCGGGTCCGTCCCAAGGTCGCCAACCTCGTTGTGGCGCCCAACCCGTTCGAGCCCATGCCCCGCGACGGCGACCGCGACACCACGACGTTCGCGATCACCTCCAGCGAGCGCTCGCGCCTGCGCGTGCTGGTCTACAAGTACGGGACCTCGACGCTGCTGCGGACGCTCTCGACCGGGTTCCAACCCGCCGGACGCCAGCGCGTCTCCTGGAACGGCCGGACCCTGGCCGGTGTGCAGCTCCGCGGCCGGTTCGCGTTCCGGATGCAGATCATCGACCCGGCCGGCAACGCCTACGTGACCGGCCGCTACCTGGTCGTCATCCTGTAAGGCCGAGCCGCCCGGGACGAGGCGGGTCAGGGCTCGCCGGCCGAGGGCTCCGTGGCCGGCGTGGCCGGGGTTGGCGAAGCGCTCGGGGCGGGCGTGCGGAGCGCCACGGCGACGGCGAAGCCGGTCGCGAGCACACTCGGTGCCAGGGCGCGCATGCTCGACAGGAACCGGCCGAGCAGCTCGCCGGAGAGCACCAGCCCGTAGCAGCCGAGCCAGAGCCCCACCCGGGCGGGCAGGGACGGCCGGCGCAGGCCTACGACGATGCCGGCCACGCAGGCGGCCAGCGAGCCGGCCAGGAGCGCGGCGCCGAGCGGCCCGACCGGCGCGTCGGCGACGTAGTCGCCCGTCGCGACCAGGCCGAGCGCGTGCGCCCAGCCGGCGAGGGGCGCGCCGAGAGCCGCGACCGGGCGCCCGTCGGCCATGCTCCCCTCGACCATCCAGGCGACGTAGGACCACCACAGCCCGAGCGCGACCACCCCAGGACCCACCACGGCGGCGGCCCCGGCGGCCCGTGCCCGTGGCGTCCGGGTGGTGCGCAGCACCAGCCAGAAGGCGGCGGCCGCCGCGAACACCAGGTAGGACTCCTTGGTCAGGCCGGCCCCGGCGAACGCGAAGCCGGCCGCGAGCGGCCGGCCGTCGAGCACCAGGCTGAGACCCAGCACCCAGAGGCGGCGGACCCGAGCGCCAGCGCGAGCGGGCCGACGGCGAGCAGGCCAGCCGGGATCGCGGCCCGGCGGCCGCCGGCGAGGAGCCAGCCGGCGACCGCCTGGAGGGGGCGCCCGGCGCGGTAGCGCGGCATGTCGAACCCGGCCGCCAGGTGCTCGCGGAGCAGCGGGTCGTAGGCGAGCCCGAGGAACCACTGCCCGTCGTAGCCGTTGCCCTGGTTGCGGGCGACGGAGATGTGCCTGGCGGCCAGCTCCTCGTCAAGGTGCCAGCTGGTGCCTACGAAGAACGGCGCTGTCGGGTCGGCGCCGAGGCGCGCGAACTGCAGCGCGAGCAGTACGCAGCCGAGCACGAGTCCTGCCGCGGCGACGGGCAGGACGCGCCGCCACGGCGGCTGGGGCGCCGGGGGAGCCGTCGAGGGGGCGGCCCATGGGGGAGCGGGCATGGCCGGCATGCTATCCCGTCCGCGCGAACGGCCGGCGACGGGATTCCGTAAATGGCTTGACCTA
>WNGG01013811.1_pt1 | contig 12911 bp, 10 predicted proteins | sample 5400661 | NCBI WGS metagenome assembly WNGG01 (sample SAMN13153372, study PRJNA577476) | soil metagenome | isolation source: 100 cm soil or saprolite under Garry oak tree replicate 1 | place: USA:California | collected 2016-06-15
GGTCGCCTGCTGATCCTGATGATGATCCCCCAGATCTTCTGTTACGCGCTCGTGGGCACCGCAATTGCGGCCATGAACTCCCGCCGGCGCTTTGCGCTGGCTTCCGGTGCGCCCGCGGTCGAGAATCTCGGCACCATGGCGGTCCTCGCCGCGACGGCTGCCATCTACGGCACGGGCACCAATGTCACCCACGTGCCCAACGGCGAGATCCTGTTGCTCGGTTTCGGTTCGACCGCCGCAGTCGCCCTGCACGCAGCGACACAGTGGTGGGGGGCCCGGCGGGCGGGCATCACGCTGCTGCCGCGATCCGGCTGGCGCGACCCGGAAGTCCGCGTCGTGGTCCGGCGGGCGCTTCCGTCGATCGCTCAGGCCGGCCTCGGCTCCCTCCAGATCCTGACGATTCTGATTTTCGCGAACCGCTTGCCCGGCGGGGTCATCGCCTTTCAGATCGCGCTGAACTTCTACTATCTCGCGATCGCAGTCGGGGCATATCCGGCGTCGTTGTCCTTGCTCCCCCGCCTGTCGCGGATGCACCTCGATGGTGACACGATCGGTTTCCGCGACACCCTTGTGCGTGGGCTTGCCCTTGGGTTCCTGGTGGCGATTCCTGCAGCGATCGGCTACCTCGTGCTCGCGATGCCGCTGGCCCGCGCGCTTTCGTTCGGCCGGATGGAATCCGGCGGCGTGACCATGGTCGCCGCCTCCCTGGCGGCGCTATCGCTCGCGGTCGTTGGCCAGACCGCGTTCATGATCCTGACGTACTCCTGCTACGCGAGGAAGGACACCCGCACGCCGCTGGTGTCTATGGTCATCCAGGCCACGATCTGCCTCGGGCTGGCGAGCACCGCGCTCCTGGTCCAGGGAACGGCGATGCTTCTGGTCCTTGGCCTGGCCCTGTCGCTGTCGGTCGCCGCCGCCGCCCTCCATCTAACCGCTCGCGTCTGGCGCAACCTCGGCCGGGGCGGAAGCGAGCGGCTCGCGCCCTCGCTCGCCAAGTTCGTCGCCGGCGCAGCCCTCATGGCGGGGCCCGCGTGGGTCGTGGCGACCGTCATCCCGCACTTCATCGGCCCCCCGCTCGGCACGCGCGTCGGGATGATCGCCGCCGCGCTGGTCGGGGGTACTGTGTTCCTGACCCTGCAGGCGGTGTGGCAGGCTCCCGAGCTGAGATGGCTCGCCGGCGGCCTGAGCCAGTCGCGCGGACGCGGGGGAGTGGTCGTCGCGGAGGCCACCCATGGGTAGCGGCGGTCGGCTGCGACCAGCCGCGGCCAGGGCCGCGAATAGCGTCCCCACCGGTCCTCGGTCTGGCCCGCATGTCCTGCTCGTCGTTGAGAACGTGGCCCTGGCTCGTGACCACCGATTGCAGAAGCAGGCGGCAACACTGGCGAGCAACGGCTACAGGGTCAGCGTCATCTGCCGCGCCGATCCTGCGAATCGGCAATACCCTGGGGTCCGAGTGTACGAGTATCGCCCGCCGGTGGACGGCGTCAGCAAGCTCGGGTACGTACGCGAATACGCCTACTCGTGGTTAATGGCTGCATATCTCACGGTCAAGGCCTTTCGTATCGAGCCCTTCGACGCCATTCAGGTGGGCGGGCCGCCGGACATCTATTTCGCACTCGCCGCCCCCTTCAAGCTTCTGGGCCGCGTTCTGGTGGTCGATCAGAGAGCCCTCTCGCCTGAGCTCTATGAGTTGCGCTACGGGCGGCGTGCCGGAGTCGTGTATCGCACCCTCTGCTGGTTGGAGCGGCGAAGCAACCGGGTCGCGGATCGCGTGATAACCGCCAACCAGGAATTCGAGGAGCTGATGAACGCTCGAGGTGATTTGCCCGCAGGGAAGGTCACCCTGGTCGGCAACGGCCCGGAGCTCGCCTGGGACCGACAGGAGAGCGCCTACCTGGAGGTCTATCGGCGCCTGCTCGACGGTCCCAACCTCCGGCGCGGCAGTACGCGGCGCGACGGTTCTGGGTCGATCTCCATCGTCACCCGGGCCCGGAATCGACTGCGCTCCCGCGTCTCGGAGAGTCCTGCGCTCTATCTTCCCCTTGCGCGTCGCAAGTATCCTGGCCCCTCCCCGCAGGTGATCAACTCCCAGACCGAGTTGGTGATCGACGCCTACACCAGAGCGGCGACAACGTTCGCCGTCTATGCGTTCCAGCTATCCCAGGAGAAGCCGGTGCGACTGGCTCACCACCTGCACGCTGCTGCTCAGGTGATCGAGGCGGCGCGCCGGCAGGTGCCCGCCCTGCTGCTCATCCGCGAGCCGCAAGGCACCATACTCTCCCAGCTCGCCCGGGAGCCGTGGGTGACGATGGCCGACGCCCTGGTTGCGTATACGCGGTACTACAGGTGCCTGCTCCCCTATCGGAACAGCTACGTGATCGGTGAGTTCGAGCAGGTGACTCGCGACTTCGGGGCGGTGATCCGGCGGCTGAATGCGCGGTTCGGCACGAATTTCGCTGAGTTTGTCCATACCGAAGACAATCTGCGCGAGTGCTTCCAGTTCGTCGCGCTGCGGGGAACGCTACCCAGGCACATGCTCGGCTTCGAGTCCGGGACGGTCACGCGAGACCAGTTGCGTCAGTATGTCAAGTCCGAGGGGCTACAGCCGCGACAGAACGGCGAGGAATGGATCCCGGCCGAGAATCGGGAACGCGTCAAGGCGGCGCTCCTGGAGCAGTGGGCACAACCCTCGCTGGCCAGACTGCGGCACCGAGCGCAGCTGATCTACCGGACCTTTGCCGGGGATGAGGCGCCCGATTCGTCGTACCACAAAGATCCACTGCCAGCTAACCGCCTGCGTGATCAAGCGTTGCACCGCCGATGACGACGATACTGAGGCGGCGCGTTGGTTCGGCGGACCCAGTCACCCGTCGAGCTCGGGACAAGCGTCCCGGCGGAGTGGGACATGGATCCAGATCCGGGGTCGGGACACCGATTCCCGACCCAAAACGACCATTTCAACCCGGTGCCAACGCCGTTACCATCGGATAGCTTGGCTAGGATCTGCATTATTCGCGAAGGCGATTATCCGTGGGACCCACGGGTTCGCAACGAGGTCGAGGCGCTGGTCGCGGCGAACCACGCGGTCGACGTCATCTGTCTCCGGCGGCCCGGACAACCGGCGCGCGAGCGAGTTGGGGCGGTCAATGTGCGCCGGTTGCGGCTGCCGGCCGAACGTGGCGGCTGGGCCCAATACCTGATCCAATATGCCCTCTTCCTGATTGCCGCAGGGACACTGGTCAGCGGGCGCCATCTTCGCCGCCGCTATGACCTGATCCAGGTCAACAGCATGCCGGATACGCTGGTCTTTGCCGCACTCATCCCCAAGCTCCTGGGCGCTCGCGTGCTCTTCGATCTCCACGAGTGCATGCCCGAGTTCGTGGCCTCCAAGTTTCGCGTTCCCCTCAACCACCGGGCCGTGCGCCTGGTGGGATTCGGCGAACAGGCCAGTATCCGCTTTGCTGACTTCGCGATCACGCCGACGGCACAGCAGCGTGATGCCTTCGTCGGCCGCGGCGCGGACCCGGCAAAAATCGCCGTGATCATGAACACGCATGGGTTGATGCACCGCGCTCCGGCGGCCTCAACGCCCCTACCCTGCCCTCTGCCGAATGCGGGGGAGGAAACGACGTTCCTGCTCGTCTGCCACGGCACGATCGAGGAGCGATACGGACTCGACACCCTGGTCCGCGCGACGGCGCTCTTGCGGCATGAAATCCCGGAATTGCGTGTTGCGATCTACGGCGACGGGTCGTATCGCCCGACGATTGCCAGCCTCATCGAACGGTTGGGCCTTTCCGATCGAGTGTTCCTCAGCCAGGGATTCGTTCCCTTCGATGAGCTGCTGGCCGCGATCGCCCGGGCGCAGGCTGGCGTCGTCGCCATGAAGCGCGATGCCTTCCGCGACCTCACGCTCTGCAACAAGATGTTCGACTTCATCGGCATGGGAAAGGCTGCCATCGTCTCACGCACGCGCTCCGTCGAGGAATATTTCGGCGACTCGTGCTTCGAGATGTTCACCGCCGATGATCCGCAGGACCTCGCTCGCGCGATCCGCCGGCTGCACGCCGACCCGAGCAGGCGTCAGGCGCTGGCCGGGCGCGCCCGGTCGGTAAGCGACCACTATGCCTGGCCGGGACAGCGCCGCGCCTACCAGGCGATCGTCGACTAACTGGCGGCCGGCGAGCGCCTGCCGGCGGCGGAGCACTGGATCCGGATCGGCGAACCGCGAGCCGTCGTTCACTGATGCAGCTATGCCGACGGGCCGATGGTCGCTACGGCGCGGCCGATCAGCAGCCCTGCGAGCAGCCAGCTTCGCTCATTGATCGCCAGCGTCGCGCCGAGGAACAGGGCCAGAAGGAAGGGTACCTCTCGGCCGTCACGCCCTGCCGACGTGAAAGTCCTAGCCCTGGGGACGACCAGCCTATTACCAACGAGCGTCGGAGGCCGTACAGTGCCGCTGTGCCAATGACGTCCTACCGGCGACAGCCGCGAGAGCCCGCCGAGGAGCGGATCCCGGCCGAAAATCGGAAACGCCTCAAAGCGGCGCTCCTGGAACAGTGGGCACAACCCTCGCGGGCCAGACTGGGGCAGCGAGCGCAGCTCATCTACCGGACCTTTGCCGGGGATGAGGCAGCCCGATCATATTCAGGGGAGGCAGCTAGATGAAGGTCGCCGTTGTCGGAGCCGGCAAGCAAGCCGGGTTTCATGTGCAGGCCATCGCTCAAGTTCCGGACGCAGAGCTGGTCGCGGTCGTGGACGTGAATCGCGAGCGGGCCGCTGAGGTGGCGGAACGGGCGGGAGCCCGTGTGGTCGCAGATCTTGACGCCGCCCTCGCGCCTGGGCCAGGCCGTCCTGACGTGGTCCATGTCATCACCCCGCCGCCGACCCACGCGGCCGTTGCCGTGCGGGTGCTGCAAGCGGGTATCCACGCGCTGGTCGAAAAGCCGATGGCGTTGACCACTGAGGAGGCTCGGCAGATGCTCCGTGCCGCCGAGACGAGCGGCGCGAAGTTGGGCACCGTCCACAACTACCTGTTTAAGCCGTCGATCCGCCGCGCGCGCGAGCTCGTTGCGGCAGGGGCAATCGGTGACGTACTCCACGTGTATAGCTATTTCGGACTGTCCGGAGACGCCGCCTTCCTTCGAGGAAGGGGGCACTGGGCGTGGCGTCTGCCCGGCGGCCCGCTGACCGACGTCGTGCCCCATTTGATCTACCTGCAGCGGGCGTTCCTCCCTGGCACCCCTGAGCTGGTTGGGATGGCGGCGGATGGAACGCTGGATGACAACAGTGCTGAGATGACAGCCCTCCTGCGGGGAGGATCGGCCTCTGGCGTCATGCGCGTGTCGATGCGCGGCCAGCCCAACATGAAGTTCATCGAGGTATACGGCACCCGGGGCATGGTCCACGCGGACATCGTGAGGGAGATCTGCGTGGTCCACCGCGAGCAGCGGATGCCTCGAATGATCTCCAAGGCGTTGTTCTCGCTCGAGGAGGCGACTCAACAGGCACGGGGGACTGCGGTCAACGCGGCTCGAGTCGCGACCGGGAAAATGGCCAACATGCCCGAGTTGGCGCCGGCGATCCAGAACTTCTACGAGAGCATCCGGACCGGCCATGACACGCCACTGTCTGGTGACGAGGGTTTCCGGATGGTCGAACTGATGGAACAGTTGTGGGCGCGGCTCCCGGCGAGCAAACCGTCGCAACCGCAGCCACCGACCCGGCCCGGGCCTAAAACAGCTGCGGAGCGCACCGTGGCGCAGAAAGGCTGGCCAGGTCCCGTTCTCGTCACGGGTGCAACCGGGTTCCTTGGCGGGCATCTGGTGGCCGCGTTGGCCCGTTGCGGGGCCGACGTCGTCGCCCCCGTCCGCGACCTCGGACGGGTGTCGCTCGACCTCGCGCAGCAGGCCCGCGTTGTGGCTGCCGACGTGCGCGATCCTGCCGCCCTGGACGCTGCGATGAAGGGCGTCTCGATCGTCATCCATTGCGCTGCCATAACCGCCAACAACGTCGCCTGGGCCAAACACCACGACGTGAACGTGGAAGGGTCGAGAGCCGTCTTCGAGGCGGCTCTGCGGGCGGGCGTCAGGCGGATCGTGCATGTCAGCTCGGTGGCGGTCTACAGTGATCAGCGCGCCGGTTCGACGGTGAACGAGTCCACGCCGAGCGCGGCACGTCGGGGAGAGTGGTCGAACTACTCACGCTCGAAGCTCGGGGCCGAGCAGGTCGCCTTCGAGCTCTTGCGGGAAAAGCGGCTGCCTGTGACGGTGATACGGCTTGGCCTGCTCTACGGCCCGGGGGGTCGGTCACTGGGTCGGGGACTGGTAGAACTCGGGCGGTTCCGGCTGACGATCGGCCGCGAACGCAATCTGCTCCCCTACACGCACGTCGGCAATGCCGTTGACGCGCTGCTTCTGGCTGCGTTGGCCCCGGACGCCGCAGGCAAGGTCTACAACGTGGTCGACGAGCAGATCCACGACGTCCGCGCCGCCGCGAAGCTCGCGAGCAATGGAGACCGGGTCACGAGCGTCCACCTGCCTGCACCGCTGCTGCTGACGGGCGCACGCGTCCTCGAATGGCGGGCCCGCCGGAGGGGCTCGGAGGCTCCGCCCCGCTTTTCTCGCTATGTCGTCCGGAGCGCCTGCCGCAACCTGCGCTACGACACGGCTAGGGCCCGACGTGAGCTCGGGTGGAAGCCTGAGATCGGGTTGGCGGAAGGCGTACGTGGGCTTACCTGAGGCAGTCAACGGCTGACGCTCATCCAGGAAGTTCGGGATCGATACCGCTGCCATTGAACCCGAGGTGGCGGCGGATCTGATCTTGCGCTACCTCGAGCAGGAACGATACCTCTAGGCCGTCAGGGCCCGCCGACGTGAAAGTCCTAGCCCTTGGGACGACCAGCCTATTACCATCGCGCGTCGGAGACCGTACAGTGCCGCTGTGCCAATGCGCTTGGGCTTCTTCAGTGCCTTGATGAAATCGGTGGGGGCCTGATGGCGGGGCAGGCCAGAGACAACCGGCTGCTGGCGGAGGCTGGCAATGGTTAACGGGAGCGTGATGCGACCGGCCATCGCAACGGCGTCGCCGCTCGCATCCCGACTGCCGAGCTGGCTGCTGTGGCCAGCCCTCCTCGTCGCCGCCGGCGTCGGCGTGGGCAGCGCCATTGATCCCTTGGTTGCGCTGGTCGCGCTGCCGCTAGTCGTGGTTGTCGTTTGCATCTGGAAGTGGCCGGCGCTGGCCGCCTATCTCCTGCTTGGCGTCACGCCGCTGATCGTGGGAATCAATCGCGGCAGCGCCCTGCCCCTTATCCGGCTGAACGAGGCGCTCGCCCTGCTGGTCGGCGTCGCGCTGATGACACGCGGCCTTGCTCGACTGCGAACCGGCCAGATTCCCCGGCTCAGACTCGATCGCGTCGAGCTGTCGATGGTGCTGCTCGCGATCTTTAGCTCGGTGGTGCCGCTGCTGTGGATGGCCGTTCGCACGGTCCAGATCGCAAACGACGACTTGCTCTATGCCCTGGTTCTCTGGAAATACCTCGGCCTCTACCTGCTCATCCGCATGAGTGTGAGCACCGACCGGCAGGTCATCCGTTGCCTGTGGATCTCGGTCGGCGCCGCGTGCATCGTGGGGGTGATCGCGATTCTCCAGTCGCTGGGGCTGTTCGGGGTTCCACGGCTGCTCGCGACCTGGTACCCAGCCTTCGGATTCAACGGCGCCACCAATACGTTTGCCGCCCGGGGAAGCTCCACGCTGGGGTCACCGGCTGCGACGGCGGATCTCATGGTCTACAACCTGGCGATCGTGAGCGGGCTGTGGATGCGATCCCGCCGTCATCGAGTGTTGCTGGCACCCGTCGCAGCGCTGCTGGTGCTGGCGTCGCTCTCGGCAGGCGAGTTCTCCAGCTGGATCGGCCTGGGGGTCGCGGTGCTCTCCATCGCAGTGGTCACCAACTCGGGGCGGCTGCTCAAGATCTTCCTGCCCGCGGGGCTGCTTGCGTCACAGATCCTGCAGCCGGTATTTGCTGCCAGATTCAGCGGTTTCCAGTCAGTCAGCGGGTTGCCGAATAGCTGGACTGGACGGCTGCAGAACCTGCAGAACTACTTCTGGCCGCATTTGTTCTCGAACTGGAACTACATGCTGGGCGTGCGACCTTCCCCCCGGGTCCTGGTCACGACCCAATCGAACGGCTACGTCTGGATTGAGAGCGGTTACACCTGGTTGCTCTGGGCGGGCGGCATCCCGCTCCTAGCGAGCTTCGTTTTCTTCGTGGTGGCGACGGCGAAGCGGGGATGGGACGTGGCGCATCGCCACGCCGGCGCCGCCGGCGTGGCCGGGATCGCCACCTTCGTCGCGGTCGTGGTCACCACGGTGCTAATGCTTGTCGACGCGCACCTGACCTTCCGGGGCTCGGGCGACGCAATCTTCATGTTCGTCGCCCTTGCCATGACGGTCGGAAAGACCCTCGATTCCGCCGCCGCGCCAATTTACGCCAGGAAACTGGCAGGGGAGGTCTGAATCTGATCAAGGAGAGGTGGAACGGCAGCATGCCGTCAGAGAGCGCGCTCGTGCGACGTTCGCAGGCGATGCTTGGAGCGAGCGGTTCATGGCAGCGGGTCCTGCTGGCGCGCTGGGCAAGGTCGCCGTTTACCCGGCGAACGCGGTGGGCACCGCCTTGCAGCCATTTGTCATGGGCACCGAAAAGGGGCTCGTCTCGTCGAACGCCGTGCTGTCGATTGCGTCGAAGTCGCTGTTCATCCCGATCACCACGTTGCAGAATGGCGTCTCGGTCGCCGTCCCTGTCGATACCGACCTGCTGGTGATCTCCTTCTCGGACGGCAGTCCGGAGGTGGCGCAAAGCGCCGCTCAGAGCATTGCGCTGGCCTATATCGAATACCGGACCTGGAAGAACCCACCGGGCGCAGCCGGCAATGGGGGCGCAGCCGGCAATGGGGGCGCAACCCCGGCAACGTCGCAGACTATCCAGGCGGCCATCGTCAGCGACGCGGTGCTGCCGACAGCCCCATATGGTCCGAACCGACGCTTGATTGTCGCCGTCGCTCTGCTGCTAGGCCTCGCCCTCGGCATCGGGGTCGCACTGCTGCGCGACCTTCTCGACGACGGCCTGCGCGGTGCTCTGGACCTGGAGAGCCAGGCGAACAGTCCGGTTCTGGCCCAGATCCCTCGGCTAGATCGTAGGCGACGCAACCTTCCCGCTGGGCTCGCCATGGCGGATGATTCGATGGCCCGAGTCAGCGGAGCTTATCGCGACCTGCGAACGCGCATCCTGCAGCAGGCGGCCTGGCGGCGCGCCAGGATGCTGCTGGTTACCAGCCCCGGACGCGAAGACAAGAGCACCGTGGCGGCAAACATCGCCGCGGCGCTGGCGCACTCCGGGCGGAAGGTGGTCCTCGTCTGTGCCGATCTCCGGCATGGCCATGCCGATTCCGTTTTCGGGTTGGACAACGAGATCGGGCTTGCTAACGTCATCAGTGGCGGCGCCGCGCTCGCCGATGCGCTCCGCTCGACCGAGGTCGCTGGGCTGCAGGTGCTCCCCGCCGGCCAGGCCGTCTTCGACCCGTCGAGCCTTCTGCAATCCACGGCCTTCAGCCAGGTGCTCACCGAGTTGCGCAGCAACGAGGATTTCATCGTGATCGAGGCGCCGCCGGTCCTGGCCGGCGCCGACACAGCGGCCATCGCTGAGCTCAGTGGCATGATCCTTCTGGTCGCCGATGCGCGGACCTCGACCCGGGCCGAGGTGCGAGCGGCGGCGCACGAGCTGGCCCACGTGCGTGAGGACCTGATCGGCTGTGCGCTGACGAATGTGAGCCGGGCCACCGTCTTGTATCGGCCATCGATACCGGTTGCGATCAATGACAAGCGTGCGGCCTCGAACGGCCACTTCCAGGCAATGCCTGCCCGGAATGGTCAGGGCGAGCCGGAAAGGGAACAAGCGACGCTCGATCCACGGGGAGGTGGGAAGGATGATCGTTGAACCGCTGATTACTCGGACCGACCATGGTGGTGCGCCGGCCTGCCGGCTGTATCTCGTCAGGCACGGCACCACCGTGCTCAATGTGCAGAACCGATACCGCGGGCGCCGCGATATCCCCCTCGACGCGCAGGGCTACCAGGACGCCGTTGATGCGGCCCGGCGCCTGTCCAGTGTGGGCCTGGCCGCCGTCTATACCGGGCCGCTTCGCCGGGCGATCGCGACCGCGCAGATCATCGCGGACGCGGCGGGGGTGCCGGACCTGCGCATCCTCCATGGCCTCAACAACCTTGACTATGGGGTCTGGGAGGGCATGACCGCAGAGGAAGCCGCGGCATACGACCCGGAGGCGTTTGCCCTCTACAGCGCATCGCCCAACGAGGCCATCTGTCCCCAGGGAGAGCGGCTACTCGACGCGCAGCGGCGTATGATCGCCGCCCTGGAGCTGATCGGGTCCCGGCACCCGGGGGAAGCGGTCGTCGCGGTGACGCACGCCGTCATGATCCGGCTGACCCTGGTCGCACTCAATGGCGTCCAGGCGGAGAGCTGGCGTCGGCCGATCGGCCGTGGCTCGGTGACCGCGTTCCATGTCGACGGCACGATCGAGGTCGCCGCACTGGCCGAGGCGGACCCTTCGGCCGGGCCGTCCGTCGGCCAGCCGGGGCTCACCGAAAGCAGCGCCCTGACCGGATGAGCGTTCCCACCCCGGCCGCCGACGCCCGGCGGGAGCCCGAGCGAGGGGTGCCTCCCCGCTCGCTCGTGGGGCGGGTCAGGCCAGGCCGGCCTAGGGAGTAGACCGTCCGGTAACGAAAGACTTGCCGGCAAAGTTTCGGCAGGGTATGATGCCTACGCGACTTTGGATGAGGGGAACTTGAGGGAGGCGATGCTGAGGATTCGTTGGCGCCTGATCGTGGGCGTCATGTCACTCGTCTTAGCCGTCGCGGTCACCCTTCCGGCGGCGGCCTCCAGGGTCGACCTGGCCCAGCGGGTTGCCGAGATCTGGCCAAACGCCCTCTCGCCCTTAACCGACGGCAACGACCTGATCGGCGAGATCTGGCCGAACGCCCCCGTCCTCGGTGATGGCGTTGGCAGCCCGGACAGCGAGGGCGCCGATAACTGAGGCCCCGCCAGACACCGTAAGGACTAAATCGAAGGAAGGAAGCAAGAGGTTGGCGACGCGAAAAGGGACTCTATACCTTAGTCCTCGAACCCCCGAACAGCTGGGGCCGCGGATCAGGAAAGCTCGCATGGAGCTCGGGCTAAGTCTCGCGGCGGTCGTGCAGAAGGACTTCAGCCGCGCATTCCTCAACCAGATCGAGCTCGGGCGTGCTCGACCGTCGACCCGAACGCTGCAGATCATTGCCGAACGGCTCAACCGGCCGATCGAGTACTTCCTGCAGGAGCCAAACAGCTCGACAGCCGCGCTCGAGTTCCAGCTGGCCGAGGCGGCCACCCGCTTGCGTCGCGGCGACGGGGAGCGGGCGCGGGACCTGATGGTAGAACTGCTGGCACGGCCTCAGGTCGCGCCGGAAACGCGGGCGCGGGCCCAGCTCATCCTGGTATCAGCAGCGGCAGCCGCACGAAGCCGGGCGCTGGTGGGACAAGGCGATCAATGCCTATGAAGATGCCGAGCTCACCGATCCACTGCTGAAGGCGCGTATCGTCGGGCATCGCGCCAATCTTCACTATGTCGCCGGCGAGCCGCGGGAGGCCATCGCCGGCTATCAGGCCGCGATCGCGGCTGCGGAGAATGTCCTCGACGTGCAGGTGCTGGGCGGGATCTATGAAGGACTGGCCATGTCGTTCCGGAAGACCGGCGACCTCACGCGCGCGCTCGATTATGCGCAGCGCAGCCTGCGGCTGTTCGAGACTCTGCAGGACGTTCGCATGAGTGCGCAACTTCGCAATAACATGGCCGAGATCCTGCTCAGCCAGGGGCGGACTCATGAGGCGGAGAATCTCTTCCTGTTCGGTGCCGAGCAGCTGTCGCGGGTCGGCGATCGCGACCTTCTGCCGCACCTGATCGCCGGCGCCGCTGAGGCGGCGCTGAATCGTGGCGATCAGCCGCTAGCCGCGAAGCGGATCGGCCAGGCGCTGGACGCCACCAAGGCGACTTCCGACGGCCTGGCTGAGCTGGCAGCGCGTCGCGTCGCCGGGAGAGTGGCCGCAGCAGCGGGCGATGCCGAAAAGGCACGCGAGCATTTCGAACGCGCCCTCGAGCTGGCCGAGAAGCTTGACAGTGCCACGGATGTCAGCCGGGTGGCGTTCGACTACGCCGAGGTCCTGGAGGAACTCGGCGACGAACGCGAGGCGCTGGCCCGCTACCGGCAAGCGTATCGGGCCCGGCAGGCGGCCCGGCCCTAGGTTCGAACCGCCGCCGGGGTCCTCTAGCCCGCGCTCACCCGATAGAGGCGCCAGTCGGCACCGTCGCCAACATTAGGGAATTCCGCAACCAGATGACCGATCCCTGCACCCGACTCATACATGGCGGGGTAGGCCTGATTGATGGCATCCAGGCTTGCCAGTCCCCGCTCGCGCGGGACGAGGAGGTACTGGACACCGGTCCCGCTGGGATCGGCGATTGCCTGCTTGAAATCCCGATCGGAGGTGATGACGAACTGCTCAGGGCGCGTTGAGCTGAGAACGATGGCGTAGCCGATGAAACTGTCTACCAGCACCGATCCCCGCGCCAGGTGCAACCCGTCAAGATCGGCCGCAATGGCGCGTTCGGTAACAAAGCGCTTCGTGACCGAACGCGCCATTGCGGCCCATCTTGACGGGTTGCACCTGGCGCGTGGATCGGTGCTGGTAGACAGTTTCATCGGCTACGCCATCGTTCTCAGCTCAACGCGCCCTGAGCAGTTCGTCATCACCTCCGATCGGGATTTCAAGCAGGCAATCGCCGATCCCAGCGGGACCG
>WNGG01010263.1_pt1 | contig 12910 bp, 13 predicted proteins | sample 5400661 | NCBI WGS metagenome assembly WNGG01 (sample SAMN13153372, study PRJNA577476) | soil metagenome | isolation source: 100 cm soil or saprolite under Garry oak tree replicate 1 | place: USA:California | collected 2016-06-15
CGCTTCCCTTCAGGCTCTGCTCGCGAAATCGATTGATTATGCGGGAATGTTCCCGCCGTGCAGTCTTGCGCTCGAACCAGCCTTCCAGAACCACGCGAAATATGTGTGGTCGCCCGAAGCGTGGATGCTCAACACATTCGTCCTTCCCGTTGAACAATTCGACTCAACCAAACAACTCCTTTCGCAATTCGATCCTTTGCATCCGTTGCGTGTCGCTGCGCTCGGTCCAAAAACTGGGAACGCCGATGCCTTTCTTGAAGCGCTCGGAGAAGCTGATGCGGCAATTCGTGCGCTATCGAGATACGATGTCGATCTCCTTTCGATTAGTCACCTCGAGATGTTCTTGCCGCATGATGTGGATCTTGCATTGCTGGAAGAGGCCCGATCGATCGTCGGTGATTTGCCAGTTTTCTGGGAAGCGCCACCTGACAGAGCAGAGCAAACCGCCGCGTTGCTGGCGGAACACAATTCCGATGAGGACGCGGCAACGTTCGGTTACAAATTGCGCACCGGCGGTGTGACAGTGGATGCATTTCCCACTTCGACGCAGATCGCCAGCGCCCTAGTGACGCCGGCAACGCATCAACTCCCGATCAAGTTTACGGCGGGGCTGCATCATCCCATCCGCCAATTTCGCGATGAAGTGAAAACAAAGATGCATGGATTTCTCAACGTGCTCGGAGCCGCAGCCCTCGCCGCTGAGCATCGGTGGAATGCACAACAGGCCGCGATCATGCTGGAAGATGAAAACGCAGCGTCGTTTTCATTTGGCGAAGATTGTTTCGCGTGGCGCGAGTGGAAGATCGATACCGAACGGCTGCAATATCGTCGAAGGTTCGTTGTGTCGTTCGGCAGTTGCAGCTTCGACGAGCCGCGCGAGGATTTGCGCGCGCTGGGACTTCTTTGATCACCACGAAGGACACGAAGGGCACGAAGTTCTTTGGAGGTGATTCTGAATTTTCTTCGTGGCCTTCGCGTTCTTCGTGGTTAAATCACGCTGATGAGTTCGCCTTTGCGTAGTTTTGTCGACGTTCCAGCCGATTCGCATTTCCCAATTCAAAATCTTCCCTTCGGTGTCTTTCAGCGGAAAGGTGGTAACCCGGGTGTCGGAGTAGCCATCAGTGATTTGATTGTCGATCTTTCCGCTCTCGAAGAACTGGGTCATTTTCGCACGCCGGAATTTCAGGACCAAAAAGTCTTTTCGGAAGATTCACTAAACAAGTTTCTTGCGCTCGGGCGCCCGGCATGGCGAAAGACGCGCGAGATCCTGCAACGTCTTCTCTCGGCTGAGACGCCCACGCTGCGCGATGACGCGCAGCTGCGCAAAAAAGTTTTTCATACGCAAAGAGACGTAGTGATGAAACTGCCGGCCTGCATCGGCAATTACACCGATTTCTATTCGTCGTATCATCACGCACACAACGTCGGCACGATGTTGCGCGGGCCGGAGAATGCTCTGATGCCGAACTGGAAATGGCTGCCGGTGGCGTATCACGGACGCGCCAGCTCGGTTGTCGTAAGCGGGACTGACGTGCGCCGGCCAAGCGGCCAGATCAAATCGCCAGACGCAGCGGCCCCAACGTTCAGTCCAACTAAAAGCCTCGATTACGAATTGGAAATGGCATTCCTGATCGGGCCTGGAAATTCGTTGGGTGCGCCGGTGCCAATCGCTCGTGCCATCGATCACATCTTCGGCTTTGTCCTGATGAATGATTGGAGCGCGCGCGACATTCAAGCATGGGAGTATCAACCGCTCGGCCCGTTCCTGGCCAAGAACTTTTGCACGAGCATTTCGCCATGGGTCGTCACACTGGAAGCGCTCGAACCTTTCATGAAACCGCTCCCGCTACAGGACCCCGAGCCGCTTCCGTATCTCCGCAGGGAAAATGATTTCACGTTCGACATTCATCTCGAAGCGCACTTGCAAACTTCAGCGATGAAGGCGCCCCAGATCATCACCCGCACAAATTTCCAAAATCTTTACTGGAGCGTCGCGCAGCAACTTGCCCACCACACCGTGAATGGCTGCAACCTGAAACCCGGTGATTTGTTGGCGAGCGGCACGATCAGCGGAGCAACCGAAGAATCGCGCGGTTGCATGCTCGAATTAACCTGGCGCGGCGCTAATCCATTAAAGCTGCCGAACGGCGAAACCCGCAAATGGCTCGAAGACGGCGACACCCTCACCATCAGTGGCTGGTGCCAGGGCGACGGCCATCGAATTGGTTTCGGCGAAGTAGCCGGACGAATCATTGGAAGTGACGCGTGAATAGCGACAAGATCGACCTCAAGCGCGCTGTTGTCTTTGCGCGATGGGTTTCCTGGATCGGGCATCCGTTGGTTTTCATTAGCCTGTCGGTCGCCATTATCATTGTCTTGCGCCTGGCTAGCCGCGCAGGCCTCGCACTTTTCCTGACTCTGTTGGCGACACTGATTTTGCCGATGGCACTTTTGCTTTTCCGTGGAGTCCGGTCGGGCCGATGGAGCGACGTAGACGTTTCCGTTCGCGCGGAACGTATCCGATTTTATCCGCGCGCGATTCCAATTTCGGCGGTGGCCGTGATTGGACTTTGGCTTCTGCGCGCGCCTGCTTTCGCATTGCGCGGGGCCGTGGTGACGTGGTTCGTGCTCGTTGTGGCTGCGCTAGTCAACTTTCGAATCAAGCTGTCGTTGCATGCGCTTTTCGCTTTTTACAGCGCGATCATCCTTTTTGTGATCCATCCGCTCGTCGGCGCGATTGCTTTCGTGCTGGCCTTTCTCGTCTTCTGGTCGCGGCTTTATCTGGAGCGCCATGACCTGCTGGAAACGCTGCTCGGCGCTTCGCTCGGCTTACTGGGTGGACTGGTCACGGCCTGGTAGCGACCGGGTGACCGAACCGCTATGTCAAAACTAGGGATGACAACTTTGTTGCCAAGAGCGCATTTCACCAGCGCGCCGACGATTAATCGGACCATCTTGTAGAGGTAGCCCTCGCCATAGAAGTCGATCGTGATGCAAGCGGCTTTTTGTCGAATGCGCACGGAATAAATTGTGCGGATCGTGCTTTTCTCTGGCTTGCCGCGATTGGCGGCGAAGTGGGCAAAGTCATGGGTGCCGACGAAATGTTTGGCAGCTTCCTTAAGCGCCTTCAGATCGAGCGGGTGGGGGACGTGCCAGGCGCGGCTGTATTCAAATGGAGGCAAAACGGGGCCGGACCAGATTCTGTAGCGATAAATTTTTCCTTTTGCTGAAAGACGCGCGTGAAAATTGTTCGATATATATCCGCAGCGAAGAACGCGTATCGCGGGAGGCAGCAACGCATTGAGCGCTCCGACCCAACGCGCAGGTGGCAAAGGTTTACCCGACAGATCGACGTGTGCGCACTGCGCGATGGCGTGAACGCCTGCGTCCGTTCGTCCGGCCCCGTGAACGCGCGCTGGCGTGCCGGTGATGCGGCCAAACGCGCGTTCGAGATGATCCTGAATAGTATTGCCGTGAGATTGGCTCTGCCAGCCGGCGAATTCTGTGCCGTCGTACGCAACGATGAGTTTTAGTCGTCGTGCCATTGCCATCCTCGTGATCCGTGATCAGTGAACAATGATCGGTAGCAAAATTTTGCTGTTCACGCATCACAGATTACCGATCATTCTTCCTTGCTGCGATCGCGGCACGCCGGTCGAGATAGCTCTGCAAAATCATTTGCGCAGCTACCTGATCCACGTAGCCGCGAGTGTGCCGCGTTTTCTTGCCTGCGTCACGCAACGCCCGGTGTGCTGCGGCGGTAGTCAGCCGTTCGTCCCAGGTGACAACCGGGCAAGGTAGAATCGCACGCAGCTTTTCTACAAACTGGAGGACTTCAGTCGCGGCCACGCCGATCTGGCCATTCAGCCGCTTGGGTAAGCCCGCGACGACATGATCAACTTTCTTTTCCCGGACAATTTCCGAGACGCGCGATGACGCCTGCTCGTTTGCTGGGATCGTCTCGAGCGGATGCGCCAGCAACTGTAACTCATCAGAGATTGCCGCGCCGATGCGCGCCCGTCCAAAATCGAGAGCCAAAATTGGATTCATTGCGGGTCACATCATTGCAGTTCCGGCGGAATCTTGCCGATAAGATCCTTGATCCTTTCAGCTTCGTGTCGGTGACAAATCAAAAGTGCGTCTGGCGTTCGGACGACGATAAGATCATGAACTCCTAGCAGTGCGACGGTTGTGCCGTCTTCCTCGAAAACGATATTATTGCTGGAATCGAGCGCGGTGATGCTGCGGTTTGCAGCGTTTCCATATTTGTCCTTCTCGAAATAATTCGCCACTGCTCGCCAGCTTCCGATGTCATCCCAGTCGAAGCTCGCCTCCACGACAAGAACGCGATCCGCCTTTTCCATAATTGCGTAATCGAATGAGATGCGCGGCAGTTTGCTGAAGCGTTCACGCAAGGCGTTCTCGAAATTCTCCGGAGCCCGAACTTGGGAAATGAAATCAGCCAACTCCGGCGCGTGACGGTTGAATTCGCGGAGCACTGTAGGGACTGACCAAACGAACATTCCCGCGTTCCAGCGGAAATTTCCCTTTCGCAAAAATGATTCTGCCAGATCGAGATTCGGTTTTTCGCGAAACCGCAGCACGCGATGGATCGAATCGATGTCGGGGCGCTTGCGCAAACGAACCGGTTTGCCTTGCTCGATGTAGCCGAATCCGGGACATGCCCAGCTTGGTTTGATGCCGATGGTTACAAGCCCGCTAGTCTCCTCTGCTGCGTCGGCAGCCAGGGCCAGCGTTTCCTGAAAAGCCTTTCGATTTACAATCACATGATCGGCGGGAAGAACGACCATGATGGCTGCGTGATCGCGAGCTGCCACCCAGCCGGTGCCGAGCGCGACGGCAGCAGCGGTGTCGCGTTTGGCCGGCTCCGCTACAATATTCTCCTTTGGAAAATTCCCGAGCAATTTGCGAACGGCGCTTTCCTGTTCAGCATTGGTCAGGATTAGAATGCGTTCCTGCGGGACAAAGCCTTCAAGGCGCGCCAAAGTTTCTTCCAGCAAAGTTTCGTTTGAGACGAGGCGCAGAAGTTGTTTGGGACGCGCCCGCCTGCTTAATGGCCAAAAGCGTTCACCGCTTCCACCGGCGAGGATGAGCGCGTAGATCAAATTGGGCATGTCGAGTCAAAAATGGGAGGGTTTTGCAGGTCGCGAAAATTGCCGTTTCTTTTTCCCAAACGCGACGTATATGGTAGGCGATGTCTTTCCCCATATCCATTTCAAAAACTTCCGAACAACTTCCAGTTGACCCGCTCCTGGTGGTCACACGCACCGCTATTGGTCTTGGCTTGGGAATTTTGATGGCTGACAAGATCAAGCCCCCGCTGCGGCAGGCAGCGGCGATTGCGCTCGTTGCAATCGGCGCGTTGGCGGCGGCACCGTGGCTGGTGAGAATCACGCTTGGACAGATAAATCGGCCGGAGTCCGAATGGGGCAGCCGCGCTCGTCTGCGGTCTATTCGCGGGGATTCGGGCTACGGCTCCGATTCAGACATCTACTAAGGGCAGGCGCGGCTGCATTATTCGCTCATCCGCCGCTTTTCGCATTTAGCGGTCAGCTAGCTAACCCAATTACGCTTGTAATCACAGACGGCGGCTAGAGAAATGCTTCCGCAACGGAATCCGCAAGTGCTTTGCCTTTTCGCGTCAGCACGAAATTGCCATTCGATTCTCGAAGCAGCCCAAACCCAATAAACTCATTCGTTTGTTGCGCGAAACGTTTCAAATCCGAAGCGGGAACTCCGTCAGACGTGCGCAGTGAAAGCGCGATTCGCTCCGTGCGTTTGATTTCGTCCGTCAGATTTTCGCTCGATTCACCCGGTGATTGGTCGGAAAGAACGCGATCGATGTACGTGCGATAATCACAAACATTTTGCCATCGCCGCATACCTACAGTCGAAAACGCACTCGGACCGATGCCGAGATAATCTTTGCCGAGCCAGTAGGCGCGGTTGTGGACTGACGACAATCCGGGGCGCGCATAGTTTGAGATTTCGTAATGTTCGTAGCCGGCGTTCTCCAGGGTCGACATCGTCATCTCGAAAAACTCGGCGTCTGCGTCCGAGTCCTGACAAAATTCGCCGCGCGCGTAGCGTAGAAAAAATTCCGTGTCCTCTTCATACGTCAGGCAATAGGCGGAGATGTGATCAGGCTGGAGAGCGATGGTTTTCTGCAGCGTCAATCGCCACTGGTCGATGGTCTGGCCTGGCAAACCGAACATCAGATCGATGTTGATGTTCGAGAACCCGGCTGCGCGCAGAAGACGAAACGATTGCTCGGCTTGCTGTGCGCTGTGTTCTCGGCCGAGCAATTTCAGCAGTGCGTTGTCCCACGATTGAACGCCGAGACTGATCCGAGCTACTCCCAGCTCGCGAAGCAGCGCAGCCTTGCGCGTTGACACGCTCCCCGGATTCGCTTCGATGGTCCACTCCTCAAGAAATGAAAGATCGAGTTTTTGGCGGAGGCCTTCGAATAGAAATTCCAATTGCGCAGTCGTAAGCGCTGTCGGCGTTCCGCCACCGAAATAAATGGTTTCAGGTGCTATCGCAAAACTTGCGCATTGCTGATCGAGATCGCGCAATATCGCTTCACAAAATCGCCGCGTCTGGGAACGGTCGAGCAGATCTTTGTAAAAAGCGCAGTACGGGCAGATACGCGCGCAGAAAGGAATGTGAACGTAAAGGTGGCGAATCGCTTCCGTAGCGGCAGGCGTGTCGCCTGCATTAGCGGACGTTTCCGCAGCCGAAACGGCTGTCACCACACTGCCAGAGTTGTGATTCGGGCTGTTACTCATAAAATGGCGATCTTGCTGATGCGAAGCGTAGCTCTCATTCTGTTTTGCGCCATCTCCTCAGCGCTGGCGCAGGGACCGCAGCCTGCGGCCACGCCATCGGTCGTGTATGCTGCGCACAATCCTGACTCAATCAAAGATTACAAGACAAACCCGCGCGTCGTGCATGAGATGGTGGATCGGCTTATTCTTGCCGCAACCGGCCAGTCTGACGTGGCGAAAGCGTGGGCGTCACTAGTCTCTCCCAACGACCGGATTGGAATTAAAATCTCCGCGGCAGGCGGCGAACTTTTCACCACCCATCATGACGTGGTGAACGCGATCGTGGACGGCCTCGTGGCGGCGGGCCATCCCCGAAGCAGCATCATTGTTTGGGACCGCTCTCTCGGTGGAATCAAAGATGCCGGTTATCGCGCGGGAATTGACGGTTACCAGCTGCAAGTAATCACGCCGCGCGACGGCTACGACCCGAAAGCGGTCCTGACCGCGCCTTTGATGGGGCAACTGGTTTGGGGCGATTTGGACCACATCGACGCACGGAAATTGGCAATTCTTTCTGACGCTGACAACACCAGCAACGTCAGTCATTTTTCGAAGATCCTTTCGAGCGAAGTTAGCAAGATCATCAACGTCCCGGTGATGAGTATCAGTGAAACGAATGGAATCGCCGGTTGCATTTACAACATGACAATTCCGAACATCGATAACTGGCGTCGTTTTGCGCAAGGCTCTCGTTTTGGCACGGAGAGCCTTGCGGAGATTTATGCTAATCCGATCATCGCAAAGAAGGTCGTCTTCAATTTGATGGACGGCCTCATTGCGCAATATGCGGGCGGCCCGCAGTCGCAGCCGAACTATGCCACGCATCACGCCACGCTGTACGCGAGCAAGGACCCCGTCGCCCTGGACGCCATCGCCCTGAAGCGTTTGGAAGAATGGCGCGCACGTGCGAGTCTGCCTGCGATCGGCCGCCTCGCGGCCTATGTCGGCTTTGCCAGCCAGCTCGGCCTCGGCAATTCAGCGCTCAATCGGATCGAGGTCCGAAATTTTGGACGATGATCGCGCTCGTAGCAATTTTCCGCGCTGGCATCATCGATGTCGGCTCCAGACCATGAGCACGCGACCGCAGTTGAAGACCACAATTTTGCGCTCGGTCTCGCGGTCATTTTATCTTTCGATCCGATTCCTGCCGGCGCGATTACGCGAGCCGATTGCGCTGGCGTATCTGCTTGCACGAGCAACCGACACGGTCGCCGACACAGCGAAAATTTCCAGGAGCGTGCGAATCGAAACTCTCAAAATGCTCTCGGACGGGATTCAAGGTAAAGCCTCGCGCGAAGTTGTTGTTGATCTGATCGCCTCATTTGTCCCGCTACAGACGAACGCGAGCGAACAACGACTGCTTGAATCGTTGCCCGATTGCCTTGCATGGCTCGAGCGAATGGAGCAGGCGGATCGCACTGACATTCGCGTGGTGCTAGAGAAGATCACGCATGGCCAAATGCTTGACATCCAGCGCTTCGACAATCCGCAAGAAATTCGCGCGCTTAGCACCGCCGCCGATCTGGACGAATACACTTATCTGGTTGCCGGTTGTGTCGGCGAATTCTGGACCCGTCTTTGTTTCCGGCATGTTCGGAACTTCGCGAGTCTGAGCGAAGACGAGATGCTGGCGCTGGGCAAGCGCTACGGAATGGCGCTCCAGTTGATCAACGTTCTGCGCGACGCCGGCTCCGATCTGCGCGCAGGCAGATGTTATTTTCCGGAATACGAATTGAGCGCGGCGCATCTAACCGCATCACAAATCTTTTCTGAACCGGAGCGCTTCCAGTCGATCTATCGGACCTGGCTCGACAAAGCAAAGGCTGGGCTGGAGTGCGGGATACGATATTCGCGCGCCATCGAAAATCGTCGAGTGCGTGCAGCGACAGTTCTGCCGGCATTGATCGGCGCGCGCACGCTTTCGCTCCTGGATGCAGCTGGCCCGACGGCGTTGCAGCGCGCGGTGAAAGTCCCGCGCGGCGACGTGCGTGCCATCACTTTGTTGCTGGTTGTCACTCTCGCTTCACGCAAAGTGATTGATGCGATATTCAATCGCGCAAAACTGTAGCCGTTGTCCTGTGGGCAACGCGGGCGCACGAATGTTTATCACCTCAGCGGCGCGCTTCGCATAGCGAAGTGGCTACAAAAAATAATTTCGCTGTCGCTCGTTGATTGGTCGCTCGAGTCGCTCCAGAACCAACAGCATGTCTTCCCAGACTTTACGTTTTTCCGAAGGCGCTTGGTTTCGGAGCAGGTAAGCGGGGTGATACGTGATCATGAGCGGGATGCCGTTGTAAGCGTGCCAGCGTCCGCGCAATTCCCGCATGGTTCCGCGCATTCCGAGCAGGCCCTCCACCGCGACTGCGCCGAGCGCGACCAACACTTTCGGTTGGATGATCTCGATCTGTTCTACCAGATACGGCCGGCAAGTCTGCATCTCCGTCGCCGTGGGCGCGCGATTTCCAAAACTGCCTGGCGGCGTGTCCGGCCGGCACTTGAGGATATTCGCGATATAAACATCTTCGCGGGCGAAGTTCATCGCCTTGATAATTTTCGTCAGCAATTGCCCAGCTCGTCCGACGAATGGTTCGCCTTGCTGATCCTCATCTACCCCGGGCGCTTCGCCGATGAACATTAAATCGGCGTCCGGATTTCCTACGCCGAACACAGTTTGCGTTCGCGAGCAGGCGAGATGCGCGCATTTCGTGCAAACGCGAACGCGTTCACGAATCGGCTCGAGTAATTCTGCTTTGTTCGGCGCCAACTGTAGCCGTCGCCCCGTGGGCGACGCGCGCGCTTCGCACAGCGAAGCGGTTACAGAATCGGCGCCTTGCAATCGAGCGAGCGCAGTTATGGACGCACGCGGCGCGCGATCGTTTGTCTCTCGAATTTTCTCCAGCGCTGCGATGACCAAATCGAGAGCTGGCTGCGCCATTTGAATGATCATCCGAAATTTTGCGCCTGAACGCAATTTTTTTTGGCCTCAACGAGCATCATGCCCGTTGGGCGCACAGCCAGAATGGCTATGTTCCGATAAAACGATGAGCGCGCGGCTAAGCGATTACGACTACGACTTGCCGCAGGAATTGATTGCGCAGCGCCCTCTTCAGCGCCGCGAGGATTCCCGCATGATGGTGCTCCACCGCGCCGCACAGACGATTGAACAGCGCCAATTTCGCGAACTGAAAATGTTTCTGCAACCGGGCGACTTGCTGGTCTTAAACGACACGCGGGTGCTTCCAGCGCGCAGATTCTCGGACGACGGCGCGATTGAATTTTTGTTTCTCGAACGGCTCGGCCCGAAACATTGGAAGTGTCTGGTGAGGCCGGGACGCAAAATGCGTGTTGGCGCAACAACAAAGATCGCCGAGGTCACTTTGCGGGTTGAGGAGATCACAGCCGATGGCGAGCGCATCGTGACATTGGACAAAAATGTCGATCTTTATGCCGGCGGTTCTATGCCGTTGCCGCCGTATATCCCCCGGCACAGCGATGAAAGGGATACGGCGCGCTACCAGACTGTTTTTGCTCATGCGCCTGGCGCGGTTGCCGCTCCCACGGCCGGTCTTCATTTCACCTCGGAAATTTTGCGTGAAATTCAGCACACATTCGTGACGCTGCATGTGGGCCCGGGGACATTTCTGCTGGTGCGCTCGGAAAAGATCGCCGAGCATCGCATGCACGCGGAGTGCTTCTCGATTTCGCCAGAGGCTGCGCGCCAGATTAGCAACGCGCATCGGATCGTCGCGGTTGGAACGACCACGGTGCGCACGCTGGAATCGGCAAGCCCCGCAGACGGAGAGGTTCTCGCGCGAGAAGGCGCGACCAGCCTCTTCATTTATCCGCCTTATGATTTCCGAGCTGTCGACGTTCTGCTTACGAATTTCCACCTGCCGCGCTCGACTTTGCTGATGTTAGTCAGCGCATTTGCTGGCCGCGAATTTTTGCTCCGCGCGTACGAGGAAGCGATTCGCGAACGCTACCGTTTTTACAGCTACGGCGATTGCATGCTGATTTTGTAGAAAATCAACCACGAATGCACACGAATCCTTACAATGTCGAAATCGGAATGACGAAGAAAGAGGCCCGCGAATCACGCGAATGCCCGCAAAAAAATTCCCGGAGCGAAAAATCATTGGGTGTTAATTCGCGTGATTCGCGGGCAAATCTGCGTTCTTTTTTTATTTGTGTTTATTCGTGTTCATTCGTGGTTAAAAGGACCTCATGCCCGACCAACCGAGAGGCGAACTGGTCATTCAAACGATCGCCATGCCGAAGGACACAAACCCGAACGGCGACATTTTCGGCGGTTGGTTGACATCGCAAATGGATCTCGGCAGCGGAATTCTTGCGGCCAAAACTGCGCAAGCGCGAGTGGTTACCGTTGCGATGGAAGGGATGTCGTTTCTTCAACCCGTGCGGGTAGGGGACACGGTCAGATGTTATGCGCGCGTGGAAAAAATCGGGCGGACTTCGATGACCATTCCAGTGGAGGTTTGGGTAACGCGTTATATGACTGGCGAGGAACTCCGCGTTACACACGGCGTCTTTACGCTCGTCGCTGTCGATGAATCCGGGAAACCAATTCCGGTGAAACGGAATTAATCACGAATAGGCACGAATCGACACAAATGAATGACGAGGCAACGCGGTTTGGTGGAGAGGGAACGACGGGCTGCCAATTCGTTCGTCATTCGAGCTTCTGCATTATTTCGTCATTCGTCATTCGTCATTCGTCATTTCTTTGATGTCGCAGTTCGCCTATCTTTTCGAGCGGTTCCCGTCGTTCGGACAGACCTTTTGCTATCGGGAAGTCGCTGAGCTATCGCGACAGAGCATCACTCCACCGATTTTTTCCATTCGCAATCCGAAAGATGAACCGGCGCAGGACTGGGACCCCAGCGTAGTTCAGCGCGTGCAATATCTGCCGGAGGAGAAACAGCTGCTCGAAGAGGTTCGTCGCGCGTCCAAAAAAGGAAAACTGACTGCGGAAATTATCGGTGCTCTGGATGAGTGGGGGCGGCGCCCCGATTTTCTTCGGCTCTATCAGGCTGTTTACATCGGGCTGCGCCTGCAAGAGATGGGGATTCGACATGTTCATGCACATTTTGCTGGAATGGCCGCGCGCACTGCCTTCTGGATCGACAAATTTTTTCCAATCACTTTCAGTTTTACGGCGCACGGGAACGACATTTTTGCGCCGCGAGCTTTTGCCATTGGCCTTGATCGGCTTGTCGGTGAAGCGCGCGTAATCGTTACCGTGGCCGATTACGCGGCGCGGTTCCTGCAAGGGCGATTCCCAAATCAGGCGGATCGCATTCATCGCGTTTACAACGGGTTGAATCTCGCTGAATTCGGTCGCACAGATTTTTCAGCTGCGCCCCAAATGGTTGTGGCAGTAGGTCGTTTGATCTCGAAAAAGGGCTTTGCTGATCTGATCCGCGCCTGCGGACTGCTAGCGGAGCGCGGAAAATCGTTTCAATGCGAAATCATTGGCGACGGCCCGCTCCAAAACGAATTCGGCGCACAGATCAAGGAGCTGAACCTGCAAGATCGCGTGGCGTTACCCGGCGCAAAACCGCAGCGTGAAGTCCGGCAGCGTCTCGCTGCGGCGAGCATTTTTGTGCTACCGAGTGTGGTCGATCCCGAGGGGGGCATGGACAATCTTCCTACGGTTATCATGGAAGCGATGGCGACGGGGCTGCCAGTCGTCTCGACCAAGATCGGTGGGATTCCCGAAATGGTCATTGAAAATGAAACTGGCTTCCTAGTGGAACCGGGTGATGCAGTCGCGCTCGCCAATGTGATCGAGAACTTGATTAGCGATCCCGCTCTTGCCCAGAAAATGGGGCGCGCGGGCTACGAGCGTGCTCAAAGGCTTTTCTCGATTGAGAGAAATGTGCGTGAGTTGTGTGTGCTGCTCTTGTAGCGGCGCTCTATGAGCGCCTGCAACGATTGTGGGGCCACTCGGCAGTCTCATGGACCGCCGCTACAGCAGGTCGCGAACACAACCGACTGCGTGCAGGTAAACATGGTGCGGTCCGCCACGCATCAGTTCTTCG
>WNGG01006590.1_pt1 | contig 12907 bp, 14 predicted proteins | sample 5400661 | NCBI WGS metagenome assembly WNGG01 (sample SAMN13153372, study PRJNA577476) | soil metagenome | isolation source: 100 cm soil or saprolite under Garry oak tree replicate 1 | place: USA:California | collected 2016-06-15
TGGACCGTCGCAGTGGTCGACTCGCGTCCGTTCGGTGGGACGTGCGCCCTCCGCGGTTGCGTGCCGAAGAAGATCCTGGTCAGCGCGGCAGAAGCCGTTCACGCCGCCCGCGACATGAACGGTATCGGCGTGCCCGCCGGCGCGCTCGCGATCGATTGGCCCCAGTTGATGAAGTTCAAGCGTTCGCTCGTCGATCCAACGCCCGAGCGCACCGAGCAGAGCTGGGCGAAGATCGGCGTCGACCGATTCCACGGCCGTGCGCGCTTCGTGGCGCCGACCACGCTGGCGGTCGGCGATGATCGACTCGTGGGCCGGCGCGTCCTCATCGCCGCCGGCGCGATGCCCGTGCCCCTGAAGTTCCCCGGCGCCGAGCGGCTCACGACGAGCGAGCAATTCTTGAACCTCGACTCGCTGCCGCGACGGGTGGCGTTCGTCGGCGGTGGCTACATCGCGTTCGAGTTCGCTCACGTCGCCGCGCGCGCCGGCGCGCGCGTCACGATCATCCATCGCGGCAGCCGTCCACTGGAAGCCTTCGACCCGGACCTGGTCGACATGCTCGTGAAGCGCACGCGAGACGTCGGGATCGGTGTCGAGCTGGACGCCGAGGTCGGCGGCATCACGGTGGACGCCAAGGGGCTCGTGGTGCGCGCCACCCAGCGCGGGACGGAACGACGGTTCGAAGTCGACATGGCCGTCCATAGCGCCGGACGAGTGCCGGAGATCGACGACCTCGATCTCGCCGCCGCCGGCGTCGAGCGCGAGAAGCGTGGCGTCCGCGTGAACGAGTTTCTCCAGAGCGTCTCGAACCCACTGGTCTACGCGGGGGGCGACGCCGCGGCGAGTGGCCCACCGCTGACGCCGAAAGCCAGTCACGACGCCGAGGTGCTGACCACCAATCTCCTCGAGGGCAATCGCCGCACGCCGAACTATGACGGCATCGCCTCGGCGGTCTTCACGCTTCCACCGCTGGCGGCGACCGGCCTGACCGAGGACGCCGCGCGCGCCAGAAATCTGAAGTTCCGCACGAACTGGCAGGACACGTCCGGATGGTTCAACACGCGGCGGGTCGGGGAGACGACGTCGGGGTTCAAGGTGCTGATCGCGGAAGACACGGGGCGGATCCTCGGCGCGCACCTGCTCGGGCCGCACGCCGACGAGGTGATCAACGTGTTCGCTGTCGCGGTCCGACTCGGCATCCCGGCGGCTCAGCTGAAGGACGTGATCTTCGCGTATCCGACGAACGGCTCGGACGTCAAGTACATGCTCTGAGCACTCAGAACGCCCGGCGCCAGGCCCCGGCCACCGCGGCCCCGGCGGCAACCACGAGCAGCCACTGGACCGGTGCGGTCGGCAGCCCGCGAATCGTGAACGCGGCGACCAACCCGAGCGCACCGCCGACGAGAAGACCGAACAGGTGAGCGAGGAGATCTGACGTCGGCCCGGTGCCGAGCAACGCCAGGAGCGCCAGGGCGGCGGCGGCAACGATCCACCACTTGCGCGGCGTCGAGCCCACCCGGCCTGGCGTGACGATCCGCAACCCGGCAAGGATGCCGACGGCTCCGAAGATGGCCGTCGACGCGCCGACGGAGACGTGACCGGGACCGTGGACGGTCGCCGTGAGGGCGTTGCCCCCTGCGCCGGCGAGCAGGAGCAGCCACAGCCCGACGCCCGGCCCAAGCTGCTGGCACACGGCCGTCACGAGCAGTGCGCTCGCCAGCGCATTGCCGAGCAGATGCGGCGCGTCGGCGTGCAGCGTCAGCGCGGTCACGGCACGCCACCACTCGCCGGCCATCATGCGTGTCGCGTCGGCGCTGCCGTGCTGGAACCACTCACTGTGGTCCGCGCGTGAGCCGGTGATCGCAAAGAATCCGATGAGGACGAGGGCGACGTACACGCCGACCATCGTCGGAGGAGACGACGGAGGCGCCGCGTCGCGACGGCGGGCTTCCTCTCCAGCGTTCTCGCGATCGTAGGCGTCGAGGGTCTCGAGGGCGGCGGTCATATCGGACGCCGGAACGATCAGGGCCCAGCCATCCAGACGCCGGCGAACCCGGTGCGGGATGTTGGTCGCTGCGAGCACAACGGCCCACTCATCGGCGCGCTCGCGGTCCGGCGCGACGCGTACCGCCGTGCCGGGTCGCAAGATGTCCACGCCTAGATGGCGCCGGCGACGAGGTTGACCGTCAACGCCAGCAACGCCACATTGAACACGAACGAGACGACGCCGTGCGCGGCGACGGTACGGCGGATCCGCTTGCTCGTGACGCCGACGTCGGACACCTGCGACGTCATGCCGATGACGAAAGAAAAATAGACGAAGTCCCAGTAGTCGGGCTCCCGATCATCACCGGGAAAGGCGAGGCCAGCGCTGGCCGTGTCGTCGTAGAACTCGTGGGCGTAGTGCAGCGCAAACATCGTATGGATGAAGACCCACGACAGCAAGATCGTGAAGGCCGGGAGAGCCATGTCGGTCAGCGGCCGGCCGCGGTCGGCGGCCGCGGAGCTTCCCAGCTGCGCGAAGATGGCGGCGACGCTGGCCAGCGCCGCGGCCACCGTCAGCACAAGGATCGTGACCTGCCCCTCGTCCTGCTCGGCGGCCCGGAGGCGGATGCGATGAACGTCGGAGCGCCTCATCATGTGGAAGACGAGCACCAGATAGAGCGCCGCGCCGGTGTCCCAGCCGGCAAGCAGACGCGTCGCCGGTCTCCAGCTCGTGAAGAAGGCGACCAGGACGGACACGACGAGGCCGACGGCTGTGCAGATGAAGAGCCGCGGCCGCGCTCGCACGATGCGCAAGACCGCGGGCGCCTTCATGGCCCGCACAATACCTCGAAATACCGCCCTGGTCGCCTGGCGCCCGGACGTGTAGGATGAGCGGCTGATGCCGGACCCGGTCCCGCTCTGGAGCCCTGGACGAACGCAAAGGAGACACACGCAATGAAGGTCGCCAACGCCGTCGCGCAGATCTTGAAGAAGGAAGGCGTCGAGTTCCTGATCGGGTACCCGGTCAACCAGATCATCGAGGCGGCAGCCGAGGCCGACATCCGCACGATCATCGTGCGCCAGGAGCGGACGGGCCTGCACATGGCCGACGCGGTGAGCCGCGTCACCTCCGCCGACAAGATCGGCGTGTTCGCGATGCAGCACGGGCCGGGCGCCGAGAACGCCTTCGGCGGCGTGGCGCAGGCGTACGGCGATTCCGTGCCGATCGTCGTGCTCCCCGGCGGCTATCCGCGACGGCTCACCAACATTCAGCCGAACTTCAACTCGTTCCTGAACTATCACCGGGTGACGAAGTGGTCGGAGCAAGTCATCGTGGCCGACGCCGCGCCGGAGGCGATGCGGCGCGCATTCACCCAGGTGAAGAACGGACGGCCGCGGCCGGTGCTCGTCGAGTTTCCGGTGGACGTGCTGCGCGAAGAGATCGGTGACTTCGATTACACCCCCGCGCCGCGCACGCGGGTGGGCCCAGATCCGCGCGACGTGAGCCGCGTGGCCGAGGCGCTCGTGGCCGCCCAGCGGCCGGTGATCTACGCCGGCCAGGGCGTGCACTACGGGAAGGCGTGGAAGGAGCTTCGCGAGCTGGCCGAGCTGCTCGAGGCGCCGGTGACGACGAGCCTGCAGGGCAAGAGCGCGTTCCCCGAGAACCATCCGCTGTCGCTCGGCTCGGGCGGCCGGTCGATCAGCAAGCAGCTCCATCACTTCCTGACCAACGCCGATCTCATCTTCGGCATCGGCTGCAGCTTCGCGATCACGAACTACGGCGTCAGCATGCCGAAGGGCAAGAAGATCATCCACGCCACGCTCGACCCGACCGACTTCAACAAGGACGTGGCCGCCGAGCAGGTGCTGGCCGGCGATGCCGCGCTGACGCTGGGCGCCCTGCTGGCCGAGGTGAAGGACCGCCTGAAGGGCAAGCCGCGCGGCCGCCTGGCCGCGGTGACGAAGGAGATCGCGACGCTCAAGGCCGAGTGGCTCGCTCAGTGGATGCCCCGCCTCACCGCGAAGACCACGCCGCTGTCACCCTATCGCGTGCTCTGGGATCTCATGCACACGGTCGACGTCGCCAACACCATCATCACGCACGACGCGGGGAGCCCGCGGGATCAGATCTCCCCGTTCTGGGAGTCCGTCACCCCGCTCAGCTACATCGGCTGGGGCAAGACGACGCAGCTCGGCTACGGCCTCGGCCTCGCGATGGGCGCCAAGCTCGCCAACCCGAACAAGCTCTGCGTCAACTTCTGGGGCGACGCCGCCATCGGCTTCACCGGCATGGACTTCGAGACGGCCGCGCGCGAGCGCATCCCGATCCTGTCCGTCCTCTCCAACAACTTCTCGATGGCGATCGAGCTCAAGATCATGAAGGTCGCCACGCAGAAGTACCGGAGCACCGACATCAGCGGCCACTACGCCGACTTCGCCAGGGCGCTCGGATGCTATGGCGAGCGGATCACCGAGCCGGACGAGATCGTTCCGGCGATCAAGCGTGGGATCGCCAAGACCCGCGAGGGCGTGCCCACGCTGCTCGAGTTCATCACGGAGAAGGCCGAGGACTTTTCTATGTTTTCCTGAGCCCAGGGAGGGGGATGGGCCCGCGCACTTGCCCCGCTGGCACGGCGAGAACAATAGTTGTCACGAGCCCGGTCTCGCCGGGTGCCGCTGAGTTCGCACAAGTCCCTCTCAATTTTTGAGTTTTCGCCTTCCGCCCGGAGAGGCACGCATTTTGCCCCTCGCTGTGCCTCCGAGCGGAGGAATGCATATGCATCAGCGTGCCCTTGTCTCTTCTTTGCTCGTGGCAACCCTCGCTTCCGGCTGCGCCACCTCACCGGCCATGCAGGCGTATCAGGCACCCCACCGGGCGCACCCGGACGTGGAGCAGCGAGCGCGCAAGATCCGGACGATCGCCGTCCTTCCACCCGATATTCGAATCTCCTCGCTCTCGGCGGGCGGCGTCGAAGAGCTTCGGGACGACTGGAGCACCACCGGCCGGGACAACGTCGTCAGGGCACTGCAGGCGCACTTCAAGGACCAGCCGGTCGTGATCAAGGTCGTCGCCGTCGATCCGGAGGTCCGGGACACGCTGGCCGAGATCCGGCCCCTGTTCCGGGCGGTGAGCGTCAGCGTGCTGCAGCACACCTACTCGCCGAACCCGTTCGTGAGCAAGCTGGAACGGTTCGAGTACTCGGTCGGCTCCGTCCAGAGGATCGCCCAGAAGGCCAATGCCGACGCGGTGCTGCTGTCCTACGGGTTCGATGAGATCTCCACCGGCGGCCGAAAGGCGCTGCACGCCGTCGGTACCGTCCTGCCCTTCGTCCCCAGAGTGAGCGCGGGGGTCACCGGGCTGTGCGCAGCGCTCGTGGACCCGGCCGGCACGATCCTCTGGTACAACATCGAAACGCGGGCCGGCGGCTACGATCTGCGAGAGCCTCAGGGGGCTTCGAACTTCGTCAAGGTCACCCTCGTGAATTTCCCGCGGGTCGAGAAATGAAGCGCCCCTTCGTCACGGGTCTTCTCGGCCTCCTCCTCGTCGCCTGCGCGACGAGCTCGCTCCCGCCGATCCGGGACGCGAACGTGCGCCTGGAAGAGGACGAGCAGCGGATGTGGGCGCGAGTGGAGCAGGAGCAGAAGAAGTTCGACGCGAGTGGCGCGCTCTACCGGGACGCCGAGTTGGACGCGTATCTGACCGGCGTTGCCCGCAAGCTTCAGCCGCCCGCGGTGCTGCAGGTCATCCCCTTTCGGGTCGCGGTCGTGAAGAATCCCTGGCTCAACGCGTTCGCCATGCCGAACGGCGCGCTGTACATCCACTCGGGTCTCCTCGCGCGCCTGGACAACGAGGCTCAGCTGGCGGCGGTGCTCGGGCACGAGATGGTGCACGTCACGCACCGGCACGGCATCCGGGACTTCCGGAGCGCCCAGAACAAGACGGCCTTCCTCGCGACGATGAACGTGACCTTTGGTGGGGTTCCGGTCCTGGGGGGCATCGCCGACCTGGTCGGCGCGTTCGGCACCACCGCGGCCATCACCGGATACGCCCGAGACCAGGAGCGGGAAGCCGATTCTGAGGGTCTCGACCTCATGGTCCGCGCCGGCTATGACCCCGCGGAGACGCTCAAGGCATTCGAGGAAATGAAGAAGGAGCTCGATGAGCAGAAGATCAAGGAGCCCTTCTTCTATTCGAGCCATCCACGCCTGCAGGAGCGCATCGAGAGCTTCGAGTCCTCGATGAGGACCACGTACCGCGACCGGCAGGGCGGCGCCAGGAACGCCGACGTCTTCCTGAAGAAGACTCAGAGGGCCGTGGTCGAGAACGCCCAGCTCGACCTGAAGGCCGGACGCTTCAGGACGGCCCAGTGGGGCGCCGAAAAAGCCATCGCGACACGCCCGAACGACCCGAAGGCGTACTACATTCTCGGCGAAGTGCTTCGGCAAAAAGCGGGAGACGGAGACATGCAGAAAGCGGGGCAGCACTATCAGAAAGCCATCGCCCTGGACCCGGCCTATCCAGATCCGTACAAGGGCGTCGGCCTCATCCAGCTCAAGCGCGGGGAGGCGTGCCAGGCGAAGAAGTCGCTGCAGTCGTACCTCGCGCTGGCTCCGACGGCCTCCGATCGCGCGTACATCGACGGGTACATCCGGCAATGCCCGCGGTGACCCGCGCGACGATCACGCTGCTCGTGGCCACGCTCTTCGTGGCCACCGGGTGCGTCACGGCGCCGTGGGTGCCGACCGATGGCGCCTACACCTCACCCGTCGATCGCTACGCCATCGATCTGCCCCAGGGTTGGATGCGGTGGACCCAGGGCGAGGACGGTCGCCTCGTCGTGACGCGAGACGGCGTCCTGCTCCAGGTCATCATGATCGAGCGTTTTCGGGTCGGCGAGCCACTCAAGCACACCAAGAAGCAGCTGGCCAGGGGCATGATGCCGCAGGAGGCCGCCGAAGTCGTGCTCGACAACTTCAGCTCGAACAAGGACATCTCCGGCCTGGAGGTCAAGGACAACCGGCCCACCACGATCAGCGGAAAGCCCGGCTTCTGGACGGTGTTCACGTACAAGACGAAGGATGAGCTCAAGCTCAAGGTCGTCTACTGCGGAGTCCTCGACGGCGAGTGGTTCTACGGCATTCGCTACTCCGCGGCCCAACGCCATTACTTCGACAAGGATCTGAAAACCTTCGAGACGGTGCTGCGAAGCTTCAAGTTGAAGACGAACGCCTGAAGAGCCGTCTTGCTTCGAAGACGTTGACGTGGGCGTAGACCGCGGCTAGCTTCGTCCCATGAAGCAAGCCGAACGCCCTGTCCTGCATCGCTGGACCCGCCACGAGTACGAGCGACTGATCGATCACGGCTTCCTCGACGAGGACGACCCGATCGAGCTGCTCGACGGGCTGTTGCTCGTGAAGGAGCCACAGCATAGTCCCCACAGGACAGCGGTGCTGCTGGTCGCCAAGGCGCTGGAGCGGGCGTTCGGAGACGGCTGGTTCGTTCAGACCCAGAGCCCGATCATTCTGGACGACCGGTCGGAGCCCGAGCCGGACGTCGCCGTCATCCATGGCTCGCCGCGCGATTATGTCGATAAACATCCGACGCACCCCGCGCTCATCGTTGAGATCGCGCAGTCGGGGTTGCGGCTCGCCCGAGGACGGAAGGCCGTGGCATACGCCCGCGCGCGGATCGCCGACTACTGGATCGTCAACCTCATCGGTCGAGTGCTCGAAGTTCATCGCGAGCCGGTGAGACCAGGTCCGGCCCGACGGCACTGGGGCTACGCGGCGATCGAGACGGTGGCCGCGAACGCCACGATCGCGCCGCTGGCCGCGCCGTCTGCCGACATCCCCGTCCGCGATCTCTTGCCGTAGGCGGCTCAGCCCTCCGCGATTCCTGCCAGCGTCTCCTCGAGGACCGGCGCCAGCTCGCCCACGATCGCGTCGAGAGAGAACACGTCGTCGATCTGTCCGGCGAGCGACGGCCGGGCGGCGATCGCGACGTCCTTGAGATGCCGGCGCTCCTTGACCGCGACGGCCGACCAGTCATCGACGAGTGCCTGAGCGCTGGCGCGATCGGTGTCGCGGGAGAGCCGGCGGGCCAGGCGCTCGGAGAACACGAGTCCCTGGAGCGATTCGAGATTGGCCCTCATCCGCTCGGCATTCACGACGAGGCCGCCGGCGATTCGCTCGAGCGCGTCGAGCGCGCCGCCCGCGGCATCCGCCAGCTCCGGAATCGTCACCAGCTCGGCCTGCCAGCCGCCGAGCGCGCGCTCGTGCTCGCCGACCGCGCCGGAGAGCAGCGTGGCCATCAGACCCGGCACGCGTTCGGCGGCGGCGAGCGCCTGAAGACAGGCCACGGGGTTGCGCTTGTGAGGCATCGCGCTCGAGCCACCGACGCCCTTCGTCGGCGCCGACTCCAGCATCTCGCCGACCTCGGCCTGCGAGAGCAACGCGACGTCGCGCGCGATCTTGCCCCCCGTGATCGTGACGATCGCCAGCTCGGCCATCAGGCGGAGAAGCTCGTCGCGCTTGTCGCCGAGGGCGTCCAGGGTGCCGACGGCCCCGCCGAGCTGGACGCACAGCGCCCGGTCGCGCGCGACGCCGAGGCGGAGCCGGCACCGATGGAGCGCCGCCGCCCAGCGCGCGATCTTGAGCCCGGCCGTGATCGGCGTGGCGGGTTGCATGAGCGTTCGGCCCAGCATCACGACGCCCGCGTGGCGCCGGGCATGATCGCTGAGCCGACTGACGGCCGTGGCGAGAACGCTGTCGGCGTCGGCGAGACACGGCTTCACGCAGAGGACCAGGGCGGTATCGAGGACGTCCTGGCTCGTCGACCCGTAGTGCACGAAGGCTGCCGCGCGTGCGTCGGCCCGCGCGACCTGCTCCGTGAGGGCCTTGACCAGCGGCACCGCCAGCGAGCCCGACCGCTTGCTCTCGCTCGCGATCGCTTCTGGCGCCGGCCTCAGATCCGTGCACGCTTTCGCGATGACTCGAGCGGCCTCGGCGGGAATGACGCCGGCGTCGGCTTCGGCCTCGGCGAGCGCGCGCTCGAAATCGAGCATCGCCCTCACGAACGCTTCGGCCGACAGCGCCCGAGCGAACGAATCGCGAGCGAAGCTCCGAGCGACGATGTTCACGGCGACCCGCGCTCGCGCGTTAGAGCTCGATGAAGACCGCTTCGCCGTCTCCCCGGAGCCGAACGTCCCACCGATAGATCTTCGGATTGCCAGGATCACGCGTCGCGACCAGCGTGCGGAGTCGTTCGGGATTGCCGATGGCCCGGGCCAGCGGGTCGTCCTTGATCGCGTCGAGCGGGGCGAGGAACACGCGGGTCTGCACGGCCTTCAGGAGGCCTCGCGCGAAGATGGTGACGCTGATCTGCGGCGCGTACGTCTCGCCGCCGGGCCCCCGGAACGACCCGGGCATGACCGTGTCGATCGCATATCCGCCATCGGCGCCCGTCGAGACGCGGCCGTAACCGTAGGGCCGGGTTCCCTCGCCGCCCGCGGGAAGCTTGCCGGAGGCGTCGGCCTGCCAGGTCTCGAAGAGAGCATCGACGACGGGAGCGCCGGCGCCGTCGACCACGCGTCCTTTCAGCGTGATGCGATCTCCGTGGCCGGGGAACAGCACCGTGCCGCCGTCATTCCAGACCAGCTCGCGGGCGAAGAATGGTCCGACGGTCTGCGAGGGCGTGGGCTTCGCCACGGTCACACCCCCATCGGCGTGGCGCGCGGCCCGCGCAGCACGATGTCGAACCTGTACCCGAGCGCGACGCCCTCGACGCCGTGCTCGAGGTCGAGGTCCGCGATCAGCAGCCGGCGGCCGGCCTCGGGGACGCTGTTGAAGATCGGATCGATGGCGAGCAACGGATCGCCCGGGAAGAACATCTGCGTGATGAGCCGCTGGGCGTAGGCGTTGCCGAAGAGCGACAGGTGGATGTGGGCCGGGCGCCACGCGAAGGCGTGGTTCTGCCACGGGTAGGCGCCGGGCTTGATCGTCACGACGCGGTAGCGGCCCTCGTCGTCCGTGAGCACCTGACCCTTGCCGAGGAAGTTCGGATCCATCGGCGCGTCGTGGTCGTCCACCGGGTGCGGATATTTTCCTGACGCGTTGGCCTGCCACACTTCCACGAGCGAGCGCCGCACCGGCCGGCCGGCGTCGTCGAGCACGCGGCCGACGAGCACCATCTTCTCGCCGAGCGGCGCGCTCGTGCCCCACGTCGTGAGATCCGCCTCGCTGTCGTTCACGAAGCTCTTGGGGAACGTCGGCCCCGCCGCCTCGAGCGGGCTCGGCGCCACGCTCACCGGCGGCTGCGCGGGTGCCCGGAGCCGCGTGCTCTTGTACTCGGGGTACAGGTACGGCGGGTGGACGTCAGCGAGTGTCCCGGACATCGTCGTCGGCTCCTTCCCTCACGCGGGCGGAGGACCGCCCACGGTGAACGTCGTCGGGACGATCCCGATCAGCTTCACGTAGAGCTGCCACGGCGGCGGCCCCGCCGTCCCGAGCGGGAACCAGGCGATCGTGTTGCTCTCGGCGCGGCTCGATCCACCGCCGAAAGGAAAGCTGACGCCCGCTCCGGTGGCCACGGCGCTGCGATGGCCCGACACTCCACCGGCCGTTCCGAATCTGACGCTCGGCCCAGGGTTGGAGGCAACCGCGGGCGCCTCGACGTCCTGCGGGCCCAGGCTCGAGCCATCGGGCTTCAAGATCCAGACCTGTTCCAGCGGCCGGCCGCCGGTGTTGATCTCGATCCTGATGCGGTCGCCGACGATCTGGTAGCCCGCCGAGATGCGTGCGCCCTGCGGCTGAGGCTCGGGCTTGTACGGAAGCGTCGCGCGCGAGCATCCAACCAGCACGATCAACGCGACGACGAGGAGCGCGCGATACCCCATCCCGAGCTAGCGATTCGCGCGAGCCAGGACGGCGTGGAGCAGGACGTTGACGCCGGGCACGGTGTAATCTACCTCGGCGTGCTCCGCCTCGTTGTGCGAGATGCCGTCCCGACATGGCGTGAAGATCATCGCGGTCGGCGCGATCCGGGAGATGTAGTACGCGTCGTGCCCGGCCTGGCTCAGGATGTCGCGGTGGCGGACGCCGAGCTGCTCGGCGGCCTCCCGGATGAGCCGGATGCATCCCGGGTCGAAGCGCTCGTTTCCGAACTGCCACTCGCTCGCGACGCGCATCTCCACGTTGGCGCGCTTCGCGCAGTCCGGCATCGCCGCCTTCACCTCAGCCCACATTCGCTCCACGGTCTCGCGCTCGGCGTGACGCACGTCGCAGGTGACCTGAGCGTACTCGGACAGGATGCCGGCCTTGTTCGGCCACGCGACGAGCCGCGGGACCGTCGCCTTTCCTTCGGTCGCGTGGTACTTCCAGCCGACGTCGTTGACCGCCACCGTGAGCATGGCCGCGCCCACGAGGGCGTTCCGACGCCGGTCCATCGGTGTCGGGCCGGCGTGCGCCGTCTCACCGTAGACGTCGACGTGCATGCCACGCACCGCATAGCCGCCGACGACGATGCCGACGGGCACGGCCTCACGGTCGAGGATCGGCCCTTGCTCGATGTGCAGCTCGAAGTACGCATCGATCGGCCGGCCGCCGACGTCGGTCTTGCCGGCGTAGCCGATGCGTTGGAGCTCGCTGCCGAAGATCCTGCCGTCGTCGTCGCGCAGCCCGAGGACCCAGTCCACGTCGAAGACGCCCGCGAAGGCGCCCGAGGCAACCATCGGCGGGGTGAAGCGCGCCCCTTCCTCGTTGGTCCAGCACACGAGCTCGAGCGGCCGCTTCGTCCGAATGCGCCGCTCGTCGAGCGTGCGCAGCACTTCGAGCCCGGCCAGGACACCGACGATGCCGTCGTACTTCCCGCCGGCGACCTGGGTGTCGAGGTGGCTGCCCATCAGCACCGGCGACAGATGATCGTCCGTCCCCGGACGCCGCGCGAAGATGTTCCCGACCTTGTCGACGGTGACGGTGCAGCCGGCCTCCGTGCACCAGGTGACGAAGAGGTCGCGCATCTCCTTGTCGGCATCGCTCAGCGCCAGCCGGCAAAGCCCGCCCGCCTTGCCCGGCCCGATGTCGCCGGAGCGCATGACCGTGCTCCAGAACCGGGCGGCGTCGATCACGGCCTCTTCACCGGCGGCACGTATTCGTAGTCGGAGCGGCACTTCTGCATGATCGCGCGCAGGTCCTGACGCAGCTCTTCCAGCGTCGGCCGCCCGACGAACCACCAGCCGTTATAGATGCGGTGGATCGTCAGGTCGGGGTGCAACGAGAACGTGTACGGCACGGCGACCAGGCCATGCTCGAAGCCCGGCGCCGTCTGTTCCACGATGTCGAGCTCGTTGATCGCCCGCCGCTCGTGATCGCTGAGGAACGTGAACGTGGCGCCGAGCCCCGCGCGGAACGCCGCCGTGACCTCGGGTGGATCGGTGCTGACGACCGCGAGCTGGCAGTAGTTCACCGCCAGCTCGTCCTGCATCGTCGTGAGGTGCCTGACCTGCACCGAGCACTTCGGTCACCAGTAGCCACGGTAGAAGCTCACGATCAGCGGATAGCCGTTGGCGAGCGTCGAGAGCCGCACGGCCCGCCGCCGATGGTCCGGCAGCTCGAGGTCGGGAAGCCGACTGCCGACGACGAGATCAGCGCGCATCGCCCTACTTCGGCAGCAACGCGATCACGGGGTCGAGATGCTTGGGGTCGGACTTGAACCCGACGCCCAGCCCGCGCACGACGGCGACGACCGCGTCGTTGAACGGCGTCTTCACGCCCAGCTTGCGGCCGTGCTCGCACACGGCGCCGTTCAGATAGTCGATCTCGGTGCGCCGGCCACGCATGACGTCTTGAAGCAGCGACGGACGGCCGCCGCCGCGCTTCCGGGCGATGTCGGCGATGTCGACGAGCAGCTCCTTCAGTCCCCGTCCCT
>WNGG01007708.1_pt1 | contig 12907 bp, 14 predicted proteins | sample 5400661 | NCBI WGS metagenome assembly WNGG01 (sample SAMN13153372, study PRJNA577476) | soil metagenome | isolation source: 100 cm soil or saprolite under Garry oak tree replicate 1 | place: USA:California | collected 2016-06-15
AAATATGCGGAAATTAATCGTTTTCAATCATGTGTCGCTGGATGGGTACTTTGTGGATGCAAACGGCGGCATGAGTTGGGCCAAGACGGACCAAAATGATGCGGAGTGGAATGCATTTGTCGCAGAGAATTCAAAAGGAAACGGCCCCTTATTGTTCGGCAGGATCACCTATGAGCTCATGGCGAGCTACTGGCCGACGCCGATTGCGGACCATCACGCCCCGGTTGTGGCCGAGCGCATGAACAAGCTGCCAAAGGTCGTATTTTCGAAGACGCTCGATAAGGCATCGTGGAACAATACGAAGCTCGTAAAGGGCGATTTGGCGTCGGAAATACGAAAGATGAAGCAAGAGCCCGGCGAGGGGGGCATGGCGATTTTGGGCAGCGGCACCATTGTTTCGCAACTGGCGCAGGAGAGGTTGATCGATGAATATCAGGTCGTGGTGGACCCCATCATTCTAGGCAAGGGGCGGACCATGTTCGACGGGGTCAAAGACAAACTGAACCTGAAGCTTACTAAGTCGCGGGCCTTCGGCAATGGGAATGTCTATCTGTGTTACGAGCCGGCAGCGTAAAGGACGGCCAACCATGACAGAGCTTGCACAGTCTCAAGAGGCACTTGAAGTTCGCACCCTGTTGACCGGTCTCGGATTCGGTGAGTCGCCGCGTTGGCATGAGGGCCGCCTGTGGTTCTGCAACTGGGGCAGGCAGGAGGTCGTTGCCGTTGATCTCGGGGGCGAGAGCGAAGTCATCGTCCGCGTGTCGACTACCATTCCATTTTGCATCGACTGGTTACCCGATGGTCGTCTGCTCATCGTGTCGGGGCCAGAGCGGCTTCTCCTGCGGAGAGAGCTCGACGGCTCGCTGGTGACTCACGCCGACCTGCGCCCACTCTCCGACCATGGCTGCAACGAGATTGTTGTAGACGGCTGCGGCAATGCTTACATCACCGGCGGCGGTTTTGACCGTCCCGGTGAGAAAGCTTCGGGGATCATCGCTGTGGTCACACCCGATGGCTCGGCTCGACAGGTGGCTGAAGGCTTCGCATTTCCGAATGGCATGGCTGTGACGCCTGATAAGTCAACATTGATCATCGCTGAGTCATCTGGTACGCCGACGTTCCCAATAAGCGTTGTGTGCGCGTCCGCGAAGGTGGTGAGGTGCTGCAAACAGTCAACGTTGACCGCGGTTGCTTCGCTTGCATGCTCGGGGGCGTCGACAAGAAGACGCTATTCATCATGGCGGCCGAGTGGCATGGCTTTGCGAAGATGATGGACGGACTAGGAACCGGACAGGTGCTTACGGTCGAGGCGCCTGCGCCGGGCGTCGGGTGGCCGTGAGAAACACCAGAAGCTATGACTTCAGGAAAAGCGCGCCCTACAAGCATCACCGAATACATCAACGCCGCCCCTAAACAGGCTCGGAAGAAACTGCGTGAAATGCGCACGTGTATTCGCGCAGCTGCACCCGGGGCCAAGGAAAGCCTGAAGTGGGGGATGCCCGCTTTCTCGTATCGCAGAATACTGGTCACATTCGCCGCGTATGAACGTCACATCGGCTTCTATCCCACTCCGTCTGCGGTGAGGGCCTTCGCGAATGATCTCTCAAAATTTGCCACGGCAAGCGCGTCGATCCAATTTCCATTGGATAAGCCACTGCCGCTACCTCTGATCCGCAAGATCACAGCGTTCCGGGTCCAAGAAAGTATCGAGGCGGACAAGAAATGGAGAACCTGATGGAACCTACAACTTGGATCTCATAACTGTTCGCTCTCGACTGCCGGACGTAAGTTTGCAAACAATTTTCCTTGCATTAGGGGCTTAATCTGTGCGATAACTACGTTATGCGTAGTACGCGACACGTAGTAAAAGCCGAAAACGACGGAAGCATGGGGCACTATTCTGACCCGCCACTGCTGGTGCTTGCCAGCCTGGCCAATGGACCGAAGCACGGACATGCCATGATTGAGGACATTTCCAGCATATGCGGAACCCGTCTGGGCCCTGGAACGTTGTATGGGGCAATTGCTCGCCTGGAGCAGCAGGGTTGGATCGAGCCGCTCGCGCCTGAGGAGCGCCGCCAGCCTTATCGCATTACCGCTGAGGGCGCGCGCGTTCTTCGCGCAAAACTGACCACCCTGCAAAAGTTCGCCAAAGCCGGATTGGGGAGGCTGGAAGCTTTATGAATCCCAGACTTGCTCACCTGTTGGTACGCTTATATCCGCGGCCGTGGAGGGAACGCTACGGCGCGGAGTTCGAGGCGCTTCTTCAAACCGGCCGTGGTGGCGTACGCATGTTGGCAAATGTCGTTTGGTCGGCACTTCATGAGCGCGTCTTCCCAACTCTAGAAGGCTTTATGAATCAACCGACACACTCTTTCGGCGCCATCGTGAGGCAGCCGAGCGCATTTCTTCCACTGGCAATGTCGCTCACCGCTCTGGCCATGCTAGGCGGCGCCTATATCTTTGCCGTGGCCACGGGACACGGCGGCCTTGTACGCGAGCCAGATGAAGGGTCGATTGCACATGTCTGGCAGCTACTCATGGCTGGTCAGATGCCGATACTCGCGTTCTTCGCGATCAAGTGGCTGCCACGGGCTCCAAGACAAACGCTGTACGTACTTGGCCTGCAAGCCGGAGCTGTGCTCGCAGCAATGGCCCCCGTCTATTTTCTGAATTTGTGAATGGCGTTCCTAAACATTGCGCCTGATCAAGACCGCTGTCGTGGTGGTCCTGTTCGCTGTTCTTGGAATCACAGTCTGCCGTGACGGTGCCTACATTAGTCGCTCTCTAGACTTTTTCCAGCTTAGGAGGAAGTAGATAAAACCCTGCTCACGTCCACAGAAACACGCCTACAGCCAAGCATGGAAGCCAACAGAGCAATAACAGCCACCACGATCTAACACCAAAAGCATAGAGGACCAAAACTCCCGGAATCCAGGAAAGCCACCTTACAACCCATTGGTGTTTTTCCGAGACCTTGATGTACCCCTCACATTGCGGACACTGAAACGTAGGAGTGAACCTCACATCTTCCAAACGAACCCGAGCATCACAGTATGGACAAACCGTCCTTCGAGAGTAAGTCGCTGGAACAAGCATCGGATGAACTGTCTAGAACGATAGAATGATCACCAGCCAAAACGGCTCTTCAAACCCAACTGACTATTTTCGTCACGATAATAAAAGATCAGTAATAAAAAAAGGAACATCAGTAAACGATGCAAGTGTCTCACTTGAACGAATCAGAAGCCCTGGGTGAGCCCATGAACTCCGGCGACGGCAATGCGTACGCGCGTAACACTGCGGATGCGGTCGCGCGTCGCAGTTACGGCAAGCTCGTCGCTTTTCTTGCTGCACGCACGCGGGATGTGGCGGCAGCCGAGGACGCCTTGTCGGAGGCATTTGCCTCGGCGCTTGCGGATTGGCCGCGGAAAGGCTGTCCTTCGAACCCGGAAGCGTGGCTGCTGACCGTTGCCCGCCGAAAGATGATCGATGCCATGCGTCGACATTCAAACGCCGAGGCCGCGAACGGGGAGCTGCAGCTCCTTGCGGAGGGATTGGACGCTGCAACAGCGGACGCGGAAATTCCGGACCGCCGTCTCGCGCTGATGTTCGCCTGCGCGCATCCAGCCATCGACGTCGGCATCCGCGCGCCGCTGATGCTGCAAGTGGTGTTGGGGCTGGATGCGAAGACAATCGCCTCTGCGTTTCTCATGTCTCCGGCGACCATGGGCAAGCGACTCGTACGTGCCAAGGACAAGATTAGGCAGGCTGACATTCCGTTCAGTATCCCGGAGCGCGAGGAGCTCTCGGGACGGCTCGACACCGTACTGGACGCCATCTATGCCGCCTTCGCAGAAGGCTGGACCGACGCCGCGGGAACAGATGTCGCCCGTCGCGATCTCACGGAGGAAGCGTTGTTTCTGGCGAGGCTTGTGGCCGAGTTGCTGCCAAACGAGCCGGAAGCACTAGGCCTGCTTGCCCTTATGCTTCACGCGGAAGCGCGGCGGCGCGCGCGACGCAACGGGGACGGCGAATACGTTCCGCTTGCTAATCAGGACCCGGCGCTGTGGGACTGGCAGATGATCGAGGAGGCCGAAGCGCTAATCCTCCGGGCCAGCGCCTTGGGCTGCATCGGTCGCTATCAGTTAGAAGCTGCGTTGCAGTCGGCGCATATCTATCGCTGCCGCACCGGTAACGCGAATTGGGCAGAGGTGGTGCAGCTATACGACGCACTGCTCGCGCTTGCAGACTCACCCGTGGTCGCGATCAATCGCGCCCTTGCGATTGCGGAGTTGCAGGGCGCCAGCGCTGCTCTCGACGCCCTGCCAGACATAGCTGCCGATGGGCGGCTCGCCGAATATCAGCCCTACTGGGCAGCCCGCGCGGAGTTGCTGGTCAAGACAGGCGAGCATGGCGAAGCTCGTCGCGCATACGAAATCGCCATCGGTCTGGAACGCGACCCCGCAGTTCGGCATTTCCTGCAGCAGCGTCAGTCGACGTTGGCGCCCTGACCTCCTCGATGGGTAGTATCCTGCTTTCGACTAGAACGGCGGACAGGGCGAGATGCGAGATGAAAGATAGCGATCGAGAGACCTTGGAGCCGCCGGCCTCATCGAGTTTGTGGCGTCCGCTGCGGGCGACAGTCTTCCGAAATCTGCTGGTTGCAGATGTTGTTTCAGACATCGGCACTTTCATGCAGAGCGTCGGCGCTGCGTGGTTGATGGTGTCGCTCGGCGCCGGGCCGATGTATGTCGCTCTCACCCAAACAGCCTCGTCACTGCCATTCTTTCTTCTGGCGCTTCCTGCAGGATCGGCAGGCGACATCTTTGACCGCCGCAAGCTGATTCTCTACACAGAGGGGTGGATGGCGTGTGTCGCGCTGGCGCTCGCCGTGCTGACCATCGGTGGCCTCATCACACCCTGGCTACTGCTCGGGCTGACGTTCGCGCTTTCGGCTGGAGATGCCTTTGAGACACCGACGTGGCGGGCGGTTCTTCCTGAGTTGGTACCAAAAGAGGACCTTGCGGCAGCCTCCGCTCTCAACGGAATCGAATTCAACCTTGCTCGGGCGGTGGGGCCTGCGCTGGCTGGGTTACTGATATCGGCCGCCGGCATTGCCGCGGCATTTGTGGCGAACGTGCTGTCATTCGTAGGAGTGATACTAGTCATTGCACGATGGAAAAGGCCGATTCGAAAGCGGACTGCTCCGGCTGAGACCCTTGCAGGGGCGACCGTGGCAGCGATCCGCTACATCCGCCACTCGCCCGCGATACGCTCCCTGATGGTTCGGACGGGCACAGGCATGTTCTTCGCCAGTGCGCTGTTTGCATTGTTGCCCACGGTTGCCCGCGGCGTCAGCAATAGTGCGATATGTTATGGGCTTCTGCTTGGATGCTTTGGGGCTGGTGCGGTCCTTGGCGCGCTCGTAATGCAGCCTCTTCGTGCCCGGTGGTCGACCGAAACTGTTGTGTCAGCTGGAGCCACAATCCTGGGAATCGCGATGGTGACGACCGGCGCCTCCCACAGGCTGAGCATACTTGGTCCTGTGATCCTGATCGGAGGTGGGGCGTGGATACTCTTCATTTCTCTTGTCAATGCGCTCATCCAGAATCTTGCGCCCGACTGGGTGCGGGCCCGCGTCCTCGCAGTCTTCATCCTGATTTCTCAGGGAGCCATGGCGTTCGGGAGCGCAGCCTGGGGTGCTGTCGCCCAAAGAGCAGGCGTTCGGACCGCACTCATGTGGGCTGGTCTTGGAGCCATAGGGACAATGGTCCTCGCGCTGTTCGCGAAGCTTCCGGACGCGACCTCAGATCTAAGCCCGTGGAACCACTGGCGTATGCCTGTGGTTGTCAAAGAGGTCGAAGCCGAGCTTGAGCAAGGGCCGGTATTGGTTACGGTCGAATACGTGGTGGTTCGCGAGCGGAAAACGGACTTTGTGAAAGCGATTCATCAATATGGACGCATACGGCGCCGCGATGGTGCTTCGCAGTGGGGAATCTTTCACGACATCGAGGCCGGAGACCGCTATCTGGAAATATACCTGGTGAATTCGTGGGCGGAACATCAGCGTCAACACGAGCGGTTCACACAAGCGGATCGCAAACTAGAACAACGCTTGCGCAGCTGCGTGGTCAGTGAGCCAAACGTGCGTCACCTTATTTATGCGCCACTCAACGAATAGAGATAGCAGCGGCTTTGAGAGCAGGGATGTACCGGTGGTAGACTGCGCGTATGCCCAACAAGAAAACCAAGAAGAAGCGTACAAAATTGAAGAAAGCCACCGCGAAGAAAGGGAAGCCCGTCAAGAAGACGGTCAGAAAGAAACTGGCTAAAAAGAAGGCGGCACCGAAGAAGAGTTTGTCCAAAAAGAAACCCGCATTGAAAAAGGCGGCGGTGAAAACGAAAAAGGCCCTCGCTAAGAAGGCAACCGGGGCGAAGACTGCCATCAAGCGGCGCGTTCCAGTGGGAAGTCAGACATTCGCTACGGAGACATTTGCACCGAAAGCGCTCAGATCGCGGTCGGCGGGGCAAGCGGGAGATCTGCAGGGATTGTCCAACATCGAAGGCGCGGATTCGGAGAGTGTGGACGAGTTGCTCGAAGAAGGAAACGCGTTCGAGGCTGACGTAGTAGCTGGTGTGGAAGGCGCCCGGGACGCTGACGAGAGGGAAGTTCACACTCACGAGGTGCCCGAGGATGATGTTCCGGACGAATATCTAGACAAGGAGTGATTCATAGGGAACAGCCAGGCGACTGCGCTGCTCGCTATGGCCAAGCCGACGCAAACCAGCATTATCAGCCGAAATCCAAAGACGAATGCCTGATTAATTGCGTTCCGAATTGCCGCCGAGGTACTTGCATCCAGATTGGAAGGTAGTTCGAGGCCCGCCAGTCTAGTCACCTTAGATTGAATCTCGCCGCGAACATCGGGAGAGAGGCCGAGGTTGGCGAGCTCATGCTTCAAGGTAAAACCGAACGCGCTTACCATTACGACTCCCAAGACTGCGATGGCCAGCACGCCAGCGATACGAGCGACTGCATTATTGATACCAGAGGCTGTGCCGGCATGATCCTGATCGACTGAACTCATTACTACTGTGGTCAGAGGCGCCACTGTGACCGCCATGCCAAAACCAAGCACGATCATCGGTGGAAAGAACGCTTTCCAGTAGCTGGCTCCCGCCGAGGGCACGGCGAACAGAGCGAAACCAGCTGCCACAATAAGCGGCCCGATGATCAGCGGACCTCGAGCACCATAGCGCGCGACCAGTCCGCCAGACCAGCGAGAAAGCGCGAACATCAACAAAATGAGCGGAAGCACGGCCGCTCCGGTTGCGGTAGCGGAGTATCCCTGCACCTGAATCAGGTTCAACGGAAACAGGAAGAAGAAAATTCCAATGGCTGCATAGAGGAACAACGTGAGCAGGTTGGCGCCGCTGAAGCTGCCGGATCGAAACAGGATTAACGGAACCATCGGCGAAGTTACTGTTGACTCGACAAACACGAAGCCGGCGAGAGCGGCGACGCCAATAGTCAAACTTCCGAAAACCAGCGGATTGCTCCACCCCAAGTTAGTAGATTCGACGAAACCAAACACCAACCCGCCTAACCCAACAGTTCCTACCAGCGCCCCCAGCCAGTCGATTCGACGAGCAGCGACGCTACGACTTTCGGGAATATGCCACAGCGAAAGAGCGATCACCAACGCCGAAAGCGGAAGATTGATGAAGAATACCCACCGCCACGATGCATGCTCGACTAGCCATCCGCCAACCACGGGCCCGATTGCAGTGGTGATCGCCGTGAAACCAGACCAGGTGCCGATCGCCTGACCGCGGGTCTTCTCGTCGAACGAAGCACTGATGATGGCAAGGCTGCCAGGAACTAGAAATGCGGCTCCCATGCCCTGAATACTTCGGGCAATTATCAACTGGTGAATATCCGAAGCGATGCCACAAACCGCCGAAGCTATCGCGAAAACCGCTACACCCAATACGAACATCCGCCGACGGCCAAACAAGTCACCGAACGAACCTCCGACCAGGATCAACGCCCCCAGGAATAACCCATAGGACTCGACGACCCACTGCACGTCGACGATGGTGGCATGCAAGCTGGCTTGAAGCGCAGGCAGTGCGACATTGACGACCGTGCTATCGATGAACGCCAGGCTTGAGCCGAGAATGGTTGCGGCAAGGATCCAAGGTCCTGCTTGCGCTCGGCACGGACTCTCATCTCGGCGCGACCGGATTACGGCTTCATCACATGGCGGCTTCATGCAGGCTGTGGATGCGGTTGTGTACTGAAGGGATTCTTTGGATGATGCGGTGCTCACAGAAAATCGCATTCGGTCGCGCAATTCCTGCTATTGGCCGCCTGAATCTTATCAGTCGGCTTTTCATCCAAAGCAGAATGGCCCTGCAACTGCAATGCCAACGTGCATTCGCGAGGTGCCGGCGAAGATGAAGCTAATCTCGGTGAACACCGGGCTTCCTCGAGGAGTCACCTGGCACGGAATCCACGTCACTACCGGAATCTTCAAGCAACCGGTCGAGGGCCGCGTCGCCGTGCGCAAGCTTAATTTGGACGGTGACCGCCAGGCGGATCTTACTGTCCACGGAGGAAAGGACAAGGCCGTATACTGCTACCCGATCTCCCACTATGACTATTGGAAGAGAGAGTTGCCCGGCCGCGACTTACCGATGGGGATGTTCGGAGAAAATTTCACCACCGATGGCTTGCTCGAAGACTCGGTCCACATTGGCGATCAGTTCTCGGTCGGTGCCGCGGAAGTGGTGGTGACGCAGCCTCGCCTGCCTTGCTACAAACTTGGCGTGAGACTTCAGTCCGACGACATGGTGAAGCGATTCCTCGCCAGCGGGCGGACAGGTTTTTACTTCGCCGTCACGCAGGAGGGAGAAGTCGGCGCAGGCGACGAAATCAAAGTGATTGCTCGGGACCCCAATGCCGTGCCAGTCTCAGAGATCACTCGCCTCTACATGGCGAAGAGATACGCGGGCGACGCTGTGGCCTCGCTCGATCGCGCTTTGCAAGTTGCCGCACTGCCGGAGAGTTGGAGAGAGTACTTCCGAGAGCGGTTGCAGAAGGTTGGGTGACTGCGCGGAAAGATTTGTCCCGTTAAGGAGGACAGATATGGTTTCCTTGCCAGACAACGGGATGGTTCACGTCAGGAGTTCGTACTCAGTTTTAGAGACGCTGAAGCGCTTGGAGTCCGCGCTGCAAGCTAAAAATCTTACTGTGTTTGCTCGCATTGATCATAGCGGCGAAGCCGAGAAGATCGGCTTGCAGATGCGCCCTACGCAACTAGTGATTTTTGGCAGCCCGAAAGCCGGCACTCCTCTGATGGTAGCCTCTCCGACCCTTGCGATTGATTTGCCATTAAAGGCGTTGGCATGGGAAGACACAGATGGCCTGGTCTGGCTTTCGTACAACAGTCCGGACTATCTCAAGCGGCGGCACGAGATTCCGGATGAGTTGGTGAAGAACATCGCCGGTGTCGGGGCTGTGCTTGAAAAAGCCGTGGAATAGCCCTTGCAGGACCCATCCATTCTATTTGCCGGCCGTACATGCCGGAGGAGTTTCACTAAAGGGCCAAACTATCTTGCGATGTCGAGGTGGAAAGGCTCAGTGTACGGCTCGACCGGATAGCCCTTCGCTTTCCAAGCTGCCAACCCACCTTTCAGGAACCTGATCCGTGAGAAGCGCAGGGCAAGGGCCCGATGCAAGATTGCTCGGCTGGTCTTATCACTGGGACAGGTGCAGTAAACGATCGAATCCTTCTCTATCGGGATGAGTGACGGGTTCTCGAGCACTTCTCTTGGGGGAATTCTCTTTGCGCCGGGGATAATCTCATAACTGGCCAACAAGTCGAGCGGCTGGCGAACATCAAAGAGAAGCACCTCTTGACTTGCGGCCAATAGTGCGTGGAGTGCCTCTGGTGTGATGCTGTGCTGCTCCATCTCCCGTTGGTCTCTTGTGCGTTTGATCGAGACTGCAATCATTGAGCACGCGATCAACACCAAAACAGCTGTCAGGGCGAGATACATCTATGTCCTCCTGCGCACTCCGTGATACCAGATTCCCCCAGGACGTGAAAAGATTCTTGGCACGGTCGGCGAAAGCAGAAAGTAAAGCTTTGCTACTGTCGAGATTCAGCGATGTTTGATGAAAGCGCCGGTCTGTAGTTCGGCCATCGCCTGGCGTAGCTGCTCTTGCGTGTTCATCACAATCGGACCGTACCATGCAACCGGCTCCTCGATCGGCTTGCCCGATACCAACAGGAATCGGATGCCCTCGTCGCCCGCTTGTACCACGATCTCGTCTCCGCGATCAAAGAGTACCAGCGAGTGATTGCCGACCTCGTACCTGGCTGGCGCGTTCGGGTCTGCGGCTTGCTCGGTCAGAACCGCGCGAGGTTCTGACGAATCGCGAAATGTGCCAGATCCAGCGAACACATAGGCGAAGGCGTTGCGCGTGGTCTCGACCTTGAGCCTCTTCCGCTGGCCCGGGCCGACGGAAATATCGAGGTAGTTCGGATCGGCGGCCACACCTTCCACCGGTCCTCTTTTACCCCAAAACTCGCCACAGATAATGCGCACGCGAGTGCCGTCATCATCAGTGACTTCGGGGATCGCGCTCGCCGGAATGTCCTGATACCTCGGGTCAGTCATCTTCAGCGATGAGGGCAGGTTCGCCCACAGCTGGAAACCATGCATGCGGCCCTGCTGATCGCCCTTCGGCATCTCCTGGTGCAGAATGCCGCTGCCGGCGGTCATCCACTGCACATCGCCCGCAGTCATTTTGCCCTTGTTGCCAAGGCTATCGCCGTGCTCAACCGAACCGGCGAGGACGTAGGTAATCGTCTCGATGCCGCGGTGTGGATGCCACGGAAATCCCGCCAGATAGTCGGTGGGATTGTCATTGCGGAAATCGTCCAGCAGCAGAAATGGATCGAAATCCTTGGTCTTGCCGAAACCGAAGGCGCGCTGCAGTTTCACGCCCGCGCCCTCGATGGTCGGCGTCGTTTGAATGATCTGTTTAATTGGGCGGAGTGACATAACTCTCGCTCCTTTCTGTGCCCCTCGGCAGTTTCGATGTGTGCCGGGCAGCGAATGATTCAGGCCTTCACGAACTCGACGTCGAGCGTGATGGTCACCTCGTCTCCAACGAGAATGCCACCGGTCTCAAGCGCCGCGTTCCAAGTCAGGCCGTAGTCTTTGCGATTGATCTTTGTTGTCGCCGATACCGCGACTCTGGTATTGCCCCAGGGGTCCTTCGTCGGCGGAGTCGGCCCATCTACAGAAAAAACCACCTTGCGGGTGACGCCGCGAATGGTCAGGTCGCCCTCGACGGCCAGTTCTCCGTCACGGACAAGGCTGATGCGCGTCGACTTGAACGTCAGTGTAGGGAACTTCTCCACGTGCAAGAAGTCCTCGCTCTTTAGGTGCGTGTCGCGTTGCGCGTCGCGAGTTTCGATCGATGCTGCTTCGATCACAGCGTCGACATGGGATCTTGTCAGATCGGATTCGTCCAGAGTCAGTACCCCGCTGACTTTGGGGAATTGCCCCTTCACGTTAGCGATCATCATGTGCTTCACCTTGAACTCGGCAACGGAGTGGGCCGGGTCGATGTTCCAGGTTGTGGTTGTGGCGGTGGTGTGCGGTGTAGCCAGTGTGCTCATAGTGGTTGTCCTTTCTGCCTGCTTTAGATGCGTTCAGACGATAATCGTTGCAACAAATATATAAGCCAAAAAAAATTAAGCTACTTGGCTGCGCGCCGCGCTCAATAGTTCAGTCAAGAGCCGCAACCGCTCTCGCCCCAGGTGGCCTAATTGTTTGCGGTGACCGGCCTGGACAGGCTCGTCGAGCCGGGCCAGGAGCTTAAGCCCTTCCGGTGTGATCCGGGCCATCACCGTCCGCCGGTCCTTGGTTTCGCGGCATCGCGAGATCAGGCCGCGCTTCTCCAGACGGTCAAGCAGTCGAGTGACGTCTGGGTCGCGCGTAATCATGCGGCTGGCGATTTCCCCGCAAGCGAGCCCTTCAAGTGAGCCGCGCAGAATTCGGAGCACATTGTACTGGGTGGCCGAGAGTTCCTCGGCTTTGAGCACATGGATCAGTCCCCGGGACAACATGTCTGTGGTGCGAAGCAGATCCAGGAATGCCGCCTCTTCGGGACAGCCCACCCGGCCTCTCTTTTTCTCTGGCGAACTTGTTTTCATCCACACATATAATACTCGTTATAACGACTATTGTCAAGAGGGATGTCGAGGCGGGCAACTCAGCATCTTTGTGTTGATTGCGTTCTTGAGCCAGATGTACAAGAGAAATGCCCGTCTTTTTTATATACCGGCATGCCTCCTGAGCGGCAATGTGTTCTCTCTGGCACACTGTGCTCCCCGGAACACACAAGTCCTCCCACTTGCGGCTCGCAGATCGCTTCAGCGGCACGGTTTTAAGTTTGGCCAGTACCTTGCCTCTTTGCAGTCGAAAACAGTTCTAGCGCTAATGGGGTCAATATTCAGTCTGTCGGAAACGGGCTCGTTGTCCGGTGCGGGACGCATTCCGTGGAATCTCCCGAACTCACCGTGAGCAGCAGAGAAAATGGTCCAGTCGATTTTCTACTCTCGGTTCCGGGCAAAATCACGCGGCACTATCGTGGACACCTCGAAATAGAGCAAGCTTCTGGGATTCTCATTCCAATCGTGAGTATGGATATCGAAACCGCCGTGGCCTCGGTGGTTGCCGCAGAAAGCATGCCGGGCGCGCCTATGGAAGCTCTAAAGGCACAGGCGGTTGCTGCCCGATCCTGTACACGCGCAGTTGCAGCGGCCGTACCCGCACCCCAGCTGATATCAGACTCCCAGTTGCCGCGTATCCTTATTACTCC
>WNGG01025571.1_pt1 | contig 12907 bp, 11 predicted proteins | sample 5400661 | NCBI WGS metagenome assembly WNGG01 (sample SAMN13153372, study PRJNA577476) | soil metagenome | isolation source: 100 cm soil or saprolite under Garry oak tree replicate 1 | place: USA:California | collected 2016-06-15
CGGGCATGTCGAAAATGTCGCCGAACCCGCCCGTGCCGAAGTTCGCCGCCGCCCCGAAGCTCCAGTCGAGCGGGAATCCCCCGTCCGCGAGCGGCGTCGCCTGCGTGCGCAGAGCGAACACCTCGTCCGCGAAGCCGGGCCCCGGGCTCTCCGTCGTCGCGATCAGGTCGCCGTTCGGATGGAGGGTGAGGCCGTGCACGATCGCCCCGTCCGGCAGGTTGGCCAGCCAGAGGAAGCGCGTGGTGTGCACAGGGGTGCTCGGCGGCGGTGCTACGTTCGGGACCGCCTCGCCATTGCCGCTCTGGGCGCGATCCTTCGCTGTCACCACCACCTTCAGGTCGCCGAAGGGAATGCTGGTCGCGCCGTTGGTGGCGTGCAGGTTCGGGGACGTGCCTCGCTGGTCGCCGGTGTGGAACTCGCCGTTGCCGGGCGCGTTCAGTGCCACCTGCACGTCGAACGCGCAGCTCGTGCCGCCATCGCAGAGCTCGTTCGATGTGCCCGTGCTGACGCCGCCGTCGATGGCGATGCCGTCGATGCGCCAGCTCACCGCGCCGATTCCGCCGTCGTCCTGGACCGTCCCCTTCACGTGCACCAGGTCCGAGTAGATGAACATCCCTCCGTCGTATCCGGTATTCGGCACGGCGGGCGGGTATCCGACGACGGCGTCTGGCTCCGGGTCGCCGTCGCGGAACACCTTCAAAGTCACGGCCGGCGGCTTGTCGTCGACGAACCGCGAGCCGCCCGCCGTGGCCTGGTGGTCCAGCGCATCCTGGGCGGTCACCGTGAAGCCCAGCGTTCCCTCCGCGCCCGCGGCCGCCTTGGTCGCGTCGAGATCGAAGAAGAAGGTGCCGCCATCGTGCGAAGCGAAGAAGGTGTCGCTCGAGCCGACCGTCAGCTTCGGCCTGCACGCGCCTTCCTGGCAGACCCCCGTCGCGTCGGTGATGGTGATCTGCAGGCGGATGAGGTCGGCCGTCGTGCCGTCGGCGAGCACGCGCGCGTACGGCTGGGCGTCGGCGGGGACCTGGATGGCCGGGCCGGAGTTGTCGAATCGGACGAACCCCATGGTGGCGGCGTGGTTGGGCGGTCGTCCCGCGGGCGCGTCGTCCGCCTCGATGGTGAACGCGACTGGCGTGCCGTCGAGCGTGCCCACGGTGGGTGCGCGCGGCATCGTGAAGGTCCACACGCCTCCCCCCGCGCTGTTGCCCGCGTGCGGGCAGCCCGTCTCGCCTGAGACCTGGAGGCAGACGTTCTGCACTCCGGACACGTCGGCGATCTGCGCCGAGACGGAGAGCGTTCCGGCGTCGTCTCCCTTGTAGATGTCCGGGGCGAGGTCGGGCGGCGTGGTGACCGCGATGGCGGTGATCGACGGCGGCGTCACGTCCACGCACGCCGCGACCTGGCAGGTAAGGCCGGCGGCGCAGGTGGGGACGCAGTCGCTTGCGCCCGCCGTGCACACCTTCTCGCCGGGGTCGCAGGTCGCGCCGGACGGGCAGTCGGAATCCGAATTGCAGTGGCCGAGGTTTCCGGGGCTGCAGCCGGCGGCGAACAGGAGGGTGGCGAGGAAGAGGGTGCGCATGGTCAGAAGGCGAAGGCGAGCAGGAGCCCCGACGCGATCAGCGCGCCGCCGGCGGCGAACAGGATGTTCGCTGCGCGCGCCGCCGAGTTCCCCGACTGGAGGTTGGACAGATCGGCGGGGCGGTAGACGTTCCCGTTGGCGCGGTAGCCGCTCTCGGCCTGGTCGAGCATCGATTTGCTGTGCAGGCCTTCCGCCACCGCGATGCCGGCGGCAACGATCCCCGCGCCCGCGGCGACGTAGCCGGCGGTGCGCGTCCAGCGGCGCGGCGGCGGAGCGGCCAGCTCGGCGGACGCGACCGCGCGCTGGGCCACCTCCTCCGGCGTGAGCAGCGCGAGCTGCCCTTCGCTCCGCCGCAGCGCCAGCGCGACCGGTTTCTCGTGCACGATAGGCAGCGAACGGCGCGCGAGCGAGTCGCCGGACCGCACGACCAGCGCGTGGACTCCGACCGGCAAGGTGAGGCGGGGCGCGCCGGGTTTGCCGCCGACCTCGATGGAAGAGCCCGCCGCGTCGATCTGCGCCTCGCCCGTGCATCCTGCGGGGACCAGCAGCCTGCAGGCCAGCGCCTCGGCAACGGCGCGCAGCTCGGCGGCGTCCGACGGTGCGGATTGCCGCGCTTCGCCGGGCGGCTTCGCTCCGGAGAGGTCCAGCGCGCGCACGGCGAGCACCCCGCCGGAGACGCGGGCGAAGAGGACCTGGTCGACCTGTTGCGCGGCGCCGAGCGTGGACAGGCAGGCGTCCGCCTCGCATCGATCTGCCGCGAGGGCGACGGGTTCCCGCGCGAGCGGCGCCAGCGCCGCGATGGAGCGCAGCGACGCTGCGAGCCGGCCCGCCGCTGCCGGGTCGAGATCGCCTGCAACCCCGACACCGATGCGCACGGGTTTGGCGAGCGGCGGCAGCGCGTCCAGCGCCTTCGCCGGCGGGGCCGGCTTCTGCTCCGGCGGGACCGGCGGGAGCGAGAGCTGCTCGACGGGCGGCAGCGGGACCTCGGGCGGTGGAGCGGCCTTCTTCTTCTCCGCGCCGCGCGCATCGAACGCGAGCAGCGCCAGCGCGGCGGCAGCCAGGAACCGGGTCATGTGCGGAAAACCCCCGTGTCAGCATCGCTCAGCTCGTGCGCGCAGCCAAGCGCCTCTTCCACACCTCTCCCTACATATGCGGAATCGGGTGCTTTTCCAGGGGAGCGATCTCCCCCGACGAGAGGCGGAGGAAGCGCGAGAGCAGGGCGACGGCCACGGCGGTGAGCCCCGCGCAGAGTCCCCACCACAGCCCGATGACCCCGCGGCCCGCGAAGAGCCCGAGCGCCACCGCGACCGGGAGACCTACCGCGTAGTGTCCGACCAGGTTGGCGAGGAAGGCGAAGCGGGTATCGCCGGCGCCTCGGAGCACTCCGGCGCCCACCGCCTGCACGCCGTCCGAGATCTGGAACACGGCGGCCACGGCGAGCAGCGGCGCCGAGGCGGCGATGACGTCGGCGCGGTCGCTGAGCAGCGAGGCCACCTGGCGCGGGACGAGCCAGAAGGCGAGCGCGGAGAGCGTCATGATCGAGGCGCCGGCGGCGAACGCGGTCAGGCCGGCGCGCCGCGCCGCCCGCGAGTCGCGCGCGCCGATCGCCCACCCCACGCGAACCGAGGCGGCGTTGCCGACGCCCACGGCGGCGCAGAACGTGAAGCTGGCCAGCGAGATGGCGACCTGGTGCGCGGCGATGCTCATTTGCCCGAGCCGCCCTGCCAGCACGCCGACCAGCGCGAACACGCCGACCTCCGCGCCCATCTGCAGCCCGACGGGGATTCCGACGCGGGCGGCGGCGCGCAGGTCGCGCAGGTCGGGCGCGCGCGGGGGCGCGATCGGGTCGCGCAGGGCGGAAGCGGCGGCGAGCAACACGCCGGCTTGCAGCACGCTGCAGAGCGAAGTCGCGAGGCCCGAGCCAGCGGGGCCCATCGCGGGGACGTGCCGCAGAGGGCCCGACCAAGCCCGAAGGCTCGCGCCCCCGAACACGAGCAGCAGGTCGAGCAAGAAGTTGGCGACGTTGGCCAGCACGGTGGAGACGACCAGCGGCCGCACCACCGCCGCGGCCTGCAGGTAGGCGCGCAGCGCGACGAACAGCAGCAGCGGGAACAATCCGGGCAGGCGGGCCCAGAGGAACTGCTTGGCCCCGCGAGCGACTTCCGGCTCGATGCCGGCCAGGTCGATGAGTCCCGGCGCGAACGCGAGCGGCACCGCCAGGACGGCGGAGACGATCAGCGCCAGCCAGACTCCTTGCCAGACCAGCGCGCGCGTACGCGGCCGATCCTGCGCACCGAACGCCTGGGCGATGAGCGGGTCGAGTCCCATCACGGTGCCGATCCCGATCACCGCGACGGCGAAGAAGATGCCGTTGGCGAGCCCGACCGCGCCCAGCGCGGCGGCACCGAGGCGGCCGACCACGGCGGTATCCACCACGCCCATCAGCGCGATGCCCGCCTGCGCCACCGCGATTGGCACCGCGAGCCGCAGCAACTCGCGCAGCTCGTCGAGGAGGCGCGTCGCCTCCACCCGCCCCCGATAGGGTAGCGCTGCGCTTTCCGGCACGGACATGGTCCGGTGTCTTCTAGCCGCAGCGCGGCTGTGCGTCACGCTCGCGGCAACCCCGCCACCGCGCCCATCTGCGTGCACACCCGGCTGCCCACCGCGCAGCCCAGCTCGACCGCGCTCTGCAGCGCCTCGTCCGGCGGATCGGGGTCGCGCGCCAGCCGCGAGAGCAGGCCCGCCACGAATCCGTCGCCCGCGCCGGTGGTGTCCACCACCTGCACGCGAGGCGCCTCGGCGCGGAACCAGCGCCCGCCGCGCAGCGCGATCGCGCCCCGCTCGCCCAGCGTGACGCAGGCGATGCGGACGCCGAAGTCGCGCAGCCGCTCGGCGGCGCGCTCGGGAGCGCGCTCCCCGACGCACGCCTCGCACTCGTCCTCGGACAGCTTGACCAGCGTGCAGGAGGGGAAGACGGACTCGCAGAGCGAGCGGAGCGAACGCAGGTTCCGCCACAGGTGGACGCGCACGTTGGGGTCGAACGAGACGCGCACCGACGCTTCGGCCGCGCGCGCGACGGCGGCCTTCAGCGCCCGCTGCCCCTCCGGGCGGACGTGGCAGGACGAGCCGCAGTGCAGCCAGCGCGCCTCCGCGATGGGTGCCGCGAGCGCGTCCTGGCGGCTGATGTGCTTGTCGGCGCTGTCCAGGCCGCCGGGGCTGAAGAAGGTGCGATCGCCGCGCTCGTCGAGGGCGACGAACCACAGCCCGGTGCGCGCCTCGGCGTCGAAGCGGAGTCGCGCGTCCACGCCTTCGTCGCGCAGCTTGCGGGCGAGCAGGTGGCCGAACTCGTCATCGCCTACCACGCCGCAGAATGCGGTGGGCACTCGGAGCCGGGCGAGGCCGACCGCCACGTTCGCCGGGGCCCCGCCCGAGTGGACCTCGAAGCGCTCGCAGTCGCGCAGCCGGCCGCGAAACCCGGTGCCTCCGCCTCCGGCCCGGGCGCCGGCGGAGCCCACGCCCTGCGCGGGCAGCAGGTCGACCAGCGCCTCGCCGAAGCAAACGACGTCCGGCGCGGTCATGCGCCGTCGATCTCGAAGCGGCCGATCAGCGGCACGTGATCGCTCTTTCCGTGGAACGGGTTGCGCCGGTCGCCGAACGGTAACGTGCCGTCGAGGTCGAGCCAGCGGACCTTTCCGTTGCAGAACAGGTGGTCGAGGTGCATGCGGAGCGAGAGGAACCCGGCGGTGGGAAACTCGCGGGGCCGCCCGCGGATCTGGCCGATCGCGTTCTGCACGCCGGTGAGCCCGGCTTCCTCGGTCAGGTACTTGTACACGGGCGATCCGGGCGGCGAGTTGAAGTCGCCGCACACGACCAGCGGCTCTCCGTTCGACTGCCCGCGCACGAACGTGGCCAGCGTGCGCGCCTCGTGCAGTTGGTTGACGCCGTAGCCCATGCGCTCGTTGCCGGTCCAGAACTCCTTGGCGAAGGGCGTGGGCAGGCTCAGGTGCGTGTTGAAGACGTGCAGCGCGCGCCCGTTGCGGTCCGTCACGCGCAGGTGGGCGCAGATGCGCGCCTGCTTGCGGTCCTTGAAGCGCCGCACGTGGTGGTGCGTGATGGGGTGCGGCTCGAGCGCGTTGTGGCGCTCGACGCGCAGCCGGGTCGTGTCCACCACCATGGCGAGGCCCATGGTGGAGAGGGCGCGGGTGCCGATGCGGTTGGCATGGGCGCGGAAGTAGAAAGCCTCGTACGGAAAGGGACGATCCAGCTCCTGGAAGGCGCGCTCCAGCTCGGCCATGAAGGACTCGAGCTGCGTCTCCTCTGGCTTGGCCGGGCGGAAGGCGAGCGTCGACCGGAGGGAGGAGGTCTCCACCTCCTGCAGGCAGACGATGTGCGGCAGGGGCGCCAGGGACGCGATCCCGCGCGCGATGGAGCGCTTCCCCGTGCGCGTCGAGGCGAGGCCTCGCAGCGAGTGTCCGAAGTAGCGGACGTTGTAGCTGAGGATGCGGAGTGGCTCGACCATCGGGGCCAGTGACCGAGGCTCCGGACTGCCACACCCGCCGACGTGCCGGTCATCCTCCGCCTGGTGCGCGACCTGGCCGAGTACGAGCGCGCCCCCGAGGCGGTGGTCGCGACCGAGGAGGACCTGCTGCGGCACGGGTTCGGGCCCAATCCGCGCTTCTCGGTGCTCATCGCCGAGCAGGACGGCGAGGTGGCGGGGTTCGCGCTCTGGTTCTTCAGCTTCTCCACCTGGCTGGGGAAACCGGGCCTGTACCTGGAAGACCTGTTCGTCCGGCCCGAGCTGCGCGGGCGCGGCCTCGGGAAGGCGATGATGGTCGAGCTGGCGCGCATCGCGGTCCGGGAGGGGTGCGGGCGGTTCGAGTGGAGCGTGCTGGACTGGAACCAACCGTCGATCGATTTCTACCGCTCGCTGGGCGCGCGCCTGATGGAACAATGGGTGGTGTGTCGCCTGGAAGGCGAACCGCTGCGGTCGCTCGCCGGGCGAAAGGCATCGTGATGGACGAGAAACAATTCGAGCGGCTCGCCTCGGACGAGCTGGAGCGCATCGAGGAGGCGCTCGGCCCCCTCGACGGCGTCGACGTCGACCTCGCGGACGGCATCCTCACCCTCGAGTTCGACGAGGGCCCCAAGGTCGTCGTGAACAGCCACTCGGCGGCGCGTCAGATCTGGGTGGCGGCAAACCTCGCCGCCGGACACTTCTCCCCGGACCCGAAGACGGGTCGCTGGTTCGACTCGAAGACGGGGGAGGACCTGTGGGACCGCCTGCAGTCGATTCTCACCGAGCGGCTGGGCCATCCGGTCAAGCTGCCGCGCTGACGCGCGCCGCCGCCACCCCACGCACAGGAGCCAGGTCCGTGGCCATCACACACAGGCCGAACCTTTCCGGAGACCGAACGCAGTGAACCACAGCGAGATCGTCAGCTTCCTCTGGGGCGTCGCGGATCTCATTCGCGACACGTTCAAGCGTGGCAAGTACCAGGACGTCATTCTGCCGCTCACAGTGCTGCGCCGGCTCGATTGTGTGCTGGCGGGCACGAAGGAGAAGGTGCTCGGTAAGCAGGCGGAACTGCGAGGCAGGAAGCTCGAGAACCTCGACCCGCAGCTGCGCAAGATCGCCGGCTTCGCGTTCTACAACACGTCGCGCTACGACTTCGACAAGCTCCTCGCCGACGCGCCGCACCTCGCGGCCAATCTGCGCAACTATATCGCCGGGTTCAGCCCGAACATGCGCGAGGTACTGGAGAAGTTCGACTTCGACAACACCATCAGCAAGCTCGATGAGGCGGGCTTGCTGTTCCAGGTGCTCGAACGCTTCAAGAACGTCGACCTGCACCCGGACAAGATCGACAACCCGACGATGGGGACGATCTTCGAGGAGCTGCTCCGCAAGTTCAACGAGGCGCTGAACGAGAATCCCGGCGAGCACTTCACGCCGCGGGACGTCGTCCACCTGATGGTGGATTTGATGCTCGCCGGGGACGAGGCCGAGATCCGCTCGAAGCGGGCGATCCGCACCGTCTACGACCCGTGCTGCGGTTCGGGCGGAATGCTGACGATCACCAAGGACCACATCACGATCGGCCTTCGGAAGAACGGCGATCTGGTGCGCCCGCCGATCAACAAGGGCGCCGAGATCCATCTCTTCGGCCAGGAGGTGAATCCCGAAACCTGGGCCGTCTCGAAGTCCGACCTGTTCATGAAAGATCCGACCGGCCGCGACGCGGACAACATCGCCTACGGAAGCACGCTCTCCGGCGACCGCCATGCCGGAACCCGCTTCGACTACCTCATCGCCAACCCGCCGTACGGCAAGGACTGGAAGCGGGACGAGGACGCCGTGCGGGCCGAGCACGAGCGCGGCGCGGCAGGCCGATTCGCTCCGGGGCTCCCACGCATCAGCGACGGCCAACTCCTCTTTTTGCTGCACATGCTCGCGCACGCCAAGGAGCCGAAGGAAGGCGGCTCACGCATCGCGATCATCATGAGGCGCTGATCGCGCTGCCGGAGCAGCTCTTCTACAACACCGGCATCGCCACTTACGTCTGGGTGGTGACCAACCACAAGGCGCGAACGCGCAAGGGGAAGGTGCAGCTCATCGACGCCACCTCGTTCTGGACGCCGATGCGCAAGAGCCTCGGCGACAAGCGCCGCGAGATCCCGCTCGCTCGCGAGCAGGACATCCTCGAGATCCTCTCCCGTTTCCGCGACGGAGACACGCGCCGAGTCGCGAAAGATGGCAAGGAGGAGGAGGTGGTGGTCAGCCGGATCTTCCCGACCACCTACTTCGGCTTCCGCAAGATAACCGTCGAGCGGCCGCTCAGGCTCAACTTCCAGCCGAGCCCCGAGCGCATCGCGCGTCTCGACGAGGAAAAGGCGTTCGAGGCGCTCGCGCAGTCGAAAAAGAAGGGCGCCACGGGCGCCAGCGAAGAGGCCCAGGGCCGCGCGCTGCAGGATGCGGTCCGCAAGCTCGTGCGCGGACTGCCGCAGACCGTGGTGCAGGACCGGGCCGAGTTCGAGCGCCTTCTCGACGCGGCCGCGAAGAAGGCCGGCCTGAAGCTTCCGGCCCCCGTCCGCAAGGCGGTGCTCGCCGCGCTCTCTGAACGCGACGAGGCGGCGGCCATCTGCCGCGACGAGGCCGGCAACCCCGAGCCCGATCCCGAGCTTCGCGATACCGAGAGCGTGCCGCTTTCGGAGGGTATCGAGGCCTTCTTCGATCGGGAGGTGAAGCCCCACGTCCCGGACGCCTGGATCGACACCAGCAAGCGCGACCCGCGGGACGGGCAGGTCGGGTTCGTGGGCTACGAGATCAACTTCAACCGCTACTTCTACCGCTACACTCCGCCGCGGCCGCTCGAGGACATCGAGTCCGACATCCGCGGCATCGAGCAGGACATCCTGAAGATGCTGGCGGACGTCACCGGGTCTGCCGCTGGATAGCTCAAAATGTCGGCATCGTGGCACATGGTGCCGACTTTTTGTGTTTGACTTCTACCGCCGCAGCTGACACATAATGCAGGCATGGCCAGGAGTCGTGCCGACATTTCGAGTCAGCGCTCCGAGGCGACGGAGCCGATCGAACGACTTCGCGCCGCCGGGCTCGGCGCGTTCTTTCGCCCCACGCAGATGGAGGCGGCGGGACTGACTCGGGACCGCCTGCGCGCCCTCCTGCGTTCCGGAAAGGTCGAGCGGATCGGACGTGGACTCTATCGGCTCGCGGATGCCGAGCCGACGGAGAACTACTCGCTGGCGATGGCCTGCGCACGAGTTCCGACCAGCGTCGTCTGCCTTCTCTCAGCGCTGCGCGTCCACGGGATCGGCACGCAGGCCCCAGCGGATGTGTGGCTTGCCATCCCGCACAAGGCGCGCGCCCCGCGCCTCGCGGAGCTGCGGCTTCGCCTCGTCCGTTTCAGCGGACGCGCCTGCACCTTCGGGGTGAAGGAGACCGCGTTCGAAGGCGTGCCGGCACGGATCACCACCCCCGCGCGGACCATCGCGGATTGTTTCCGGTTCGAGCGGCTGGTGGGCCCGGAGGTGGCGATGGAGGCGCTGAACGACGGACTCCGTCAACGCCTCGTGACCGTAGCCGAGCTCTCGCGCGCGGAGGAGGTCCTCCCCACGCGACGGCTGCGTGCGGCGCTCGATGTGAGGTCGATATGAGCCGCGACGTCCCAGCGTCGGTCAAGGCTCGTTTGCTGAATGGCGCGAGGGCCCGCGCCGAGGAGTTCGAGCGAACGCTGTCGCGCTTCGCGATCGAGCGGCTGCTCTACCGGCTCGGAGAGTGCGGCGCGCGGGAGCGCTGCGTCCTCAAAGGCGCCAGCCTGCTTTCCGTCTGGCTGACGAAGCCGTACCGAGCGACGCGCGACATCGACGTTCTCGCCTTCGGTGCCGCGGACGATGCGGCCATCCGGGCGCTGCTGGAGGAGATCTGCGCGGTGCCGTGCCCCGAGGACGGGCTGCGCTTCGACCTCACCAATCTGCAGATCGACCCGATCCGCGCCGCCGAGATGTACGCCGGCCATCGGGCCAGGTTCCTCGCCTACCTCGGGACGGCACGGATCCGCCTCCAGGTCGATTTCGGATTCGGCGACGCCGCCGGGAAGTTCGATAGCATCGACTATCCGACCCTTCTCGACGACCTTCCCGCGCCCCGGCTTCGTGCGTACCCGCGGGAAGCGAGCGTGGCGGAGAAGTTCGAGGCCATGGTCAAACTGGACACGCGAAACAGCCGGATGAAGGACTTCCACGACATCTGGGCACTCTCGGGCGCGCTCGCGTTCGACGGCGCGAGGCTCAGGAGCGCCATCGCCGCATGCTTCGATCGTCGGGGCACGCCGTGGACGGCGGAAGTGCCGCGCGCCCTCGCGCCGGCCTTCTACGCGGAGCCAGAACTACGGAACCGCTGGGCTGCTTACCTCGAGGGAACCGGCGTCATCACGCCTCCGCCCGCCCAGTTCGAAGTGATCGGCGAGCGCGCCATCCAGTTTCTCGGCCCGGTGCGCAGCAGCATCGTTTTCGCGGAGCCCTTCGACGTCACCTGGCCGTCCGGTGGGCCGTGGAACGTCCCATCATGAAGGACGTGCTCAAACGAGAACGCGCTGGAGCGTTGCAACGGCTCAAACCGTATCCGGCGTACAAGGACTCCGGCGTCGAATGGCTGGGGGAGATTCCGGCGCATTGGAAGGCCGCGAAGATGTGGCAGGTCGGCAGAGCGATGAGTGGGGGTACGCCCGCAAGAGAAGAGCGTACCTATTGGGACGGAGACATACCTTGGGTTTCCCCGAAGGACATGAAGCGCAGGCTTATCGATTCCTCGCAGGACACCGTGACAGAGCGCGCGATCGAGGAGACGGGCATCAAACTCATTGCACCGCCAGTCGTACTCATCGTTGTCAGAGGGATGATCCTCGCTCACAGCTTCCCGGTCGCAATCACGACCGTGCCGGTGACGATCAACCAGGACATGAAGGCTCTTACGTTCCGAGTTGGAATCCTTCCACTCTTTATGGTTTGGCTGTTCGAGGGAGTCGGTAGGCCTCTCCTGGCGACCATCGTCGAGGAGGCTGCACACGGCACCAGGGCGATCCGGATGGATCAATGGCGGTCGGTAACCGTTCCCGTTCCGGCCGAGGTTGAGCAACGGGGCATCATCGCCTTCCTCGACCGGAAGACGGCGAGGATCGATGCGTTGGTGGCGAAAAAGGAGCGGCTGATCGAGCTGCTCCAGGAGAAGCGCACCGCCCTCATCACCGGCGCCGTCACCACGGGCCTCGACCCGAACGTCCCCGTGAAGGACTCGGGTGTCGAGTGGCTGGGGAAGACTCCGGCGCATTGGGAGGTGAAGCGGTTATGGCACCTGACGCCTTCCGACCGTCGGATCATGTACGGCATCGTCCTCCCGGGGCCGAACGTCGACGATGGCGTGCTTATCGTGAAGGGTGGCGATGTGTCACCGGAACGCCTTCGGATTGATCGATTGAACCGAACGACCCGCGAGATTGAGTCTGGCTATGTGCGATCACGCTTGAGAGGCGGCGATCTGGTCTATGCCATCCGAGGAAGCATCGGTGAGGTCGCAATGGTCCCACTCGAGCTTCAGGGAGCGAATCTTACGCAAGACGCAGCACGTATCTCTTACACGTCCGCGACGCATGGTCCCTGGTTGCTGCAGGCACTCAAGTCAATGCGGGTGTTCGCACAATTGGAGGCAGGCGCTGTCGGAGCCACCATACGCGGCATCAACATCCGTGATCTGAAGCGAGCCTCGATAGCCGTGCCTCCGGTTGAAGAGCAACGCGCCATCGCCGCATTTCTCCACCAGGAGACGGCAAGGATCGACGCGCTCATCGCGAAGGTTCACGAGGCCATCGACCGACTCAAGGAGCTCCGTACCGCCCTGACCTCCGCCGCGGTGACGGGCAAGATCGACCTGCGGAAGGAAGTTGCATGAGCGTCGAGATCTCCGAGCGCTCGTTCGAGGAGGCGATCGAGTGCGGCCTGCTCCTGCACGGTCCGGATGCGTGTGCGGGCGACGCGACCGTCGTCCGCGAACCCTCGACGGCATACGGCGAGACGCCGCCGGGTGGCTACCGCAAGCGCAGCCCCGAGGACTATGACCGCGCGCTCTGCCTGTTGCCGCGCGACGTGGTGGACTTCATTCTCGCCACGCAGCCCAAGGAGTGGAAGAAGCTCGAGCAGCACCACGGCGCGGCGGTGAAGGAGCAGTTCCTGAAGCGCCTCGCCGCCGAGATCGAGCGGCGCGGTGCGCTCGACGTGCTGCGGAACGGCATCAAGGACTCGGGGTGCAAGTTCCAACTCGCGTACTTCCGTCCGGCGAGCGGGCTCAACGAGGAGACGCGGCGCCTGCACGCGGCGAACCTCTTCGCCGTCGTGCGCCAGGTCCGCTACAGCTCGAAGAACGAGAACTGCCTCGACCTAGTGCTCTTCCTCAACGGCATTCCGATCTTCACAGCCGAGCTCAAGAACCCGCTCAACGGGCAGGACGTCGAGGACGCGATCCGCCAGTACAAGACCGACCGCGACCCGCGTGAGCCGCTCCTCGCCTACGGCCGCTGCCTCGCGCACTTCGCGGTGGACCCAGATCTGGTTTATGTCGCCACGCAGCTCGCCGGGCCGAGGACTCGGTTTCTTCCTTTCAACCAGGGCAAGTTCGGCGGTGCGGGCAATCCGCCCGTGCCGCCCACACGGAAGGGCTACGCCACGGGATACCTGTGGGAGGAGACTTGGGCGCGCGACAGCGTGCTCGATCTCGTGCGTCAGTTCATCCACGAGGTCGAGGAAGAGGACGATAAGGGT
>WNGG01006596.1_pt1 | contig 12901 bp, 11 predicted proteins | sample 5400661 | NCBI WGS metagenome assembly WNGG01 (sample SAMN13153372, study PRJNA577476) | soil metagenome | isolation source: 100 cm soil or saprolite under Garry oak tree replicate 1 | place: USA:California | collected 2016-06-15
GTCCACTGCCGCACATTCGCGAGATTGGCATAGCCGCCCTGCACGAAAGCGCGCAGCAGATTGAGCGTGGCGGCCGAGTGGCGAAAGGCCTCGATTTGGCGTTCGGGGTCCGGACGCCGCGACGCTTCATCGAAGTCCACACCGTTGATGATATCGCCGCGGTAGCTCGGCAGTTCCTTGCCGTCCCTTTTCTCCATCGGCGACGTACGCGGCTTCGCGAATTGGCCGGCGATGCGGCCGACCTTCACCACCGGCAAGGCGGCGGCATAAGTCAGCACCACCGCCATCTGCAAAAACACGCGCAGGAAGTCGCGGATGTTGTTGGCGCTGACGTTGTTGGCGCTGTGCTCGGTGAAGGCTTCGGCGCAATCTCCACCCTGCAGCAGAAAGCCCTCCCCCGCCGCAACGCGGCCGAGCGCCTTTTTCAGGTTGCGGGCTTCGCCTGCAAACACGAGGGGCGGAAACGTCGAAAGCCGGCGCTCGACCGCGGCGAGCGCCGCCTTATCCGGATATTCGGGGACCTGGACGATCGGCTTGCTGCGCCAACTGTCGCGCGTCCAACGCTCGGGCATGACGGCCCTCCACCACGCTTAAGCCCCGGTACGGGCGAGATTTTCTAACTCGGGGACCTTATACACGAGGGCCGGCGCCGCAAGCCAGATGGAATTGCGAGCATGAGGCCCGCAGCGCAGACGAAACGCGGCGTTATTCGGCCGCCTCGCGGCGACGGCTCAGCGCCTTCTCCCGTAGCGTCACCAGTTCCTCGGCGGCGGTCGGATGCACCGCGATGACGGCGTCGATGTCGGCCTTGGTCGCCTTCATCTTCAGCGCGATCCCGACGAGCTGAATCATCTCGCTCGCGTCGGGCCCCACGATGTGGCAGCCGACGAGACGGTCGCTTTCGCCGTCGACGACGAGCTTGAAGAAGGCGCGCGTATCGCGGCCCGCAAGCGTCATCTTCAGCGGGCGGAACGACGTCTTGTAGACGTCGACCTTCGCCAACCGCTCGCAGGCCTGCGCCTCGGTCAGGCCGATCGCGCCGACCTCGGGCTCGGAGAAAACGGCGGTCGGCACGTTTGCGTGGTCGACTGCGGTCGGCTTGCCCCCGAACACGGTATCGGCGAAAGCATGGCCCTCGCGGATCGCGACCGGCGTCAGGTTGACGCGGTTGGTGACGTCGCCGATCGCGTAGATGTGCGGCACCGAGGTCTGCGACAGCGGATCGACCGCGATACCGTGACGGTCGCTGAACCGCACGCCCGCCGCCTCGAGACCGAGGCCGGCGGCATTCGGCCAGCGCCCGAGCGCGAACATCACTTTGTCGACTTCGACCGAGCTGTCGTCGGATAGCTTGGCGGTGAAGGTGTCTTGCGTGCATTGCACGACCCTCACTGTCGTGCCGCAAAGGATCCGCACTCCCCGCTTCGTCATCTCTGCGTGCAGATGGGCGCGCAGATCATCGTCGAAACCGCGCAGAATATTCTCGCCGCGGTAGACCAGCGTCACCTCGGACCCAAGCCCGTTGAAAATGCTGGCGAACTCGACGGCGATATAGCTGCCGCCCTGGATCAGGATGCGCGCCGGCAATTCTTCCAGATGAAACGCCTCGTTCGAGGAGATGACGTGTTCGATCCCCGGGATCGCGGGACCAAACCATGGCGCAGCGCCGGTGGCGATGAGGATGTGCCGCGGCCGGATTTTCTCGCCCGTGGCGACGAGACGCACCGTATGTGCGTCTTCCAACACCGCGCGGCTCTTGACTAGCTTCACGCGCGCGCGTTCGAGCGTCGTGGTGTAGGCGAGCTCGAGCCGCGCGATTTCCCGGTCCTTGTTGGCGATGAGGCTCGACCAGTTGAACACCGGTTCTGCCAGCGTCCAACCGTAACCCGCCGCGTCCTCGAACTCGTCCGCAAAGCGCGAGGCGTAGACGAGCAGCTTTTTGGGAACGCAGCCGCGGATCACGCAGGTGCCGCCGACACGGTACTCCTCGGCCACCATGACGCTCGCGCCGTAGCCGGCGGCGATCCGCGCCGCGCGCACGCCGCCCGAGCCTGCCCCGACGACGAGGAGATCGACGTCATGCTCAGCCATATCGTCGGGTCCAAGCTGTCAACGGGCCCCGCATCTAGATGTCGTGACCTCGTTTTTTCATTTCGGCGCGCATTTTGGCGATAACCTCTTGCGACAGGTTTTCGGCCCAAGTCTGCGCATTTTTCATGCTTTGATCGAGGATGGCGGGCTCCTCTACGATCAACTTGCGGCCGAGCGGCGACTTGTAGAAAGCGAGTATGTCCTTGAGCTCCTGCTCCGTGAACCGCGAGGCATAGAGCTTGGCAACGTCATTCACGATCTCCGCGCTGCGGGCGGCGTATTCCGCGTGTAATTTGGTTGCGACTTCATTCAAATCCTTGCCGAGCATCGGATTGGTTTGCAGAAAGATGCTCTTGGTCCTCTCGATGACGCCCGAAACCAAGGGGCTGTAGAGCGCGGCGGCGCCTTTGGCAGCGATCACTTCCTTGGCGGTCGCGACCGCGCTTGCCGAGGGTTGTTGGGCATCGGCGGCGCCGATGCCCAGGGCGAAAGCGAGCCCCAGCGCAAGCATCATGGCCCAGGACGGCCTGGGGATTGGGGAAGCAAACATCAAGACCTCCTCTTCGGATGGTTCAGGCTCAACGCCGTTCGACGACGCGCACGCCGCTCGAGCCGGCAACCACGGCCGCGTGCGCGAGCCCAATGAACAAGCCGTGCTCGACCACGCCTGCAATACCGTCGAGACGCTCCGCCAGCGATTTCGGATCGGCGATCCGCTCGAATGCGGCATCGAGAATCCAGTGCCCGCCGTCCGTGACGAAAGCGTGGCCGTCCTTGGCGCGGCGCAGCAGAGCCGGCCCGGCGCAGCCGACGGCCGCGGCCGCGGCCTCGATCGCCCGCCGCGTCGCGCCCAATCCGAACGGCACCACCTCGACCGGCAGCGGGAAGCGGCCGAGCGCGGACACCCACTTCGATTCATCGGCAATGACGATCATGCGGGCGGAGGCCGAGGCGACGATCTTTTCCCGCAGCAGCGCGCCGCCCCCACCCTTGATCAGGCTCAGATCGGGCGCGATCTCGTCGGCACCATCGACGGTGAGATCGAGCTGCGGCGTCTCGTCGAGGCTGGTGAGCGGCACGCCCAGCCGCTCGGCGTCGCTGCGAGTCCCTTCCGACGTGGGCACCGCGATCACGTCGAGGCCTGCGCGGATGCGCTCAGCCAAAAGCTCGACAAAATGCTTGGCGGTCGAGCCGCTGCCAAGGCCAAGCCGCATGCCGGGGCGCACGAATTCGAGGGCGCGGGCGGCGGCTGCACGTTTTTGGACATCGAGATCCATCGTGATCGAAACAATTGGCCCGGCATCGGAGCGAGGACGGCGTCTATCTAGCCCCGTTCAGCGCGAGAGCATAGTCCATTCGCCATCGAACGCGCACCAAAGCGAGCCTTGCCATCCCGCGCATCACCCGGTAGCGATCACGGATGATGGTTGCTCCGACCGTCGTTTTCGATCTCGACGGCACGCTGGTCGACAGCGCGCCCGATCTCGTCGCCACGCTCAACGTCATCTTCGCCCGCGAAGGTCTGCCGCCGGTCGCCTACGATACCGCGCGCAACTTGGTCGGCGGCGGCGCGCGATCGATGATCGAACGCTCGCTGGCGGCGCAAGAGCGCAAGCTCGACGCGGCCGGGGTCGACGGCCTCGTCAAAGACTTCATCGAGCACTATGCCGCGCACATCGCCGACCGCTCCCGAGCGTTCCCCGGCCTCGAAGCAGCACTCGACCAGCTCGCCGCCGGCGGCTGCCGTTTTGCGGTCTGCACCAACAAGCTCGAATGGCTCTCGGTGCGGCTCCTTGACGCGCTCGGCCTGTCAAATCGCTTCGCCGCCATTTGCGGGGCGGACACGTTCGGGTTGCAAAAGCCCCATCCGGACTTGCTGCGGCGGACGATCGCGCGTGCCGGCGGCGAGCCCGGTCACGCGGTCATGGTCGGGGACTCCATCAGCGACATCGCTACCGCCCGCGCGGCAGGAGTTCCGGTCGTTGCCGTCGACCATGGCTACACCGAGACCCCGGTGAGCGAATTGGGGCCCGACCGGGTCATCAATACCTTCGCCGAGCTGCCAAGCGCTGTATTCGACCTGTTGCGCGCCGGCAGCCCCACTGCGGCAAACCGACGTTAATCCTATTTTACCTTATCGGCGCCACACTTGGGGGCCTTTTAGGGCGGGTAAGCCATAGCATGCGGGGAAAGGGACCCTAGGTTGTGCAGGCCCTGCCGCGCTTCTTTCTATGGTCGTGGTCTTGGGGGAGAGGCGGCCCTATGCCGCCCAGGTGGTGGGATCCAATCATGAGCCGAGTCATTGCCGTCATGGCGTGTGGCTTCATGCTGGCCGCATGTTCCGCAACGATGCCGAGCCTGGATTTCCTCAAGTCGACTCCGCAGCCCGAGGCGCTGGCCATTGAGTCCGAGCCGCCAGGGGCGGAAGCGAAAACCTCGTTGGGCGAGAGCTGCCGCACGCCCTGTAAGCTTTCGGTCCAGCCCGGCAGCGAGTTCTCCGTAACGTTTGCGCTGAGCGGCTATCAGCCGCAGACCGTGTCGGTGCGTCCGGAGACGGAGGGCGCAGCCGCTGCGCCGCGGCTCGCGCCCAATCCGGTTCACGTGGACCTGCGGCCGGCGGCACCGCCGAAAAAGCTGGTTGCGAAGAAGAAGAAACCCGACGCGTCAGCGGCCCGTCCGGCGGCACCGCCCCCCATGGCCTCGGCGGCGCCTACGCCCGCGCCGACGGCGGCGCCGACACCTGCGCCTGCACCGGCACTTGCCCCGGCGCCTTCAGCCCCGACGGAGGCGGCGCCGTCGGCGACCAACTATCCCTGGCCGTCGCGATAATTTCGGTTGGCGGCGCCATAGCGGGGCAGCGGTTATCGTCGTTGCGACCCTTGCCACAGCGCTGGACGCTCTGGCCGATATCCGTCAGAATTCCCATATGAAACGGTGGAACGACCGCCCTTTGCCCTTGCCCGGGAGCGCCTTGACGCAGGCGCGCTCTCTCGGGCGCTGAGCAGTGCCCCGTGATGACGCACGACGCGCAAAATCTCGCATTCGACCGCCAAGAAGCGCTTCCCGCGCTGATCGACCCGTTCGGACGCGCGATCACCTATCTGCGCGTCTCGGTGACCGATCGTTGCGATTTTCGCTGCGTCTATTGCATGTCGGAGAACATGACATTCCTGCCCAAGGCCGACCTGCTGTCGCTCGAAGAACTCGACCGGCTGTGCGGCGCCTTCATTGCGCGCGGCGTGAGGAAGCTTCGCCTCACCGGCGGCGAGCCGCTGGTGCGGCGCGGCATCATGACCCTCGTCGCCTCGCTCGCGCGCCATCTCTCGACCGGCGCGCTCGACGAGCTTACGCTGACCACCAACGGGTCGCAGCTGCCGAAATATGCCGACGAACTCGCCGGCCATGGCGTGCGGCGCATCAACGTCTCACTCGACACGCTCGACCCAGACAAGTTCCGCGCCGTCACGCGCTGGGGAGAGCTGGACAAGGTTTTGGCCGGCATCGATGCCGCGCAGGCGGCCGGACTCAAGGTCAAGATCAACGCGGTTGCGCTCAAAGGCGTGAACGAGGACGAGTTCCCGGCGCTGCTCGAATGGGCGCACGGGCGCGGCATGGAACTGACCCTCATCGAGGTGATGCCGCTGGGCGACGTCGGCGAGGGCCGCCTCGATCAATACCTTCCGCTGTCGATCGTGCGGGCGCGCTTGGGCGAACGGTTCACGCTCGAGGATATCGACTATCGCAGCGGCGGGCCTGCGCGCTACGTCAACGTCGCCGAGACCGGCGGCCGGCTCGGCTTCATCACGCCGCTGACCCACAATTTCTGCGAATCCTGCAATCGGGTGCGGGTGACCTGCACGGGGACCCTCTACATGTGCCTCGGCCAGGAAGACGCCGCCGATCTGCGCACGCCGTTGCGCGCGTCCGAAGGCAACGATTTGCTCGATGCGGCGATTGCGGAAGCGATCTCGCGCAAGCCCAAGGGCCACGATTTCATCATCGACCGGCGCCATCAGCGGCCGGCGCTCTCCCGCCACATGAGCGTGACCGGGGGATAACCCGGACGACAAAGGACGGACGGCGAACACGGGCTGCTGTCGCCCGTGGGTCGTCCGTTTTACCAATTCACGTCCGCGCGGGGGTCTAGGAAGGTTCGGATGTCCGGGCGGCGGCGCCGTCGGGGCCAAAAGCAGGAGGCGGCACCGGCGGTTCGGCGACCCCTCCGACGAGATCAAGGGGAACGTACGTGGAGGGTTTGCTCAAGCTGAGCCGCGCCATCGACGCGGTCAATTTCCGGATCGGCAAAGTCTTATCTTGGCTGATCCTGATCGTGGTGATCATTTCCGCGACCAATGCCACGATCAGAAAAGTGTTCGACACCTCGTCGAACGCTTGGCTGGAACTGCAGTGGGTTCTGTTTGGAACGATATTTCTCCTATGTTCGCCGTGGACCCTTCTCTCCAACGAACACATTCGCATCGACATCGTCAACAACATGCTGCCGAAACGCTGGCGTGACGGCATTGATGTCTTCGGCCATGCGTTCTTCTTGCTGCCGCTGACGATCGTCATGATCGTCACCTCGGTTCCCTTCTTCATCCGATCGTTTCAGCTCAACGAACAATCGATGAATGCCGGCGGATTGCCGCAATGGCCGGCGAAGTCGCTCATCCTCATCGGTTTCATCCTGCTGTTCTGGCAGGGCATCTCCGAGCTCATCAAGCGCATTGCGGTGATGCGAGCTCTCATTCCTGATCCGTACGTCAGCGGGGATGGGGCGCACTCGGCCGCGGAGGCGGAGGCCGAACGCATTCTCGCCTTGGCCAAAACGGATGCTGAGTAGCTGCGAACGGTAGGCCCGGGAGCGACGACGATCATGACAGCCATGCTCATCCATTACATGGCGCCGATCATGTTCGCGTCGCTGGTTGTCTTCCTACTGCTCGGCTATCCGGTCGCGTTCTCGCTCGCTGCCAACGGGCTCATCTTCGGATTGCTCGGCATCGAGCTCGGCCTGTTCCGCCCTGATTTCTTGCAGGCGCTGCCCGAGCGCATCTACGGAATCATGAACAACGACATTCTGCTCGCGATACCATTCTTCACTTTCATGGGGCTCATTCTGGAGCGGTCGGGCATGGCGGAAGACCTGCTCGACACGATCGGCCAACTGTTCGGAACGGTCCGCGGCGGCCTTGCCTATGCAGTGGTCTTCGTCGGTGCGCTGCTGGCGGCCACTACCGGGGTGGTGGCAGCCTCGGTGATTTCGATGGGGCTAATCTCGCTGCCGATCATGCTGCGCTACGGCTACGATCGGCGTCTAGCCTCGGGCGTGATCGCGGCCTCCGGAACGCTCGCGCAGATCATCCCGCCCTCGCTGGTGCTCATCGTGATGGCCGACCAGCTCGGCCGCTCGGTCGGCGACATGTACGAGGGCGCATTCCTTCCGGGCCTCATGTTGGCGGGCCTCTATGCCGGCTACGTGCTGCTGGTGTCGCTGCTGTTTCCCAAATTCGCCCCGGGCCTGCCGTTGGAGGCGATCGGATACCGCGAAGACGACGGCAAACGCGGCCTCACCTCGCTTGCGGCGCTGTTCGTCGTCAGCGGCACTGTCGGCGTGCTTGCGATGCGAAACTCGACCACGCACGGTGCGGATTACGTCGTGCTCGTGATGTTTATCGGCATCGTCTTCGCTTTTTGCGTCGCGGTGGTGAATTGGGCTTGCGACAGGGTGTTGAAGATCCGTTTCCTGTCGCGCCTTGCACAACAAGTCACCTTCGTGATGGTGCCGCCGCTGTTCCTGATCTTCCTGGTGCTCGGGACCATCTTCATCGGGCTTGCAACCCCGACCGAAGGCGGGGCCATGGGTGCGAGCGGTGCCCTCATTCTCGCGCTCATCAAGCGGCGGTTGACCTGGGACTTGACGCGCCAGGCCGCCGAGATCACCGCCAAGCTTTCTGCCTTCGTCGTATTCATCCTGATCGGCGCGCGCGTGTTCTCTCTCACCTTCTACGGCGTTGATGGACACAGATGGGTAGAGGAGCTTCTGGTCTCCCTGCCCGGCGGGGTCGTCGGGTTCCTGATCTTCGTCAATGTCTTCATTTTTTTTCTCGCATTCTTCCTCGATTTCTTCGAGATCGCCTTCATCGTAATCCCGCTGCTCGGGCCGGCGGCGGAGCGGCTCGGCATCGATCTCATCTGGTTCGGCGTGGTCCTCGGGGTCAACATGCAGACCTCATTTATGCACCCGCCGTTCGGTTTTGCGTTGTTCTATTTGCGCTCCGTCGCGCCGCGGGAGTCGTATATCGACCGCATTTCAAGCAAGCGGATGGCCCCGGTGACGACCGGCGAAATCTACTGGGGCGCGGTACCGTTCGTGGTGATTCAATGTATCGCAGTCGGGCTCGTCATTGCGTTCCCGGCCTTGGTCATGCATTACAAGGGGACGGGACCGCAGATCGATCCGTCGAAGATTCAGATCGAAATCCCGCAGCTCGACATGCCGCCGCCGCCGCTCGATTTCGGCCCGCCGCCCAAGTCGCAATGAAATCGGGCGCGAAAATCGCGAGCCCCGGAGCCGAGGCTCCGGGGCCCAGCGATTAATTGTGATCAATGCGAGCCGTCAGGTTCGCGTGCGCATTCGGATCATGAAGCCGTCGAACGAAAGTTCGGCGACCTGGAGCCACAGCAGAGAATCACCGCGAAACGCCACGAGGCTGTCGTATAGCTTCTTGAAGTGGGGGTTTGTCTTCGACAGCTCCGCGTAGATATCGGTCGCGGCTTTATAGCAGGCTTCCATGACATCCTGAGGAAACGCACGCAGTAGCACGCCTTGCGACAGCAAGCGTTTGAGTGCAGGCGGATTGTTATAGTCATACCTGCCGATGACCCATTCCCATGCATCGCCGGAGGCGGTTAGGATTGCCGACTGATAACTTTTCGGCAGCTCATTCCATTTGGTGAGGTTGGTGATGTTGTGGGCTTGGCCGCAACCTTCCCACCAACCGGGATAGTAGTAGTACTTCGCGACCTTGTAGAACCCGAGCTTCTCGTCGTCGTAAGGGCCGACCCATTCGCAAGCATCGAGCGTGCCTTTCTCCAGCGCTGGATAGATGTCGCCGGCGGCGAGTTGTTGAGGCACCAACCCCACCTTGGCGACAATCGTGCCGGCAAACCCACCGATGCGCATCTTGAGGCCCTTGAGATCGTCGATCGACTTGATCTCCTTTCGAAACCACCCCCCATCTGAGCGCCGGTATTGGCTGCTGCCACCCCGGTGCAGTTGAAGTTCTTCAACAGATCGTTCAGGAGGTCGGCCCCGCCACCGAAGCGAAGCCAGGAATTCATCTGGCGCGCGTTCAATCCGAACGGCAGCGCGGTGCCGAAGGTGAAGGCCGGGTCCTTGCCCCAATAGTAGTAGAGGGCGGTATTGCCCATCTCGACAGTACCGTTCTGAACGGCGTCCAGCACCTGCAGTCCCGGCACGAGCTCGCCTGCAGCAAACACCTGAATCTGGAACTTGTTATCGGTGATCTCGGACACGCGCCTGGCGAAGTATTCGCATCCGCCAAAGAGCGTATCGAGGGATTTCGGCCAACTCGCTGCAAGTCGCCATCTCACCTCGGGCATCGATTGGGCGATAGCCGGCGCGACGACCGCGGACGCCGTCATCCCAACGCCCGCCGCCTTGAGAAATTCCCGTCGTTTCATAGCGATCCTCCCTGTCGGCCCGTCGGCCTTGAGTTTTTTCATGCGGGCGCCGGACAGCGCTCGGCTCTTCACCAAGCATGAGAGACGCGTGATGGCGCTCGGTGAAAGAACTCAATATTTATAGACGGCCGAACAGCAGACGTATACCGCCATCTCCAGCGCGATCGCGCATTCATTCAAAGATCCCGGGGAACGGACGCCGCCCGCCGAGGAATAATCGTCCGCTCGACGGCAGTCAGGTGCGGCTGCGGTTGCGAACGAGATAGCTGTCGTAAGTCAGCTCGGCGACCTGCCACCACAGATATTGGTCGTTGCGGAAGGCAAGCATCGCCTCCCAGACCTTCTTGAAGTCGGCATTGCTCTTGGACACTTCCGCATAGAGATCGAGCGCCGCTCGCAGCGAGGCATCCATCACCGGCTGCGGGAATGGCCGCAGCTGGGCGCCGCCCGCCACCAATCGCTTGAGCGCAGCCGGATTGGCGGCGTCATACTTTGCCTGCATCCACTCGTTCGCCATCGAGGACGCGGTCCGCATCAGTGACTTGTAGGCCGGCGGCAGCGCATTCCACTTATCGAGATTGATGAAATTGTGCAGCATGGGACCGCCTTCCCACCAGCCGGGGTAGTAGTAGTACTGGGCCACCTTGTAGAAGCCGAGCTTCTCGTCGTCGTAGGGACCGACCCACTCGCAGGCATCGAGCGTGCCCTTCTCCAGCGCGGGATAGATGTCGCCGCCGGCGATCTGCTGCGGCACCACGCCGAGCTTGGAGATGACGTGCCCGGCAAATCCCCCGATCCGCATTTTCAGCCCGTTGAGATCGGAGACCTCCTTGATCTCCTTGCGGAACCAGCCCCCCATCTGGGCGCCGGTGTTGCCGGCTGGTATCCCGTAGATATTGAACTTCTTATAGAGGTCGTTCATCAGCTCCATGCCGCCGCCGAAATACATCCAGGCGGTTTGCATGCGGCTGTTGAGTCCGAACGGCACCGCGGTGCCGAAGGCGAAGGTGGGGTCCTTGCCAAAATAATAGTAGGACGCGGTGTGGCACATCTCGACGGTGCCGTTCTGCACGGCATCGGCCGCCTGCAGGCCCGGCACGATCTCGCCGGCGGCAAACACCTGAATCTGAAACTTGTTGTCACTCGCCTCGGCGACCGCCTTGGCGAAAGCTTCCGCCGCGCCGTAGAGCGTATCGAGCGATTTCGGGTAGCTCGAGGTGAGCCGCCACTTGAGCTCCGGCATGGACTGCGCGATGGCGGGCTTGGCGACCGCGGTCGCCGCGGCGGCCAAGCCGGCTGCCCGCAGGAATTGCCGACGTTTCATCGCTGGTTCCTTCCTGAACTTGTCAGCCGCCGACGCAGCCCGCGCGCAGCATGTTAGATCATCTTCGCCCAAGCTGAAAACGTCGGCATTGGTCGCCGACCGTGAAGCCACTCGGCCGCTCCCTTTGGCAAAAGGCGGCGCTCACGAGGCGAGCCGCCGCCGCTCGCGGGGCCGCCTCGCTTTACGTCCGAGTTCGGGTGCGGATCATGAAGCTGTCGTAGGTATATTCCGCCACTTGCCACCACAGAACCTCGTCGTTGCGGAATGCCTGCATCGAATCCAGCACCTTTTTGTAGTCGGCATTCGCCGCCGCAGTCTCGGCGTTGACCTCGTTCGACGCTTTCAGGCACGCCTCCATGACCGGCTGCGGGAACGCACGCAACTGCGTGCCGGCCGCAATGAGGCGCTTCAAGGCGGCTGGGTTTCGCGCGTCGTACCTAGCCGTCACTTCAACGTTCGCGAAACCCGCAGCTGCGATGACGATCGCCTGATAATTCTTCGGCAATTCGTTCCATTTTGCCTGATTGATCAGGAAGTGCAGCGCGGTGCCGCCCTCCCACCAACCCGGGTAATAATAATATGGCGCGACCTTATAGAAGCCGAGCTTCTCATCATCGTAAGGACCGACCCACTCGGCCGCATCGATTGTGCCTTTCTCCAATGCCGGATAGATATCGCCGCCGGCGATCTGCTGCGGCACGACGCCGAGCTTCTGCAACGTCTTGCCGGCCCATCCGCCGATGCGGAACTTGAGGCCCTTGAGGTCGTCGACGGTCTTGATCTCTTTGCGAAACCAGCCGCCCATCTGCGCGCCGGTATTGCCGCCGACCAGAGGGTAGACATTGTATTTCTTGCCGAAGTCGTCCATCAGCTTCGTGCCGTCGCCGTCGTAGAACCAGGCATTCTGTTGGCGGCCGTTGAGGCCGAACGGGACGGCGCAGAACAGCGCCCAGGTCGGGTCCTTGCCGATGTAGTAATACATGGCCGAATGGCCGATCTCGACCGTGCCGTTTTGAACCGCGTCGAGAACCTGCAAAGCAGGCACGATTTCGCCCGCGGCGAACGGTTGAACCTGAAACTTGTTGTCGGTGGCCTCGGACACGTGCTTGGCGAAGGTTTCGCAAGCGCCGTAGAGGGTATCGAGCGACTTCGGCCAGCTTGCCGTCAGCCGCCATTTGACCTCCGGCATCGATTGCGCAACGGCAGGCGCAGCCAGCGCCGATGCGGCCATTCCGGCGGCCCCAACCTTGAGAAATTCGCGGCGTTTCATGGACATGTTCCTCCTGATTCACGGGCCCCTGGTGCCGAAACGCATTTCGGCACCGGCATTGATACTCGGATTTGCAGCCCCGGCGGTCCGCAAGTTCGCGGCTAGATAGTCCCCTCGCCGCGACCAACGCAAGGGGGAAGGCCCGCGACACACTGGTCACCTAGCGTGCGACGTCGACGTAAAGCTCCATCTTCGGATGGATGCCGCAGAACACGAGAAAGGAGCCTGCGACGGGAAAGCCGATTTCCACCGTCTCGCCCGGCTCCTGCGCGCCGGAATCGAAGTCGAGCGCGGGGTCGAATATGCGGACGTTGTGGGTACGGCTGTCGTTGTTGACAATCCACAATCGCCCGCCGCGCGGAAGCGCAACATGCGTGGGGTAGAAAGCCTTGTCGTCCTGGGACACCGTGCTGACCTGTTCCGCCGGCCCCGACGGGCCAATTTTCACCGCCACGATCTTGTCCGGCAGCACGGGCTCTCCTTCGCTCGTGAGCGTGCCGAGAAATGCG